>Ga0136557_1001952_pt1 | contig 12450 bp, 11 predicted proteins | sample AntRauTorckE6832_FD_104796 | JGI IMG/M metagenome (GOLD analysis project Ga0136557, IMG submission 104796) | Saline lake microbial communities from Rauer Islands, Antarctica - Metagenome Torckler E6 #832 | ecosystem: Environmental > Aquatic > Non-marine Saline and Alkaline > Saline | place...
CGAATGCCTTGCGCTCGTCTTCGCCGTGGAGTTCGGTCGCGCACACGAGCATCGCGTCGCCAAGGTCGTCGTAATACGGCTCCAGCGCGAGTCCGCCGAGGATGTCCTCGCCGGCCAGGTCGCCGAGCACGTCGGTCACCGCGCGGCCGTCGATGCGCAGCACGAACTCGTGGAAGAACGGCCCGTCGAAGGCGGCGCTGACGCCATCGATCGCGCAGAGTTCGTCGCGCAGCGCGCGGGCGTTGGCATGGCAGTGCCGTGCGACGCGCTCGAAGCCCTCGGGCCCCATGATCGACATGTACAACGTCGCCGCCGTGACCATCAGGCCCTGGTTGGTGCAGATGTTCGAGGTCGCCTTGGAACGGCGGATATCCTGTTCCCGCGCCCGCAGGGTCATGACGTAGCCGGTATTGCCGTCGGCATCGACCGTGCGTCCCACCACGCGCCCCGGCATCTGGCGGGCGAGGTTTTTGCGCGTGCAAAGGAAACCGATATACGGTCCGCCCGCGGACAGCGGGATACCCAGCGGCTGCCCCTCGCCGACGACGATGTCGACACCTTTTTCACCCCATTGTCCCGGTGGTGTCAGCAGCGCCAGCGCGGTCGGGTTGGCGACCGCGATGACCTGAGCCCCGCGTTCATGGGCCCGGTCGGTGAGCGCGTCGACATCCTCCAGGCGACCGAAAAAGTTCGGCTGCGGGATGACCACCGCGGCGACCGGGTCATCGCCCAGCACGGCATCCAACTGTTCCAGCGGCGTCGTCCCGGTGCTGCGGTCGAAATCGACCTCGACCAGCTCGATCCCCTGGTTGCGCACGATCGTGCGCGTGGCGTCGCGGTAATGCGGGTGCACCGACCGCGGCACGATGACGCGTTTCGATTTCGCCTTGCGGTTGCCGCGCACGGCCATGAGGATCGCCTCGGCGAGTGCCGATCCGCCGTCGTAAAGCGAGGCGTTGGCCACTTCCATGCCCGTGAGTTCGGCCATCATGGACTGGAACTCGTAGGTCACCTGGAGCGTGCCCTGGCTCGCCTCCGCCTGATACGGCGTATAGGCGCTGTAGAACTCGCCGCGGGTGGTGAGCTGCCAGATGGCCTGGGGAATGTGGTGTGGATAGGCGCCGGCCCCGAGGAAACACATGGGGCGGCCTTCCTGCGCCGCCCGGCGCTCCATCAGGCGATTGATCGCCATCTCCGGCAGGCCTTCCGGTACGCCCTCGAGTTCGCCGGCACGGAGCCCGCCCGCGATCTCGTCGAACAGTCCATCGATGTCGTCGACACCAATGGCGTCCAGCATGCTGCGGACGTCGGTCTCGGTATGGGGAATAAAAGGCACGTCGGCTATCGCCTCCTCAATCTTCTTCGGACTCGGCGAAGGCCTCGTAATCGGCCGCGCTCATCAATTCGTCCAGGGCGTCCGGATTCTCGACACGCAGCTTATAGATCCAGCCCTCGCCGAATGGATCGTTATTGACCAGTTCGGGGCTCTCGTCGAGCTGCTCATTGGCGCCGACCACCTCCCCGGCAACCGGTGCGTAGACATCCGAGGCCGCCTTGACCGATTCGACCACGGCAGCGGCATCACCGGCGCCCAGACTCGAACCGGTTTCCGGCACTTCCACGAACACCAGGTCGCCCAACTGCGCCTGGGCATGGTCGGTAATGCCGATCGTCACCACGGAGTCGTCCTCGAGACGGAGCCACTCGTGGGCGCGGGTGTATTTCAGATCACTCGGTACTTCGCTCATGGACTGGTCTCCCTCTGACAGGGTCGCCGCGCTCAGACGGCGGGCTTGCCTTTACGGACGAACGGGTAGTCGACGACCTGCGCCGGCACCCGCCGTTTGCGAATCTCGATCTCGCAGTCGTTACCGGAGCCGGCCGGCACCCGGGCGAGCGCGATCGGCCGCTCCAGGGTCGGCGCGAAACCGCCACTGGTGACAACGCCTTCGCCGGCATCGGTGTGCACCACCTGCCCCTCACGCGGGACTGCGCGGCCCTCCGGCAACAGGCCCACCAACACGCGGTCGGCGCCCGCCTCGCGCTGCTTCGCGAGCGTCTCGCGGCCAATGAAGTCGCGCTCGGCGGGATCCCAGGCGACGGTCCAGCCAAGCCCCGCTTCGAGCGGTGTCGTATCTTCGTCCATCTCGTGCCCGTACAGCGCGAGCCCGGCCTCGAGCCGGAGCGTGTCGCGCGCGCCCAGACCGGCCGGCGTGACGCCGGCCTCGATCAGGGCGTCCCACAGGGCCGGGACCTTGTCCTTCGGCAGCATGACCTCGTAGCCGTCTTCGCCGGTATACCCGGTCCGGGCCACGCGGCTGCGCTCGGGGGTCGTGACCTGGAACCGGCGCAGACCATCCGCCGCCGCGGCGATCTCCTCGCCCAGCACCTGCGCGATCGGCCCACGGGCCCGTTCGCGCGCTTCGGGGCCCTGGATCGCGATCATGCTCAGATCGCAGCGCTCCCATGGTTCGACCTGGTAATTCTCGGCCAGCCCGCGCAGCCAATCGAGGTCTTTCGCGCGCGTCGCCGAATTGATCACGAGGCGATAATGACCGGCCTGGAAGCGGTAGGCGATGCCGTCGTCGATCACGCCGGCACGCCGGTTGAGCAGGCAGGTATAGATGGCGCCGCCGTCGGCCAGGCGCGCCGCGTCGTTGGCGCAGACATAACGCAGGAAGCCCTCGGCGTCATCGGAGTCGAGATCGACCTGGGTCATGTGCGAGACGTCGAACATGCCCGCGCTTTCGCGCACGGCCCTATGCTCGGCGAGCTGGGAGCCGTAGTGCAACGGCATATCCCAACCGGCGAAGTCGACCAGTTTCGCGCCGGCATCGCGATGACGTTCGAAGAGTGCTGTGCGTTTCGCCATGATGCTCCCGCTTACCGAGGCTGTTCGGGTCGATCCGGTCGCTACCGGCAGGGCCCGGGGCCGAGTACTTTGAACCGATTCAAGTCCGGCTGTCCATTCCGCGCACCCCCTGAGCGCCTTTCAGGGGCCGATCCCATAGCCCCCGACCGGCCGCGCGCTGCGCGGCAAATCCCCCGCAAGACCCGCGCCGTGACGCAGGATCAGGCGTTTGGCGGGGCCGGCCCGGTCCGCCGCCGCCAGGCCGAGGCCGCGCAGTGCGCCCGGCACCGGCACCGGCTGGGCGAAGCCGCGATGGAACACGTCCATCGCGTGCATGACCGCAGTGTTGTGTCCACGCCGCCAGCGCGCATAGTAACGCAAAATACGTTCGGTTCCCGGGTCGCCTCCTCCGCCGACGACCTCGGCCAGCGCGGCGGCGTCCATGAGTCCGAGATTCAGCCCCTGACCGGCCTGGGGATGGATCGTATGAGCCGCATCGCCGACCAGTGCGAAACGCTCGGCGACATAACGCACCGCGTGCCGCCGGACAATCGGGAATGCCCGCCGCCGGGTCGCGGCCGTCACCGCCCCGAGGGCGTAATCCGTCGCCTGGGACAGGGCTTCGGTGAACGCCGCATCATCGAGCTCGACGAGCCGCTCGGCTTCCGCCTCGGGCCGGAACCACGCCAGTGAACAGCGCCCATCGGCCAGCGGCAGCATCGCCACCGGCCCTCCCTGCATGAAACGCTGGCGGGCGATGGCACCGTGGGCGCACTCGGTCGCGAAGTTGCAGACGATCGCACGCTGACCATAGTCGAAGCGTTGAACGCCGATATCGGCGAGCTGGCGCATCGCGGAACGGCCGCCGTCGGCACCGATCACCAGGTCGGCGTTGATCGTGGCCGCATCATCGAGCGTCAGCCAGGCCCCGTCGTGGGCAACCCGCTGGCCGGTCGCGCGTCGCCCCCAGAGCCGGGTCACGCCCGGGCACTCCGCGAGCGCCTCGTGCAGGCGGGCTTCCAGCAGTGCCGCCTCGACGAAACAGCCGAGCGCCGGTTCGCCCACCTCGGCGCTGTCGAAACGCGTTACACCGGTGCCGCCCTCATCCCACAGGGTCATGCCGCCATACGGGCTCACGCGGCTGGCATGGATCGCCGGCCAGACACCGACCGCGCGCAGGAAGGCGATGCTGGCAAGGTTCAGGGAGACGACGAATTCGCCATACGCCTCGCCCGGCGCCGCAGCGGGCCCCGGACGGCCGTCGACGATGGTGACACGGTGACCGGCGCGGGCGAGCGCCAGGGCGAGCGCGGCGCCCACGGCACCCGCGCCGACGATCGCGACTTCGCGGGCATCGCGCGCACTCACGGACGCCGCTCCAGGTGCCAGTTGCCGACCCGTGGCAGCCCGCCGAGCAGCCCCATCGTCTGCGCGGCAAGTCCGTCGCGGACAATGCTGCAGGAGTCCAGCCCGAGCAGGGCGCCGGCGCGCACGACACCGAGCCCACGCCCGCCGCGGACGAATCCCCGCGCCAGCACGTCGGTGAACAGCCGTGTCCGCCAGCGATCCGCCCGCCGGGCGCGCGACCAGGCGGCAAGCGTCTCGCCGTCGCCGGGATCGCGCGCGCTTTCGAGCGCGGCGGCGAGCCCGCAGACGTCACGCAGCGCGAGATTGAAGCCCTGGGCACCAACCGGGTGCAGGGTGCGCGCGGCATTGCCGAGCAGGGCGACGCGCCCCTCGTATCCGCGTTCCGCCTCGACGCGCTTGAGCGGCCAGGTCGCGGGTGGGCCATGCGGTATGATCGGGCCGAAACTGCGGCCCAGCCGCGCCGCGACACGCTCGGCAATCCGGTCCGACGCCAGTGCGGCCATGGCCTCGGCGCGGTCGGGGGGCAGCGTCCAGATCAGCGTCCGCCGTCGGCCGCCGGCCGGCAGCAGCGCCATCGGCCCCTCGTCCGTAAATCGCTCATAGCCCGTGTTCGGATCGCCGCCGGTATCGAGCGGCAACAGCACGGCAGTCTGCCCGTAGTCATATTCGCGGACACCGATTCCGAGCTGCTCGCGCAGCCGCGAGCGCGTGCCGTCGGCGGCGACGGCCAGCCGCGCCCGCCGCTCGGTATGGCCGTCGGGCCCATCGATCGCCAGGCGAACGCCATCGGGATCCTGATCGATCCGCGTGACACCCGCCGGCGCCAGCCATTCGACGCCCGGTACGCCCCGCGCGCACTCGGCCAGCGCGCGCGCCAGGGCGTCGTAGGCAACGACCTGGCCGAGTGCGCGCACGCCCTGATCTTCCGCGCGCAGCCGGGTTCGGCCGTAATGGCCCTGCTGCGACACCTCGACCGTGCGGATGGGTACGGCGTCGCCGGCCAGCGTCGGCCAGACCCCGAGTGCATCGAGCAGCCGCACGGAACTCTCGGACAGCGCGGTCGCCCGGGTGTCCCCCCGCGGTGGGGTGGCCCGCGCCTCGATCACGGTGATCGCGCGCGCGCCATCGGCGAGGGCGATGGCCAGCGCGGCGCCGGCCGGACCGCCCCCGACGATGACGATATCCGGACTGGCGTGCGGTTCAGCCACGCATCATTGCCTCGATGTCGTCCGCGGCCTTGGGCAGGCCATCGGTCAGGTTCTCGCTGCCGTCTTTCGTGATGAGTACGTCGTCCTCGATGCGTACGCCGATATCATGCAGACGGGCCGGGACGTCGTCGGCAGCGGGGATATAGAGGCCCGGCTCGATGGTCAGGCACATGCCGGGCTCGAGTTCACGCCAGTCCCCATCTACCTTGTAGTCGCCGACATCGTGCACATCCATGCCCAGCCAATGCCCGGTGCGGTGCATGAAAAAGCGCTTGTAGGTCTCATCCTGGATGCGCGCGTCGACCGGGCCTTCGAGCAGCCCGAGATCGACCATGCCCTGCGTCAGCACCGCCAGCGCCGCCTCATGTGGTTCATTCCAGTGCCGTCCGGGCTCGCAGCGCGCCAGCGCGGCGTGCTGGGCCTCCAGCACGATATCGTAGACGGCGCGCTGGGCGTCGGTGAAGCGGCCGTTGACCGGAAACGTGCGGGTGATATCAGCAGCGTAGCCGTCGCTCTCACAGCCGGCGTCGATAAGAACGAGATCGCCATCGCGCAGCGCGTCGGCGTTTTCGACATAGTGCAGTATGCAGGCGTTGCGGCCGCCGCCGACGATCAGCCCATACGCGGGCTCGGCGCCGTTGCGCCGGAACTCGTGCCAGAACTCGGCCTCCAGGGCATATTCGCGCAGCCCGGGTCGGCAGGTCTTCAGCGCGCGCTCGTGCGCCGCCATGGAGATCTTCGCCGCACGGCGCATCGCGCGCAGTTCACCCCGGCTCTTGAACAGCCGCATGTCGTGGAGGAAATGATCGAGGGCGATGAACTCGTTCGGCGCATGCCCGCCCGAGCGGGCGCGGCCGCGCACCTCATTGACCCACTGCATCACCCGCCGGTCGAAGTCCGCGTAGCGCCCCATGGTGCAGAAGACGCGGCCCCGGCCCTCGATCAGACCAGGCAGGATGTCGTCGATATCGCCGATCGGGAACGCGTCGTCGGCCCCCCAACGCTCGATCGCACCGTCGATCCCGGCGCGCCGGCCGTTCCAGACCTCGCGGTCGGGGTCGCGTTCGCGCGTGAACAACACGAATTCGCCGTGGTCACGGCCCGGGACCAGCACCGCCACCGCCTCGGGCTCGGGGAATCCGGTCAGGTACAGCAGATCGGAATCCTGCCGATACGGATACTCGACATCGCGGTTGCGTACGGCATGGGGCGCGGCCGGGAGGATGGCGATCGCATCGTCCCCCATCATCCGCATCAGTGCGCGGCGGCGGCGGGCGTACTCCTGGGTATCCATCGGGAACCTCGAATCCGTTGATGCGCGACCGCGCGGGCGTGATATCCCGGCCCGCGGCCGGAACGCGAACACGCGCCCCGGGGGCCCGGCGTCCGGCGGTCGAAGCGGTCAGGCGCCGGCGCGCTGCGACATCCAGCCCTTGATCTGCCGGCCGTTCGGCTGGAGACGATTGCGCGAGAAGAGCTTGTGGCGCCCGCCCTCGAGAACGATCCGGTCGAAGAAGGCGTGCGCGGCCGGCGTCGCCAGCGCCTCTTCGCGATCAGCCGCGAAGGCCTCGGGATCGAAGTCCGCCTGCGCGGCAGTGATCCCGAGAAACCAGGTAAACAGCGAGTTATACCGGAGCAGGTCGCAGTACACCCGGTCGGACGTGATCGAGTACAGACCGATGAGGAGGCTCGATTTCACGAGCACCTGGAACGATGCACCGCTCCGGGATCCGGCGTCGACCCCGCCGGCATCGGCAAGGGCGTCGTCCGCGATCCGCCGGAACTCCCGCAACGGATGATCCTCGGGCACATCCGCGGAACTGGATCGGCTCCCGGTCCCCACCGGATCGCGGCCGATTCCGGCGGCGCGGGCCGCATCCTGTGCGGACTGGCTCAGGCTGTCGGCACCGAGTGTCCCGTGGGCCGAAGGCGGAGGCGCCGGCGCGACCTCGGGATCCGGCTCGGCATCGGCCGCGGCCATGAGATCGGCGATCTCGACACCCATTTCGCTGGCGATCTCCTCGATCCGCGCGAGGCGACCGGGATCATCCGGCGTGTCGTACTCGAAACGCTGTGGATCGAACCCCTGCAGTACGAGGCGCGTCTCGACGGTCAATGCAACAACCGAATTTCCGGACGAACGTTGATCCTTGATCCGGTCGATGATCCTGCGGACGGTTCCAGGCATGAGACCTCACCCGCTGAAATGTGTGATGCGGTGACCGGGCCCCGTGGCGCCCGGCTTTGGCTTTGGTGGGCCGATCATAACGGAATCGGCACGTCGGCGGCAGCCGGCCGGTTTACCCGACGACCTCGTCGGGGTCGTCCGGGTCCGGGTCGTACGGATCGTTGGCATCTTCCCCATCGCGGCCGCCGTCGGGCGCCGAACGGGAGCAGCATTCGGTGCGGGTCAGCAGCGTTCCCGCGCGCAGGTACTCGACGACCTCGGCGTAATCCGCCTCATCGCCCTCCTCCTCATCGCCGTCGGTCAGCGCCGCCACTTCGGCCGCGTCACGCACGAATTCGGCGACCTCCGCCGGCAAATCCTCCGGCGCGCGCCCGGCACAGGCGATCCCGAAGGTGAAACCGCCGGCCCAGTCGGCCAGCGCGCGCGTGCGCTCGGCCAGTTCCGCCTCATCGTCGCCCGGCAGCAACAGATCGAGGCCGAATTCCGGATCGTCCAGCTGCTGCAGCGTGGTCTCGTACAGCTCGTCGATTTCGGCGCCGGGCGTTTCCTCACCGATCGTCTCCGCCAACCATGTTTCGCGGGCATCGGCATCCCCGACGGCGAGCAGACCACAGAGCACACCGTGACACTGCGGTGCCGATGCGGTGGCGCCAAGCGCGCGCAGGCGCTGTTCGGTTTCATTCCATGCCGGCAGCGTCATTAAAGGGGCCTCATCGGGAGTATTGCGAAGGCCGGATTCTATCACTCCCGGGGCCTGCGGCGGGGACCCTGAACGAGCGCGCACGCCGTAGGCGACGGCAGGCGGATCAACCCCGTTCATTGCGCGGGCGCGCGGACGCGGAAGCCCGCAAGGGTATTTGACCAGTCCGGGGGCGGAGCCTAGTATTCCCGCCATGAGTCAGGAGGTCGCCCGGGACGCGGAAGCCCGCGTGAATGCGCTTGCGCGCCAGATCGAGGATCTCGTGGCGCTGTGCGAGCGACTGCGCACGGAGAACCAGTCCCTGCGCCGTCAGCAGGAATCGCTCTCGAGCGAACGCGCCCAGCTGATCGAGAAAAACGAGCAGGCGCGCGCCCGCGTCGAGGCGATGATCTCCCGACTCAAGGCGATGGAGAATTCCTGATGGCGGGTGAAGCCGTGCAGGTCACGGTCAAGATCCTGGACCGCGAGTACCAGATCGCCTGCCGCGAGGACGAGCGTGATGATCTGATGGCCGCGGCCGGGATCGTGAACGACCGGATGAAGGAAATCCGGGGGCGCGGCAATGTAATCGGGACCGACCGGATCGCGGTCATGACGGCCCTGAACATGGCCCATGAACTGCTTGAGCTGCGGGAGACAAAGGAGGCCTGTGAGCGTATGCGCGACCAGGTCGCCACGCTCGAGGATCGGGTCGGCGCCGCACTGGACGAGCACGGGGAAGCCTGAGCGCCCCGAATGAACGGAGTCTCTGGTCGAGCGCCGCGGGCGCGGTGTTCCACCAGGGGTTTCACGAGTTGGGGGCACGTTCTGCGATGTACGTCAGTTCGCCGGGTTATACCCTTGAACCTAAGCAACACCCCGGGGATTCGTTTGGCAGAGGTTGTTGAGCATGTCCGCCCATGTGCGGAAAGCCTGATTCCCTCCAACCCTCCCCACTTGAACCGCCGGTTCAAGGTCAAAGGCGAGCAACGGCATACGCGGTTCGTGCCCACCTTTACACAGACGTCCCAGGATACGAGGACTACAATGAGCCAGGACATCGACCAACAACGCGAAGTACTGCGCCAGTACGTGATCGAGCAGCGCAATGCGCTGAGCAAACAGCAGCTGCGCGCCGCCGCGCGCGACATGACGCTGCTGCTCGAATCGACGCCGGAGTTTCACCACGCGCTCCACATCGCGGCCTACTGGCCGGTCAAGGGCGAGATGGACACCCGGCCGTTCATCGATCAGGCGATCCGCTACAACAAGCACGTGTATCTGCCGGTCATCGTCGACGGCGATACCATGATGTTCGCGCCCTACGAGAAGGACATGCCGATGAAGGACAATCGCTTCGGCATTCCGGAACCGGACGTGGCGCCGGATCGGCTCGTCTCGCCACGCGATCTGGATATCGCGCTTGTGCCACTCGTCGTCTTCGACGGCGATGGCCATCGACTCGGCATGGGCGGCGGTTTCTACGACCGCACGTTCTCATTCCTCAACGAGGAGCCCGACGCGGCCAAACCCTGCCTCATCGGCGCCGCCCACGAGTTCCAGCACACCGGCCACATTCCGCCCCACCCGTGGGACGTCGCGACCCGCATGGTCGCCACCGAGGAGCGGGTCTGGCGGCCGTACAACGCGCTCCACGCAGCACACGAGGAAGCCGAGACCGGCTGAGCAGCCGCGCTCGACGCATACCGCGGACGGCCGTCCCCCGGGACGGCCGTTGTTGCGTGTTCCACCCTCCCCGTACGAGGCGCGCTCGATGACCTGCTGGCTGTTCAAATCGGAACCCGACGTATTCGGTATCGACGACCTCGCGGCACAGCCCGGGCAGACCGATCACTGGGACGGCGTGCGCAACTACCAGGCACGCAATTTCATGCGTGACCGCATGAAGAAAGGGGAACTCGGGTTCTTCTACCACTCGAACACCAAAGAACCCGGCATCGTCGGGATCGTCGAGATCGCCCGCGAAAGCTACCCGGATCATACGGCCTTCGATCCCGAAGACCCGCATTACGACCCCAAGAGCGATCCGGACAATCCGCGCTGGTATATGGTGGACGTGAAACTCGTGCGCAAATTCTCACGCACGATTACGCTGACCGAACTGAAGGGCCTCGCGGACCGGCCGGAACTCGAGGAATTCCCGCTGGTGCGCAAGGGCAATCGCCTGTCGGTGATGCCTGTTACCGGGGAGCAGTGGGAGTTTATTCTCGGGCTTGAGTAGCTCTCCTGACGGTTTGTCCGGTTTCCGTGCGGTTACGTGATTTGGGTTTCGCCCGCTGGTCGCGGGCGAGTTTCTTTCTTTTGCACGAAAAGAAAGAAACCAAAGAAAGCGTGCCCGAACGAGGTCGCCCCGCCGCTGTTTTTGCCCGCATTCACCCGAGTCGTGTAGACAACCCCTCGTTACCGATCCCGGTCGCAGCCATCTGTTGGAAACAGCGGCGGGGTCCCCTGCGCGCGGGGGCGGGCAGCGGGGTGCCGCCGACAGGCCATCCATGGCCTGACGGCGGCATGGCCGCATCCCTGCGGCCATCCGGCGCTGACGCGCCGGACTGATCCGCTGCCCGCCCCCGTGCTCGGCGACCTCGAAGGGGGAAGGGAAGTCAAAACCAACACGACCCACCCCGTCTCGCAGGGTGCTGGATGATGGGGTTTCCTCCCCGTCTGCGCGCCCCGGCCAACGCGAGAAGCACAGGGGACCCCGCCCGATATTCCTCTGCCGGAGCACTCCACCGATCTGCTCACCGCGGCGGCCGGCGCGAGTCAGGGCCTCGGTCAACCGGAATATCGGGCGGGGCGCGCCAGTCAGGGCGTGCTTTCTTTGCCTCCTTTCTTTTCACGCAAAAGAAAGGAGGTCGCCCGCGGCCAGCGGGCGAAACCCCGACCACGTATCAAAATCGAGAAAACACCCATCCCGCACCGACGATCACCCCGCGATCAGCGCAGAAAAGTCTGATAGGCCGAGTTGTCCGACTCCTCCTCCCAGAAATACCCGAGGTCATCGAGGAATTTCCGGAACGCCTTGCCGTCCTTTTCGGGCACCTGCATCCCGGCCAGGACGCGACCGTAGGCGGCGCCATGGTTACGGTAGTGGAACAGCGAGATATTCCAGCCGCGCCCCATGCCATCGAGGAAGTTCTGCAGCGCCCCCGGACGCTCCGGGAATTCGAACCGCAGTACGCGCTCGTTGGGCACCAGCCCATTCGTATGCCCGCCGACGAGATAGCGTATATGCAGCTTGGCCATCTCGTTGTCGGTCATGTCGAGGATCTCATAGCCCTTGCCGCGCAGGTCGTCGAGGATCGCCTGGCGCTCGTCTTCGCCGCCACGCGTCTGCACGCCGACGAAGACATGGGCGCGCTCGGTATCGGCGTAACGATAGTTGAACTCCGTGACGGAGCGCTTGCCGAGGGCATTGCAGAACTTGCGGAAGGCGCCCGGGCGCTCCGGCAGCGTGGCTGCGAACAGTACTTCCCGGTGCTCGCCCAGTTCCGCGCGTTCGGCCACATGCCGCAGGCGATCGAAGTTGATGTTGGCGCCACAGATCACCGGGATCATGTTGGCGTCGCTCAGTCCTTCGCGCTCGACATAGCGCTTGATCCCGGCAACGCCCAGCGCACCGGCCGGCTCAGTCAGTGTCCGTGTATCACCGAAGATGTCCTTGATCGCCGCGCAGATCTCGTCGGTGGAGACGGTTACGATCTCATCGACATACTTGCGGGCGAGGCGGAAGGTCTCCTTGCCTGGACAGGCCACGGCGACTCCATCGGCGAAGATCCCGACGTGCTTGAGGCGGGTACGGCGCCCCCGCTCGAGCGAGACGGACATCGAGGCGGCATCCTCCGGCTCGACGCCGATGATCTTCGTCTCCGGCCGCAGGTATTTCATGAACGCGGCGATACCGGTGATCAGGCCGCCACCACCGACCGGCACGAACACCGCGTGAAGATCGTCGCCGAACTGGCGGCAGAGCTCCATGCCCACGGTCCCCTGCCCGGCGATCGTATCCGGGTGATCGTAGGGATGGATGAATGGATAGCCGTATTCCTGCTCGATTTCGCAGGCGTGCGCGTAGGCCTCGTCGTAGGCATCGCCATGCAGAATCGCGCGACCGCCCAGCGCCTTCACCGCATCGACC
>Ga0136557_1001954_pt1 | contig 12449 bp, 10 predicted proteins | sample AntRauTorckE6832_FD_104796 | JGI IMG/M metagenome (GOLD analysis project Ga0136557, IMG submission 104796) | Saline lake microbial communities from Rauer Islands, Antarctica - Metagenome Torckler E6 #832 | ecosystem: Environmental > Aquatic > Non-marine Saline and Alkaline > Saline | place...
TGGGTATGCAGTTAATCCTGAAGGATGTTGTTCCGAAATCACTAATCGAAGAAATGACACAAAGCAAAAACCAATATTAATATGGGGGGCTGAGTCTAAGAAAATTGCTACTCTTAAGCTTGATGAAAGAAATGTAAAAGATTTGCATCTGCTAGAAACAAAAGAAGGCCGGCCTGAACTTCATAGCTATAAATATGCATTACCGGGCGATTCGGTTATTCCAGAATACGAGTTATATATTTTTGATATTAATACTGGGGATCAGGTTCATGTTCAACATGATAAACAAGAGACAGTAAATACCTCCTGTTGTGGTATTGTTGCAAATGACGAGTGGAAAGATGTTCAATGGGGAAAGGACCAAGAGTATTTTTATTTTACGGAGGGGGATAGAAGTTTTGATCAATTTTCACTGTTTGAAGTTGATGTATCAACTGGCGAATCTCGTAAGGTATTAACCGAAACCAGTACAACTTTTGTTGAATTTAATCTGTTATCAGGAGGTCAACCTAATTGGAAGGTATTGGAAAATGGTCGTGAAGCTATCTGGTTTTCCGAGCGTTCTGGATGGGGGCATTTATACTTAATAGATATGAGCAGTGGAGAGGTTGTAAATTCTATAACAGAGGGCCCTTGGTCAGTATTGGATGTTAAACATATAGATGAGAACGACCAATGGGTTTATTTTACTGCTATGGGGAAAGAATCCAACCTTGATTATTATTATCGCCAATTTTATCGAGCGAAGTTTGATGGGTCTCAGATCGAAAGATTGACACCTGATAACACTGATCATAGGATTGATATGGCTTCATCAGGAAATTATTTTGTCGACTTTGCTTCTACAAGAGAAGAAGTCCCTGTCGTTACATTGAGAAAGTCAGATGGCAGTAATCTATTAACTCTTGAGAGAACTGATATCAGTCGCCTTCAGGAGAAGGACTGGCCATTCCCACAGTCATTCAGGGTAAAAGCAAGAGATGGCCAAACAGACTTACATGGTTACGTATATAAGCCGTCTAACTTTGACAGTGCAAAAACCTACCCAGTGATTGATTATATATATCCGGGACCACAGATTGGATCAGTTGGATTTAGAGATTTTACGGTTTCTCCAAGTGGTAACGCTCAGGCTCTGGCTGAATTAGGATTTATTGTGTTACAAGTTGATGCCTTTGGTTCACCTTTTAGATCTAAAAACTTTCATGACTTTTGGTATGGCAACATGGGGGATAATGGAATAGCCGATCATGTACATGCTATAAAACAGCTTAGTGTTAGTATTCCTCAAATAGATATAGAAAAGGTTGGGATATTTGGACATTCAGGGGGAGGGTTTTCATCAACGGGAGCTATTTTAAGATATCCAGAGTTTTTTAAAGTAGCTGTTTCATCTGCCGGTAATCATGATAATAGAAGTTATAATTATACATGGGGCGAAAAGTATCAGGGTTTATTAGAGGAGAATTCAGACGGTTCGGATAATTATGATAGTCAGGCAAACCATTTGTTAGCTTCAGAACTAGAAGGGCAGTTACTACTTATGTATGGTACATTAGATGACAATGTACATCCCAATGCTAACTTGTTACTGATTGATGAACTAATAAAGCATAATAAGAAATTTGATTTATTGGTTATGCCCAATCGCAATCATGGGTTCTTTAACGAACCATATGTTATACAGAAAAGATGGGATTATTTTGTTGAGCACTTATTAGAACAAGAGCCTTCATCTGATTACAAGATAGAGTCTCCGTCAACATCGAATTAGATTTATAATTTTGCGTAATGGGCTAAGTAAGAACAACTAAAGCACGCCCGGCTAAGGCAGATCAAAAATGATAAAATTTTTAATCTGAGCTTAAACAAATGATCCATAAGAATAAGGCGAGGATCTCTAAATAATGCCAAAACTTGAAAAGCTGAAAACACACAATAGACTTAATATCGGGTATGCCCATTGTCACATTTACTTCAGTTTTTGTTTGAAGCTTTATAAATTACCCCCATTGGATCGACGAGATCAGTCGATTTTAAGTGGTCTGATTTTATCACCTTAAACTGATTAGAAGCGTACCTTTAATTCTTCGGTACCCAATTTTGTACCAACTATTTCCCTTCAAAATTTAGCAGAAAAATTTGTTATTTCGGGGTGACTGATTCCGTCAGGGGTAAATGGTATGTTGTTTATAAATAGGATTAAGGCAGGAGGATACGATGAGTGCTATAGTATATTTGATCGGGAGTACGGTAATGTTTTTTGCTGGATTTTATATTGGTTTTCAAAAAGGGGACGAAAACGGCCGATCAAGTGGCTTTGATGAGGGAGTTAAGGCGACACTCTTAGAAATGGATCGCTATATGAAAGGTGGCCTGAAATCACCGCTTGACTGGGAGACGGCTCAGCAATTAATGAGAGAAAAGATGAGTAGGAATTAATAGGTAATTAAATATGGGATATATCTATCAACCATTTTGTTCAACGTGCAAGCATAATTATCGTGATATTTTAATTGGGGTAGGTATGCTTGGACCTGAAAATGATTATGCTCCGGCTGCGTGTTATCGTTGCAAGCGTCTATCTCAGAAAAATTTGAATGTAGATAAGTTGACTTGCTCCAGATGTAGAAAGGAGATCTCGCCATTGAAAGGGTTTGGCAAGGAAGAGGAACCAGAATTTGGAGAAAAACACGTTTGCCCAAAATGTGGCGAGAAGACACTCGAACTCATGAATGTGGGTATGTGGGATTAGAACATTAAATAGTGATTAAACATGAAGTCAGGGATGCTTACAAAGTCTAAATTTACTCATTGTTTAGAGTGCCCCACCAAGCTCTACTACAAAAACCATCCGGATGAGTACGTCAGCTCGCAGGATGATAATGACTTCCTGCAAGCCTTAGCAGAAGGTGGTATTCAAGTGGGGGAACTGGCCAAGTTGTACTATTTTGGGGGAGTCGAGATTCCGTATTCCTGGGATAAATCTATTTCCATCGAGCAGACCAAAGAGTTGCTTCAGCAGGATGAGGTGATCATTTACGAAGCAGCTATTCAGCACGGGCTGACTTATGCTTTGGTCGATATCTTAGTGAAGGAAGGAAACCGAATCGATCTCATTGAGGTGAAGTCCAAATCGTGGAGTGATGACGAAGGGTTTTATAATAAAAACGGGAGCTTGAATAAGGACTGGTTCAAGTACCTGTACGATGTAGCTTTTCAGACTTGGGTCATGCAAAAAGCTTATCCGGAATTTGAGGTTCGACCGTATCTCATGCTCATTGACAAAGACACGCCCACCAGCGTAGACGGACTCCATCAGTATTTTAAGATCGTGGAGAATGAAGAAGGCCGGAGTGAGGTCAGGCTGACGGAAAACAGGTCGGTTATAGACCTGGGAGATCCCATTATGAAAACCATTGATGTATCGGATGAGGTGGCCCTGATCTTTAAGGGAGAAGCGAGGGAGCCGGAAAGCAGGCTCGAAGCTAAAGGGTTTGACGGGTGGATAAATGGGCTTTGTGATTTGATACGAAAAGACGAAAAATACCCAGTGACTATCGGGGCCAAATGCCGTAATTGCGAACACCGCGTGAGCGCCGATAAGCTGAATGGTAAGAAAGCCGGGTTCAATGAATGCTGGAAAGAGGCGTTGAATTGGGGCGAGGAGGAACTGTCCAAACCGCATGCTTTTGATGTGTGGTTTGCCAAGTCTAAAGATTATATAGAAGACGAGATCTATCTCATGGAAGAACTCACTCCGGAATATCTGGATGTGGAGGAGGAAACGCTCTACCAACAACCCATCTGGGATGATGGGCGCAAACAGCGGCAACTGGCCCAGGTTATGAAAATGACGGGTCGGCATGACGACAGCGAAGTGGACCTGCCCGGACTGTTCCACGAAATGGATAGCTGGACCTATCCGTTGCACTTCATCGATTTTGAGGGCATTGCTCCGGCGATCCCGTTTCATAAGGGGTGCTATCCCTACAAGAAAATTCCCTTTCAGTTTTCCATGCATAACGTGTATGAAGACGGGAGGATAGAACATGCCGCCGAATGGGTGGATAAGCGAAAAGGCGTGTATCCGGGATTTGATTTTGTACGTGAACTGAAGAATGTCCTAGAGCAGGATAAAGGCAGCGTGTTCATGTATCACCATTACGAGAAGACGACCCTCAATGATGTGAAAAAGAGATTGCTGGACTCAGGCGAGCCCGACAAAGAAGAACTGATCAGATGGATCGATACGCTGGTGGCTGATGGTGCTCCCCGAGAGCTTATTGACCAACAGCGACTGGTGCTCACGTATTACTACTCGGTGCACATGGGAGGTTCCAATAGCATTAAAGATGTGCTTCCGGCGGTGCTGAATGAAAGTGACGTACTCAAACAGATCTACACCAAACCATACTCGGGACTGAGTATGAAGAACAAAGTGCTGTACCAAATCGAGGAGGATGGCAAGGCCACCAATCCCTACAAATTGCTGGACCCGGTGGGCTATGGCATCCCGGATGAGGAAGAGATAGAGAATCTCGAACTGGATCTGGATGAGCGCATCTCTGAAGGCGGAACCGCCATGATGGCCTGGGCCCGCATGCAGTTTGAGGATGTGCCGGAGGCAGAGCGGGAGCGGGTGTTTGAGGCTTTACTGAGGTATTGTGAGTTGGATACCCTAGCTATGGTGATGATTCATCAGCATTGGGAATATTTAAAGAACAAATAATGACATGATGAAAGAAATTGTATTAGTTGATATGGACAACGTGTTGGTAAATTTTCAATCGGGAATTGACCAGCTTTCGGAAAAAACCAGGGATCAGTATGAAGGCCGACTTGATGAGGTTCCGGGAATATTCAAATTAATGGAGCCAATGGTTGGAGCCGTTGAAACATACCATTGGTTAGCTAATAATTTTGAAACATACATCCTGTCAACGGCACCATGGGAAAACCCATCAGCATGGTCAGATAAGTTAAATTGGGTAAAGCAATATTTGCATGAACCCGCTTATAAACGATTGATCCTGAGTCACCATAAAAACTTAGTGATGGGAGATTACCTTATTGATGACCGTACCGCAAGGGGTGTTGATCGATTCCAGGGAAGACATATCCATTTTGGAACAGAAGCGTTCAAAGATTGGAAAACAGTACGAGTATGGTTTGAAAATTTGAAAAAGATTTAAATATGAATATGAAAGCAGTGTATGATCAGGAAATTAAAAATTCCCATCTATTAGGGTGACAGAACCTGTCACTACCTGTCATTATATTGTTGTAAAGCTAATAATACAGCAATCCAATTCGGGAACAATAATGATCAAAAAGACAAATAACACTAATAATCAGCCAACCATCGGGGAAAATCTAAAGGCACTTTCACACTTCGGAATCTTTGGGCAAAGCTTTCATGTGCTACGGACAAACAACATTCCCAGTAAGTTTTTTATATCCAATATAGACCCCAAAAAATGGGAGTGTTGGATAGCAAAAATAGAACAGGAATACCAATGGTTGCCGGAGAACCGGATCACATGGATGGATGATCACCCATTCTCCTTTGACGAGAAATCTTATTTTCTACACCTGGAGGATGGGATAACGCTTAGATATGAGTCGAATAAGAATAGTACACAGTTGTTATATGACCATGAAAGTAATGCAAAGACGGTTGAACGTTTCAAAACAGAGCTAAAGACTCTACAAAAGAAAGAGACAAAATTCCAGATCGGTTTTCTGCAGAATGAATTTGGGTCCTTGTTCATCAAGTTCAGGGAGTTCACGCCCTATGAAGAAGACCTTACCAAATTTTTGGGTTCTGAAGTTGAACAACTACGGGAAGAAATGATCGTGTCTATAAACAATGAAGGAGATAGCGGACTATATCTGCTGCACGGGCAACCGGGAACCGGAAAAACCTCCTTCATTAAAACCGTACTGAGTAAAATCAAAAACAAAGCCATTTACATTACTCCGGGTTTTGCCGAGCAGCTGGCTTCGCCTGATCTCATTGGGGTATTAATGGATCATCCGGGAAGTGTTTTGGTCATTGAGGATGCGGAAACCGTGCTCATGAAACGACAGGCAGATAACTCCAATGCCGTCTCGAACCTGCTGAACCTCACTGATGGCTTTCCGGCTGACTTTCTTAAGTTGAATATAATTTGCACTTTCAATACTAAATTGGATGATATTGATCCGGCCCTGCTTCGGGGTGGCCGACTCAAGGGGATACATGAGTTTAACAAACTGGACCTGTCTCAGGCTAACGAGTTAGCTAATCATCTCGGAAAAGAAATCGAAATCACTCAACCCATGACCTTAGCGGATATTTGCAATGCAGAAAACTTGCAGCGGAAAATGGCGGTGAATGGGATTGGGTTTAATTGTTAGTTAAAGAGATATGAAAATCTGGAAATTGAATAATCAGAACGAGTTTGACCGGGTAAATGCAGATCCAAAAATTAACAATTGGCATGACGGACCATTTAGAAATTCTAAAGATGGATTAACTGAAAAAAAGGCCCCTCCTTCAATTCAGGAAAAGGCACTTGGACTGGATGAAGTCAGGGATATTCAAGAATGTTTGATCCTTAATTCATCAGGGCCAAATTCTTTTTTTAATACGGATGGTTATATATGGTACCACACGGGGAAAGCAGGTAAAGCCCCGGATTTTTTAGGATTCCATCCAGAGAAAGGGATATCTATTGTTGAAGTAAAATGGCTTGCAGGCTGGCAAAAAAGCCTTCATGATCAAGTAATGAGATATGTAGAACAAGCAAAAGGAAGTAAATCCATACCGCTCGAAATTTGGGTCATTTCAGCACAGGGCTTGAGTGAATCTGTGAAAAAATTATTGTTAGATTTACCTGAAAAGTGTAAAAGTAATTTTGGTTTTCATGAGGTAAAGATTCATTTAGGGCAGTTCTTTGTGGGATGGGATGATGATGAAAATTTCTTTATCAAGTTGGAGTGGTTATAAGCTTAGAAAACTACTTATCAATATTCACCCTCGCCCACACGCTCTGCGTCGGAGCGGTAACTTATTCTTTAATCTCACATCACCTTTCCCTATAATCCACTGTTATTTAGAATTATAAACCCACCAAACGGAGTACATGCAGAAAGCCGAACAAGAATTTCTTAAGGACCTCGATAAAAAACTCTGGAGCGCCGCCGATAAGCTTCGCAATAACCTGGATGCCGCCGTGTATAAACATGTGGTGCTGGGACTCATCTTCCTCAAATACGTATCGGATGCTTTTGAAGAACGAAGGGAGGAACTTCGGGAAAACTTCCGGGATGAAGATCACGACTATCATATTCCTCAGGACGACATGAGCGATGAGGAATATGAGGCTTTTATAGAAGAGGAGCTAGAGGTTCGGGATTACTACACGGCCAAGAATGTATTTTGGGTGCCGCCGCTGGCACGATGGGAAACGCTGAAGGAGAATAACAAGCTCTCCAACGGGGATGTGATTGTACTGCCGGATGGTGAGACCTACGAATTTAAAAACGTGGCGCGACTGATTGACGATGCCAACGGAGCAATAGAGAAGGAAAACCCCAAGCTGAAGAACATTCTGGATCGTACGTACTCCCAGAAGCAGCTGCCGCCGGAGAAGCTGGGTGAGCTGATTGACCTGTTTTCGGATGCTAATTTTACGGCAAAGGAATACAAGGGCAATAAAATCGGGATGAACTCCAAGGATATTTTGGGGCATGTGTATGAATATTTTCTGGGAGAATTCGCCTTAGCCGAAGGCAAGAAAGGAGGTCAGTACTACACACCTAAAAGCATTGTTAGACTGATGGTGCGGATGCTGAAACCCTTTGAAGGGCGCGTGTATGATCCCGCCATGGGCTCGGGGGGATTTTTTGTGCAGAGCGAGGAGTTTATTGAGCAGCACGGCGGAAAGATCGGGCAGATCAGTGTGTACGGACAGGAGAGTAATCCGACCACCTGGAGGCTGGCAGCTATGAATATGGCTATTCGTGGTATAGATTTTGATTTTGGGAAGGAACCGGCCGATACGTTTACCAACGATCAGCATCCCGATTTACGAGCCGATTACGTGATGGCCAATCCGCCGTTTAATGTGAGTGATTGGTGGAATGAGAAACTGGCTGATGACCCGCGATGGGAGTATGGAACCCCACCGCAAGGCAATGCTAACTTTGCATGGTTACAGCACATGCAGTATCACTTGGCACCAAATGGGAGCCTGGCGCTGTTACTGTCCAATGGTTCCATGAGTTCGCAGACAAGTGGGGAGGGCGATATTCGAAAAAACTTACTGGAAAATGATTTAGTGGAATGCATGGTGGCCCTGCCCGGACAGCTATTCACCAACACCCAAATTCCCGCCTGTATCTGGTTTCTGACCAAGAATAAAACCAATGGCACTAAAACGCCCGACGGGAAAGGCAAAGGCGACCGCTCCGGAAAAGTGCTCTTTATAGACGCCCGCGAAAAGGGCTATATGAAAGACCGCGTGCTGCGCGATTTTAAACCCGAAGAGATACAGGAAATATCCGAAACGCTCACCCACTGGCAGCAAGGCAGCGATGAGTACGAAGATATTCCCGGCTACTGCAAATCCGCCACGCTGGAAGAAATTAAAAAGAACGATTACGTACTCACGCCCGGCCGCTACGTAGGCGCACCCGAAGCCGAAGACGACGGCATTCCATTTTCGGAAAAGATGGAGAAACTCACCGCCCGACTGAAAACCCAATTTGAAGAAAGTGAAGCCCTGGAAAAGAAGATTAAAGAGAATATAGCGGGGTTGGGGTATAATGTGTGATAGAATGTTTGATATATTAACACATTCGAAAAACATGTTAAAAAATTCCAAAATAATTAACATATTGGAAGAACCTGTACAAATAACCTGAATGTTTTAACATGACAAATGAACCCGAAGAATGGAAGTGGAAACCCCTGCCGCCGGATGTTGAACTTGAAACTCCGGAAGTGCTTAAAAAAGCGCTGCAAGCTCAGCGTTACCTGGCCGAGTTGAAAGGGATATCACAGACCATGCCGAATCATGTGATTTTGTTGAATACGCTGCCAATTCAGGAAGCGCGGGATTCATCGGAGATTGAGAACATTGTAACCACCAGCGATGCCCTTTACAAGGCGGGGGTAGAATCGGACCGGAAAATAGATCAGGCAACCAAAGAGGTGCGCCGCTATTCCGAGGCGATGATAAAAGGATATATGCAGGTACAGAAGGAAGGGTTACTTACCACACGGCATATTCTGTCTATTCAGCAGGTATTGGAAGATAACGAGGCGGGTATAAGAAAACTTCCGGGCACCAAGCTCTCAAATCCTGCCACGGGTGAGATTGTTTTTGTTCCCCCGCAAAACAGAGAGGCAATTGAAGCTGCCCTGAAAAATCTGGAGCAATACATGAATGATGATTCCTTTTCCCCGGTGCATCCGCTCATAAAGATGGCCGTGATTCATGTTCAGTTTGAAAGCATTCACCCTTTTTATGACGGAAACGGCAGGACAGGGCGCATTATCAATATGCTCTATTTGGTTCAGAAGAAATTACTTAACCTTCCGGTTTTGTATCTCAGCCGGTATATCGTGCAGAATAAACCGGAATATTACCGCCTGCTGCAGCGGGTACGGACCCACAACGACTGGAATTCGTGGGTACTCTATATGCTGGAAGGTGTGGCGCAGACATCCCGGCAAACGATAACGGTGATTACGGGTATCCGGGATTTAATGATGAACTATAAGCACCAAATCCGTAAGGATTATTCGTTCTACAGCCAGGATTTGATCAATCATTTGTTTAAACATCCGTACAGTAAAATCAACTACTTGAAGAAGGACTTGAAGGTTACCCGCCAAACGGCCTCCAAATACCTGGATGAACTGGCCGAAGGAGGATTGCTGGAAAAAGTGAAGCAAGGGCGCGACAATTATTACATCAACAATGCATTACTGAAACTGTTAATGGGAAACCATGAATACGATGGATAGTGTGAAGTGTATGCCTGAAGGTAATGTATCAGGATTGGGGTATGATGTGTAAACAGATTTCGAGACATTTAACATGTTTTGAAAATGTGTTAAGAAAATTGTGATTTGTTTACATGTTTGACGATACTTGTTTAATAATTTTAATTAACGAATTTCGTTAATAATTTCGTAGATTCAAATGGAGATCAGCTACAAGAGTAAAAAACTCGAAAAGCAACTGACAGACCCAAAGAAAATGAATAAAGCCTTTGGCGTCATGGCTAAGAAAGTGAATCAACGGATGAAAGATTTAACCGGAGCTGAAAATCTTGCTGTGATGAGATTTATACAAGCAGCTCGGTGTCATGAATTGAAAGGAGATAAAAAAGGATTGTTATCCGTAGACGTCTCCGGGAATTTTAGGCTTATTTTTGAGCCTGACCATACACCGCCCACGAAAAAAGAGGATGGCGGATTAGATTGGGAGAGAGTTATAAAAATCAGAATGATAGAAATTGAAGATCCTCATTAAAAACTAATCCTTGGATCATGGCTACTGATATTGAACTTGCAAAATCACTTATTTCTCCACCCGGCGACACATTACAGGAGCATCTTGATTTCATTGGAATGAATCAGAACGAACTGGCGGAACGCATGGGCCGACCGAAAGAGAAAATCAACGATATGATAAAAGGGCGGGAACCCATTACTACTGAAACAGCTTACCAACTTGACAAAGTGCTGGGTATCCCCGCTTCCTTTTGGATGAATCGCGAAAATGAATACCGTCAGGAGCTATATGAGATTGAACAGCAGGAAACGCTGGAAAACCAAAAAAACTGGGCTTCGGAATTTCCACTGCGGGAAATGAAGAAAATGGGAGTACTCCCGGATTTTAGATTTACAGTTGATTTGGTAGAGCCGCTATTGAAATTTTTTGGGATAGCCTCTGAAGAAGAATGGAAACGTATTTATGTAGATAAAGAAGTTTCCGTGGCCTTTCGGGTTTCGTTGGCACATACTCAAAATCCACATTCGCTTTCAGCATGGCTTAGAATGGGCGAACTGGAAGTAAAAGAGATGGAACTCCCTGAGTTTGATAGGAAAAAGTTCCGCGCTTCCCTTGAAACCATTAAGGAACTGGCTTATCAGATGCCGGAGGGTTTTGAGCAGCAACTGAAAGAAATTTGTGCGGAGGCAGGTGTGGCTTTGGTTTATACTAAAAATTTGCCCAAAGCTCCGATTAGCGGTGCTACACGATGGTATCTGAATACTCCCATTATTCAACTTTCCGGCCGATATAAAACCGATGGCCATTTTTGGTTTACCTTTTTTCATGAGGCGGGCCATATTCTGTTGCACGGCAAAAAAGATATCTTTCTGGAAGATCTGAAAGGGGCAGAAAACGATCAGGAGAAAGAGGCCGAAGCCGACCGGTTTGCCGCAAAATGGCTGTTGACTGAAAAGGAACTGCAGGAAATACTGGATGTGGAAAATGCCACCTATGATGATATCAGAGCTTTTGCTGATACATTCAGAACACCGATAGGTTATATTATCGGTCGTTTACAGCATGCCGGACATATTCACCATAGTGAAGGCTACGATTTGAAGCGAAAAGTAGATTTGTTTAATGAGAGTGATGTATGAGTTCTAAGATAGTGATTAGTGAAATTGCTGAAATAATTATGGGTCAATCTCCTAAGAAGAAAGATGTGAATGAAATCGGAAATGGTTATCCATTATTGAATGGCCCCACAGAGTTTACAGAAAGGTACCCTGAGCCTGTGCAGTTTACTACTGATGGAAAGCGATTTTCAGACTCTGATGATATTCTATTTTGCGTGAGAGGATCAACAACAGGTCGAATGAACTATGCTGATCAGCCTTATGCTATTGGTCGGGGCATTGCAGCAATAAGAGGAAAAGATGGTTATCCGACGCCTTTTGTTCGAGCAGTAATTGAAAACAATTTATATCGTTTGTTGGCAGCTGCAACTGGTTCTACATTTCCGAATGTAAGTAAATCACTTCTGAATGAATTTGAGGTTGAAGTAATCTCTGCAGTAGAGGCTCAAGAAGCGAATGAGATTATTGTATCAATAGAGAATAAAATCCACCTCAACCAACAAACCAACGAGACGCTGGAGGCGATGGCGCAGGCCATTTTCAAGAGCTGGTTTGTGAATTTTGATCCCGTCCGCGCCAAAATAGAAGCCAACGCTGAAGGGCACGATCCCAACCGGGCTGCTATGGCGGCTATCGCAGGTGTTTCCTTAGAACAAGATTGGGACGCCATCGAAGCGGCCCTGCAGCAAAAGATCGCCCGCATGCCCGACGACAAGCGCACCCAACTTCGCCAAACAGCCGAGCTTTTCCCGGATGAACTGGTGGAGAGTGAGATTGGGGAGGTGCCGAAGGGGTGGGAAGTTACTAACTACGGAAA
>Ga0136557_1001957_pt1 | contig 12428 bp, 8 predicted proteins | sample AntRauTorckE6832_FD_104796 | JGI IMG/M metagenome (GOLD analysis project Ga0136557, IMG submission 104796) | Saline lake microbial communities from Rauer Islands, Antarctica - Metagenome Torckler E6 #832 | ecosystem: Environmental > Aquatic > Non-marine Saline and Alkaline > Saline | place...
GAAACTTTGGATGCTCGCGGTAAGCAGTTAGAAGGTCTACAGTACAAGATTCAGGTAAGTCCTTATGATTGTACAGGTTGTGGTGTTTGTGCTGATACCTGTCCTGTTGATGCTTTAGAAATGACTTCATTTGCAGAGATGGCAGCTAAAGAAGCAGACAACTGGGATTATGCTATTGACGAAGTATCCATTAAAGATGATTTAATGGACGCAGTTAATATCAAAGGTAGTCAGTTCCAGGAACCACTACTTGAGTTCCATGGTGCTTGTGCAGGTTGTGGAGAAACAGCTTACGCTAAGCTTGTAACTCAGTTATTTGGAGATAGAATGTTAATTGCTAACGCTACAGGTTGTTCTTCAATCTGGGGTGGATCTGCTCCTGTATCTGTTTACTCTACTAATCCAGAAGGTCATGGACCAGCCTGGGCTAACTCCTTATTTGAGGACAACGCTGAGTATGGTTATGGTATGTTCTTAGCTAATCAGCAGATTAGAGCTAAGATTTCTGACCTAATGGAAGCAGCAATTGAGCTTAACTTAGATGATGAACTAACTGAATTAATGAAAGAAATGTTAGATAACTATAATGATGGCGAGAAGACTAAAGAGATCAAGAAGAAAATGATGCCTTTACTCGCTAAATACAGTGAAAACGAAGTAATTGCTGAGATTGTTGACCGTAAAGAGTTTATTACAAAGAAATCTCAGTGGATCTTTGGTGGAGACGGCTGGGCTTATGATATCGGATATGGTGGATTAGACCACGTTATTGCTTCTGGTGATGATGTAAATGTATTAGTATTTGATACAGAGGTTTATTCTAATACCGGTGGACAGTCATCTAAAGCTACTCCAACTGCTGCAGTTGCTAAATTTGCTGCTTCAGGTAAGAAGATTAAGAAGAAGGACTTAGGTCAAATGGCTATGACTTACGGCTATGTTTATGTTGCTCAGATCGCCCTTGGAGCTAACATGAATCAGGCTATTAAAGCTATAGCAGAAGCTGAAGCATATGATGGACCTTCCATTGTAATTGCTTATGCTCCATGTATTTCACATGGTCTCAAAAAAGGTATGGGCTGCAGTGTTAGCCAGGAGAAAGATGCTGTTAAAGCTGGTTACTGGCACCTATTCCGCTTCAATCCTGAACTCAAAGAACAGGGTAAGAATCCATTTAGCATGGATTCCAAAGAGCCTACAGAAAGCTTCAGAGACTTCATACTCAGTGAGGTACGTTTCTCCTCATTAGAGAAGACTTTCCCTGAGCTTGCAGAGGAACTCTTCGAAAGAACTGAACAGGATGCTAAAGAGCGTTATCAGTCTTATAAGAGACTGGAAACAGCTTATGCTCCTGAAGAAGAGTAAAACTTAAATAAAAATAGCTTAAAAATAAATATATGAGCAAGGATAAAAGACCAGCGGGACGCCGCTGGTCTTTTTGCATTTTATATACGTGCACCAACCGTTTGCTCAACCAATTATTTCCAAATTTTACTTTAAAACTATTATTTATTATCTTTAATCAAAAACGCATTGCATTTTAGATTAGATTAAACTATAATATAACTATAAAGTAAAAAAATGGAAAGGTGGTATACAAATCATGGCTTACAAAAAGAGAATCTGGTATCCGGGAGCTAAGTATCATATTATTAGTCGAGGTAATAAGAAGAGAGATATTTTTTTAGACAAGTTGGATTTTAAAGTTTTTATAACTATTCTTAGGGAAACTCGAAAAGAACATACTTATTCTTTAATGAGTTATTGCTTGATGCCAAATCATATTCACCTGCAGCTTAAAACTTTTGATGCAGAAATTTGGAAAATTATGCGCTCAATTAACTGGCGCTATGCTAGCTATTTTAATAAGCGATATCAGACTGTAGGCCATGTTTTTCAGGGACGTTATGTTTCTAAATTAATCGAAAATAATTATTATAACTTAATTGTTAACCGCTACATTCATCTTAATCCAGTTAAAGATAAGCTTACATTAAAACCAGAAGATTATCGCTGGAGCAGTTATAAGGTGTATTTAGGGGAAGAAAAAAGTGAATTAGTCGATGAAAATGAGATTCTGGACTATTTTGCTGGAAAAAGAAGTTCCTATGCTAATTTTATAATGAAATTTGTTTGATTTTTTAAAAGAGGCCATAAAAAATGGCTATTGAAATGAATCCAATAGCCAGATAGTTCAAAGAGCCAAGCATAGATTTAAGAAATGATAAATTTTGATTTAAAAAAATATAATTTGTTTAATTACCCTTACCAGGATTATTACCTTTGCCTGGATTATTCTTAGATTTAGCATTTCCTTTTCCAGGGTTAATATTGCCTGGATGATTATTTTCTTTATAATTTTGGATTATATTTGAGAGTTCCTGCCCGGTCCAGTCTTCATTATTTGCCTTGTATGCTTTAATTCTTTGAGCAAGTCCCCGACCAAAGTTATCTCGGCTATAATCTCCATCATAGTCTTCTTCAAATTCTTCGTCATCTTCTTTTTCTAATTCACCCAGAATTATTTTAATTAATCCTAAGTCAATTTTTCCATAAATATCTACCATAGTTTTTAGTTCCTCTTCCAAGATGACTCTCTGCTCTATGGTTAAATCTAAATTATAATCATTTAAGTCAACAAAATCATCTTCTTGAGCCATTAATGGTGCGGTGACAGCCAAAAGCACTACAATTAATATAGTTGAAATAATTTTCATATTCATCGTTTTTTCCTCCATTTATAATTTTATAAAGAACTTAATACTACTCTTTATTTTAAATATAACATTATGGAATGATAAATTCAAATATTTAAAGGGGCATAATTATTATCATGTTTTTTAGGCTCTTTATAATTCAAAGTTAAAATAGAATAATATTATAATTCAATTTTAAATTGCTATATTGATCCGAATCAGTTGATTAGAAAAGGTAGTTACAAATAAAGGACTTTGAATAAATTTGTCGAATAATATTATTATAGATTAACTGGAGGTGGGACTTTTGATTTTAGATTGGACAGGAATTTTCAGATTGATTTTAGCTGCAGTATTAGCAGCTTTGATTGGTTATAATAGGGAAAAATTAAATAAAGCGGCAGGTATTAGAACAAATGTTATTGTCGCTGTAATTTCGTGTGTAATTATGATTCTTTCTGTGGAAGTTGCAAAATTCAGCAGCTCAGCCAGTGGAGTTGAGGGAGATCCAGCCCGACTTGCTGCCCAGGTTGTAAGTGGAATTGGATTTTTAGGAGCAGGTACAATTATTAAACAGGAAGATAAGGTTGAAGGGCTGACAACAGCAGCCAGTCTCTGGGGAGTAGCTGGTTTAGGACTGGCAGTTGGCTATGGATTATATGATATTTCTATTGTTGCAGCTTTAATTATTTTTATTAGCCTGCGCGTTGCTCCTTCACTTAAGAATAGAGTATAGAGCTTTGTTGATTTTTGAAAGGGAAAGAGGGGATAAATTTGAGGAAGAAATTATATTTTTTTATACTATTTTTAACTTTTTTTGCTATAGTGATAACAGCATGTTCGAGTGATACAGTAATTAATAATTATGATTATTTAGAAGGTAAAGCGGTTTATAATAATAGTGAAATTGGTGTAGAGAATGTGAAAATTTATTTAGATAATGATTTAAAAACCAATACAAATCAACATGGAGAATTTTATATTAGTGGCTTAGAAGAAAATAGCTATACTTTGAAAGCAGTCAAAAAAGGATTTAATGATTTTGAAGAGGTAATATTCATAAGTGATAATAATGGTATTTTAATAAGATTAGATCCAATAGATGATAGCACTATCATAAGTGGTAATGTTGATATAATAAATTCTGGTGAGTCATTAAATAATTTATTAGCGAGCTCTAGTAATAATAATTTTACTGCTTTATCTAATGCAAATAATTTGAGTTCTAAAAAACAATATGTTGAAGATGAGGTAATAATAAAATATAATAAATCATCAGATGTTTCTTCACAATCTTTTGTTGCCCAAAATCAGGGGTTAAAACTAGCTAAGTCATTATCAACAAGTAAAGGGGATTTAGTAAAATATAAGTTAGCTAAAGGTCAAAATGTTGAAGAAGTTATTAAAACTCTTGAAAATCAAGCTGGAATAGAATATGCAGAACCTAATTATTATGCCTATGCAATGGCCAATCCTAATGATACTGAATATAATGAGCAATGGGGATTAGTAACTGCAAATTTAGAAGCTGGATGGGATGTTCAAAATTCTTCATCTTCTGCTGTGATGATAGCCCTTTTAGATTCTGGAATACTAGGTCATGAGGATCTAGATACAGATTGGTATGCTGATGGGAATAATTTTGTCGATGGCCTAAACTATGGTGATCCAGACGGCTATGATCCGACGAATGATGATATTACTGATAAGACTAGTAAATCTAATAATGGGAGTCATGCGACTCATATTGCTGGAATAATTGCTGCCATTACTAATAATAATAAAGGAGTAGCGGGAGTAGGGTGGACCAATAATTATAATATAATCCCAGTAAAAGTTCTTAATTCAAATCAAGAAGGTACTTATTACGATATTGCTGAAGGAATATATTATTCAGTGGATATTCTTGAAGTTGATATTTTAAATCTAAGTCTTGGTGGAACAGAAGCTTCGACTTTTCTAGAAGAAGCTATAGAATACGCTTCGGATAATAATAAAATCCTGGTAGCTGCAGCTGGTAACTCAGGTGATCATGGCTTACTTTATCCTGCTGCTTACCCAGAAACTATATCGGTTGGGGCAGTAACATTTAATAATGAACGTGCTTATTATTCTAATTATAGTTCTAAACTTGATTTAGTGGCTCCCGGCGGTGAAATTGACAGTAAAGAAGGTGGAATATTGAGTACCTGGGGTTATTATGATGAGACAAATGACAGAATTTACACGAATGAATATGTATATATGGAAGGTACTTCAATGGCTACAGCTTTTGTAAGTGGAGCTGCAGCTCTGTTATTAGAAAATGGTATTATTCCGGATAATGTAAAGGCCAGACTAACAACTACTGCTGTAGATTTAGGAGATGAAGGAAAAGATTATGAGTATGGATACGGATTATTGGATGTCTATGGAGCCTTATTAAATGAAAAATTGGAAGAGCCTTTTGTATTTGCAGCAAGTAAGAACGGAGACGAATTGAGAATAGAAAGTGATTTTACCAGAAGAGATAGAGATGGTTCATACACTCTAGTTGATGAAGTTGTTGGAAATTATTATATCGTTGGCTGGCGTGATGTTAATGATAATAGCAGGATTGATGTTGGAGATTATTTTGGAATGACTGATCAAACTACTAATTTTAATTTGAAGAACTATTATAAAATTAATTTAAAGATGAATTATGTAGATCAGAATTCTACAGCTGCTTCATTGAGCATTAAGGGAGCGCAAATACTTAAATAAAGGAGAAATGAGAATGAATAAAATAACTAGAATTATATATATTGTTCTGATTTCAGTTTTGATTTTTACTACAATAGTTTCAGCAGAAGTATTAATTGAAAACAAAAAAATAGATTTTGACCTAAGTCCAGATAAAATACAGGAAGATTCATATATTCCACTCATTGAGCTTGAAAATAATGGTCTGATTGCTGTAGATAGAGTGAATTCGGATAAATATTTTGTTCTAACAGAAGAAGGTTATTATCTATTAGAAACCAACAAAAAATTAGTTAAATCAAATAGACAAAATAGGGTTTTGAAATATTCACCACTAAAAATAAATGGCCATTTTCTAGTGCCAGTTGAATTTTTAAGTAGGTTCTTGAATTTTGAAATTGAAAGTTATGGTAATTTAATTTCTCCAGGTGATAGATCTATCGACGAATCAAGAGACAATCTCAGTCTCAGAGTTTATCTCAATGACGATGAATTTTATCGCAATGATGATTTAAGAGTGAGCATTGAAATTATGAATACCAGCAGAAACGATATCAACTTAAGTTTTAATTCTGCTCATAAGTACAATATCTATGTTAAAAATAGATTCGGCAGAGTTCTTTATTCCTGGGCCGATGGTAAAATATTTTCTCAGGCCAGGCAGAATATAGAAATTGAAGGACGCGATTCTCTAAGCTATGAAGAAGAGCTTAACTTAAGACAGTTTAGAGAAGGTAATTATATACTGGAAGTTGAGATTTTAGCTGAGAATTATGATTTTGAAAAAATAGAAAAAACTTTTGAGATTGATGATTAAATAAAATATTATTTTAAACAGGAGAGAATTTGGTCAGCATCAGACTGAGTTCTCTTTTTTCTCAGCTAAAAAGCAGGAAGTGGGGATAATTTATAGAAATAAATTATTAAAGCATTATAATTTTTATTATTTAATGGGGTTATAATTTATGTTTGAAAATAAAATTAAATTAATGGATAAATATATTATTAAAGAAGTTGCGTATCCCTTTATTTTGGGAGTTTTTATTGTAACTGTAATTTTAATTGGCAACTATTTTTTCCAATTAACAGATCTAATTATAGTCAAAAAAGTACCTGTAGCTTTAGTCTTAGAATTATTAGCCTATAAAATACCTTCAGTCATGGTAGAAACTTTTCCCATAGCTGTTTTATTTGCTACGATGACAGGCATCAGCCGTTTAAACCGAGAAAATGAAATTACAGCCTTCAGAATGGGCGGAGTTAGTATTTTTCGGATGATTATTCCTTTACTAGTGCTTGGAATAATCATCAGCAGTTTTACACTGCTTTTAAATGAGCAGGTTGTGCCCTGGGCCAATCATCAGGCAAATAATATAATACGCCAGACTATTTTAAAAGATGCTATGCCGGATCCAGAGGAAGAAGTGTTTTTTAAAGGGCCAAATGGACGCCTGTTTTATGTAGAATCCTATGATCAAAAGCAGGGAATTATTGATAAAGTTGTAATTTATAATTTAAAAAATGATAAATTTCCAGAGGTAATAACCGCTCAAAGTGGAACAATTGAAGAAAATAAATGGATATTAGATTCAGGGATTATGCATCAGTATAATCAGGAAGGTAGTGTCATCTTTGAAAGTAAATTTCAGGAGATGGAAATCCAATTAACTGATGAAATGAAAGAATTGTATGGAAGCCAGAAGTCTTCTTCTGAGATGAGTAGAGAAGAACTGGGTAAAAGAATTGCTTTATTTAAAAAGAGTGGAATTAATGTTGATTCTTTAATGGTAGATTATCATTTGAAACTGGCTGAGCCGCTAACAGCTTTACTCTTTGTTTTGATCAGTGTTCCCTTAAGTCTAAGCGGTAAGGAGAGCAGAACCTTAAATTTGATTTTCACAATTGTTATTGTCTTTTTATATTATGTAATCTTATCCTTTAGCCGATCATTTGGTAAAAATTATATTTTACCACCTTTAATTGCAGCCTGGCTGCCGAATCTAATCTTCTTCATTTTAGGATTACTGCTTTTATTCTGGCGTGACTCCTGGCAAAAAATAATTAATAAAATTTTCAAAATCCTGGGAATTTCAACTGCGATGATTTTTTTGCTTATTGGCTTAAATACCGGGGCCAGGGCAGCAGAGTTTAGAGTTAATGCAGATTACCTAAATTATGATCAGAACAGTGGCTTTATAAAAATTGAAGGGAATATAGATGGTAATTATGGTAAGTATTACTTAAAATCAGAAGATATCAAAATTGAACTGGAAGACGGGAGTCAACGAAGTCTTGATAGTGCTGAAAATGTTGAGATGCTGCCTGGGGCAATTTCTGGTTGTGATTTTGAGAATCCTCATTATTATTTTGATGCCAAAAGAGTGGTTATTAAACCTGGTGAGTATATCAAGATGTATAATATTGTTTTTAAGGAATTAAATGGTAAGTTGCCACTCTTATACTGGCCTTATCTCTATATTTCTCTAAAAAGAGAAAACAGTAATTTTGTCCCCGCTTTTGGTTATCATCAGACTCGAGGTTGGTTTATTAAGACTAAATATTTTTACAACACCATTTTTGATCTTCCCGGTAACTTTTATTTTGATCAGTATACAATTTCTGGGTCTGCAGGAGGAATCAAACAGTATATTATTGATCAAAATTCTCAAAATGCTTATTTATATTATTACACTCAGCAGAATAAAACTAATCTGCCGGGTTTATTTAACTGGGAGGCAGAATTTTATCACGAAGCTGATATAGGTGACTGGGATGAAAATTTTTCTTATTTCTATCAGGATTATGATGAAAGAGAAGAGATAGAATCAGAACTTGATTTATATTATAATAAGAACCGACGGAGAAGCAGTATTGAATTTGACTATGAAGAAAGAGATTATTTTGAAAATAATAGTAAAGACAGTAAAGATTATGGTCTTGACTTTTATTTTTATGATCGCTTTTTTGATTCTCTTACAGCCAGAATAGATTATGATCGAGACTACTACAAAGATCCGGAGGAGGGGCTGGAAAGAGAAATCAATAGAGATATTGATCTGCGCTACAATCCAGGGGGAGGTTGGAGAAGTCGTCTCAATTATTATGATGGTGAAAGAGAAAGTCCAACTGAGCCCTTAAAAAGCAGACAGGGAGGAGAATTTTCAATCTCCAAAAGAAGCGGTTATTATGATTTCACTTTTTTATTGGAGCAGTATTCCCCAAGATTAACAGAGGATGATCAGGTTAATTTTTCCCGGCTGCCGGAGCTTTCTTTAGAATATAATCCACGGGGATCTTTTTCATATCTTGGACAAGTTGGTCGTTATTATGAAGATGCCAGTCAGATTGAAGGTTATCGTATTCGGGGAGAGGCTAAATATAATAATGAATTTTCTCTTCCACTTAAAAGTTATCTGCGGGCAACTCAAACTTTTAGCAGCAGTGCCTATGAGATTGAAGGAAAAGAATATAATGTAATTCCTAATCAGCAGCAGTCAGAAACTAAACTTAGATTAAGAACCAATTTAAGCCGTAATCTGACTTTGCGCAATAATTATACATATCAGCAGAAGTGGGGCTATACTCCTTTTAATTTTGATGAAGGAGATGAGGAAAACATGATTGAAAATGAGCTTAATTACAGAATATCTCCTTATCTGGACTTTGATTTAGAAAGTGGTTATGACTTTTTGGATACCGAATATTTACCACTGGAGGCATATTTAAATTTATATCCAACAGAAAACTGGGAACTCAGCTTAGGAACTCGCTATGATCTTAATAATATGCTTTTTGATGATGAATTAATTTTTAGTAGTGTTTACGAAGGTGAGCGCTGGGAGCACAGACTGGGTCTGGAATATGATCTTAATTCTTATGAGCTTAAAGAAATTGATAACCAGCTGATTTATGAACTGGATGGAGACTGGGGCTGGTATTTTGAAAGCAACTTTAGTCTCGATTATGATTATGATCAGGAAATTAGAGAGGCCAATATTCAGTTAAATAAGAGTTTTCACTGTCGTGAGTTAAGCTTTAGTTATGATTATTTAAAAGAAGAATTTACTGTTCAATATTCAATTGATCTCTTCCCGGCAGATCCGATTGGTTTGACAAGAACGGAAGATGATCTCATTTTTGAATCAAATATAGAAGACCGTCTTAAAAGCGGTGACTTGTAGAAAGGAGATTTTAGATGCAGTTGAAAAAAACTAGAGAACACCATAAAAATATTGTAATTATGATTACATTATTTTTGATTTTAAGCTCCATTATATCAGTTCCAATTATGGCCCAAACAGAAACTGAAGCTGAAACCGAAACTGTAGAAAATGAAAATGCAGTTTATATCAATGCTTCTCGTTTAGAATATCAGGAAGAGAAAACAATTTTGAGTGGTGGAGTTCGAATTCGAAAAGACGATACTACTATAAATGCTCTTCAGGGTGAGCTCTTTAGAGATGAACAAAAGATGATTCTAGAAGAAGAAATAGATGTTGAATATTCAGATGGCAAAGTAAAATCTAAATTATTAACTGCCTTTTTGCAAACAGAGGAATACATTTTCGAAAATGAGGCAGTGCTTAATTATATACTTTCTGATGGTGAAGAAATGGTTTTGATGAGTGACTATCTAAAAATATTTGGTGATGACAGCTCATTTACTGCAGAAAAAAATGTAGAAATTGATTATGATAATCAAAAATTCAGAGGCGATAAAGCAGATTATAATGGAGAAAGCGAAATGATGGAGTTAACAGGTAATGTTGAGATTGAAGAGGATCAGGACTGGGTGCGCAGTGATCGGGCAACTTTTAATCTTAAAGAGGGTGAGGAAGGTTATACAGCTGAAGGTAATGTGGAAATCAAGATGATCATGGATTAATTTAAACTATGAGTAGTTTATTCTGAAGTTAAATTTCCATCTACTAGGAGTAAATATAGGAAGGAAGAGGAGTAAATGTCTTTTATTTTAACAGTATTAGCAGCAATTTTACTAACAGCAGCAAATTATTATGGCAGCCTTTACTTTTTGAGCTGGTTTGCTTTTCTACCTTTTTTTTACTATCTTTATATTTATAGTTCAGAAATAAACTATAAAAAGATTTTTTTAAGTGGATGGAATTTGGGTTTCTGGATCTTATTTTTTTCGGGTAACTTTATCTATCATTCTATAAAACTATATACTTCAGCTCCGACTTTAATTATCTTACTGTTAATGATTCTACTCTTTTTATTACTTTCTCTAATTTATGCTTTGTTTTTACTGTTTTATTTTTATCTACAGCAAAAATTATTTACTCAGAATAAATTTAGACCATTTTTATTTGCTTGCTGCTGGACCTTACTTGAGTTTAGCCGTTATTATTTACTCGGCTTTTTTCCGATTGCCAATCCTGCCTACACTCAGGCAGATTTTCTGAGCTTTATTCAGCTGGCAGAACTGGGAGGAGTTTGGATTTTAACTTTTGTCTTAATACTTGTCAATGCCCTTATTTTTCAGCTTGTTTTTCAGAAAAAACATAAAAATATTTTTGTTTTAAGCCTGATCTTAATTATCAGTTTTAGTTTTTCTTATTTTCTTCAGCAGAAAAATTTTGCTGCTGAAAGAGTTGAAACTTTTAAAATTGGAATTATTACAACTCAAATTGAGCAGGAGAAAAAATGGAGTTCAGCCCAGCTTGATAAAAATATTGATCTGGCTTTAAATGCTGCAGCAGAGCTAAATCAGACTCAGCTGATAATTGCTCCGGAAACAAACCTTACCTTTGATTTTCATTTGAATCGATATTATCAGCAGCAATTTTTAGATGAGGTGGCAAAAAAATTTGAAACTCCAATCCAAATTGGCTCTCTGGCAGCTAAGGATTCAATTGGAGGCCGCTACAATAGTTCTTATCTAATTTCTGAAAAAGGAGAAATAATTTCTCGCTATGATAAGAATCTTCTTTTATATTTTGGGGAGATTTATCCCTTATCAGAAATTTTGAATAAATACACCCCTTACAATTTTTCATCTCTAAAACCTGGTGAAGATATTAATTTATTTAAAAATAGAAATTTACAGTGGAAAACAGTAATTTGCTCAGAAATTTTATATCCAGATTATGTAAAATTAGAAGCTGAAGAAATTGATTTTATAGTTAATCAGACAAATGAAGCCTGGTTTAAGGATAGCAGACTTTTAAAAAATATTATGTGGCAGGCAGCAGTATTTAGGGCTGTGGAAAATAGAATTCCGGTAGTTAAGACAGGAAATCAGGCCTATAATGGAATTATTTATGCTTCTGGAGAATATCAAAAAGTTGACTCTACAGTCAATTACCATATATTAAAATCAAATAAAGAATGAATTTTAGTCCGCTGTTTCCCAAATTGATTTTTGGAAAACAGCGTATTTCTTTTTTAAAAAAGAAATATTTACAAAGTTATTAAGAAAAAACTTCTATTTAAGGCAGGAAAAAAATAACTTATGTTCAATATTATGAATATAAGTACTTTACTCAACTTTATCAGAATAAAAAGTTTATTGTTGGATATATATAAGGCAGAAAAAGGGGAGGAATAGTAAATGACTGTTAGTTATCAAAAATTGTATATTTACACTCTGGGAGATTTTCTGGTTAGAAAAGAAGACGAAATAATTTTTTCGGGAGAGAATAGTTATCTTAATAAAAGATGGCGTTTATTTTTATATCTCTTATTTAATAAAGGTAAAAAAATCAGTGATCAGGAATTAATTCAACAGCTTAATTTAGAAGAAAATGTATCACCTCATCAGTCTCTGAGGGCATTAGTTTACAGGCTGCGCAAGGATTTGAATTTTGAAAATGGTAATTTTATTTTAAATGAAAAAGGGGGCTATCTTTTTAATCCAGAGAGCAGTTACTGGCTGGACACCCAGTACTTTACTGGGATGGTTGAAAAAGCAAATTCGTTTAAAGAAAAAAATAAGGCTCTTGATCATTATCAAGAAGCAGTTTCTTTATATAAGGGTAAATTTCTTAA
>Ga0136557_1001958_pt1 | contig 12427 bp, 9 predicted proteins | sample AntRauTorckE6832_FD_104796 | JGI IMG/M metagenome (GOLD analysis project Ga0136557, IMG submission 104796) | Saline lake microbial communities from Rauer Islands, Antarctica - Metagenome Torckler E6 #832 | ecosystem: Environmental > Aquatic > Non-marine Saline and Alkaline > Saline | place...
AGAGGTATGCCCGGCATGTTCGTGCCATGACTGTCTCATCTGATTCTGCAGCAGACGTTTGCCGGCACGCATCGTGTCAGCATCCATACCGCTGCCATATAAGGCAGCGAAGCGACTACGGAAATCCAGTACAAAGTCGATAAATCGTTGCTGCCCGAGCATGTCTTGAAGGGTCTGCTGGTAGAGTTCTGATCGGTTCTGCTCAGCCAGCCAGCGCCGCAGCCCCTCCTGACCCACAAAACTGGCGAAGCTTTCATTAAACGATGTATCCCCGGGCACGTAAAGTTCCTGGTGCGCCAGCTCATGAAAGATCAGCGTCACCAGCTGATGATCGGACCGCTGAATAATGGTGCTGGGCACAGGGTCATTGAACCAGCCCAGCGTGGAATACGCATCCACACCACCCACAAAAACATCAAGCCCCTGCCTCTGCAGATCTTCAGCATAACCCAGCGCAGCGGTTTCAGAAAAATACCCACGATAATCAACGCAGCCGGCGATCGGGAAGCACCAGGATACAGGCTGGGTGGAAAACTCCGGCGCAGCAACAACATTCCATACCAGGTGGCGCCGTGGCAGTTCAACGTAGCTGTCATAGCTGCCATCAGCGGAAAGCCCGAGATGCTGTTCCGCGTACTGCGTCGCCTGCTGGATAAGAAGCAGTTTTTGCCGCAAGGCGCGATCCAGCGCCGGATCAGCCAACAGCTGCTCTATGGATTGTCGCCGCCACAACACAGAGACCTGCCCGCTCACGGCCTGGGCATAATAGGCCAGACTGTCGCAGGCGCTCAAGCTGCCCATGGCTATCAGGGTAGCCAGCAAGATCCCTAATTTCCTAAGCATTCGATCACTCAATTCCGCTCGTGCAGCTCAATCTCGAATATATGGGCCCACAATTTTCCGGTCACCAGCAGTCTGTTGTTGGCAGCGTCCCAGGCAATGCCGTTAAGCACAGCATCGTTGCCGCCGGCCGTGGTTTGTTCGCGCAGGCCCCGTAAATCGACAACAGACAAGACTTCCCCGCTCACCGGATCAATGCGCACAAGTTCATTGCTGGTCCACACGTTGGCCCAAACCTCACCATTGATATACTCCAGCTCATTAAGAAAACGCAGCGGGCGCCCCTGGATGGTCACCGCGAGTCTACGCACTTCCCGGAACCCGTCTGGGTCGTAAAAATAAAGCTGGTCGCTGCCATCACTGACAATCAAATGTTCGCCGTTCCAGGCCAGTCCCCAGCCTTCGGTGGGTATGTAGTGCGACTCAACACTGTCAAAGCTTTCCAGATCGTGCACAAAAACCATATTTTCACGCCATGTCAGCTGGTAGATGCGCTCCCCGGCAATGGCAATGCCCTCACCGAAATAGCGACTGCCAAGCGCTTTGCGCTTGAGTACCTCGCCATCGTCCAGACGCAGTTGCATAAGCGCCGATTCGCCATAGCGACCCGTGCCCTCATACAGATGGCCCTCATGCATCAGTAGTCCCTGGGTAAAATAGCGCGTATTGTGGGGGTAGGTATTCACCACCGAGTAGTCATATATCTTGATGTCCGCGCGCGCGCTGTAACTCGCGGTGAACAGCAATAACAGCAGCAAAAGCGGCTTGGTGCCCAAGTGAATTTGTTGGTGCATCATGTTATTTTTCGCTCCAGACGTCTTATTAGCCGCAGACGCGTTACCCGTCTCGGACGCTTTGCCACGCCAACCTTGAGGATATCAAACATATGACGAACCAGTGCCTGTTTTGCCGTATAGCCGCCGAAGAAATCCCGTCAAAATGCGTTTACAGCGATGACCATGTATACGCGTTTCATGATATTAACCCGGCGGCGCCAACACATATACTGGTTATTCCTCGCAAACACCTCAGCAGTGTGTGCGATGCCGAAACAGAAGACGAAACCTTGATGGGTAAACTGCTGCTGGCCGGACAGCAAATAGCCAAAGACCAAGGGCTGGCCGGGGACGGCTTCAGGCTTGTTATCAACACCGGCGACAAGGGTGGCCAGACCGTTCATCACATACATCTGCACATCCTGGGCGGACGTCAGTTCACCTGGCCACCCGGCTAGATTGCACTCGGCGACAGGTCACAACCAGGACTTGATATCCAGCAGGCCCTGCGTCGTGGCCGGGAACACCCCTTTTTCTGTAATAAGGCCGGACACCAATCGCGCCGGGGTGACATCAAAACCAAAATTGCTGACCCGTGTGCCCGGCGGCGCGACGGCAACCTTGCGCAAGACGCCCGCGTCATCCAGACCCGACACATGACTGACTTCGTCAGCGGCGCGCTCCTCAATGGGAATCTCACGAACGCCATTGTTGAGCTCAAAATCGATGGTGGATGTTGGCAATGCTACGTAAAACGGTATCTGATTATCAAATGCCGCCAGCGCCTTGAGATAGGTACCGATCTTGTTACAGACATCACCCTTGGCAGTCGTGCGATCGCTGCCCACGAGGCAGACATCCACCATGCCATGCTGCATCAGATGGCCACCAGCGTTGTCTACGATCAGGGTGTGCGGCACACCACTTTGCGCCAACTCCCAGGCAGTCAGCGAGGCGCCCTGGTTTCGGGGTCGGGTCTCATCGACCCATACGTGCACAGACACACCGGCCTGATGCGCTTTGTAGATTGGCGCCAGGGCTGTGCCCCAGCCACCGGTGGCCAGCCAGCCAGCGTTGCAATGCGTCAACACATTGATGACCGGTTCGCCACCACGCTCAACTTTGGCTGACAGTATTTTTTGCAGCAGCGCCAGACCAACTTCACCGATAGCGCTGCAAGCGGCGGCGTCCTCTGCCAGCATGGTGCTTGCCATTTCCAGCGCCGCGCTGGCGCGCTGGGGCTCAGGTACCGATACCAGCCCGTCCGCCAGGCGGGACAGCGCCCACTGCAGGTTGACGGCCGTTGGGCGAGTTTTTGCCAGTGCCGCACAGGCCTGCGACAAAGCACCCGGATCGTTCTTCAGGGCAAGGTGCACGCCAAACGCCGCGGTGATGCCAATCAGCGGCGCGCCGCGCACACGCATGTGGACAATTGCTTCGCAGGCCTGCTCCAGCGTATCAACAACCAGAATCCGGAAATCATGCGGCAAGCGCGTCTGGTCAATGATTTTCAGCTTCTGGATCGAATCGTCGTACCAAAGTGTACGCATATCATCACCGGCTTTGCTCACAAAGGCGCTCCTGCGGTAGTTGAGTGATCGGGTGTTGTCAGCTTACCAGCCGATGCTGACGCCGGACGCCCTATTTTAACTGTGCGGAAATAAAAAACGCACCTCTCAGGGTGCGTTTTTTATGTTCTCGAGTTTATCAATCAGCTCACTCGATCCTGGACCAGACTCTCAGACCAGCAGGCCTCCGCGGCTCTAGGGCTCTACAATCGAAATATTGACAATGCCGGCCTGACGCGCCGCATCCATGACCATAACCAGCGTGTTTACATTGGATGTTTCATGCGGACGCACGATGACCGTAGCCGACGGATTTTCGGCCTTCAGACGGTCGATGTTGGCGCGGATCTGGCTTTCGAGGACCGCCCGAGGCTCTCCATTGAAGCGAATTTCGTTGTTCTGACTCAATTCGATCAGAATGTTCTTGTTCTCATCATTGGTTTCGGGCGGGGTATCGTTGTTCTCGTTACTGGCGGCATCAATGGCCTGCTCAGACAGGAACGTTGCGGTCACGACAAAGAAAATCAACAGGATGAATACCACGTCAAGCATGGGCGTCAGGTCGATATTGCCTTCGTCTTTTTTTCTGCTGCCAGCCAATTTTTTCATTGTAATTACCACAAAAGTCTTAAGTATTTGTTTTTAATGACTTATGGATTGTCACATACGCGCAACAACCGTCCGTCAAACACTGCTCGCGTGCGGGAATCCCCGACACCACAAAGTCCAAGTATACCTGATATCGACCCGACCACAACAGGGCAATTAACGGATAGACGCGGGGCCTGCGGCGCCATAAACGCAGTCGTGTTTATTTCAAGCTTTTCACGGTAAAGGCGACGATTTCACCCAATTGCTTGCCGTTTTTGCCCTCGCGCGAATGTACACGCAGCCCGCTCAAGGTGTTCATCAGCACATCCGCCGCCAGATCCGGGCTTACGCCCTTGGCCAGATTACCCGCCTTGCCTGCATCTTTAAGACGTTTCAGCAATGACTTACGGATGTGTCCGTAGTAGGTCTTGATGAGCTTCTGGATGTCCTTGTCGTAGTTGATACTTTCACAGAAGGAGTTGACCAGCAGGCAACCCATGCTGCGCCGTTTGTTGCTCGCACCAAGCACAGCGACATCGAAATATTTATCAATCGCGGCCCAGGGTGCCAGTTCTTCGTTATTCAGAGAAGCAGCCATCTCCTTGTCAACAAGCTTGCTGTAGTGTTCAAGACACGACTTGAAAAAAGTGTCTTTATCGCCGAATGAGTTGTACAGCGTCCCACGATTTATGCCGGTTACATCAAGCAACTTCTGCACAGAGCTGGCTTCAAACCCTTCGCGCCAGAACTGCTCCATTGCGTTGTTCAGCACATCTTCGTAAACAAACTCAACTGGTCTTGCCATAATAAATCACACACTCTAGGGTAGTAAAAATGGATTACTGGAACGATCCAGTGCTAAGACCGGATTTAATACATTTTATTTTAGACCATCCGTCAGATTTTTTACATCTCATGATACAAAATGCCACAATTACACGCGTCATTTCTGAACATCCGTACAGTTTGCCGTCAAAACCAGGCCTGCATAGAACTCAACAGGGAGAACGCCAGCCCCAGCAATCCACCCACGACACCGCCCCAGACGACGAGCCAGCCCAGATGCTGCTTTATCATCTTCTGTACGATTGTCTTGACCTGCTGCGGCGTCAGCTCTTGCAGGCGGCGATCGACCAGGTCCTCGATCCTGGTCAGGACCGCCTCACTGTGGCTGATGGCACCAATTTTTTCGCTTAAGGCACTGGCGAATGCCGGCGATGCGACAAACTCGTGCAGGTAATCGCGCATTTGCTGAGCAAATGGCTGTCGCAATCCTTCAAGCGCCCTGGAACCGCCAATCATTCCAACCATGCCCCCCATGGAGGACTGCATGATCGCAACCGCCAGTGAGTCGAATGCCTTGTTCAGATCCATCTCGTCAATCATGGACGGCAAAAGCTGTTCAACGCCGCTGCTCATGACTGTTTGCGCATCAAAAAACCGATCCAGATTATCGGCGCTGAAGAACTGCTGCATGATCATCTCTCTGATACCGGTCTTGAACTCTTCAAAATGCAGCGCAATCACGCCGGAGCCATAAAAGCCGGGAACGCGCTCGAACAGCATGTGAATCGCCAGAGAATTTGTCAGTGCGCCAGACAGCGCAAACAAGCCGGCACTTAGCACGAGAGACCCATAGGGGGCGGGCAAAACCATACCGAGCCCGATCAACATCAGGGCACACAAATTGGTGATCAAACCTTTATTCAATGTTTCGCTACCTCAGTAGAATTGATATTACAGACGCCGGTGCGAAAACACCGGCATTTTGCGACGCAGCTCATGCAGCGCCGGCAAGTCTACATCTGCCACCACGATACCCTCTCCGCTGGCAAGAACATCAAGGACCCGCCCCCAGGGATCGATGATCATGCTGTGGCCAAAAGTCTCGCGGCGGGCATTGTGTACGCCGCCCTGACCGGCCCCGATGACATAACACTGATTTTCGATGGCGCGTGCGCGCAGCAGCACCTCCCAGTGCGCCTCGCCGGTTACGCGCGTGAAGGCCGCTGGCACGCTGACCATCTCGACCCGCTCGTTGAACAAACGCCGATAAAGCTCGGGGAAACGCATGTCATAACAAATCGACAAACCCAGTCGGCCGACACGGGTATCGACGGCAACGACATCGTCCCCCGCTTCAAAACTGTCGGATTCAGAATAACGAGCCTGTTTGTCATTTACCTCAACATCAAAAAGATGCATTTTGTCGTAGCGGGCGATGATCGCTCCGTTGCAATCAAAGACCAGTGACGCCGGCCGCACCCGGCCGTCAGTCAATTGCTCCATGGCACCGCCCGCTCGCATCGGCCGCGTCAGTAGCGGTATCGTACCAGCCACCAGATCGATGCCATGAAGGCGTGCTTGCGCCGACAGGAAACCCTGCAGCAAGCCGTTAAAATCTCCTTCGTGCTCAGCGAACTGCGCCTGTGGCCCGCCGTCCAGCACGGCGAAATTTTCTGGCAGCACCACAAGAGCCGCGCCAGCCGCAGCGGCCCGCGCTATCAAGCTGCCTGCCGATTTTATGTTCGCTGATATATCGGCAGTACTGACCATCTGCACGGCCGCCACCCGGGTGTTTGATCTGGACATTAACTGCCTCCTGTAAATACCTGGTTCAGCCTCGGTTCCAGCTCTTCCCAGGGACCATCCAATGTGTAGTGGGCGCTGGTCAGATCATCTACCTGGTCACCGAATATCTGATCAAAAAGAAAAACCCCCACCGCCACCTGCCAGTTGATCAGGTTATTCAGCGCCGCCAGGCCGCTGAGCCAGGGGATGTTATCACTTACCGGCAGCGTGATATAAAGGTCCCCGTCGATGGTTTGTGCTGCAAGGTCAACTTCACCCGCAATCTGGAACAAGCTGGAAGGCCCGATAATCTGCAGGCGGTCTTCGATCGACAAGGTGCCGTCATCCAGCGCAACCTTACCCCGGATCTCATCATATGCCAGGCCGGAACCGGCAATATCGTCGCTGAAACGCAATCGCCTGAGAACCGCATCAAAATTGATGATACTGATAAGGCGCAGGGCGCTGTTGGCAACCCCCGCACGTTGTTGGAAACGGCCGTTATTGACCTCAAGGTCAATCTCGCCATTCAGGCCCAGTGCAGAGAAGTAGGCAGGACTGCCACGCCAGTGCAATCGGGAGTCAAATCTTGCGGACTCACTCTGAATGCTTGGCGCGTAGCCATAAGCACTGAGTACGGTCGCCAGATCGGAGGCACTCAATATACCCGTCAATTCACTGCTATGTGCTTCACCATCGTAATTCCAGCGCAAAGTGGCTGGCTCTTCGTCGCTGCCAATGCGCAAGCCACGCGCATCAACTATCACGTCGCTGAACTGGGCACCCTGATCATCGGATTGCATCAAAAACTGCCATCGACCAAACGGTGAGCCCGCCATGGTGAGCTCGTCAATGGCGAGCCTGATATCAGGAAACTCACGGGGATCCAGATTCTCCAGCGGGTCGCTGCGCGGCAAATTGTACTCCACTGCTGGCAGTTCCTGCAGATCCAGTTCGACCTCTGCCTCTGGTGCTTCAAGATCAGGCTGCGCCTGAGAACCAGCCCCTGTGTCGGTGGCGCCAGCTATCGAACGGCTTAAATGCAGGTGATCCAGGTTGACCTCCCAGGGCTCACCACTCCGCGTTGGCAGCCGCACCTGGCCAGCAACGGTATTGCTGCTCAAGCCAAGCGTCCAGATGTCACTCGCCTGCGCCAGCTGGACACTAACCTGCTCCAATACCTCATCAAATACATCAATCCGCCCGATCATCAACTCTGCGGAACCCGTGACACCTGGATCAAAAACGAATGTCGGCACTGAGCTGTTGCCACCGCTCAATACCAGCCGGTCGATAGCGTCTGACCACCGCCGTATGTGAAGTTCGGGTATTGTGCCCAGCACCGATACGCCAGGCGCAGATTCATTGACACGCCGAACGCGCAGTCCATCGGCAGTGGCACCAAAATACACCAACCCGTTGTACACATTATTGTCACGCAAAGTCAGATTCATCTGCATAACGTCTTGCAGCGAGATGCGCAGCGAGGGCGACAACGGGATAAAGTCGAGCGTCATGACAAACGATTTGGCATCGGCACCTGCTTTGGCAAAGGGTGCCGGCAGGCCAAACGCGATGCCCTCAAGGTCGCTGCGAACCTGCAATTGGGGATGCAACAGCCCGTTGCTGGCGCCTGAGTCGCCGTAAATCGGCAGTTTTAGCTCCGCAGTATAGGCCGACGCGCCGCCCGCTTCGCTTAACAGTGTCGACACCAGAGCTGGCGCACCGGGCCACGCTGCCAGCGCATCTATCGTCACATTGCCCGAGACTCTGACACTGCCCCCTTCCAGCTCACCTTGCAGGCCATCGGCGCGTATCTGAACATTAACCATATCCCCCAACAACATGCCGGTCATATCCTGGCTCTCAAGACCATCACTGGAGCTGTAAACCAACCGACCTGATAGATCACCAACGGCAAGGTCAAACTCAGGCATGAAAACGCTGTTATCCTCGAACGCAAACGCCAGATTAATTTGTGGTTGAGCATTATCAACGGACAACGGAATACTCAGTGCAAGATTGAAGTCAGTTTCGCCTTCAGCTTGCCAGCTCGACAGGTACTGACCTATGCCCTGGGTTACCGGCGTCGCCTGCAGGTAGCGCAGGCCCTGCTGCGCGCTGCCTCGGCCAGCGCCACTGACCGTCAACCAGCTGCCTCCTTGTGCGCTGGCACGCACAGACGCAATGCTGGAGCTGAAAGATATACCCAGCGAGCTTCCGGCCGATGCCGTGATATCCACCGCACCATCGTCAATTTTTACAACGCCTTCAAGCACCTCGACTGCCGGCCAGTCAGGATCAAATTTTAATGTGCCATCTGCCACCTTATAAAACATCTGCAGGGTTCGTTGCTGCGCCTTGGCGTCCCTGTCTACGCGACCCCGAAAGATGAGCCCGCTGCCAGCAGCCTGCCCGTCAACAGCGGCACCCTCGATCCATTGTAAAATGCCCTGCGCTGATCTCGGGGCACCAGGCGCTGTGGGCAGATACAACGACTTGTTCGACACATCCGCCGACAAGGCTCCAATCATCAATTCAAGATTGACCTGCCGGTCATCACCGTTTTCAATATCAAGGGCAAACCTGGCGCGGGCGCGCAAGTCGGCTGACTCCACTACGATGACGGTGCTGGCCAGGTGAATGTCCAGATCCGATGTCCAGTCAGCACGAAATCCAACTCGGCCATTCAGCCGCTGATAGGCCCATTGGTCATTAAACAGCTTGGGCAGATGTACCATTGCATCGTTACTGTCGACCTCAACAAAGCCCTGTGCGAGTCGCTGATCTGCATCAAACGCAATCTCGACGTAGCCATCAATCCCCCAGAATGCAGGCGCGCCACGATGAGCGCTGATGGCCGTCGCGCCCAGGTTCGTTTTGACCTCCGCCTTCGTCCAGGTATCGCCATTGAGTTGGGCGTTCACTCGCAGATTCCGCGTCACACCGCGTGGATTGAACAATTCGATTTCATCACGCAGGGCGCCCTCCGGGGCCAGTGCCAATGCCAGCCGTGACGCCATACCCAGATTCATTGCATCAACATGCATCGTCGCCTCGACACCCGCTTTGTAGTAGGCCGACATGCCCCCGGGGGGCCAGGCGTTATTGGCATAGTCAAACGTCAGGTCCTCAAGCTCAAGCTGCCAGCTGCCATCCACTGCCGAGTGCTGCAATTGCAGCCAGCCGATGTTCAGATTCTCCAGATGAGTTGCCGCTGCGCCTTCAAGCTCAAGGTCGGCGCTGCCGCGCCAGATCGCTGATGCCAGCGAGCCCTGCTGAAACGCCAGCCACAGCTCCCCGTTCAAAGCCATGGCATTAACCGAGATGCCGGCGGGCCGAAAACGGTGCAGAAAATCACTGTACTCAGTATCTGGCAGGGATACATAGATATCACCCCGCATCTGTTCAATGGTATCGCCGGTCAGCTCTCCCTGAATACGCAAAGGTGCATCAAGACCTGCCTGTTGAGCCGACAGATCTATGGCATGTCGGCCGTTCAGGCTCTGAAAGCGCAGGGAGGCATCCGTAAAGCGAGAAACTTGCCCATTACGGTGGTGAAATGCCAGTTGTGTTTGTTCCAGCTCAATCAATGCCAAACTCTTCAGCCATTCCAGAACCTGAGCCGGCGATACGGGCTGCGAGCCAGCTGCCTTCAAACCGGCCAACGCCCAGCTACCGTTATCCTGCTCATACACCGACACGTCCAGCTGTTGCAGTGTAGTTCTGCCCAGGACAGGCCGGAGTTGACGCAGGCTGGCGGTCATATCCGGGGCGATGCTGACTCGCTCCAGCAATAAGGGGGCCAGTTCGCCCCCTGTATGGGCGATGATTTGCAGATCATGAATGACGAACCGGGGACCAAAGCGCTCCCACTCACCGTCGATACTGCCAATCTGCACATCGGCCTCGAGCAACCGCGACAGGCGCTGCTCAACCTCTTTTGTGTAGTCCCCAATCATCGGGACCAGCTGTCTGCCAAGACTGACATAGAGCGCCAGTGCCACCAGCAGAGCGAGTAGCACCGCAAACGAAACCTGCAGCATCGCCCGTCCGATGGATTTGCTCACCCGAAGAATCATAAGCGCCTGTCAAAATAGCTGCCTGTCAAAAGAACTGCCTGGCAAAAGAGCTGCCTGTCAAAACAGAACAACGTCATATTGTTCCTGAGTATACATGGGTTCAACCTGAAACCTGATCGTTTTACCCGTCAGCACTTCCAGATCCGCGAGGGTCGCTGACTCTTCCTCCAGCAAACGGTCAACAACAAGCTGAGAAGCCATCACCAGCAATTCATCATTTTCGTAGACACGGGCGACCCGCACGATCTCGCGGAATACCTCGTAACAAATGGTTTCCGGTGTTTTCAGACGCCCACGGCCTTCGCAGACCGGGCAGGGACAACACAGGACCTGACCCAGGCTTTCCCGCGTTCGCTTGCGTGTCATTTCAACCAGACCCAGCGCTGAAATATCCGAAATCGTGGTGCGGGCATGATCTTTCTCTAACGCCCTGGTTAACGTTCGCAGAACCTGACGCTGGTGCTCCGACGCCTCCATGTCAATAAAATCAAGAATGATGATACCGCCCAGATTTCTTAACCGAAGTTGCCGCGCAATGGCGGTCGCGGCTTCAAGATTGGTTTTCAGTACGGTTTCCGCATGATTCTTGCTGCCCAGATAACCGCCGGTGTTTACATCAATGGTCGTCATGGCTTCGGTCTGATCGATAATCAGATCACCGCCGGACTTCAACTTGACCTGACGGCCCAGCGCCTTATCCAGCTCATCATCGATACTGTAGAGATCAAAAATGGGTCGCTCGCCGCAGTAAAATTCAATGCGGCCAAGAGAGTCAGGAATAAAATCACCAACAAAACTGCTGATCTCGTCGAAGGCCTCTACGGTATCGATGCGAATTTTTTCGACCTGGGGCGTAATAAGGTCTCGCACCGCACGCAGATACAGAGGCAGGTCACTATACAAGACTTTGATTGCATGACTGTTTCCGGTTCGCTGAGCGACGGAGGCCCAGAGTTTGCGCAAAAAGCGTATGTCCTCACTCAATTCAACTTCGGTGGCCCCCTCAGCCGCGGTCCTGATGATGAAGCCACCCTTGTCCGGGGCTGCCTCTTGTGCCAGGCAGCGTGACAAAGCGGCCTGCAGGCGCTCGCGTTCCTCTTCACTTTCCAGCCGCAACGAGACACCAATATGAGAACTTCGAGGCAGGTACACCAGGTGACGGGAAGGCAGGGTCAGGTGCGTTGTCAGCCGGGCGCCCTTGGAGCCGATCGGGTCCTTGGCGACCTGAACCACAATCATCTGTCCTTCATGTAACAGTTTTTGAATAGCGTCAGCGCCCGTATCGCTTACTTCAAGGCCATCAGCGCCGATAACAGCTATGTCTGCGCAGTGCAGGAACGCTGCTCGCTCCAGCCCGATATCGACAAACGCGGCCTCCATACCTGGCATCACGCGGACAACTTTACCCAGGTAAATATCGCCTACATGACTATTACGGCTGCGTCGCTCAATGTAAATCTCTTGCAACAAACCATTTTCAATTAGCGCCAGTCGGGTTTCTCTGGGGGTGACATTGATCAGAATTTCTTCACTCACGCGCGACTCTCCGGGCGGGCCCTGTTTTTTTCACAACAAAAACCATCAGGCGCTGGTGTCCAGAGCGCACTTGATGCTAAAGCCGGCCAACAATCTGGCAGTCTCAAATATTGGCAAACCTACCACAGTAGAATAGCTGCCTTCGATTCGTTCGACAAAAAGTGCGCCGACTCCCTGCACCGCATAAGCGCCCGCCTTACCCTCAGGCTCGCCGTGCCGCCAGTAAGCGGCGATCTCTTCAGCGCTGAGCACACGAAACCAGACCTTCGTGCGCACCATGACAGACTCAGCGCGTTTACCCTGCATCACGCAGACCGCAGTCAGCACGTCGTGACGGCGACCAGACAGCAATGCCAGCATCCTTGATGCGTCCATCTCGCTCTGCGGCTTACCGAGAACCTGATTACCACACACAACCACCGTGTCCGCACCCAGCACCGGCCAACCGCCAAAAATCTCCGGC
>Ga0136557_1001961_pt1 | contig 12425 bp, 13 predicted proteins | sample AntRauTorckE6832_FD_104796 | JGI IMG/M metagenome (GOLD analysis project Ga0136557, IMG submission 104796) | Saline lake microbial communities from Rauer Islands, Antarctica - Metagenome Torckler E6 #832 | ecosystem: Environmental > Aquatic > Non-marine Saline and Alkaline > Saline | place...
CGATCCTCGAAAAGCCGCTGAAGGACATCTCCTTCGGCCAGGTGCTCCTCGGGCTGTTCCAGACCGCTCGGCGCTTCAACATGGAAGTCCAGCCCCAACTGGTGCTGCTGCAGAAGACGCTGCTTAACATCGAGGGGCTGGGCCGTCAACTCTATCCGGACCTGGATCTGTGGAGTACCGCCAAGCCCCATCTCGAGCAGTGGATGAAGGATCGGGCCGGGCCTCGCGGCTTCTGGGATTCGCTCAAGCGACAGGCGCCCGAACTCTCGCACCAGCTGCCGGAACTGCCAGTGCTGGCCTACCGCGCGCTCTCGCGCGCCGACCAGGACCATCGCCAGCGACACCGTCAGGCCGAGGCAATGAGCGGCATTCGTCAGCTGCGGGTCCGCCAGGGCCGCGGCCAGCGACGCCTGCGCCTGGGCCTGGTGCTGGTCGCCCTGGCGCTGGCCTGGCGCCCGCTGACAGAATGGGCGGGGCAACAGCCGCTTCCGGTGATGGCCGCGGCGGCCATCGGCGTCCTGTTGCTGGCCTGGCACTGAATTTCCGGCATGATTGACTGCACGCTTCCCTGCAAGAGAGCTACGCGCCATGAGTGATATACTGAATCAGCTACAAGACGTCCTCGACCAGCGCCGTCGAGCGGATGCGCAGGATTCCTACGTGGCCTTCTTGCACCACAAGGGGTTGAACAAGATACTCGAGAAGCTAGGCGAGGAGGCGACCGAAACCCTGCTTGCCGCCAAGGACGCCGAGCATGGCGATGATGCCTCGCGCCAAGCGTTGATCGCTGAAACGGCCGACCTGTGGTTTCATAGTCTGGTGATGCTGTCGCATCTCGATCTCGATCACCGGGCAGTACTCGACGAACTGAGCCGGCGACTCGGTGTCTCCGGCCATGACGAGAAGGCCGCCAGGCGGCCGTAACCGTACGACAAGTCCCCGGGGCCGAGCAGGGTCCCAAATGAGAGGAAGCGCATATGTTAGGTGGTATCAGTATCTGGCAACTGCTGATCGTACTCGGCATCATCATCCTGATCTTCGGCACCAAGAAGCTGCGTAACGTCGGCGGCGATCTGGGTGGCGCCGTCAAGGGTTTCAAGAAAGCCATGAACGAAGACGGCAAGGGCGATGACGAGAAGCAGGACGACCCTCAGACGCGCGTGAGCCATGAGGACACGGGTGAAACCTACGACGTCAAGGCCACGCACAAGGCCGAAGACCAGGAAGAGCGTAAATAAACCGCCATGTTCGATATGGGCTTTCTCGAACTGATGATCATCGGCGTGGTCGGCCTGCTGGTGCTAGGTCCCGAGCGCCTGCCCAAGGCGGCGCGCACCGTGGGACTCTGGATCGGCAAGATCAAGCGCACCGTCTCGGGCATGCAGCGCGAAATCAGTGCTCAGCTCGAGGCGGAAGAGCTGCGCCAGAAACTCGACGAGCAGCAGAAAAAACTCGACGACAGCGTCAACCAGGTCAAGCGCGGCGTGGAGAGTATCGGCGATGAGCCCGACTCGTCTCGCCGCACGACCAAGGCAAAACCGAATGCAGATGTCGGAAACAACGGGAAGGAAGTGAGTGGTAAAGGGGCGGCGGGCGCTCAGGAGCCGCAGGAGGCGAAGCAGACGCCCTCCCCCGAGAATCGCCTCGACGAGGCCCTGAGCCGTGCCCGGATGGATGCCACCGACGACGATCGCGCCGACAAGGATGCCTCCTCCCGATGAGCAAGACCGACGACCCGCAGGATCACAACCAGCCCCAAGCCCCCCTGATCGAACATCTGATCGAGCTGCGCTCGCGCCTGATGCGTGCCGTGGTGGCCATCCTGGTGATCTTTCTTGGGCTCTACGCCTTCGCCAACGACATCTACACCTTCGTCGCCCAGCCGTTGATGGCACTGCTGCCGGAAGGCTCGCAGATGATCGCCACCGAAGTGGCCTCGCCCTTCCTCGCCCCCTTCAAGCTGACGCTGGTGGTGGCGGTGTTCATCGCCGTGCCCTACGTGCTGCACCAGGCCTGGGCCTTCGTGGCTCCGGGGCTCTACGCCAACGAGAAGGCGCTGGCGATTCCGATCCTGGCCTCGAGCGTGGGGCTCTTCTACGCGGGTGCTGCCTTCGCCTATTACGTGGTCTTCCCGCTGCTGTTCAAGTTCTTCACCCAGACGGGGCCGGAGGACGTGGCGATAATGACCGATATCAATCAGTACCTCAATTTCGTGCTCAAGCTGTTCTTCGCCTTCGGCGTGGCCTTCGAGATCCCCATCGCCACTTTCCTGCTCATCCTGTCGGGCGCCACGACCGTGGAGAGCCTGTCCAAAAAACGGCCTTATGTGGTGCTGGGCTGCTTCGTCATCGGCATGTTGCTTACCCCACCGGACGTGGTCTCCCAAAGCCTGCTGGCGATACCGATGTACCTGCTCTACGAAGTCGGCCTGCTGTTCGGCCGTCTGGTGCGCCGGCGCAAGGGCACGGACGTCGAGCAAGCGGAACACGACGAGGGCTAGGAGGTAAGGCGTTAGAAGGAAGAAAGAAGAGGGAAGAAGGAAGTCAGGATTGATATGTCTTTCTTCCTTCTTCCAGGCGCGAAGCGCCGCTCTCGCTACTTACAAGCGGCGGAGCCGTGTTCTTCCAACTTGAGCCGCGTCGCGGCTACAGATCCATCATCTCATCGAGTCGGTCGACCAGCTTGAAGATACCGGTGGCCGCCTCGCTGATCCGCGTTGCCAGCATGTAGGCCGGCGTGGTCACCACCCGGTTCTCGAAATCGACCATGATATCCTCGACGCCGCAACCACGATGCAGCCCGCCCATGGCACTGATCACACCGGAAACACTCGGGTCGTGCCCGACGGTCACGGCGATCCCCTGCCCAAGCAGGCGCGGGACCATCACCGGGCTGATGCACATCAGCCCGATCGGCTTGCGTGATTCCCGGAACCCCTCCAGGGACTCGACCAGCTCATCGAGTACCACCATGTCACTGCCGTCCTCGGCAAAGGTCGACAGGTTCTTGGCGGCGCCGAATCCGCCGGGCAGGATCACCGCAGCGAATTCGTCGGCCTCAAGGTCGCTCAACGGCGATATATCGCCGCGTGCCAGCCGAGCGGCTTCCACCAGCACGTTGCGCGTCTCGCCCGGGGCCACCTCGCCACTGCGATGATCGATGACGTGATGCTGGGCGATATCGGGAGCGAAACAGCGATAGCCGATGCCCAGCTGATCAAGCCGCAGTAGCGTCAATGTGGTCTCGTAGATCTCCGAGCCATCGAACACGCCGCAGCCCGAAAGGATGACCGCTACCTGCTTGCTCATGACCTTCTCCTTGAAAACCTGCCCCCGCCGGCTGGGAGGACCGATGAATCGAACCCATCACTCTAGTCAGTCCCCACTGGCACGACAAGACACAACTTCCGACGCGGGACCGCCCTGATATACTCGAAGGCAACGACGCCACGTTCATCGAAACGTCATCTTCGTTCGCCAGACTGCTTGGCGGGTGGCACCGACCCTCATCATGGAGACGCCTCTTGAGCTTTATCACCACACGCCAGTTTCCTTCGGCGCGCCTGCGCCGCATGCGCCGCGACAACTTCTCGCGCCGACTGATGCGCGAGAACACCCTGACGCCGGCCGATCTGATCTGGCCGGTGTTCGTCCTGGAAGGCGAAGGCCAGCGGGAGGCCGTGCCCTCCATGCCGGGTGTCGAACGACTCTCCCTGGACCTGCTGATCGATGAGGCGCGAGAGGCCTTCGAGCTGGGTATCCCCGCCCTGGCGCTGTTCCCCGTGGTGGGCCCGACCCAGAAGAGCGAGCATGCCGAGGAGGCCTACAACGCCAGCGGGCTGGTGCAACGCAGCGTCCGTGCGCTCAAGGCGGCCATTCCCGGCCTGGGCATCATCACCGACGTGGCGCTCGACCCCTACACCAGCCACGGCCAGGACGGCCTGCTCGACGACAACGGCTATGTCCACAACGACCGTACCGTCGAGGCACTGCTCAAGCAGGCGCTGTCTCATGCCGAGGCCGGCGCCGACGTGGTCGCCCCATCGGACATGATGGACGGGCGCATCGGGGCGATCCGCCAGGTGCTCGAGCAGGAAAAGCTGGTCAATACCCGCATCATGTCCTATAGCGCCAAGTACGCCTCGCGCTATTACGGCCCCTTTCGCGACGCCGTGGGCTCCTCCGCCAACCTGGGCCGTGCCGACAAGAGTACTTACCAGATGGACCCGGCCAATGGCGACGAGGCACTCCATGAAGTTGCCCTCGATATCGCCGAAGGCGCTGACATGGTGATGATCAAGCCGGGCATGCCCTATCTGGACGTGGTGCGCCGGGTAAAGGAAGAACTCAAGGTACCGACGTTCGCCTATCAGGTCAGCGGCGAGTACGCCATGCACATGGCGGCTTTCGAGAACGGCTGGCTGGAGGCCGACAGCGTGATCCTCGAATCGCTTACGTGCTTCAAGCGCGCCGGCGCCGATGGAGTGCTGACCTACTTCGCCAAGCGGGCGGCACGCCTGCTCAACCAGTGAACGAAGGGCTCGACGGCGCCAGCGCGAGGCCCCTTCCTCCGCGACCAGGAGACAGGATGGAAGACTCTCGCAACCCCGATCAGCATGATCGCCCTGACAGCTCCTTGCCAGTCGAGAACCTCGCCGGCGAAACGGTCAGCGAGCAACCCGCGCCTCGCTTGAATCAGACCCGTGCCGGCATCAAGCCCAAGGCGATTCCCGACCCCGAGGCCGACCTCACGGATCCGGGGCTGTACTTCAATCGCGAGCTCTCCCAGCTGCAGTTCAATATCCGGGTTCTCGAGCAGGCCCTGGATGAGGCCCATCCGCTGCTCAACCGGCTGATGTTCCTGCTGATCTTTTCCTCCAACATGGATGAATTCTTCGAGATCCGCGTGGCCGGACTCAAGAATCAGGTTGCCCTGGGCGACGAATCGACCGGTGCCGACGGACGCTCACCACGCTCGGTACTTGCCGAGATAGGGCAAGCGGCCCATAGACAGGTCGCACGTCAGTACCGGATTCTCAACGAAGTGCTGATCCCGGCCCTGGAAAAGCAGGGCCTGCGCTTCCGTCGCCGCACGCAGTGGACCCCCGCGCAGCATGCCTGGGTCAGCGAGTACTTCGCGGCCGAGATCATGCCGGTGATCAGTCCGATCGGGCTGGACCCCTCTCACCCCTTTCCCCGGCTGGTCAACAAGAGCCTGAATTTCATCGTTCAGCTGGAAGGCAAGGACGCCTTCGGTCGTGAAGGCGGGTTGGCGATCTTGCCGGCGCCGCGTTCGCTACCGCGCGTGATCGCACTGCCGGATGAGCTGTGCGAGTCCGGCTTCACCGAGTACGTATTTCTCTCGTCGATGATCCATGCCCATGCCGGCGAGGTCTTCCCGGGCATGGAGGTACGCGGCTGCTACCAGTTCCGACTGACGCGCAACGCTGACTTCTCGGTGGACCCGGAAGAAGTCTCCGACCTGGCCTCCGCCTTGCGTGGCGAACTGCTGGCACGGCGCTACGGCAGTGGCGTTCGCCTCGAGGTAGCCAGTAACTGTCCCGACGTGCTGACGGACTTTCTGCTCAAGCAGTTCGCCCTCGACGAGGCCGACCTCTACCGCGTCGACGGCCCGGTCAACCTCACGCGCATGATGTCAGTGCTCGGCGATGTCGACCGACCCGAGCTGCTCTACCGCTCCTTCACACCAGGAGTGCCCAAGGTGCTGGGCCGCCACGAGAGCCTGTTCGCCGCCATCACCGCCGGCGACATCCTGCTGCATCATCCCTTCCAGACGTTCACCCCGGTAGAAGAATTGATGCGCGAGGCGGCCCGCGATCCCCATGTATTGGCCATCAAGCAGACCCTCTACCGCACCGGCGCCGATTCTCCTATCGTCAACGCCCTGGTGGAGGCGGCCGGCAACGGCAAGGAAGTCACGGTGGTGATCGAGCTGCGTGCGCGCTTTGACGAGGCCGACAACCTGGCGCTTGCCTCGCGCCTACAGGAGGCCGGTGCCATCGTCATCTACGGCGTGATGGCCTACAAGACCCACGCCAAGATGATGCATATCGTACGGCGCGAACGGGGCAAGCTGCGCCATTATGCCCATCTGGGTACCGGCAACTACCACTCCAAGACGGCGAAGCTCTACACCGACTACAGCCTGCTCACCGCACGACCGGGGCTTTGCGAGGACGTGCATCGCGTCTTCCAGCAGCTTTCCGGCATGGGCCGTGCCCGACAGATCGAGACGCTGCTGCACGCGCCCTTCACCCTCCACGAGCGGCTGATGGGAATGATTGAACGGGAGGCCGAACATGCCCGCCAGGGCAAGCGCGCGCATCTGATCATCAAGTGCAATGCACTGACCGAGCCACGGCTGATCCAGGCGCTCTACCATGCCTCGCGAGCCGGGGTCGAATGTGACCTGATCATCCGTGGCATGTGCTGCCTGCGTCCGGGGCTACCGGGGATCTCGGAGAATATCCGCGTGCGCTCGGTAGTCGGACGCTTCCTGGAGCACACCCGGGTGTTCCACTTTCACAACGACGGCAAGTCCGAGACCTGGTGTTCGAGCGCCGACTTCATGGCCCGCAACATGTTCCACCGCGTGGAGACCTGCTTTCCGCTGCTGGAGAAAAAGATCGCGGCCCGCGTGCGCAAGGATCTCGAGACCTATCTGGTCGACAATTGCCAGAGCTGGCGGCTGCAGCCCGACGGCCACTACGTCAAGCAGGAGCCCGGCGATGCCGCCGCGATCAGCGCCCAGGAGACCCTGCTCTACGCTTACGCTGCCCGAGCCTGAGGCGGGGCCGTCATCCCTTGCGGAAGGCAGCGAGGTCCTGCGGGTCGAGCCCGTCCACCCGGTCGGGCAGTCCGCGTTCCCGGCGGGCCTTGCGAACCACCTCGCCTTCGGCGAGCAGCTCGGCATCATCGTCCAGGGTCCGTCCATTGAGTTCGGCGAGCTGCGTCATGCCCTGGTGATAGAAGGCCAGCAGCGCCAGGGCGGTATCGTTGCCCTCGCCCATGCCGCGGCGCAGCGCCGGCAGATAGGCGCTGACCCGTGACAGGTGATGCTTGAGCTGCCAGACATAGCGCATCTCGCGCATCCAGGGGCGCTCCCGGAGCACCGCAAATACCAGGCTGGTGGTCACAAGCCCCAGCAGCACACCCAGCACATTCCACCAGAACCCGCCCTCGAAGATCGCGGTCAGCAGCTGCGAGAACACCAATCCGAACACGATCAGCTGCCCGGCCATGGCTACACTGATGATCTTCGCCTTGCGGCGATATTGCTCGGGGGCGTGATCCTCGAAATGAAACGGCATCGGTTCTGTCTCTCCTGTCTTGAGCGCCCCAGTCTTGAGCGCCCCTGTGCATGTCCTGTGTGCTCAAGAGCATGGCGGGCGATGGCGGGATTATCCCCACCTTCGCCGCCAGGGTACAGTTAACCGCTAGCAGTCTGTCGGATTTGACCGATCGTCACGAGAAAGACGGATTTTGAGACAAGTTGATCGATCTGAAGAGGCGAATAGCGCGCTATTTAACGAATCAGATCGATGAAATTGGCCGAAAGCCCGGGTTCCGCAGTAGGTCAGCGTTAAGTCCGACAGGCTGCTAACGCAGGCGCTGTGCGGCGGTCAGCAACAGCTCTTCGGTGGTCTCCCAACCGAGGCAGGCATCGGTGACCGAGACCCCGTAACGCCGCTGGCCGGAAACGAGCGGCTGCTTGCCCTCATGGAGATGGCTCTCGATCATCAGGCCGCACAGGGCCGTCTGCCCCGCCAGGCGCTGGGCCAACGCATCGCGCAGCACCTCGCTCTGGCGGCGATGATCCTTGCGTGCATTGGCGTGACTGCAATCGACCATCAACCGCGGGGTCAACCCGGCCGCCTCCAGGGCGTGCCGCGCCTGGGTCACGTGAGGCGATTGGTAATTGGGTTCTCCATGACCGCCCCGCAGTACCAGATGCGTATGCCCGTTGCCCACTGTCTCGTGAAACATCGGTCGCCCCTCGGCGTCGAGGCCGAAGTGACCATGCGGATGGGCAGCGGCGCTGATCGCATCCAGCGCCACGCCGATGTCGCCATTGGTGGCGTTCTTGAAACCCACCACGGCCTCAAGGCCGCTCGCAAGCTCGCGATGCAACTGGGATTCGGTCGTACGAGCGCCGATCGCCACCCAGGCGAGCAGATCATCCAGGTAGGGCGCCAGCATCGGTTGCAGCAGCTCGGTGGCCACGGGAAGGCCGAGCCCGGCGATATCGTGCATCAAATGGCGGGAGACACGAATGCCGCGGGTCATGTCACCGCGGCCATCGAGGTCCGGATCGTAGGCGAGTCCCTTCCAGCCCACGGTGGTGCGCGGCTTCTCGACATAGACCCGCATCACGATCAGCAGCCGATCCTCGACCTTCGCCGACAGCTCGGCCAGTCGACGGGCGTAGTCCAGAGCGGCCACCGGATCCTCGATCGAACAAGGGCCGACCACCACCATCAGGCGATCATCGCGGCCATCGAGAATATCGCGGATCGCCTGACGCTGGTGACCAATGCGCGCAACGAGCTCAGGTGACACGGGCCGGGCGCGACGCAGCTCGCCCGGCGTCGGCAGTACACGTGTGGGCGAGATGGCGGGATGAGCGACAGGGGTGGATAACGGGTCGGTGGCAAGCGAGGTGGTCATCGAATCAACTCCGTGTAGAAGGCAAACATCGTAGCGGGTGGTTACCACCGATCGCGTTACGGTCGGAGGTGGCGCGCTGGACCGACCGCCCGGGGCTAAATCGGCGGCCGTCATCAGGGCGTCGATACGTGCGATGGGTCGCCTTGGCGGGGGCGAGTGATAGCGTCATGGTCTGTCCTCCCTGGGGGTTGGTTAACCCGCCGGTATCATTTGTCATATCTGTCCGGTGATCGAGATGTCCTGTGCACAACGCAGAACCCCCGGGCGGGGTTGCCGTCCGGGGGTTCAGTGGAGAGGCAACCCTGCTGGGCGTGCCTCGTGGCGATGTCGCTGGTCTCTCTATTGGGAGTGGGTCAGGACATGGCCTCCGGCACGCCGGTGCTAAACCAATAGCCAAACCCATAGCGACGATCCGCGACGCAGGCAACACCGACCGACGCCGCCCCATGGGCAGCCGTCGGGTGGAATGCAGCGAAACGCGTCGGGATCATGATCATCTCCTGTCAATTAGGTCTATCGTGCCTCTGCGGCCGTCGAAAGGCAAGAGCCAGCGGGGCCATTTACCGGCCCGAGGACCTGCGCTCGCATCCGAGGCACACGTGTAAGCTCAGCCAGTGAAAATCTGCACGATGCCGATGGTCGCCGGCAGGGCGCTCATGCCCACGAGCACCACCAGGCCCAGCAACACGGAAATCAGGCCGCTTTCATCCGTGACGTTCTCGTCGTGTCCTGCCATCTTGGAGTCCTCTCAGGGGATGATCGTTACCGCTATTCTAGCGAAGATGCCGGCCGCCATCGACCGGCAGAGTCACGCCGGTCACATATCGGTTGTCGAGCAGGTAGCGCAGGCTCTGGTAGATCACTCCCGGGCCCGGCACGATTTCCATGGCCGACTTGGCTTTGACCTTCGCGGCATAGGCGTCGTCATCGCCTTTATTGAGCATGATCATCGCCGGGGCGATGGCGTTGACCTGGATCGTCGGCGCATACATGGCGGCAAACGACAGGGTCAGGTTGTCGAGTCCGGCCTTGCTGGCGGCATAGGCGGCATGCTTTCTCGAGCCCTTCTGCACCACGTAATCGGTCATGTGGACGATATCGCGGTGCGGCTCGGTGCAGGCTTCGAGCAGTTCGCGGGCCTGCAGATTGATCAGATAAGGCGCCAGCATGTGCACCCGGAACAATCGTTCGAAATTGGCACCCGCCTCGCTGCCGCGGCTGTCCGGCGCCCAGTCGCTGGCGTTGTGGACGATGGCCCGCAACGATGGCGTCTCGGCCTTGAGTCGGGCGATGAAATCAAGAATGCCCGCTTCCGTTTCGAAATCCGCCTGCAGCGTGACGATGCCGCGCTCGCGCAGCGTCTCGAGGGCCGGGCGCTCGCGGCGATAGGTAATGATGACCGGGTGGCCGTCGTCGCGCAGGCGTTCGGCGCAGTGGCGGCCCAGACGCTGGGCGCCACCGGTGATCAGGATCGGCGAGGCACTCATCGGCTGCCCTCTTCCGCCTTCGCGCCTTTCCTCACCAGGCTGCCCGCGGTGGGTACCAGGGGATCACGGGGCGCATAGGCGAAGACATCGGAAAAGACCCGACTGGCCTTGAGCCCCAGCGAGGCCAGCACGTCGACGCAGGCGTAGACCATGCCCGGCGAGCCGGAAACATAGACGTCGTGGCCCGAAACGTCATCGAGTGTGTCGGCCAGCGCCTGGTCGATCCGCCCCAGGTGGCCCGTGACGCGCTCGCTCGCCATCGGCTCTTCCGGCGCGATCTCGGTCACGGCGTGAAAGCGGACATTGTCATGGGTGGCAGCCCACTCGAGGGGCAGACGTTCGAGGTAGAACTCGCGGCGTTCGCGCGCCGCCCACCAGAGATCGATCTCGCGCTGCGGGTCGGCATGCAGCGCCGCCTCGACGATCGCCTTCATCTGCGAGAAGCCGGTGCCGGCAGCGACCAGCAAGAGCGGACGGCGACTGTCCGGGTCGAGCTGGCAATCGCCGTTGGGCAAGCGCAGGGTAAGCCGCTCGGCGACCTGCAGGAGCTCGCGCAGACGCGCCGAGTTGTCCCGCTCCGGCCAGTGCTGGATATGCAACTCGATGATGCCGTCGCCGCCATGTGCGTTGGCGATGGAAAAGGGCACCCATGTCGTGTCGTCGAGCCGCATCTCCAGATACTGTCCCGGCGCATGAGCCACCGCTTGGGGTCGACCCTCCAGGGTGACGCGAAAGACGTCCGGGGTGAGGTCCTCGACCTCTGCGACCCGGCAGGTCAGGGTCCTTGCCGTCATGAATGCCTCGTGTCGTTGTCGGGAGATAGCGTGATGCCAAGCTCGTTCCAGCGTTCACTGACGCGAGCCTTGACGGACGCGTCCATGACGATCGGCGTGCCCCACTCGCGATCGGTTTCCCCCGGCCACTTGCTGGTGGCATCGAGCCCCATCTTGGAGCCCAGGCCGGTCACCGGAGAGGCGAAGTCCAGATAGTCGATGGGGGTATTCTCGACCAGAACGGTATCGCGGGCCGGGTCCATGCGGGTGGTGATGGCCCAGATCACGTCCTTCCAGTCGCGGGCGCTGACGTCGTCGTCGAGCACCACCACGAACTTGGTGTACATGAACTGGCGCAGAAAGCTCCATACCCCCATCATCACTCGCTTGGCATGACCCGGATACTGTTTCTTCATGGTGACCACGGCCATGCGGTAGGAGCACCCCTCCGGCGGCAGGTAGAAGTCGACGATCTCGGGAAACTGGCGGCGCAGGATCGGCACGAACACCTCGTTGAGCGCCAGCCCCAGGATCGCCGGCTCGTCGGGCGGCCGTCCGGTGTAGGTGGAATGATAGATGGCATTCTCGCGCATGGTCATGCGCGCCACGGTGAAGACCGGAAAGTGATCGACCTCGTTGTAGTAGCCGGTGTGATCGCCATAGGGGCCTTCCGGCGCCGTGTCATCGGGATAGATGAAGCCCTCGAGGATGATCTCCGCCGACGCCGGCACTTCCAGGTCGGCATGGCCACACTTGACCAGCTCGGTGCGCGACCCCCTGAGGAGCCCGGCGAAAGCGTATTCGGAGAGCGAGTCCGGCACCGGTGTCACCGCCCCCAGGATGGTCGCCGGATCGGCGCCCAGGGCCACGGCCACCGGAAATGGCTCGCCCGGGTGGGCCTTCTGGAACTCCTGGAAGTCCAGCGCCCCACCGCGGTGGGACAACCAGCGCATGATCAGGCGGTTTTTCGATAACTTCTGCTGGCGATAGATACCCAGATTCTGGCGGGTCTTGTGGGGTCCCTTGGTGATCACCAGCGGCCAGGTGATCAGCGGGGCCACATCGCCGGGCCAGCAGTGCTGGATCGGCAGCCGCCCGAGGTCGACATCGTCGCCCTCATAGACCAGTGCCTGCACGGGGGCCGAGCGCACGCGCTTGGGGCCCATGCTCATGACCTGCTTGAAGACCGGCAGCTTGTCCCAGGCGTCGCGGAAGCCCTTGGGCGGCTCTGGCTCCTTGAGGAATGCCAGCAGTTCGCCCACCTCGCGCAGGGCCGCCACGTCATCCTGGCCCATGCCCATGGCGACCCGCTTCGGCGTGCCGAAGAGGTTGCCGAGCAGCGGCATGGTGTGCCCCTTGACGTTCTCGAACAGCAGGGCCGGCCCGCCGGCGCGCAGCGTGCGATCACAGATCTCGGTGATCTCGAGGTAGGGGTCGACCTCGGCGCTGATGCGCACGAGTTCCCCCTGAGCCTCCAG
>Ga0136557_1001967_pt1 | contig 12391 bp, 22 predicted proteins | sample AntRauTorckE6832_FD_104796 | JGI IMG/M metagenome (GOLD analysis project Ga0136557, IMG submission 104796) | Saline lake microbial communities from Rauer Islands, Antarctica - Metagenome Torckler E6 #832 | ecosystem: Environmental > Aquatic > Non-marine Saline and Alkaline > Saline | place...
ATTTCGGCTGCATACACTCGCAATTCGATCTGTTCGTCGGCTGCGAACGGAACGATATAGGTCTGCGAAACGGTGCCGCGTTCATTTTGGTTCTTACATTGCCAAATTGCCTTTGGTTCACCAGACTCGGTGACGAAACCGCCGCTACCATTCCTCTGGATTCCTAGCTGCGCTATTCCGAGCGCCGGCGGTGCCGATGAGCACGCAAAGTCGACGGTCATGGTCACCAGTAGAGCGCCCGATATCGGCGAGCTTCCCGCGTTCAAGTGGCACCCGCCGACGTAGGCGAGCGTGGAGCTACCAGAGGGAAAGTGATTCCCGGTTTTCTTCACCTGTCCGTAGGTCACGGCCGGGATCTTTCCGACGTATCCGCCGTTGCTGTATTCGGCGGAGTCATAGCGCTTGATCGCGCCATCGGTGACCATGTTGATATCTTCCGCTCCGTCGATACGGACACGGTTCGCACCGAACGCACGCACGCGTACGTCCCCATCATTGTTCGTGATATCGACACCTTCCAAACCGGACATGGTAAGCGTGTCGCGTGACAGAATCGTCAGTCCATCAGTTATATCGAATAGTGCCGTGTTCGCGAGCACTTCAAGATACGAAGCACCCATTGATAGGTCACCGTCCGTTGTAAATTTGATTGGTTTCAAAACTCCGGCGCCAGCCTGACCGATCTCGATTCCGTCGATATCGGCTCGGAAAATCAGATCATTGCTCGCATCGGTGAGTTCGAGCGAGTCACCTCGGAACGCTGCACCAGCGGCCTCGGAAACGAAATGCGGCGAGATGATGTCACCCGAGTCGAGGTCGAGCAGGGTCCCGGCGTCGGCGAACCGTTCCGCGCCATCGGGTCCGTTGTAGTTGGTCGATTCGATTCGGCCGGCGCGAATCTTTCCACCGTCGATGGTGGTCGTGTTCGCGTTCACGTCGGCGGCCGAGTCCCCCTGGTCGAGCTTGCCGGAAACGACTATCTCCTGCGCGTCGATTCGGCCGGTGACCTCGACCTCGAACGCTTCGAGGCGTTCGGCGACGATGACTCCAAACTCATCGGTGGGCCTCATCGGTGATCCGATTCGATTGCGTAGAGGTTCGCGACCGCGACGGTTCCCGGTTCCGCGCCTTCGATCACGACGAACAGCGAGTCGGCGGGCTGTAGGTAGTCACCGTCCGTTTCGAACGTCACAGCGTCAGCGCTCCGCGACGTTCCGAGCAGGGAAGACCGGGCGATGATGCTGCGGTAGACCTTTGCGGTCGGGAGAGCGCTACCGGTGGCGTCTGAGGTCACGACGAGGCTGGTCAGGTTCCACCGCGACAACGGCCGGTGGGGGCCGGGAAGCGACAGCGTTACCGAACCGGCGGCGTCCGTCGTCCCGCGAGCGCTGACGGAAACGTCGCGCACGGGAGTCACGGAGCCGGGGAAGTATCGGCGTAAACGGAAACAATCAAATCCGGATCACCCGCGGCGTGGTAGGCGTACATCGCCGATTGAGTCCGACAGTCCAGCGTGAACAACGGGGCCAGAGCGTATCCCGAGGTATCAGCGCGCCGGTCTGGTGCCAGAAACACAGCGTCCTCGTTTGTCGTTTGTCCGGTGCTTGAACCTGCATTGAAGATGATTACGTTTCGGGCGATTCCACCAGAGGCCGGGAGTACTTGGACACAATCACCCGGTTGCAGCGTGAACGTTCCCACGACCGTTTGGGCCGGGTTCATCCCGCCGAGTTTCGAAGTGGGGTGTGGCTCCGGATGCACGGTTTCGATTGCGTCGGCCAACAGCGGCCGCTCGGATTCGTACACGGGTTCCACGTCGGGACCGTCACCAGCGGTTTCGGTTCGAGCGGCCGAGGCCGCCTGTAGCTCATCGAGGTCGGGCGCGTTCGCATCGGTGCTCGGGTCATCGGCGAGATTCGCGGCCGATACGCCTGCATCGACCGAGGCCGGCGAGGTAATCGAGTCGATAAAGTTCTGGAACGTTGCCATGATTCGAGCCTAGCCTTTCGCGCGTTTGGCACCAGCGACGGTCGAGGAAACGTCACGAACGCGGGCCTGCACATCGTCTCCAAATACCAGCGTGAACATGATCCACAGAGCGACGATTCCGCCGATGACCAGCCCGACACGTTTCCAGAAATCAAACGATGTCAGGATGCCGACCGCTTTCCGCAATCCTGCAAACGCGGTCGTGAACGGTGACGCGAAAACATCGGCGATATCGCCTACGCCTACATCGGGGAGTCCCGGTAGGCGGATACCGGCGGCGGGTTGCTCGGGTGATAGCTCGGTTCCCTCGGTCGGGAGCGAGTCGACCGCCTGGCGAGCCGTGGCGAGATGACCAGCGAACCTCGGCGAGCGCGTCGCGTTCCAGAGGTTGAAATCCGTTCCGCCGGACGAAATCTGTAGCGCGTACGCGGTCGAGGCCTGCACATCGAACGCGACGGCATCGGAAATGTTCGGGTGCCATTTCGAGGATATTTGCCAGAGGCCCCGGTCAATGTTGCCGGGTTCGCGGTTGATCGCGTTCGGGTTTCCGCCGCTCTCGCCGAGCACGACCGCGACCGCCGTGACGCGATCCGAGAAACCGGCGCGCGTGACCAGCGCGGCAATCTCGGCCGGTGAGAGCGTCCCGGTATCGGTCGTGGCCTGGCCTGCCATCAGTCCTCGATTACGGGCGGAGGGTAGGCCGGGAGCGTCGGGCGGAACTTGCCGGGAGCGGCATCGAGCGCGGCGAGTAGCGCGGCGGCGAGCCAATCGACCCGAGCCGTGAGGTCGGCGAGCGCGTCGGCGACATCATCGAGGTCGGTTGAATCCTCATCGGGTAGTTCGACTCCCATCGCGCCGAGCATGGCCGAGAGGTCGAGGCCGCCGAACAGAGCGGCCGCCGAATCGGGGAGTGTGCTGTTTGCGTCACTCATCGGATCAAGCGACGTTCTTCACGGCGGCACCAGCGCGCATACCGAGCTTCGAGAGCAGACCGCCGCCGATGAGAACGGCGGCACCGAACAGAGCGGCGAGGATGATTGCACGAATCAGGTTGGGAATCATGGGGTATTCCTTTCGTTGGTCACGGAGCGTTCCGCGAGATGATGATTTTCTGGCCTGGAATGATGAGGTTCGCGTTCGTGATTCCGTTCGCGGCCGAGATTCCGTAAACCTCGGTGAGCGTCGGCGAGCGGCCCCACTGTCGACGGATGATACCCGAGAGCGTGTCGCCGCTTTTCACGGTGACAGTTACCACGGCGGGAGCCGGGGCCGGGACCGGCGCGGACGGTTCGGCCGGTAGGCGCGTCGCTTTCGGCGGTTTGCGGCCGGGAAGCTTCGGCGGTTTGCGGCCGGGAAGCTTCGGCGTCGGCTCGGGTTGAGGCGTGACGGTCGTCGGCGTCGGCGGTCGAGGTCGAGGTCGAGGCGTTGTACCGCCGCCGCCTGGCGAGGGTGTCGGCTCGGGTTGAGGCGTGACGGTCGGCGGCGGCACGGGTTGCGGCGGAGCGCCGAGCGCCGAGATTGCGAGGTCGATCATTGCCTGCCCCTGGCGCGTGAGCATGCGGCCCGAGAGGTAGCGGCCGAGAGCATCGGTCACGATGGTTCCCTGGTTGCCGCGAGCGACGAGATACCGCGACGCCTGGCGCTCCCAATCGTCGTTCGTTTGCGGTTCCGGCGGTTCGTACTGGTCGGCCGGGTCGAGGCCGCCGGTCGAGCCGGTGCCCTGCGCGGGTCCGCCGCCGATGACGAAACCGCCGGGAAGGAATGGCGAGGATGGCGTAGCGGCGAGCCGGTCGAGGGTTCCGTCACCATCGGAATCAGCACCGGGTTCGGCCGGTTCCGACACGGTTCCGGTCGAGCGACGCGACCACCAGTAGTACGCACCGATGCCGACCCCGCCGATGAGTCCCCATCCCCACACCGGGAGCGGACCGACATCGTTCGAGAGCGTGTCGAGGTCGAGGTCGAGCGGCACTACTCGGCCCCAATGACGGATTGGCCGCGTTCACCAGTCGCGAGAGGTCGAGCGATTCGACGGTGATCAGGCGCGGGCGTGACGGATTGCTCGGGAAACGTGAGGGTTGCGGGAATGAACGCGCGACCCGAGCCGGTCTGCCGAACCTCGGCCCCGATGCCGAGGGATTGCGGCGCGACGGTGAGCGTCACGCCGAGCGGCGGCCGATGGTATTGCAGCGAGCCGGACCCGATGCCGGTTCCAGCGTACGGAACGTTCGAGGTCCCGGTGCCAGTCGTGACGGTCCCGGTCGTGTCGGGAACGTCGGCGAGCGAGTCCGCCGAGACTCCGCGCCGAACCGAGGGTACGGCCTCATCGACGTATCGGCGTTCGGAGGTCATCGGTTCATCGGCCCATTGCAGCGCGGAGCGAGCCGGTGAACAGGTCGCCGATTGCCGCGATGATTGTGGCGGAGTTCCGGTTCGTCACGACCACGGTGATGCCCGCGATTGTCACGATTGCTCCGAAGATTGCGAGGATGTTCTGCACTGTCATTTGGGTTTCCTTTCGAGGAAATAGGTCACGAAAAAATGCGAGCGACTGGTACTGAGAGAGTGTAGCCGTTCGTGAGAATCGACGCGACGATGATGATGGTCGAGAGCGCTTGCACCAGCGCGGGGAGCGGTCCGGCGGCGAGCGAGAGCACCAGCGCGGCGACTCCGCCGCCGAGAAACAGCGCGGGCGTGACAGGTTCCGAGCGAGCGAGTCGAGCACCAGCGGCGAGAGCGGTAGCCGTGAGCACGGCGGTAACGGGATAGCTCATTTGCACACTTTCCATGAGAAATGCCAGGGTTCGCGTAGGCGGCCGCGTGCGGTCCCGTTTTTGAGTTGGTAGTTGCACCAGCCCTCGGCGGTGAATGCGGCGACGAGAGCGGCGTATGCCGGGTCCTGGAGCCAGTTTGTCGGTTCACCCTGCGGATTGGCACCGATGGCACCGAGGTTCACGTCGACCGCTCGGCCCTCTGGGTGTGCGCTGTTCGAGCCGAATCGGTCCGGATCATTCGCGGCGTTCACGGCCTGGCCTGCCTGGTTTCGGTACGAATCGGTTACGGGAATCTGTCGACCGAACCGCTGTTCGACCGCTCGGAACGCGACGGCGGCCGGTTGCGCGAGCCGGTGACCACCCTGGCCGATGCTCACCAGATTGCTCGGGTCTTTGGGCCATGATCCGCCACCCGCGAAACCTGGAATCTCGACACTCGTTCCGGTCGTGCCATCGAATATGGAACCGTCGTTTGTGACCTCACCCGGCGAGAAAATGCGGCCCTGGTCATCGGTGAACGTTCCGCCGCTCTCGATGAGGTCGCGAAACTCATCATCGGTGAGCGCTCCCGAGTCGAGCGGCTGACCGCCACCATCGGGGCCGGTGCCATCGAACGCGCCGGTGGTCAACAGCTTTCGAGCCTCATCGAGCGGATTCTGTCCCGTGAGCGCGGACCAAATCAGCGTGACACCTACCATTCCCGCGAACACGCCGATGGGGGTTCGGTAGTCCATCAGGCGAACGGATCGCGCGGCGGGTCCGTGAGGTCGGGAACGATCGGCGGGAGTCGCGGACGGTTCGAGGTCGAGGTCGACGGCCGCCGGGTCGAGGTTTTCGACGTAGCGAGTCCGTTCCCGAGGATGGCCGCCGCGAATCCGAGCCACGCGGTGAGTTGCTGGTCATCGAGGATGCCGTACACGGCCGCAACAGCGGCGAGCGCCAGTAGGAGGCGGTACAAGTAGGCGCGGGTCCTCTGGTCGAGAAAATCGGGCATTTCGGGAGCTTCGGGCATGTCTACCTTTCGAGCGAGTGTGCGGCCGGTTCGCAACAGCACGAAACGAACCGGCCGCACTGTCAGGAGATCGCGCCCGCGAAAACCTTCCGCATTGCGACCAGTCCGCCGAGCGACGCGAGCGCCAGGAACGCGGCGGCGAGCGCGGGTGACTTCGCGGACTTTTCGGTGAACCGCTGCGCGGAGCCGGTGGCCTCGACTGCGGACTCGGCGACGAGATCGGAGGCCGAGCGAGCGGTCGAGGTCGAAACGGTCGCGACGCGTTCGGCGGTCCGGCCGAGAACGTCATCGAGCATCATCGAGGTCACCCGGCCTGTCGGTAGTCGCCACCAGCAACGACGACATCGTTTGTCACGACATCGAGGGAACCGCCGCCGTCGAAGTTGCCGACCAGTTCGAGCCGGGTTGCGGAGTTCGTCGGAAGCCAGAGTTCCCGAGTCTCGAAACCGGGCTTACCGTCGAGTTCGTGCGTCCAATCCCACACATAGGTCCCGGCATCGAGGTCGGCGACCTGGTAGCCGTAGCGCTCATGGGTCCGGTGCCGAATCTCGGCCTTGCGAATCTGGTCGCGGGCGTAGCCGTCGATTCGGAGTTCCACCGAATCGGGGAAATTGGTCGAGTCACGGTCACCCGAGCCGTCGCGGAACGTGAACATGATCGAGCGGATCATGTTCGACACGTTCGGGAGGCGGAGGGTGTTGGAACCGGCCGTGATGGGGAACGTGTTCTTGACGAACCGCTGGTACGTCCCGAGGCCGGGAGGCGTCGTCGCGTTCGGGACACCGGAACCGTCGACCGCTTGGGGCACCAGCCACGTTTCGATGCTCGCGCGGACTCGAACCGTCACGGTCCCGTTCGGCGGAGTCGCGAACATGGCCGAGAGTTGCGCGACCGAGAAGTAGAGCTTGAACGTCGAGGCGGCGTTCATGTTCGGGAGCGAGCCGAACGCGTCGCGCGGATTGATCTGCACGGGAATCCGCATCAGGAACGACTGAGTACCAGCGGTGCCCGCGGTGCTCTCGGCGGTCTGCGCGTAGCTCGGGTGATTCCGAGCATCGTTGTAGGCGGCGAATCCGCCGTACTTCACCGCGTTGTACCAGTCGTACCCGTTCACGGGTCCGAAGATGTTGCCGCCGTTGATGTCGGCGAGCCGGACGCTCGACAGAGCGTTGAACGGTCCGTCCTCATCGGCGACGACATCGGCCGAGTTCCCGGTGCTGGTCACGTCGACTTGCACCAGAATGCCGGACAGGTAGCCGTTCGCTGCGACCTCGATGTTCGAGAGTTCGGCACCGGGCGAAACCTCACCCGAGTCATAGAACGGTTCGACGTGTTCGGCGGAGCCGTTCACGAATCGGTTTGGGCGAACCGTGCGAGCGGGTTCACCCTCGGCGCGTGCGAGTGTTTCGGGCATTTGTGGGTCTCACTTTCGAGAGGTATTCACGGGAGGATGGGTCGAGGATACATCAAATGATCCTCACGCGGTTCGATCAGTGAACGAAAAGCATTGCCTTCGCCATCGGCGAATCGGCGTTTCGTGCGGCGAGCGTGTACGCAATCAAGCGCCAGAACAGACCGAAGATGATTGCATAGGCGGCGAACGCTGCGAATCCTGGCAAACCGATGGTGAGCATTTGGAAATCCTTTGTGTCGAGGGTTGCCGAGAGTCTAGGTGTCGAGTCTCGGCGGTTTCGTGATTGCGAGCGATCCGGTTCGAGTGTCGACATACAGAAACTCATATCGGTCGAGGTCGGGCAAGATTCGGCGGATCACTTCGAGGTTACCGCCGTTCATTTCGGCAAGCCGTTTGATATCGCGAGCGTCCGAGGTCCGCGACAGGAACAGATGAGTAGCGGCCGAATACATTTGCAGCGGGACGTGAGCGGGTCGCTGTGTTCCGCCAATCAGCGAGAGTCCGACCGCTCGGCCCTGGTCCCAAACCTGTTCGAGTTCATGGCGGAGCTTCAGCGTTTTCGAGGCGTAGGAAACCTCGTCGACGAATAGGCACCAGTGACCAGCGGAGTAGCTTTGCTCGATGACGTGACGAACGGCGGCGGCCTGGCGTTTCGTCGTGTCGAGGTCGAGGCGGCGGTACTTGGGCCAAATCACGACACGGTTTGGAGTTCCGCCGTGCGGGAGTTCATCGAGCTTCCGGTAGCCGTCCGACCGCAACAGATACCGGAACGTGTCATCCTCGGGTTTCGTTCCGATGGCCGCGACGTACTGGCGTTTCGGGAGTAGTTGAACGGCGAGCGTCGTTTTTCCGCCGCCGGTCGGAGCGATCAGCGAAACGTGTTCACCCTGTCGCCAATCGAACCGCCGATAGAACGTCTCCCAATCGAGTTCGGCGACGGTGAAATCATGCACGGAACGTCGGCACCGGGTCGGGTTTCGGCGTGTCATCGACCGCGAAAACGGGCGCGTCTGGTGACACTTGCGGCGGCGGTTCGCTGTTCGATGACGTGTTCGATTCCGCCGCCGCCGGCGGAAACGCCTGTTCGTTTTTCGGTTCGGCGGCCGGTTTCGGAGCGAACAGAGTCGAGAGCGAGAAACCGTGATTCTTGGCAATCGGTGCGGCGATTCCGAGCACGGCCGTAGCGACCTGTCCCCACGCGGAAGTTTCGGCGAGAGCATCGAGCGCCCGCGCGACCTTCGGTGATTTGTCGGCGACGGCGGCGAGCGAGTCGCCGAGGTCCGATGCACCCTCGATGATGGCGGTTCCGTCGACCTCATCGAGCATCATCACGCCGATACCGATTCCGGTCACGATGCCGGTAACCGAGGCGGCGCGTTTCGATTGGTTCGACGGCCGACCTTTCGAGGTCGAGGTCGAGGTCGAGGTCGAGGCCTCGGAAGCGCTCGCGCGCTGGTGACGTTCGGCGGCGCGACGGTTGCGCGCCTTGCGGTTCCGTTTCTCGCGTTGCGATTCACCCTCGACCGGCGGTTCGTACTCGGCGAGCGTTTTCGGGTCGATGGCGTTCGGTGCTGTATCGGTAGTCATGCTCACACCGTAGAGCGGAACCGGCGCGTACGCGTGTACCAGTGAGTCGAGGCGGGCGGAACGTCGGGCGTGTCGGGCGCGTCATCGGCCGGACCGTCGAGCACGTCGAGCACGTCATCGAGCGCGTCGGCGATCACTCCGCCATCATCGGAGTCGTCGTCCTGGTCCTCGACCTCGACCTCGACCTCGACCTCGGCGGCGGCCTCGGCCTCGATGACCGCTACGGACGCGTCCGATTCGGCCCCGATGACCGCGACCTCGGCGGCGGCCTCGGCCTCGATTCGTTCGCGTGTCGCGTCCGATTCGGCCTCGATTCGTTCGCTTTCGCGTTCGGCCTCGGCGTCGGCCTCGGCCTGGCACGCGGCGCGTTCGGACTCGATGAGGTCGGCGAGCGCGTCGCGTTCGGATTCGAGGTCGGCGGCGGCCTCGGAGTCGAGCGATTCGAGAGCGGCGGTCGCTCCGGACGCAATCTGTTCGAGGGCGGTTCGTAGATTCGGTGGAATGGTCATGGCCGAGAATCGTAGCCGATACGCGAGAACGTCCCGGCCTAGCAGGGCCGGGACGTTCCCGAGGGTTGCCGGGAGTCTGAAACCTGGCGGAACGGATCATAGCACCATTCTCGAACGCGTCGCGTCACGCGTTCCGGTGGGCTATGGTGCGTGCCGAATCACATAACCGCTGGTCAACAGACCAGCGGAACCGAGAAAATGATGGGAGTCTGGAAATGCGAATCTCCGAAATTGAAACGGTCACGACCGATACCGGGACCGTCACCATCGACGGAACTGCGTACGTCACGACCGATTACGATTCCCTCGGCGATGCTCTCGCCGAGGCCGAGGCCGCTACCGAGAGCCTGTCGAGGCTGGTGCTCTGCGGACCTCGACCGGGCGGAACCGGCCGGAACTTTCGCCTGTGGGCTGGTCGGCTCGGCGCGTGGATTGAGGTCGGCGAATCTCACGTTTCTCCATCGAGTCTGAATATGCGCGTCGGGCATGACGGTCGTGAGGTTCGCGTGACGTGGGCGTACTCATGGTTCGGCGAGAGTGAACCGGCGGCCGTGGCCGAGGCGACGAAACAGATTCGGCACGTCGTCGCGCAATCGGGCGCGAGGATGCTCGGTTCGCCATCGGCGACCGGGACCGCGATGCTGCGAGCCGTTCACGCTCGGCGGTCGTGGGAGTTCTCGACCAGTCCGGCCGAGGTTCAATCAGCGTTGCGCCAGACCTCGGGTCAAGGTCGATTCGAGCTACTTGATCGAGGCCGGTTGCGAGGCGGCCGGAACCTCTACGCGGTCGATGCTCGGTTCCAGTACGCGGCGATTGCGCGCTCCATCGAGGTCGGCGTAGGCGTTCCGGTTGACCTCGGCCCAAATGATCCGCCCGCGTACGCGGCGGCGTGGGTCGAGGTCGAGGTCGATACGGCCGGGAGTCCGTACCCGTTCGGGTTGCTCGGCGTGAAGCGCGGCGGGAAATGGGAGTACCCGTACGTCGGCCGGTTCACAACGTGGGCGCACTGGTGCGAGGTCGAGTACGCGCGAGCACATGGGTATCGGTGCCGCGTCCTCGGTGGGTACTTGTGGCCGATGAGGTCGAGAGCGCTTGCACCGTGGGCCGTCGCGTTGATTCGAGCGCGAGAGGCGGCCGCTCGACCGGGCCTCGATTCGGCGACGGTCGAGGCGTCACGGTCGGCGTGTCGGAACATGGTCATTCAATCAATCGGAGCGATGCACGGCCGGGACGTACTGCGCGAGTACGTCGTGGCGGATTCGTCCGAGATTCCGGCCGCCGCCGAGGGCTGGTCGCGCCATGAGGACCGATGGCGGTATCAGATTCGAGAGGCCTCGAATCATCGAGCGGTGAACAGTCATCCCGAGTGGACTACGCACCTGTGGGCCGTGGCACGGTTGCGCCTACTGCGACAGATGATGATTGCACCGGAAAAGGTCGCGGCGGTCGCGCTTGACGCGCTCTACGTCACGGACCCGAGGCCGTTCGCGAGTCCGGCCGATGATGGGAAACCGGGTCGATGGCGCGTCACGAAAACCGCCGGTTTCTGGAAACCGTTTCGGACCATGAACGATGTCTACGCAATGTTCGAGGTCGACCAGTGACTCAGGTTCGAGTCGCTGAGTCGGCGCGAGCGATGCCGGGAGACGTTGCACGCTGCGAGGAGTGCGGATACCAGATTCGATTGGTCGAGGTCGGAGCGCTCGATGACGCGACCTCGATCTATGGGTGGCGGCGGACCCGAGGCCGCTCGGTCTGCCTGTCGGTTCGCGACCATCGGCCGGACCGAGCGACGGTCGAGCGGCCTCGAACCGGCGGGAATCCGCGACCGAGGCGGCGGCCGCCGGTACGGTGCGGCACCATCGAGGGCTGGCGAAAACACTTGAAGCGAGGCGAGCCGTCATGCTCGGCATGCCTGGCCGCGAAAGGTCGGACGCTGTAATGGCGAAACGGACTTTCGACCACGGCGGCGGCGGCCGGTTCGTGCAAGTTGACCGCGACTCCGATGACGAGCGCCTGCAATTTCGAGCGGCCAAAAGACTCGGCGACCGAGCCGGAACGGTCGAGCTTGTGGTCGAGCGCGACGACGGGACGTATCGAAACCTCGGGTCCGTCGATTGGGAAGGGTTCAAGAATCTCGATGACCTGTTCGATTACATCGACGACATTTTCGACAATGATGGCGGCGGTTCCGATTACTACGGCGGGTTCGCTGGAACCGTGTCGGTCGTGGCGCGATGACCGCTCGACCTCGGCGAGCCGGGACGAACCCGCGAGCGACCGGGACGAACCCGCGAGCGACCGGGACGAACCCGCGAGCGACCGGGACGAACCCGCGAGCGACCGGGACGAACCCGCGAGCGGTCCGGCCGGACGAACGGACCGAGGCTGGCGCGGAGAGTGACGGTCGATACGTTCGGCGAACCGTTCAACGGGCGATGACCAGAATGAGAGCGCGCGGCGAATCGTGCGACCTCTGCGGCGGTCGAGCGCTCTATTCGCCCTGGTCGTGTTCCTGCGCTCCCGTCACGATGGCCGTGGCACTCGACTACCTACACGGCGGTCCGAGCGTGTAGCGGCCTCACCAGATACGCGAGAGCGGCCGCACCGGGTTCGGTGCGGCCGCTGTTCGGCTCTACGGGGGACCGCTCGACACGCGGCCGCTTGACCTGGAAACGGGCTGGTGATCTCGCGCACTCGGACGGCGGGAAACTATGACACCAGCGATTGAACCTCGGCGGCGTAGCGCTTGTGCGCGGCCTGGCGAGTCGTTCCGAGAGCGCCGGCGATGGCCTGCCATGAGTGCCCCTGGCCTCGGAGGTTCGCGACGGCGGCCGTGATCGAATCATCAAGATGGTTCGAGAGGTCGGCGAGAGTCGAGAGGTCGGGCACATCGAAATCGTCGCGCCACGGTACGCATCGGAGCATCGAGCGGATTCCGTGGCGGAGGGTGTGGTCGACGCTTTTTCGTGTGCGGCCGCTGGTGCTGTTCTGGTGCTGTTCTGGTGTCATGGTCCACATCGTACCGTTCGACGGATTCACTGTCACCCGGCGGTTGACGTTTCTGTTATCCACAAGAAACGTCGTGGAGGGTATGGGAGGCTAC
>Ga0136557_1001970_pt1 | contig 12372 bp, 20 predicted proteins | sample AntRauTorckE6832_FD_104796 | JGI IMG/M metagenome (GOLD analysis project Ga0136557, IMG submission 104796) | Saline lake microbial communities from Rauer Islands, Antarctica - Metagenome Torckler E6 #832 | ecosystem: Environmental > Aquatic > Non-marine Saline and Alkaline > Saline | place...
AGTTGCGAAGAGACACGGCTGCAAATTGGGCATCCGCAAATCCTATCCTGGCTCAAGGTGAACCGGGATTTGAATTAGACACCCTAAAAATAAAGATTGGGGATGGGAATACCGTGTGGTCTTCTCTTGATTACCAACCTTCGTCAGCCGATCTTTCGAACATCGTTTCGTCTCTTGATGGAAAGCTAGACCTCGAAATTCAGACTCCAGTTTCTCAAACCCTCAGCGCGCAGAATTCAGTGACTATTGGAGTTTTCCCAGGCGGTTCTCCCCGTGTTCAATTTCATGATTCCGACGCTGAAACGTTATGGCAGATTGATTCGAACAATGGTCGATTTCGCTGGTTTACACCCGGCATCGTTCAAGCATCGCTAACCGGCGATGGCGTATTCACGGCTCGCCGCGGTCTGGCAGTTGACGCAAACACCGAACCCGATGCCCCCAGCAGTGGTGCCGTGCTGTTTGTAGATAGTAGCGGCAGTGACCTGAAGGTCAAGCTCGCAAACGGCACCATCACCGATCTTGGAAACTACACCGAGAGGGATGTGAATGAGACTATTTCAGGGGATTGGAATTTCACTGGCCAGCTTAACGCCAACGGCAACCCTGTAGTCGAAGAGACGGTTGGCACTTGGACACCTGTAGTGGTTGGTTCAATTACAGCAGGAACGCAAACATATGTGGAACAGTATGGCCAATGGAAGCGTTACGGCGATCTGATTTTCGTTGACTGTGAAGTAAAGCTATCTGCTTATGATGCAGCGACGGATGGTTATATTAGAATATCAGGATTACCATTCACAGCCTCAGTTGACCGTTCAGGAGTAACGTTTGCGACCATCGAGACTGATGCGGCACTACCAGCCGACTTTCAGCAACTATCTGGCTTTATCTTAGGTTCTGAAGTGCGTCTTAATTACATGAGCACCTCAGGCTTAAAAAGGTGGTTCAAAGAGGAGAACATCGGAGATGGTTTCCACGTTCGCTTCTCAGCGGTATACCCTCTGTAATGAGCGCAGTGAGAGTAAGGAGCAGGTAATATAACGTACTTGGTTTACTCCACTAAAAATAAAAAGAAAGGTGACCAAAATGACACGCCCGAAGAACTGTAGGAATGCTCGAGAACGTCGGACCGAAGATGAGTTCATGTGGGAAACCCTGGAAACTCTGTCCAGCCAGGGCGTCGCTATCGGGCAGCAGGCTATAAACACCCTGACGGGCCATCACAAGAATCGGAAGCGGGATCCGAAGGGTCCACGAAATCTGGAAGATTTCGATTGACTGTTTGTCGAAACCAGTAATAGGAGGGCTCAATCACGGAATAGCGAAATTTATTTGGTTCTCCCACTCAAAAACAGTACACTATGTAAGTCAGATCTGACAACAACTACAATAAGAGGATTGACCTATGAGCGCTCTCTCGAACTATCTCGAAGCAAAAATCGTGGACCACTTCCTGCGCAATTCCGCGCAGACGCCCCCGGCGACTGTGTACCTGGCCCTTTTTGAATCCAACCCGGCCGAAGACGGTTCTGGCACGGAAACTGGATATGCCAACTACGCTCGCCAGGCAGTGTCCTGGACAGCCCTGGATGGTGCTGGCCAGACCAAGAATGGCGGTGTTGTGACCTTCCCGGCCAACGGCAACGCTGCTGCATCGGTGACGATCACCCATGCCGCGGTCTACGATGCTCTGACGGTCGGCAACCCGTTGCTCTACGGACCGCTGGCCACGTCCAAGACCCTGGCTCCGGGCGATGTCTTGTCGTTCGCAACCAGTGCTCTCACCCTGACGCTCGACTAAAGTCAGCATCCTGACGGGAGCAGCCAAGGATGGCTAATACCACCAAGTTCAACTCGATAGGGTTCAACGCGGGCACAGTCTCCTTGGTGTTTGTGGCAGCCTCGGCCAATTTCAGTGCTGGCATCGCCAGCGCTGACTTTGGCTCGGGGATCCTTGCAGAGCAGGCTGACTTCGACTGGTCAATCAGTGCCAGTGCCGAGCTTGACCCAATACTCCAAAACGCCATCGAAGCTAGCCTGTCGGGTGCTGGTGGTCACAATTTCGAACCCTCGCTTGAACGATCAGGTGCAGGCAACTGGAGCATCGACAGCCAGCTTGAAGCTGTTGGTGTCGCAGAGCTCCATGCAAACATGGACCTGGCTGTCAATGGCCAGCTCTTTGCAAACAGCGATTTCCGGGTCGGTGAGGCCGCTTGGACCTCTTCTGGTTCAACCCTGGATCCAGACCCGAACCGGGTCAGGACCACCACGGCTCCCTTCAATGGTTCGGTTACCTGGCTTGCCGACGAGATCTCCGGGCTCATCCGGACGGTTGAGGGCAGCTGGTCAGCAAGTGGCGAAACCCATTGGGGCGCCACACTGGATACGGGCCTTGGATACATCATCCATGATGGTTTTCTCCCCTGGGAGAACAAGGCCGAATGGAACAATCCTCTCAATGCTGGCATTTTCACCACAGGTGGCTTTGTCAGCGGTGAAGCCATATTCACAATCGATCCGAACCTGCTGCCCGAAAACCAGCAGAACCGCTGGGCAATCACTGCAGACCTGAGTCCGGATGCCGGGGCCAACCGTGCAGCCGAAACCACCTTTGTGGCAGAAGCTACATTGGATGGCGCCATTGATCGGGATGCCTACGTTACTGCCAGCTGGACAGGCCGAGCCACGATGCAAGGTAAAGTCCAGATGCATCGCTATGGCAACTGGCCCCTGAATGTCAGCCTGATACTCGGAGCCACCTCCAAGAGCCTTCTTGGTGCCAGGGTATCCGTCACCAGTGTAGGCAGCTGGACAACGCCTGAAGGAACGCTCTGGGAACAGGGACGCATGTCCTGGACAGGCTTGAACAGCGTCAAATTCAGCGGTGGCATCATTTGGGAACAGAGTGCTGCCAATTGGAAAGCGGCAGCCAAGCTCAGCAAACCCAAGACCGATCGAACTCGACTGGTCAACATGAGGTTGCGCACGACAACTTCAATCACCCATCCGGTCGTCACTCGCATTCGAACTGTGGAAATGTATGTCAGCGGGCTTGCCTCGACTATTACTGCTTCAGCAGTTCTCCGATTGGTTGCTGCACCCAAGCACCGGAGGTTCACTGTTCCGGAGCAGAATAGATATTTCAGGGTTACCGACAATAACAACAAATTCGAGGTAGGAACATGAGCATACTAGGCGCAGCAGTTCAACAGCCAAGAGACATTCTTGACTACGATATCGGTTACGACGACTTCCTCGATGTAAACGTTGACAGCGTTGCAAGCGTATCGGTGGATCTTGTTCCTGACACCACTACGGTCAATGTCAACGCACAGATCTCTGGACCAGACACAGTAAAGGTCTGGATCCAAGGAGGTGTTCACGGTGATAACGTCACCGTTGAAATTACTGCTGTCACTGTTGCCGGTAGAACCAAGCAAGATGAGATCATGGTCATCATAGAGGACTTCAAATAATGGCACAGAAATTTTCAAATAACGCAAGAAGCTCTCTCAGTGGCAGCATTGTATCCGGTGATCTTTTCCTGTCAGTGCTATCTGGAGACGGGACACTCTTTCCCTCACTGGGGGCAGGAGACTTTTTTCTGCTGACATTGGTTGGCTATGATGCCCAGGGAAAGGAGAATGCCTGGGAGATTGTCAAGGTTACCGGCGTCACAACAGACACCTTCACCATCGAACGAGCTCAGGAAGGCACCACGGCTCAGAATTGGTCTTCAGGCACCCGGGTAGAGAATCGCTTTACTGCCGGTGCGGCAGCCAGTTTTGCTGTACTAACTGGACTCAATACAGCCAACTGGAATATGGCTTATGGCTGGGGAAACCATGCCGGTGCAGGCTACCTGCCTGATGGTGGCACCTCGGTTGCACGGATCCTCTTCGATGCTGGACTCCGGGTCAATGACAATGACACCATCGAGTTTGGTACAGGGATTGATGCCAAGCTGAGTTTCAATGGCACCAACCTGCTGCTCGATCTGATTGCTGGTGATTGGCAGATCCGTGACAATACGACAGTACGGGCTACCTTTCATCGAACCAAGGGACGTTTCAAAGCCAACGCCTTTGTCCCTGGCTTGAAGTCAGTCAATGCTGGCGCCACGACGACTTTTGATCTGACCAATGGGACCAATTACACAGTGACCCTGAACCAGACCACCAACTTTGCATTCACGACGGATGCAAATTCCTATGGAATGTCGGGGACACTTATTGTGCGCCAGGATTCAACAGGTGGCCATACTTTCTCGCTGCCTGCTGCAGCCAAGACTCCGGTTGGCGGAGCGGCCATCAATCAGAACACCTCACCGGATACCCTCAACATACTGACCTACTTTGTTGTTGATGCCAATACCATCTTGGTCAACTATGTTGGGGACTTTGCGTAATGTCTTTTGGTAGCTTCTGGATTGTCGAATTCAATACGTCTGTTTCTCGACAGGAGGCGACCTCTCGGAATACTGAGTGGGTTACCGGTTGGACGACCTCATGGCAGTCAACGGTTTCGACTTCCTGGACTACTTCATGGACATCCTCACGGTCTACATCACGGTCAACAACTGCTGCTACCAGTCTGTCTACTTCCTGGAACACTTCCTGGAACACGGATATCCTGACCTCTGCCACGACAAGCTGGACAACCGGCTGGTCAACTCTTCGGTCTACTTCGCGTTTGACCAGCCGCATCACTACGTTCAACAGTTACTGGACAACCAGCCGAGGAACATCCCGAACAACAACTACTAATACATCAATCACCACCAGCTGGACAACCAGTTGGATGACTGGTCGTAGCACCGCAATTGCCACAACTTGGGATACGCTGAAAACAACATCCTGGCAAACACAGTGGACCTCTCAGGGTCCGGTTAGCCGCTCGACAAGTCGAACAACCTCATGGACAACTGACCAAGTCACTGAAGATGGTGTTGATGAATTTGGTTTCCCTAATCTGGTTTCGACTTCTTGGTTAACCTCGTGGACCACGTCTTGGACAACGTCCTGGACAGGTGATGTGATCATGCTCCGGAACACAAGCCGTTCCACGCTGAAATCAACGACCAGAACAACGGCAATCACTACAAACTGGACGGTCAGCAATAACACGTCAAACTATACAACTGTCTCTACGAGTGCTGCGACAGTCTGGACTACAAGCTGGAGCACCTACAGATCGACAAGCCGCACAACTTCGTGGACGACCAGCTGGAATACCAGCGTGACCACAAGTCGGGTAACTAGTCAGACCACTGATATCAATACAACATTGTCAACGTCACGTTCCACTATTGGTTCGACTAGTTTCAACACGAGCTGGACAACTTCATGGAACACAAGTCAGGTAACATCGAAAACCACCCAGTTCCTGACTTTTTATCCTGCGTCTCGCAGCACTTCGATTCTGACATCGAAAATAACCTGGTGGACCACGGCCTGGAACAGTCAGAGAAACACTAACTACTACGGATAATTGACAATGAGAAAGACACCACTGGTTGACAAGGCACTGCACTATGAGCACCTTGGAGATCTCAAGATGTCTGACCATATTTATTCATTGGTCGAAGTCGAGCAACATATCATCGATGAATGCACCCGAAGGGGTGTGTTCTGGTCCTATGACGTGACGGCCGATGAGCCTTTCCCTTTCCACACCATTAACTATGCCACCTTTGCTGGCATGATTATGATGACGCCGCTGCAGCCAGACCTGGCCACTATCCAGATTGCCGCGGCCAGTCGGCACTGCGGACCGTCGGAAGACTTCGTGAACTACCTGAGGGCCAGGATTGCCGACAACACGGCTAACAAGTACGATCGGGACACGGTTCACATAAGCCGTGGCTTCGAGGCACTGGTCGTGCTGCCAGGGGATAATAAGATCAAGACTCATGTTTGTCTCAGACGGATCAAGCAGCTGATCAAGCGGCACGGGAACCAGCTCATCATCAAACCTCATCCGTTGACAACGTCTAAGATATTGAATAAGTTTCGAGACCTGACTGGTGCCGACAAGCACCATTTCGTCCCGATCGAGAGTGACCTGTATGCCTTGATGCCCCGGGCTGACGTGGTCTACACCACGATCCTGAGTGAGAGTGCCCTCTACGCCATGGTGCTGGGCAAGCGGATCGAGCCGATCCATCCTTTCAACCGAACCCGGGAACCCGGGTCTTTCCGGCATGTCAACCAGCTGCTATTCAATCAGCCTGGTGCCCTTGGTTTGATCAACCGCACCTTCACAAGCCATAAATCGGGTATCGTATGCCCCACGCTCGAGATCAACTGGAAGGCAAAGATCAATGCCTACCTGGATTACATTCTGGAGATCCGAGAGCACACGCGAGATCACTACATCACAACCTGATTCCAAGCGAGTAAACTACCCATGGAAGAGCGATACAAGCTGATAAAAGCCAGTGGACGGGACGGACAGATCCACCACGCCGAAATTGACCTGATCTTTGAGCAGGATGGTCAGGAAGTCCAAAACCGCTGTGGTGGACCCCTCCCGGCGTCTGTGGCGGCAGATTCGCCCCACGATATCATCATCCAGTCGGCCCTGAATGCCCTGGGTGCCCGGAAGATGACTGAAATCCGGGACCAGGCCCGTCACAAGCTGCTGGAACAATCCCAGGAAGTAGAGGTCTACTACAGCGTTGAAAATGAATGATCCGGACCTACATCATTCACCTATCCGACAACGAACTTTCGCTCAGGTTGTCGTTTGAAGCCTTACGGACTGCCCGATCACTTGGATACGATGCGGAGTGTTTCGAAGGCGTCCAGAATCGGCAACAAATTGCCGAGTATCTGCTCAACTACCGGCTGATCGTCAATCACAAGGGCGGTGACATTGCCACGAACTGGGGCACGATGGGCTGTTTTGTCAGCCACCACAAACTCTGGCGCAGGGCTGTCGAGCTGGATGAGCCTATTGTCATCATGGAACATGATGCGTTGCCACTACATGACTGTACGAATATCGTTTCAGATGTAGAGCATGCCTGTCACCTGGATCGATTCCTGCCATTCAACAGCAGTGAAGACCCCGTCAAATATTTCAAGAAATACAATGAAAGAACGACTGCAAAGCTGGTGCCCGGTGTTGAGTCCTATCCCTACCAGGATGATTTCTATCATGGAATGGATCTGGTAGGGACATGTTTTCGCGGAGCCTATGCTTATATAATCACGCCAGCCGGTGCACGCCGAGTCCTGGATTTCGTCAAAACCAATGGCGCCTTTCCAGCAGACATGTGCCTATGCAGTAATGCAATTGCATTACAAGGCACTAAGAGCACCTATGTCAGGCTCAACCCTTTTTTCAATGACCTGGAAACCCAGAGGAGGCACACCACCCGCAAGTGATTCATCCAAACTGAAACTCAAATTGAAAGGAATAAACTGATGACAGAATCTGAAACTGAAATTGAAATCCAAAAGAGGGGTTTGAATGCCCCGCGGCTCAATCCTGATCATATTGACAGTGTGATCCAATCCGAGCAATATCATGTCTTCCCCGGCACAACCATGACAGTCTGTGCACTGACGTTGAACAACGGCTATATCGTGCTTGGCGAATCTGCCGCAGCTTCAGTTGCCAACTTTGACGCCGAGATCGGTCGTCGAATTGCCCGTCAGAATGCCCGCAACAAGATCTGGGCACTGGAAGGCTACCTGCTGCGTGAGCGGCTGCAGGCCAGTGAAACGCCTGCCTGATGGTTTGAAACTGTGACCCGGTCTATAAAATGACCGGGTCTTTCCTCAAAAAGATCAATTAAATCGGGATACAATCCAATTGAGGTGTAAAGAAAGACCCATAACTACATACAAAATAACTAGAAACGGAGCTCCGATATGAAAAGACTATTCAATGCAGTACTCGCAAACCGTATTGCTCCCGTCATTTCTGAACTCGAACAAGGGACGGAATTTTGCTAACTCCACGTCAGCAAGAGGCTCTCGATGCAGTGGACGCCCACGGCGGTAATGTTTCCGCTGCCGGGCGTTCCTTAAATATTACAAAAAGGGGATTTGAACGTTTAGTTAAGCGAGCCCGGGCCGCAATAACCAAGAACACTGTTCCAGTCCCAGGACCTGGGGGAATCACGATTCATGAACTTTGGGACGGTCAAAAGCTCAAGGGATACTCAGGCTGTTTTCACCACGAAAAAGGTGAAATCATGCGCTGGGTCAAAACCAACGAAGACCTCGATCGAACACTCGAGATCCTGAGTCAGCAAATCGAATCCTGGGTTTCGGATCTGCAGCACAAGATTGCACCTATCCAGGCGCCTAAGGTCTGCTACGACGATCTGATGACCTGCTATCCGATGGGAGATCCCCATTTCGGACTCTACTGCTGGGCAAAAGAAGTGGGGAATGACTTCAACCTGGACATTGCCGAGGCTGAGCTATTCGCTGCGGTCGACTACTTGGTGCACCAGTCACCTCCTTCACACAGGGCTGTCCTGGTCAACCTGGGGGACTTCTTCCATTACGACTCCATGGAGAACCTCACACCAGCTTCAGGACACGTCCTGGACAGCGACACACGGCCACAGCGAATGATCGACATCGGTATCCGGGCACTCAGACGGTGTCTGCAGCGAATGCTGGAGAAGCACGAGATCGTCGAGATGATCAACGCCCCGGGCAACCATGACCCGATCCTCTCCCGAGCCATGAACGTCTTTTTCCGCAACATCTACGAGAACGAACCCCGCATCAAGATCTACGATGAACCTACGACCCGTCATTACATCGAGCACGGCAAATGCCTGATCGGTGTGACTCACGGTGACAAGACCAAGGACCCAAGCCTGCCCGGGATCATGGCAACCGAAATGCCTGAGGCCTGGGGCCGGACGAGGTTCAGGCACTTCTGGCGTGGACATCATCATCATGACAGTGTTTTGGAACTTAATGGGTGCAAGGTCGAACAGTTCCGGACCTTGGCGCCTGGCGATGCCTATGCTGTTGGCCACGGCTACCTGTCAGGACGTGACATGAAGGCTGTTGTATTTCACAGAGAGTACGGAGAGCAGGCTCGATTTACATGCGGAATCGATGTTCTGAAGGCTGCGTAAAAGTAGTAGAGCGCAGTAATGGTAATGACAATCTGGGCACTACTGGTGCCCAGTATTGTTTACTGGTTAACACTTTTTTACCTGGATTTGCGAACCTTTATGTTATTCTTCATTTACAGTCCCAACAACAACAACAACAACAACAACAATAATAATAATAATAATTCAAGGGCAGCTTATGAAAGAGAGCATACAGACACCGGCATTACCAGATAGACCTAGTTGGAAGCTGCGCCGAGTCGCTATCTTCGGCTGGCTCATTTTCTGTGTCATTGTCTCCTTGTACGTGATCATCTTCGGTGATCCGACCAGTGAAATCCATGACAGCGCTCTATTTTGGGCCTTCAGTACCGGTGCAGCCACGGTATTTAGTTATGCTGGCTTCGCTACCCTTGAAGACATCAACCTCAGCAAACTCATCACAAGGAAAACCTCATGATCGAGATCTGGATTGCCCGGCTTGTCGCCTGGGTCAGCAAACGTTTCGTTCTGCTCGGCAGTATACTAGCCGGTGTGGCTTTCCTGATTATGGGACACAAGTACAAGGTCCACAAGGCCAATAAAGAGGGTGAGGAAACAGGGCGTGAGAGAGAACAGGCCCGGGTTGTCATCGAAACCGAAGTGAAAACCAGGCAGATCAAGGAGAAAGCAGATGAAATCATTCAAGAAGTTGACCGCGGCACTGCTGATCTCGATGATCTTCGCAAGCGGATGCGCAGTTCAGCCTCCGATTCAGATAATCAGTAAAGAATGCCTGTGGGCGCAAACATTCGAATGGACCACCGCAGAGGCGGATGCTCTATTGGATTGCTGCCCCCAACTGGCTCGGAAGCTTCTGGAACACAATACCCTGAAGGAGGAGTTGTGTCGGTAACTCCAGAAGAGCGTTTGGCTGCCATAGAGGCAAGCCTCCAACAACTATTTGTCTACATCAAGGAATCCACCGATCGTGTCAATAACATCGGTGAGAAACTTGAAATCGTCGCCCGCCTGGAAGAACGCTATCACTCCGTGGATCACCGAGTGAACGTATTAAGCACAACCCTCGAAATGGAACTCGCTCGACGGACCCGAATCGACGAGAACCTGTTCGACCGGGTCCGGATCATCGAGAACCAGTCAGGTCTGAATACTCAGGCCTATGGATTGATGGTAAGGATCGCAATCCCGGCCTTTACCACACTGATAGGAGCTCTTGTCACCTACCTGACAATGGAATACTGATCAAATAGCGATCGGTGCCTTAATGCCGGGGTATGGCCTGTACCCCGTTAGAGCAAAATCAGAAATCCTGAATTCCTCCAGACGCCAGACATGCGGGTTTAACCGCATGGAAGGCAGCGGCTGCGGCACTCGTCCCAGCTGAAGTTTCACCTGATCCATGTGATTCAGGTAGATGTGAGCATCCCCGATCGTGTGAATCAACTCGTGTGGCACCAGGTCGGTGACCTGCGCCACCATCTGCAGCAGCAGGGCATACGAGGCGATATTGAACGGCACACCCAGGAAGCAATCGGCTGAGCGCTGGTATAACTGCAAGCTGAGTCGGCCGTCGGCCACCCAGAACTGGAACATGGCATGACACGACGCCAGGGCCTGATGGCCCCTGGAAACGTTCTCCTGTGGGCTCAGGGACTCGATTGGAAGCACGGAAGGGTTCCAGGCCGACACGATGTGGCGCCGGGAATCAGGGTTATACCTGATCTGGTTGACCACACGTCCCAGCTGATCGATTTCACCAACATACGGATCCGGCCATGAACGCCACTGGGCGCCGTAGATCGGCCCCAGCTCACCAGTTTCATCGGCCCACTCATCCCAGATCGAAACGCCATGTTCGTTCAGGTATTCGATATTGGTATCGCCACTGATGAACCAAAGAAGTTCGTGAATAATGGATCTGAGGTGCACTTTCTTGGTCGTGACCAGCGGGAACCCGTCCGCCATGCTGAAACGCATCTGGTGGCCGAACAGGCTAATGGTGCCGGTGCCGGTGCGGTCTCCTTTATGAACACCTTCGTCCAGAATACGTTGAAGCAAGTCGTGGTAAATCCTCATATTTTGTATTCCTTTTGTGAAAAATTTCTTGAACTTTTGATCTGAATCATGGTAAAACGGATTTCCCACTTACCCTCAACCGGACCGGAGCAATGGGTAATAGCAACGTACATTTCGAAGACGCACAAGAAGTTGCGCGTAAACTAACCCACATGCAGCGGGAAATGCACACCCAGATCATGACCGAAATCTGGGCTGAACTGGAAGCCCAGGCACTGGAAAAAGCCGCCAAGGAAATCCAGAGCTCGGAATATCGGGCCTGGCTAAATGCCCGGGCTGCCGCGGTGCGGGTCGGTGCAGCAATAGCTGCTTGATCCAGGAAGCCTCTCCTTAAGAGGAGAGGTCCTCTTCCAATTGCTCCATGGTCACAGAGCCGTTGTAGATAGCAATAAGACCCTCTGATGGAATGGAATCTCTATCACCTGTGCGATATTTCTGCCCGTCCTCAAATATAGCTGTGTAGTGATGATGCCACCGCCAGGTTGCCCTGATTTGTATGTACAACTCTCTGAGTTCTTCGATAGTCCACTTCATTCAATTTCCCTTATTGGAATGTCTGCCTTCAAATCCTGAAGACGTTGTTGTCGATCACGTAATTCTGCTTCACGGCGGCCATCCTTAATTTCCTGAAGTTCAGCAAGAGCTTGATCTTCCCACTTGGATAGCTTACTAGAAACTTGGTTATAAATAAGTCGTTCCAGTATACTAATACTACTCAAGTCTGAGAAGAACAATCCAATTAAAGCTATTCGATATTTTTGTGGTTCTTCAGCTGCGATACTTCCTAGAAGCTGAGCTATATGATCATCGTCGGCCTGAACACACATAGTACCCCTGGCTTGAGCTCTGTCACCTTCAGAGGCAACAGCAGAAGTTACGCCGATCTCTCTGAATCGTTTCTTTGCAGAGTCAATCATCTTGCGATCATAGTTCATAGTGTGTTTTATCTCCTTGGCAAGCCTGCTGATGATTTCATCATAAGGTTAATCGAACTCTGAAACATATTTTTTCTTGTGTTTACGAAGCATAACGGCAACCTTCAGACTAAGAACTCGAAATCTGAAAAAGGACCGGGCACGGCGGTTGAACTCTTCTTGAGAAAGGGGTAGAACACTTGGCTGAAGTTCTATACGTTCTCGTGTCATTTCTATTGTTTCATCGTGTCTACTGCTCATTGTTATCTCCTTCGTTGCTGTTAA
>Ga0136557_1001972_pt1 | contig 12341 bp, 7 predicted proteins | sample AntRauTorckE6832_FD_104796 | JGI IMG/M metagenome (GOLD analysis project Ga0136557, IMG submission 104796) | Saline lake microbial communities from Rauer Islands, Antarctica - Metagenome Torckler E6 #832 | ecosystem: Environmental > Aquatic > Non-marine Saline and Alkaline > Saline | place...
GATCCCAAATAAAAAATATTCGTTATATTGCAACGCGTAACAGGTATAAATATTTCTGGCGTGCTGTGCCTACGCCGACAGAGGCTGCGAAAAATTTATTCCCATTCCGCTGTATCGTTTTAATACTGAATTTACTATATATAAATTATATACAGTCAAATTATTTATAGGCTTCTGCTAAAAAATCTAAATAACGTTTCCAAGAACGCTCATCAGCACGGGCATCATATCTATCGCTGCCAAACACACTAAAGGCATGTGGCGCACCACTATAGGTTAGCATCTCATGTGGCACTTTTGCCGCTTCTAACGTCTTACCCAAAGTGGCAAAGCTTTCAAGGGAAACGGATTCATCCGCAGAGCCATGAAATACCAATATCTCGCCAGTCGTCTTATCATAACTTTGACCTATTGGGGTGTCAAAGGCACCATGGAAAGGGACAAACGCTTTTTGTGGGAATCCTGAGCGTGCTAACTCTAAAGCAACCGTACCGCCAAAACAATAGCCCATCGTTACACCTGTGCGTGCATCATTGCCTTGCGCTTGACCAGCGTTCAATGCGCCTTGAAGTAAGCGGCGCATTTTGCTGCGATCGTCATATAGTGCACCGGTTAGGCGTTTATTATCTTCAATAGTTGTCGGGCGGATACCTTTCCCGAACATATCAGCAGCCAGTACGTTATAGCCCTCACTTGCCAACATATCAGCGCGCTTGCGCTCATAATCGGTGAGCCCATCCCAATCATGAATCAGTAATATAAATGGCGCATTGGGTTTATCGGCTTTGGCGTAATAGCCCTCATAGGGTTGATTATCTACCGTATAAGTGACATTTTTAGTGGTAATCGCTGCCGCTGTTTGGCTAAGTAGTAGTGCTGTTAAGCCTACAGAGGCGCTGTACAATAGTTTTTCGCCGTAGCGCTTAGATGATTTAATAGAAGTGGATGTGAATGTCATGGGTAGCCTCATTATGTTAGTTAAAAAATGTCAGTGAAAAATAGCCTATTTCAAAACCGATCCACCCTTTTAACCCTAATGAGCAGACACCTTTTACAGGATAGCGTAAAGAATAACGACATAACAACGCTATATTGTTAAAAATAATAAGTGTTTCTATCGTTTATAAATTTAACTAATGCCTGATTTTCTTAACCAAATATCAACACGCTTAACCATATAGTTGACATACCTGAGCAAAATTTTTGAGTAAGATAATTGTTGAGCTCAGCATTGCTATCTCAAGAGTGCTTGAATCAGTTTTTATCTTTAACCGTGCTACAACACAGAAAATAAACGGACATTTGAAGTAGCCACTATCGCTACGGATATAAAAACTGTGTTAGTGCTTATTAAATGGTCTAGTTATAGTCCATTTTTACTCATCAGCTAGCTAGGATATTTTATGAATAAGAATATTGATCATACTGACCCCGCTAAAGACATGAATATGGAACGTGGCAATGGTGGTGAAACCCATCAACGTGCAGGTGATGACACCAAAGTATTGACTACCCAACAGGGTGTGCCAATCTCGGACAATCAAAACTCACTCAAAGCCGGACCGCGCGGTCCAACGCTATTGGAGGATTTTGTCTTACGTGAGAAAATACATCACTTTGACCATGAGCGTATTCCTGAGCGTATTGTGCATGCGCGTGGTAGTGCCGCACACGGTTATTTTGAGCTGACCGAGTCATTAGAAGAATATACCACGGCTAAAATTTTGACTGAGATTGGAAAACAAACGCCACTATTTACGCGTTTTTCAACTGTTGCAGGTAGTAAAGGCTCAAAAGATACACCGCGTGATGTACGTGGCTTTTCAGTCAAAGTTTATACCGAAGAAGGCAACTGGGATTTGGTCGGTAATGACATGCCGATTTTCTTTATCCAAGATGCAATGAAATTTCCAGACCTTGTCCATGCAGTCAAACCTGAACCGGATCGTGGTTTTCCGCAAGCGGCGTCCGCTCATGATACGTTTTGGGATTTTGTCTCATTAAGTCCTGAAACCATGCACAACGTCATTTGGTTGATGAGTGATCGCGGGATACCACGTAGCTTACGCATGATTGAAGGTTTTGGTATTCATAGTTATCGCCTAATTAATAAAGAAGGCAAAAGTACCTTTATGCGTTTCCATTGGAAACCAGTGCTCGGCGTGCAATCAACGACATGGGATGAAGCGGTAAAAATCTCTGGTGCCGATCCTGATTATCATCGCCGCGATTTGTTTGAATCGATTAATAACGGTGATTTCCCTGAATGGGAGTTTGGTGTGCAATTATTCACGGAAGAAGAAGCCAATGACTTTCCGTTCGATCATTTAGATGCGACCAAGCTGATTCCAGAAGAAATGGTGCCCGTCAAAATCGTCGGTAAAATGGTACTAAATCGTTATCCTGATAATTTCTTTGCTGAAACAGAGCAAGTAGCTTTCTGTCCATCGCATGTACCGCCGGGTATTGATTTTAGTAATGATCCCTTATTACAAGGTCGTCTGTTCAGCTACTTGGACACTCAGTTATCGCGCTTAGGCTCACCGAATTTTGCACAAATTCCAATCAATGCACCAAAATGTCCATTTGCTAATAATCAGCAAGATGGTCATATGCAGATGCAAGTGCCAAAAACGCGCGTGCTTTATGAGCCACAAAGTCTTGATCCTACCAGACCACGTGAGAGTGTGAGAAAAGGTTTTGCATCTTTTGCTGAGACGCTAGATGATGGTGTTAAAGGTCGCGTGCGCGCTGAGAGCTTCGCGGATCATTATAGTCAGCCACGTATGTTCTATCGCAGCCAAACGACAGTTGAACAAGCACATATTGCCTCAGCCTATGCTTTTGAGCTAGGTAAAGTAGATACAGCGCACGTCCGTAGTCGTACGCTTAGCCATTTACGTAATATCGATGAAGATTTGGCAAGTCGTGTGGCAAAAGCGTTGGGTATGGAGCTGCCGGAAGCTGCTGAAGCGGCCGCACCTATTCAAGATATGGAAATCTCTCCAGCCGTAAGAACGATTGGTCTGTCACCTAAGAGCTTAAAGGGTCGCATGATTGGCATTTTGGTGGCAGAAGGTTCAAAGCATAGTGAAATAGAGAAGTATGAGAAGGCAGCGCAAGCGCAAGGTGCCAGTGTCAAAATTATTGCACCGAATAAGGAAGTCAAATTGGACGATGATACTATCATACAAGCTGATGAGCGCGTAGCAGGAGGTCCGTCCGTGATGTTTGATGCTGTGGTTAGTATCATCATGCCTGATCAAGCTAAGAAGTTGGCTAAAGACAGTGCCACGTTAGATTGGTTCACCGACGCTTATGTGCACTGTAAAGCGATTTCTTATTGCGGGGCGACAGATGAGTTTATCTTAAGTAAACTACCGATTGAAAAAGATGCCTTTGTCACGCCACTATCTGATGTAGACGTCTTTATTGAAAATGCCAAATCGCGCTTATGGGAACGTGAGCCAAAGGTTCGTGACTTAGCTTAATTTGGCTTAATATATTCGTGTTTAAATCTCCAACAATGAACTCAGCCACTGTGCTGGGTTTTTTTATGAGAATTTTTTATTCTTCAGCCTAAATAATTTTTAGTCACAAGCGTTCACTGAATATCACTTCTAAATCTTTATTGAACGTTATAATAATCAATCATATTGCTTAATAACATCAAGAATACGGCAATGAATAAGCTGGTTAAATATAGCCTTTGCTTTCATATATGGATATTTAAATGGCTAATATAAGCGTTATATTAGATAAAGGGATATTATGAGTTTAGTAGATATCGTTGCGATAGAGGGATATATTCAGACAACGTATATGGCGGTTTATCCTGACAAGTTATTATTATTAGATTCAGGGTGTCGATGTGATGTCGATAAGATTTTAGCGTATATTACCGACACTCTAAAACGTCCAGTTGAGCAACTTAAGACAGTCATGGTCACTCACATGCATCCCGATCATGCGGGCGGCGCTAAGTTGTTGCAGCAAAAAACTGGCTGTCAGATAGTTACCGCAATGTCCGACAAGCCTTGGTATCATGGTGTTTTGGGTAGAATTTCCCATCTAAATGATTTGGGATTGACTTATTATGTCGCCAGTCGCCAAAATAAGTCTATGACCAACGTCTGGTATCACCCCATTTTAAAAGCGGATATCACTGTTAAAGATGGTGACCGTGTGCCAAGTTTTGACGATTGGATCGTCTTGGAGACGCCAGGGCATACCGATCGAGACTTGTCTTTATGGCATCCGCAAAGCAAGCAGGCGTATACCGCAGATCTCATATTAATCATCAAAAATAGATTTGTCTCGCCTTATTTAATTACCTTACCTGACGCTTACCGTACGTCATTGGACAAGGTAAAAGCCCTGCAACCAGATACTTTATTACTGGCACATGATAAAAGAGTTAAGCTTAGCGATAAAGACTTCGAAAAATTGATAGAACGGGCACCGAATGAACCACGCAAAACAACGTTACAAAATGGTTTTAAGCTCATGCTTGCACAAGTTAAATTTGCTCGTAAAAGAGTAGATACTCCTTAATCAAATAATACAAACAAAAAAAAGCCCAATCATTAAATGATTGGGCTTTTCAAATATGGTGGGCCGACCGCGACTCGAACGCGGGACCAATTGATTAAAAGTCAACTGCTCTACCAACTGAGCTATCGGCCCTGAGAAGCGTTAAAAAATTGCATGACAATTTTAGCTTCGCAAGATAAATTTCCTTAAAGGGAAATTTATTAAAACTAGACATCAAAAAGGATGTCTTTAAACTTATTACACTACTACCGGATAGGGTAGCATACATAATAAGGGTAATACTAAAGATGGTGGGCCGACCGCGACTCGAACGCGGGACCAATTGATTAAAAGTCAACTGCTCTACCAACTGAGCTATCGGCCCTGAAGAGTATAAAAAAAGCACTGCTTTTTAACTCTACAAGTGAAAATTCTTTTAAGGGAATTTTCGGTAAGCTTAAGGTCTTTCTTTATTGACTACTCAATATCAAAAGAGGCATCAAACTCGTTTCACATTTAGATAATTTGTATCTCTAAACGTGAGAGCACATTATATATATAATTAAGACAAATACAACCCCGAATCAGCAAAAAAGTTAAAAATCTTAGATAATAATGAATGTTTTTTAACTTTGACTCTTATTTGGCTATCGAGTCACCTATTATCGCGGATAGTTTGTTATTTTAAAAATGATGTTTGAAAATTTTTGCTTAATATCTTACTAATCTCTAGAGAGCGCTTCTACTGGATCCAATTTGGCAGCATTGCGTGCTGGTAAAAAGCCAAAAACCACGCCAATAAGCGTTGAGCAGACAAAGGCGGCAATAATGGAGGTCGAAGAATAAATGACTTTAAAACTATCACCACCAACACGGTTAATCAGTTCGCCAATAGCAAATGCCAGTCCAATGCCTAATAAACCACCTAATATACAGACCAAAATGGCTTCAATCAAAAACTGCTGCATGATATCGCTTTGACGAGCACCGACTGCCATACGTACGCCAATCTCATTGGTGCGCTCAGTCACGGATACCAGCATGATATTCATGACGCCAATACCGCCGACAATCAGCGAGATAATGGCGATAGAGGATATCAGCAAGGTCAATGCTGCCGTTGTAGACTCAATGGTTTGACGGATAGAGTCGGAGTTACGTATGCGAAAATCATCGGTACCGTGACGGCTTGTCATCAGATCTGAGATGGCAGACTCAGCGGCAGAAGAGGAGATGTTATTATCAATCAGCGCAATAAAACTCTCGATATAGGCGCTGCCTATGAGCCGTGACATCATGGTGGTATAGGGCATATATAAAGTAGGGGTGTCGACGCTTCTACTAAACCCGCCTTCGTTTGGCTCCAGTACCCCAATCACGCGTCCAGGAACACTACCTATCAATAGTACCTCACCGATAGGGTTTGCTATAGTAGGAAAAAAGGTTTTATGTGCATTGCTGTCGATAATAATATCTTGGGTGCGGCGTAAGATGCTTTGTTCATCAAAGCCTTGACCCATTGCCAATGTTTCACCACTGACATCGAGATAATCTTTACCTACTCCGCTGATACTGGCGGCTTCTTGGACATTACGATAGCGGACGCTCATATTGCTATTCAGCTGTGGACTGACACTAAGTACATAAGGCTGATCTGCAACCGCTTGGGCATCCTGTGGGGTCAAGTTATCATCATTATACTGACGTCTAGGATCGCCGTAAGGGTAGCCGTCGGTGACGGTGATGGTATTGGTACCTAGTGAGCTGATATTGGACAGTATCTGCGCTTGTGAGCCTTTACCGAGTCCAACGACCGATACCACAGATGCAATACCAATGATGATACCTAGCATTGTCAGCAGAGTACGCATTTTGTGCGCACGCATAGCAAGTAAAGACATTTTAAATGATTCAAGTAAGCGGTCGATAAAGCTGCCAAACGCACTTTTACGGTGTTTGTCTATTATCGACGCAGGTTGTGCTGCTGGACGCTGATAGTCTTCGTTTTTATAATCGGCAATGATATAACCGTCTTTGATTTCAATCACGCGTTCAGCTTGAGCAGCAAGACTGGGGTCATGCGTTACCATAATAATGGTATGACCTTGCGCATTTAAGTCTTTTAAAATTTGTACGACATCTTTGCCTGACTTGCTATCTAGCGCGCCTGTCGGCTCATCCGCTAGGATAATATCACCGCCGTTCATCAATGCCCTTGCGATGGACACACGCTGCTGCTGACCACCCGATAACTGGCTTGGGCGATTATTGACTTTGTCCGCCAGTCCCAAGTCTGATAAGAGCTTTTCGGCACGCTCATTGCGCGCTTGACCATCCATCCCTGCATAGACGGCAGGCACAGAGACATTGTCACGGGCACTGATGTCACCCAATAGATGGTAACGCTGAAAAATAAAACCAAAGTGTTCACGGCGCAGTTTTGCCAGCTCATCAGGGGCTAAACGATTCACGGATTGACCAAATACTTGATAATCGCCGGCAGTCGCTTGATCCAAGCAGCCCAAAATATTCATCAAGGTTGATTTGCCTGAGCCTGATTGTCCAATAATAGCCACCATCTCGCCTTGATGGATGGTTAGATTGATATCGTGCAATACACGAATGGTCTGCTCGCCGGCTTTAAACTCTCTAATCAAGCCTTTGACTTGCATCAAAGGCTTATCAGTAACGGCGTTAGCATAAAGATCTTGGCTGCTCATTTACTATCCTGCTTATCTTAATCAATATCAAAGCTGATTTGTCGCTAATTTAAATTCATTTAAATCTTGTTCTATCTGATTCTGGAGTTAGGGCTAAAATGGTCGGCCGCCTCTGCCACCACTGCCTTTGCTGCCACTATCTGGTCCCTCTTCGCTTAAGATAACCTCGTCACCTTTTTTAAGACCACTCAATATCTCCGCATTGACGCGGTTATTAATACCGACTTTGACAGCTTGTTCAACCACTGTGCCATCAGCTTTAAGAACGCGTACATTTGCCATAGTCGCCGTAGAATCACTGTCAACATTCGTCACAGTATTCTTAGTACTAACATTTTTTGAATTTTTAGATTTTCCAGTTTTACCGGCAGGTTGCAGTGCGGCAGAAGGGATAAGTAGCGCGTCTTTGGCTTGGTTAATGACAATATAAACTTGCGCGGTCATATCGATACGAAAGCGGCGCTCGGTATTGGGCACTTCAATATAACCGACATAATAAATGGCGGCATCGGTCGAGCTGGTATCACTGATTTTTTCAGGAGCCGGTTCAATCGCTTTAAGGATCGAATCATATTTTTGGTCGGGATTACCGATGATATTAAAATAAACAGGCAAGCCCGCTTTGACATTAATGACGTCAGCTTCAGAGATTTGAGCATTGATGCGCACGGTAGATAAATCAGCTAAGGTAACAATGGTCGGTGCACTTTGATTGGCATTGACCGTCGTCCCTTGCTCAGTCGTTACGGATACTACAGTACCTGACATCGGCGCGCGAATGGTGGTGTAGCTTAAATCTTCTTGCGCGGTGCTGACGTTGGTTTGAGATTTACGTAACGCCGCCTGTTGACTATTGATATTCGCTGCAGTAGTGGCAATAGCGGCTTTAGCAGTATCGATAGAGGCACGCGCATTGGCGACTGCTGCCTGCGCAGTTTGTACCTTTGTCCCTTGAGTATCATAATCCTGCTGTGATATCGCGTCGATAGCGAGTAAGCCTTGCAAGCGTGAAAAATCTGCTTGCGCTTGTCTTAACTCAGCTTGGCGGCTGGCAAGATCTGCCTGCGCACTTTTTAAACCTGCTTGACGACTTAATGACTCAGCTTGCGCACTTTGTAGCGCCGCTTCACTTTGCTCAAGGCTTGCTTGCTCATTGCTCAGACTGTTCTTCTGCGTTACTTGGTCAATCTGCGCAATCAAATCGCCTTTTTGCACTTCATCACCGACTTCAACGAATAGTCGCGTCACTTCACCAGATACTTGCGCACCAACATCGACGGTATTTAAAGCCTTAACTTTACCCGATGCCATAACGTTATTTTCGATATCGCCAATCTCAGCAGTCGCCGTTAGATAGTTGGGTGTTACTTCTTTTGGTTTTAAGGTTTTGTAGGCTAAAACCCCTAAAGCGATGATGACGAGGGCAATAATGCCCCATTTAATAGCAGAGTTTTTGCTAATTTTGCGCATGACGACAATCCAATAACAAGAAAATCAAATGTAACTATAAATGTCACTATAATAGAGGCTCGACGGACAAAAGGGAATGGGAGTTAGTTTGCGAAAGGTTAAGAAGAGATATTGAGGCAGGTTTTGCAGAAGAGATTTGGATTTAAGCAGGAAGTTTATCGTTGAAAAAGCAGGTTAAGAAATAATATCGTTCTTAGAGGTATTATTGGTTACTGACTGATAAATAACTAACAATTCATCACTTTGGTTATTTAGTAGGGAACAAACGTTTTCCTGATAATTCTAACGCAGCTTGTAGTAATAGCTCCCATGCTGGCTGGATGATAAGACCTTTGATTGCCTGATCACAGCGATAAAGCAGAGCAGGCCACGCAGCTGTTTGCGCTTTTGCCTGACGACGACAGGCTTGCTGATATAAGCCTTGTTTACTGCGCCAAATACCTAAGGCTTGCGGATCTTGTCCATCCATCAGTTGCATGATTTGCCGCATGTCTTTACTGATTGCCCATAACACCAGTGTCGTTGGCTCATCCGTGGCTTTGAGCTGAAATATGATTTTAGCGACTTGGGCACTATTGCCAGCAAGCATCGCATCGGACAAATCAAACACGCTAAACTGCGCATCGCTGACCAATGCCGCTTGTAAGTCATTAATACCTAGTGCGACCTGTGATAGGTGCGGGCTAGAGTTTGTAGTTTCTTGAATGGCAGCATCATTATTTGCCATGAGTTGTGGGGCAAACAAATAAGATAAGCGCCATAAGGTTTGATAGGCACTGAGCAAATGATGTTCAGTATGTGACATGAGTAGCTGCCACGCTTCTTGCGATAGCTTTAAGCCAAACTGCTGCGCTTGTATCTGCAATAACTGCTGACGCTGCTGCTCATTATACAAATTACAGTCGATGACGTGACCATATTGCGCAAATGGCGTAAACCACTTGCTGCTCTGAGCGCGTTTGTCTTGTTTTGGGGTCAACCATAATAAGCTATGACTGTGGCTACCTGCTTGAGCGTCCTGTGCAAAGCGTTCAAGTTCTATAATGACTGCCTTATCAGGTTTATGGTTGCCTGTGACAATCAAGGCACTAGCATCATCAAATAAAGACTGGCTGCCAAGCTCTGACAATACTTCTTGCCAGCTCTTAACCGATATAAGCTCAATACGCTTAATGGCGTAATTCTGCGCGCGCCAATGTGGACGCAGCGCATCGATGAGCCATTGACTTAATAATGGCTCGTCACCATGTGCTAGCCACAAGCCTGCTACAGCAACTGAGGATCGCTGTAGCTTTGGATAAGCTTGTATAAAAGTATCTTGCATAAAATACTGACGCACACAAAGTTGTGAATAAAAAAGCAAAGCCAAAAAATTGCTAAGCTACATTTGAGCCATATTAAGGTTTGGGTACAAGAATCGCCGTAACGCCTGTACCTTTACCGATTTGCGCAGAAGTAGTGGCGCTGGCAGGTGTTACCTTTGGCAGGGCAATCGCGACATATTGATCGGTGATACGTCTTGCTAAACTGTCATAGAGCCATTCACGAATTTGATCACCTTGCTGATCGTCGGTGCTCACTGACGCTTCGTTATACTGATAGCTACGTTCAACTTGAATCGGATTACTGAGCGTTACAGGCTTACCATTATCTATGCTTTGATAGCTAACATCGGCTGATATCACCAAGCGAATTTCTGTTAATACGCCGACCAATTCATAACGCTTAAAACGTACGTTATTGACGGTAATCGCAGCGATGGTTTCAGCGCCTACGTTTTGATTGTTACTAGCGACATCCGTCAATGTCATGTTAGTAATGACATTAACGCCCAATGCCTCAAGGCGTTTTGTGAGAGGCAGCTTTAGTGGGAATGCGGTGCGATTATCTTCGATAATTACCGCGGTCTTCGCCACATCAAACAGCATGGGCGCATCATAACCGCGTAGTTGAAAGCCGCAGCCACTAAGACTGGCAGTCGCCCCGACGATGGCAAGCATTGGCAAAGATGCAAGTAATGCGGTCGCTAGTTTCTGTCTATTCGACTTATTAGGCATGTGCTTTTTCCCTTACATGTTGTTTGATATGACGGCATAGCATGGTGCTTATCCGTCATAATCGCTATTCTTATTATGATAAGAAAACCTAAAATATCCGCGTTTAATTATCTCTAGCCAGCAACCACGATATTAACCAGTTTATTAGGTACGACGATCTCTTTTTTGATATCACCGGTCAGGAACTTTGCCACACCTTCAATCGCGCGTGCCTGTGCTTTTAGCTGCTCAGGGTCGCTATTAGGTGCCACATCCATTTTGCCGCGCATTTTTCCATTGACCTGAATCACCATGGTAATCATATCTTGTACCAATGCACTTTCATCGACCATAGGGTAATTTAAGGTGACGGTATCAAGCCCTAATTGCTCAAGTAAATGCTCACCAATGTGTGGCGCATATACCGATAGCATAATCAATAAATCAGTCAAGGCTTCGTGCTGTACTTGCAGCTCTTGCTCGCTATTAGCTTTAAAGTTGCTCAGCTCATTAGCAAGTTCCATCAAGCTAGAGACAGGGGTATTTAGTGCTAGGCGTTTACCCAAGTCACTATCAATCTTGCCAATGGTTTCATGCGTCTTACGGCGCAAGGCTTTGGCTTCTTTGCTTAAGCTATCCGTATTTAAGGTATCACTATTGAGCGATTCAAGACTTAAGTTGGCATCAGTTAACGCTTGGATATGCTCAGAAGCAATGCGCCATACTTTTTTAACAAAGTTATAAGGACCTTTGAGCGCGTCATCTGACCATTCAAGCGTTTGATCCGCAGGGGCTGTAAACAAAGTATATAGACGAACGGTATCAGCGCCATATTTATCAATGGTAAGCTGCGGGTCGACACCATTATTTTTTGACTTTGACATTTTTTCGATTTTGCCAATCGTTACCGGCTGTCCATCTGATTTTAGGATGGCTTTAATCGGCTGACCGCGCTCGTTAAAGTCAATATCGATGTCTTCGGTAAAGTAATAAGTGGTACTGCCATCGCTATTCACGCGGTAGAAAGTACCTGCAAGTACCATTCCTTGAGTCATCAAATTGGCAAATGGCTCATCGCCTGATACCAAGTTTTCATCACGCATGAGCTTGTGGAAGAAGCGCGCATAAAGCAGATGCATCACCGCATGCTCGACACCACCGATATATTGGTCAACTGGCAACCATTTATTGGCGGCAGATTTATTGACCATATTGGTTGTATCGTGTGGGCTGGCAAAGCGCGCATAGTACCAGCTTGATTCTACAAAGGTATCAAAGGTATCGGTTTCGCGCTCAGCAGGATTGCCACATTTAGGGCAAGTGGTATTCACAAATTCTGGGATATTTTTTAGTGGATTGCCACGACCGTCAGGGACGACATCAGTCGGTAAGACAACTGGCAAATCTTGTTCTTCAACTGGCACGGTGCCGCAATGCTCGCAGTTGACCATTGGGATAGGGCAGCCCCAATAACGCTGGCGTGAAACACCCCAATCACGGAGACGGTATTGAATTTTTTTCTTGGCAAGCTCCTGAGGCTCAAGCTTAGCAAGCATGGCTTCAAACGCTTGCTCAAAGTCCA
>Ga0136557_1001973_pt1 | contig 12332 bp, 12 predicted proteins | sample AntRauTorckE6832_FD_104796 | JGI IMG/M metagenome (GOLD analysis project Ga0136557, IMG submission 104796) | Saline lake microbial communities from Rauer Islands, Antarctica - Metagenome Torckler E6 #832 | ecosystem: Environmental > Aquatic > Non-marine Saline and Alkaline > Saline | place...
ATACCAGAAGAAAGACCAGACGGTAGATATACATCGGAAGAGATATCCCCACTGCCGTGTGAGTGACAGTTTATAACACGGGGTTTACCGGGCTGTCAGGTGAATCCGTGATGGCTGCCAGCGAGTGGCGGCCGTTTTCAGAATATCTGTCACCGGGTGCCCCAGGGTAAGGCCAGATACGTCCTGTGCTAGCGCAACAAGAGCGGATAGCAGATTGTCAGCCGGCCGGCGGTCGTCCAGCGCTGGTGCCAGGTTCTGTTTGCTCAGTTTCTGGCCCTGTTCGTTAAGGATCACTGGGATATGAAGCCAGGCAGGTGGCCTGGCGCCCAGTGCCCGATAAATCTGGCACTGCTGGGCCGTCATCTCCAACAGGTCTGAACCGCGAACAACATGGCTGATCTGCTGGTTAATATCATCGGCGACCACCGCAAGCTGGTACGCGTAAAAACCTTCCTTGCGCCGGATGACCGGGTCGTCGGTTTCAGCATGAACCTGCTGCTGTTGATGTCCCAGCAACCGGTCCTGCCAGGTGGCCTCTTCGTCCTCCAGTGCAAACCTTACCGCGAAAGGCCGGTTGCCGACCCTGTCAGCGGTAATAGTGCCTTCACGGCAATGATCTGGATGCCGGCCCTGATTGGCCTGGAGTTGTTTGCGGGAGCAGGTGCACCGGTAGGCGCGACCCTGAAGGATGAGGTGGTCAATAATGTGCTGGTAACGATCCTGGCACCGGGACTGGAACCGGATGGGCTCATCCGGTTCCAGACCGTGGGCCCTCAGGCTGGCGAGGATCTGTTCGGTCGCCGCTGGGGACTCCCGCAGAGGATCCAGGTCTTCAATCCTTACAAGCCATGTGCCGACATTGGCGCGGGCATCAAGATAGCTTGCCAGCGCCGCGACCAGGGATCCAAAGTGCAGGGGGCCGGTCGGCGAGGGCGCAAAACGCCCCCGGTATTCTTCAGGCCCGATCAAATGCCAGTCTGGCGCTCGCGGATTTCTGCAAGGGTTTTACAATCGATGCACAGCGTGGCGGTGGGGCGTGCTTCAAGGCGGCGAATGCCGATTTCAACGCCGCACTGTTCGCAGAAGCCGTAATCGTCCTTGTCGATGTGATCGATGGTCTGGTCAATCTTCTTGATCAGCTTGCGCTCGCGATCCCGGGTGCGAAGTTCCAGGCTGAACTCTTCTTCCTGGGTGGCGCGGTCGCTGGGATCTGCGTAATTCGCCGCATCTTCCTGCATGTGATGCATGGTGCGGTCGACTTCTTCCATCAGTTCCTGCTTCCATTGCATCAGCAGGCCTTTAAAGTGCTCGAGCATCTCGGCACTCATGTATTCTTCACCCTTCTTCATTTCATAAGGGGTGAAGTTGTTAATGCGTTCGCGTGTTTTTTCTGCAGTCTTAGCCATAGAAACGGCCTCTTGTTTATGCGCCATAAGAACGATTTGCTCCGGACCGCACAAGCCCCGTGGCTAAGCGGTTTAAACCCGGATCAAGCATTCGTTCTGGAACGGGAATTGGCGGAAAATAGCAGATTAACCACGGGGGTGCCAGCCTTGTTACAACGACTTTTGCACGGAGACACAAATGAAAATACCCGGCCCGCTGACTGAAGGGCGACTGATCAGGCGTTACAAGCGGTTTCTTGCGGATGTGATTCTGCCAGATGGCAGTGAAGTAATCGCACATTGTCCGAATACTGGCTCCATGCTTGGGTGCCAGCCCGTCGATGCGCGGGTGATTCTGAGCCGCAGCGATAATCCCAAGCGAAAGCTGAAATACACCTGGGAGCTGGTAGAAACATCACCGGGAGACTGGGCCTGTGTCAACACGGCACGCCCCAATGCCCAGGCCCGGGAAGCGATTGAGCAGGGGGTTATCACTGAATTGGCTGGCTATTCCATGTGCCGTTCTGAAGTTCGCTATGGCAGCGAGAAAAGTCGGATTGATCTTCATCTTTCGGGGCATGAATCCCTAGCGGATGCCTGGGTGGAGGTCAAAAACGTGACTCTGTGTGAACAGGGCACCGGTTTTTTCCCCGATGCAGTGACAACACGAGGACAGAAACACCTCAGAGAATTGATCGCCCAGGCAGGCGCCGGTGATCGGGCGGTATTACTGTTTCTGGTCAATCACACCGGTATTGAGGTGGTCAAACCGGCGGATCAGATTGATCCCGCCTACGGCAAGTTACTGCGTCAGGCCCACGAGGCCGGTGTGGAAGTGCTTGCCTATCGTGCCGGGCTGTTAAACCAGGGAGAGCCGGATGGTGACCTCTCCCTGATTGAGCCGGTGCCGGTCAGTTTGTAGAGCTGATCACGCAACAGGCATCCCAAAATGCTGGCGGATACGATCTGCAACGGCTTCGGCGAGATGGTCCTGATCAGTATAGAGGTGCACGGTATGGGTTTTTTCCTGGTCCGTCAGCGGCTCGAACCAGCTCGCCTGGGCTTCCAGAAGCTCTTCCGTGGCTTCCGAGGCGTCGCCATCCCGGTCACGAATCCACTGGCGCCGGCTTGCTTCTGGCGCTTCACAGTGAATCAGCGCGAAGGGCAAGCCGAGATTCTCTGCCACTTCCGTCAGCAGGTCACGTTCCGCCTGCTTCAGACAGGCCGCATCAACAATGACAGGCATGCCGGCGAGCAGTAGCTCCCCCGCCAGGTCTGCCAGGCGCTGGTAAGTGCGCTGATTGGCTTCTTCAGTGTAAAGGTCCTGGCCAACGCCTGACTTGCTGTTATCCAGTGGCCCAAGGCCATGAAGGCGCTTGCGCTCGACGTCGGAGCGCAGTCTGACCAACCCCAGCTCAGCGGCCATATTTTTACTGATAACGGATTTCCCGCTGGCCGATAAGCCGGTTGTTGCCAACAGGTAGGGGTTGGGGAAACTGCTGTAATCCTCGGCCAACTGTGCGTATTCGCGGTAACGCTGCATCAGGTCGGCTTTCTCCGCCTCGCTCAGCGACGGATTGCCCATGGTGAAGAGCGCGATCTTGCCGCGAACCATGGCCCTGTAGGCCTTGTATAAAGTCAGTAACGGCAGGCCCTGGAAGTCTCCCCGGTATTCCAGGTACTGGTTCAGTACCAGGCTGGCCAGGCGACCTTCGCCGCGGGATTCCAGGTCCATCAGTAGAAAGGCCAGGTCGTTGATTACGTCGATACAGCGGAAGGGCTCGCTGAATTCAATGCAGTCGAAAACCGTGACTTCGCCTTGGTATACCGTGATGTTTGCCAGGTGCAGATCGCCGTGGCACTCCCGGACAAAGCCCCCGGCGCGACGTTGCTCGATCAATGGCTGGAAACGCTCGAAAGTGGCACGGGTCCATGCTTCAAGGTTGTCCAGCTGGTCCAGCAGTGCCTTGTCGTCGATCATCGGGCGGATCTGGTCAAAGTTCTCTTGCATGCCAGCGAAGACGGCATCCGGTGTGCCCAGGGGTTTTTCATCCGGGACCGGGGGCAAAGTCTCATGAAATGCGGCTACCTGACGGGCCAGGCTGGTAAGCTGCTCGGGCTTCAGCTCGCCCCGCTCCTGTTGTTTGTCGAAAAGCCCGTCCTGGCCGAACTGACGCATGCGGATGGCGTACTCGAAAGCCTCTCCGCTGCCACCCAGCGTCGGTGCGTCGACGGAGCCGGTGATGGGCAGAACCTCGAGATAGAGGGAGTCGGCCAGGCGCTTGTTCAGGCGCAGCTCTTCTTCGCAGAAATGTTTGCGACGATCCAGCGTGGAGAAGTTCAGGAAACCGAAGTCCATCGGCTTTTTGACCTTGTACGCGAAGTCACCGGTGAGGATAACCCAGGAAATATGGGTTTCCAGCACCTGGAATTCCCCAACCGGGTGGTCGTATAGTTCAGGATTCTGTAAGGCCCTGATCAGGTCGTTGGATGGTGCGTCGGTCACAATTCTCTCCCTGGCATCGTCAGTAGTGTCAGATCTGTCGGGCACTATCATAACGGCCAGATTACATAAATGACACATGGATGCGTTGCTGCAGTGAACATTCGATTCGGTATAATCCCGCCATGAAAAAAACCGCCGCCTCCAAGAAAACGCCCCGTAAACACTCTGGTAAACGCAATAAGAAGCCCTGGTTCTGGCGGGTTTTTATTCGTGTTTCGCTGATTGGCCTGGCACTGCTGGCAGGATGGACCGTCTATCTCGATGCGGTCGTGACTTCCCGCTTCGAAGGGCGGCGTTTTGAGGTGCCTTCACGGGTCTATGCAAGACCGCTGGAGCTATACAGCGGCGCCAGCGTTACCGCGGGCGGTCTGCAGCGGGAATTGGAGTTGGCTGGATATCGTGCGGGCCGATCAGATTCAGCTGGAACATACCGCCGCAACGGCGGGCAGTTCGAGATCCACACTCGCGGTTTCCGATTTACCGATGGCGAGGAGCTCCGTCGTCGCCTGTCATTGAGTATTTTCAATGACAGGGTGCAGGATTTTACGGTAACAGCCGGGCCGCCATCGCCCATCGTTCGCCTGGAACCGGCACAGATCGGCGGTATCTATCCGGCGCACAAGGAAGATCGGGTGCTGGTGCAGCTTCAGGAGGTGCCGGAACTTTTCCGCAACACGCTGATGGCCGTGGAGGATCAGGATTTTTATGACCACCTTGGCATTGCGCCCCTGTCGATTGCCCGCGCCATGTTGGCCAATATCCGGGCCGGTCGCATTGTTCAGGGTGGAAGTACCCTGACCCAGCAACTGGTCAAGAACTTCTTTCTGACGCGGGATCAGACCTTGCTTCGCAAAGGCAACGAGGCACTGATGTCCCTGCTGCTGGAGCTGCATTACCAGAAGGACGATATTCTCGAGACCTACATCAACGAAGTTTACGTGGGCCAGGCCGGCACCCGGGCCATTCACGGCTTCGGGCTGGCAAGCCAGTTCTATTTTGGCGAGTCGATTGATGATCTGGAGAACCACCAGATCGCCATGCTGGTCGGCCTGGTGAAAGGTCCTTCCTACTATAACCCGCGGCGCCATCCGGAGCGGGCAAAGTCCCGGCGTAACCTGGTGTTGGGTGTGATGGCAGACAGCGGCCTGATTACCGAACAGGAAGCCTCCCGTGCGCGGGGGCAGCCGTTGGGTGTGTCGGTCCGGGCGTCTTATTCAGAGAACCGCTACCCGGCCTACATTGATCTGGTGCGTCGTCACCTGGCCCGGGACTATCGTCAGGAAGACTTGCAGAGTGAAGGGCTGCGGATTTTTACCACCCTGGACCCGGCCATACAGTACGCGGCTGAATTTGCGGTGACTGATACCCTGAAGTCCATCGACGGGGGTGCGAAGGGCGCGCTGGAATCCGCCATGGTGGTGACCTCAAGGGACAGCGGCGAAGTGCTGGCCCTGGTCGGGGGCCGTGATCCGCAATACGCCGGTTTCAATCGGGCGGTGGACGCGAGGAGGCCGATCGGCTCTCTGGTGAAGCCGTTTATCTATCTCACCGCCTTGCAGAACCCGGACAAATACACCCTGATCACACCGGTTCAGGATACCGGCTTTTCGCTGGTATTCGACGACGACCGGCGCTGGGAACCAAGAAACTACGATCGCAAAGAGCGCGGCGACGTGCCGCTTCATAAAGCGCTGTCAAACTCCTACAACCTGCCAGCGGTCAGAGTAGGGCTGGACGTCGGGGTTGAAGCAGTAACCCAGACCCTGCAGGACTTTGGCGTAACCGATAGTATTTCCCGGTACCCTTCGATGTTGCTGGGGACGGTTCCCATGACTCCTGTTACCGTGGCGCAGATCTACCAGGGTCTGGCGACGTCCGGTTTCAATACGCCGCTGCGAACCATCCGCCGGGTGACGGACTCCCGTGGTGAGGCATTGTCGCGGTACAGTTTGAAAGTGGATCAGGTAGCGGACTCGGCCTCTGTGCACCTGGTTCAGTACGCCATGCAGGAAGCCATGCAGGAAGGCACCGGGCGTTCGGTGTATCGTAGGGTGCCCCGGGAACTGACCCTGGCTGGCAAAACCGGCACCACCGACGATGGCCGGGATTCCTGGTTCGCCGGGTTCAGCGGTGACTTGCTGGCGGTCACCTGGGTAGGCCGCGACGATAACGGGCCAACCATGTTCACGGGGGCGACCGGTGCGCTACCGGTCTGGGCCAGATTCATGGGCCAGGTGCCGCAACACGGTTTTTCACCCGTGGTTCCGGACGGTGTGGCCTACCAGTGGGTCAACTCGGAACAGGTGGCCCTGACCGACGAGGGCTGTGAAAACGCGCGTTTCATGCCGTTTATTGTGGGCAGCGAGCCCGATACTGAAGTGTCCTGCGGTGGCGGCATAGAGCGCCGTCTGCGGGGCTGGTTTGAGGGATTATTTGAATGACGTCAAAGTTTATAAAGCCATTTACACTGGTCATTTTGGCAGGCGCCCTGGCGGCCTGTGCTTCAGGCCCCGGGGGCGATTCCATTTATGTGCCAGCCGGCACTGACGAAACCACCGCACCAGAGCCCCCGCAGTTAGACCGGGGCACAGACGAACCGCGGGTTGAGCGCAAAAGTGAGCAGCCGGATACCGAGCGCCGCGCCCCCAGCTACCAGGACGAGGGCGACGCAGTGCCCGCCGCCGCCAGCAGCCTGATGCGTAGCGCCGAAGACCTGCTGGCCGCCGGAAATGCCCAGGCTGCCGTCAGCCAGCTGGAGCGCGCCCAGCGCATCGCCCCGCGATCAGCGGCAGTGTATTTCAAACTGTCAGAAGCCTATGTGGCGCTGGATCAGTTGGGGTCGGCGGAGCAGTTCACCCTGAAGGGGCTGTCGTTGTCGGGCAGTGACTCGTCATTGCAGCGGTCCGGCTGGTTGCTGCTGGCGGATATACGTCGGGCCAGGGGGAACATGGCCGGGGCGGATCAGGCGGAGGCCAGAGCGGGGACCCTGTAATGAAAAACCCCCGCCGGTGGCGGGGGTTTTTTTTACAACACCGGGCGGATATTACTGAACCAGCGGGATGGTTTCGGCCTCGGTTTTAACGCCAGCTTCCACAGTCACGTTCTGTGTGCCGTCGAATTGGATAGCATTGTCCTCTTCGTTATCGTCAAGCTGACAAGAGTAGCTGACAGTGTAGTCGCCTGCGGTCAGGAAAGCGGCTGTGTAGCTGTAAAAGCTGTCGCCTTCGTTGGGGGTAACCGGAACCACCATAAGGGGGGTGCCCTCATCGTTGTTTACGTTCAGGTCCGTTGGGGTGACGTCTGCGCCTTCGTAGATGTAAGCAGAGCCCTCATAGGCGCAGTCAGCCAGCGCGTCCTCTGTATCGCCAGTCCCACGAGTCTGCTGGATGGCACTGTAGTCCACCTGTCCGGTGATGGACCCCACCTCGAGGTTGTCTACCAGACGTAGTGCCGGTTTCAGGAAGTAATCCGCAGGGCCGCCCTGAGGATTGACGATGGATTTGCGGACATCGAAGTCGATGGTGAAGTTATTTTCGCCACCCTGGGCCACGTTAAACCCGCTGACCAGCTTCAGCCCGGTCTGGGCGCCTGACGGGATAAACAGGGTTTTCCGGCCTTCGGCGTCTGTCACGTAAGAGTTGTCCACGTCCAAGGTAAGCCTGACCCAGTCGTATTCACCGGCAAGAACCTCTTCGCCGTCAAGAAGTGGCGCACTTTCACCGCCCTGAAGGGTCAGCAGGTCCAGAGTTTTGGCTTCATCAAAGGTGAATTCGATAGCTTCTCCGCCTGCTGGCTTGAGGGTGATGCCGGTAAACGTGACAACGACCTCGGAGAAACTTGCAGTAGGTGCGTCGGTCACATCCATCGATACGGTGCCGGTAGCATCGCTGCCGCTTCCACTCCCACCACAGGCGGCAAGCGCGCTGGCGAGGGCGGTGACCGTAAAGAGTTTGAGAGACTGGTTCATAGTAGAACTCCATTATTCGGGTTGTCGGGTACTGCATGCATTTATTGATGCTGCTGTAGGCCTAACGACGGGACCGGTCACGAAGTTCCATGGGTGAGTATTACTGTTTGTTAAAGTGCGCACATAACCTCTGAGAAGAAGACTCTTCTGGCAATATACTTGGCATCTGAGATGCGGCTATGCTCCAATTTGCCACTGGCCATTCATCCGCGCACGGGTTTTCGATTTGTCATTGCTTTCATTCAAACTTTCCCGTTCCAGGCGCTTCGAAAAGCTGGTTCAGCCCCATTTGGAACCCCTGTATCGTTTTGCCTACCGGTTGGCGGGGCAACAGCAGGATGCGGAAGATCTGGTTCAGGATGTGGTGGTCAAGCTCTACCCCCGGCTGGAGGAACTCGAGGCTGTGGAGCAGCTGCGCCCCTGGCTGAACCGGGTTCTCTACCGGCATTTTATCGACCAGGTACGCCGCAAAGGCCGTCGTGCGGACGTTCCGGTAAGCGAAGTGGCAGATACTGAACATCAGGATGCCTTCCTGGATTCCTATGCGTCTGATCTGCCGGATTTCGCGGAACAGATTGACAGCGCCAGGCTCGGCCCGGTTCTGGACGCCGTCCTGCAGACCCTTTCACCGGATCAGCGCACATTGATGCTGCTCTACGATGTGGACGGCTGGAGCCAGGAGGATGTGTCAGTAGTTCTGGATATCCCTCTGGGAACCGTGAAATCGAGAGTTCACCGCTGCCGGGCTGAGCTCAGGAAAAAACTGCAGGGCTACCCGGAACTTTTTCCTCAGGCACAGCGTGTGAAGGAGTGAGGTGATGACAATGTCTTGTGCGCAATACCGTAGCAAACTGCTACCGTGGCTAAAAAGAGAACTGCCAGAGGCGTCGGTCCTTCAGGTCGAGCAGCACGTGTCGGTATGCCCGGATTGTGCCAGGGCCGCGGACAGTGAGCGGGCCGTGCTTGAGGCCTTGCGCGACCAGCAGCGGATTCCGGCTGCATCATCAGACTTTCAGGCGCGCGTGCTCAGCGCTGCGACGGGTCGCAAAGCCGGCGGCATTGGGGCTGGCCATGCCCGGGCCTGGAGTACGCCGGCTTTCGGCGGTGCGGTGGCGGCTGCGCTGGTATTGGGTATTGCGCTGGGCTTCGGACTTCAGCCGGGTGAGTCGTTGGATTCTCCCGCGCCGTCACTCGCTGGCGAAAACACCGCCCCGCTCGTGCCCGAACCCCGTAACGTTCGGCTTGCGTTCAGTTCCAGCCAGGCCCTTGATGATGTCACCCTGACTGTGGAGCTGCCGCCTCATGTGGAGATGGCCAGCTATCCCGGCCATCAGCAGCTGAGCTGGAAGGTGGACCTGGATAAAGGCGAAAATGTCGTCAACCTGCCGCTCAACGTGCTTTTCGCGGGGCAAGGGGAGTTGGTAGCACGTATTAACGATGGTGATCGGACTCAGACGTTCCGTGCGAATCTGTCAGAGCCCGGTAAGCTGGATAATAGATTGGAACCTTCATCATGAGACTCAAGTCCGGACTCTGTATTCTCGTCGGTATGCTGGTGCTCGGCGCGCCGCTGCCATTGCTGGCGGATGACGACCTCGGCGTAACCATGCGCATGGTCACGGATGATGAAAAGCTGACGGAATCCGTTGTGCGGGAAATTGAATTGCGCGAGCCCGTTGGGCTGAAACCGTCCGGGAACCCCGGCGGCGAAGCCCATGATAAAGGCCGGGAATTTGGCCAGTCAGCCGCAGAGCGCGCCCGCGAATTACGCGAACTGAAAGGCGAGTTTGGCCGCACCGATAAACCGGATCTGCCCGAAGTGAAACCCCGCCCGGAGCGTCCTGAAATACCCGGTCAGGGGCAACGCTAAGCTCAGCTTTTCCAGCACACCCACCCTGCGCAGTCTCTCCCTGCTATACTCCTTCGCGAAATAATATATGAAGGGCCAGTCTCCAGGGAGTGACATTTGCGACGATCATTGTCAGCCAGCCTCGTTGCGCTGGTGCTGGTTACCGGCTCGGTGCAAGCAGGGCAGCACCAGGAAAAATCAGACTTTGAAACCGGCGTGGAAGCCTTTGAAGAAGGCAACCTGGACCTCGCGCGGCGAAAGTTTGAGCAAGCCCGGGCCCAAGGCATTGCCGCTCCCTCGTTGCTTTACAACCTTGGCGTTGTGTACTTTCGTCTGGAACAGTACAACGACGCCGAACGGATTTTCCGGCTGCTGCTGGACTCCCCCCATGCACCGCTTGCCCAATACAACCTCGGGCTTGTGTCCCTGAAAAAAGACGAAACCGACAATGCCAGGCAGTGGTTTCGTGCGGCTGCGTCGGAAACCTCACCGCAGAAGGTGCAAGCCCTGGCCTGGCAACGGCTTGACGAAATGGGCGATGGCGAACTGTGGCCCGTTGCAGGCCGCCGCGGCTCGGCTTATGTCTCCCTGTCTGGTGGCTACAGCAATAACATTGCCGGCACCCCCGACGAGGCTTCCAGTAACCGCTCGGGCGCGTTTGCCGATATGTTGGCAGCAGGCCGTTATAACGTTGGTGGCAACCCGGAACGGGGCTTGAGGCTGAACGGGCTTGTTTACTCTCGCCAATACCCCGCTGAATCCGATTTTGACAACAGCTTCGCCAATATCGGCGCCTCCTGGCTGTCGCAACCCGGCCCCGGGCTGCTGACCAGCACCGTCAGTGCCGGCTATTCCTGGTTTGGTGCAGAGACGCTGGAACGCGAGGTCCAGTTTGATGTCGTTTACCGCCTGGGTAGCTGTCCCGTGATGGTCTCTCTCGGGGGGCTTGAGTGCGAGTTTAGCGGGGTAGCCAGGGCCATACGCGGTGGTAGCGGCTTCAGTGCCTATGATGGAGAGCTTTATCGTGCCGGACTGAAGGCAGCAAAGCGAGCCGGGCGGTGGCTGATTTCCGGGGGGTACAGCCTGGAAGCGGATAACCGCGAGGACCTTTCAACGGAGCAGGAATTCTATAGTCTGTCGCCGGTTCGACACGTGTTGGTTGCCCGCACACGGTACCTCTGGACGCAGAGGATTGGCCTGGGTCTGAAAGCGGATTTCCGTCTGAGCCGGTATCAGGATGATCACCGGTTGATTACGAATGGCGTGGAATTCTCGGAACGCCGGGAAGACCGACGGCTGCGGGGAACAGTGATGTTGGACTATGAGCTGAGCCGCCAGTGGCAAGTCATCACTGAGTTGAGCCTGCTCGACAACCACAGCACCATTGAGCGTTACGATTTCAGCCAGGGTGAAGTGATGGTGGGCATTCAAGGAAGTTTTTAAAGCCATGGTCGGGCGTCCTTGCCCGCAGCCATCTGGGGGGCTCAATCAGAGCCCGGCATTCTTCAGACGGTTCGCCTGCTGGCGGAACACCGTTTTCGGGTCGGTTTCAAACAGGCTGTGCAGCCCCAGCGCCTGGTTGACTTCGTCCAGGTGATTCATGAAGTAATTGTCCCGGATAACGTCGCCGAAGTGGCTGCTGCAGCGGCCCACAAGGCCATCGTTGGCAGCAAAGCCAAAGGCCAGGCTGGTGGTTCCCAGCAGGACGTCGGAGGGGTCAAAGACATTGGTCAGCACGCCAGTGCCGCCCCAGGAATAGAACCGCACGCCATTGGATGAATAGGCGCCTTCGCCACAGCTTCTGGACGGCATGCCGGCGGGCGCAAACTGGTTGAATTCAGCGCTGCCCTGGGTGGTCAGGGAGTACAGGCTGGAGCTCAGATCCTGGTTGTAGCCGCCGCCGGAAAGCAGATCAATCAGGCCGCCCAGGGCATTGCCCAACCTGGCTGCAAGACTTTCCGCGGGAGAGCCGTAAATCAGGTCTGCCACCGGTGAACCCTTGTGGGGGGAGCCAACCGTGGTGACAGAGCCGACCAGGTCCGGGCGGACCCGGGCAACGTAACGGGCCGTCGGCCCGCCGTGGCTGTGGCCTACCAGGTTGACCTTGCCGTGTATCGCAGCGATCGAGGCGATCTGGGGCAGCAGCGCTTCACCACGGGCAATGGTGCTGTCCAGTGCCGGTACCTGGGTGGTGTAAACGTCGGCACCTTCACTGCGGAGGTCTTCCGCCACGCCGTACCAGTAATCCACGCCGGCGATGGAATCAAAACCGAACATGCCGTGTACCAGCACAATCGGATAGCGGGTGTCGGTGTAATCGGAGGGGGACCACCACCAGGCCATGGAGGGCGCAGACCACGCCATGACCAATAGCACGACGAGTGCTTTCAGCGAGTGTTTCATTGTTGTACCTGCAGTTTGCTGTTGTATTTGTTGTCAAACTATCTCTGTCGAGATGTGACCATAATTTGATCAGCAGGCACTTGAAGTCAACGGCAGAAGAGGCCTTATTGACACCGGTCACAGCGAAAACGTGACCGGCGTCACATAAAGTGGGCAATTTGTTGCCCGATTCCTGGCCGGGCAGGTTAAAGGGTTTTCATCACCTTCCGTGCGGCGTTGATG
>Ga0136557_1001974_pt1 | contig 12326 bp, 11 predicted proteins | sample AntRauTorckE6832_FD_104796 | JGI IMG/M metagenome (GOLD analysis project Ga0136557, IMG submission 104796) | Saline lake microbial communities from Rauer Islands, Antarctica - Metagenome Torckler E6 #832 | ecosystem: Environmental > Aquatic > Non-marine Saline and Alkaline > Saline | place...
CAAGACGCTGGTATCCCATGTCGCGTCGGAAACCCTGCATGGCCAGAACATCCTGTGCCGTGGTCGTCCTTGGCCAATGCCCGATTGGTCAACCTACCAATCGCTTCATCTCGCCCATCCTCTGGCCGGTTGGCTAGCGGTGATGGGACCACGCCTGCATCACGTCGGCTTCGACTGCGAGCAGCTGGGTTGTGATATCGGGATACTGGATCAACAACTGGTTCAAGCAGGGCTCGAGGGCCATGGGGACCGCCATCATGGCATCTTTCCCATCTCCCCCTTGCTCGACTTCCGGTTTTACCCGACGCATTCTCGACGCATGGCCTTCGCTCAGGGCGATGAGCACCGCATCGAGCTAGGCGGCCTGGCGCTGGTGCAAAAACAGGTCAGCGTCAACCAGGAGCGCACCTCGGAGCTGTTACTACCTCACCATACCCGCTGTGAAATGTCCTGACAGCGCGTAACACGGACTCATCCACAGAATCTGTGGATAACGCTGTGCAAGAGCGGCGCGCAACCGGTGACAAGCACCGAGGTACCCGGCTTGAGCGAGACTGGTCAGTTTTTCGTCATCGGCAAGCCGACTCGCCTCTTGTAAACCATGACAGCCCGGATGCACTGCATCCGGGCTGTTCGTATTATCAAGCCAAGTGACCAATCACACCTCGAATGTCATCTCCGGCACATGGTCGGGGACGATCAACTTGCCTGCGGTCTTCTCGACGATTTCCTCGGCGCTGATCCCTGGCGCACGCTCCTTGAGGTGGAAGGCGCCGTCCTTGATCTCCAGGTAGGCGAGATCGGTCAGCACCCGGTTGATGCAGCCCGCCCCGGTCAGCGGCAGGTTGCAGGACTCCAGGAGCTTGGACTCGCCATGCTTGGAGGCGTGGGTCATGGTGCAGATGATGTTCTCGGCGCCAGCGACCAGGTCCATGGCACCGCCCATGCCCTTGATCAGCTTGCCGGGGATCATCCAGGAGGCAATGTTGCCATTCTGGTCGACTTCGAAGGCGCCCAGTACGGTCAGGTCGACGTGACCGCCGCGGATCATCGCGAAGGACTCGGCCGAGTTGAATATCGCCGCGCCGGGGCGGGCGGTGACGGTCTCCTTGCCGGCGTTGATCATGTCGGGATCGACCTCCTCCTCGGTAGGATAACGCCCCATGCCCAACAGCCCGTTCTCGGACTGCAGCATCACGTCGATACCGTCGGGAATGTAGTTTGCCACCAGGGTCGGGATGCCGATCCCCAGGTTGACGTAGAAGCCATCTTCGAGTTCGCGCGCTACACGCTGCGCCATCTGTTCACGGGTGAGTGCCATCTTGTTGCCTCTTGTGTTCGGTCAGAGAAGCGGTCGGTTGCCAAGTGCCGGGGATGTGGAGCCGGTGCGTCCTGCTCCGGGGCTCACCCCTGGTGCACGGTGCGCTTCTCGATACGCTTCTCGAAGGTGCCCTGGATGATGCGGTCGACGTAGATGCCCGGGGTATGAATCTGGTCGGGCTTGAGTTCGCCTGGCTCGACGATCTCCTCGACCTCGACCACGGTTATCCTGCCGGCGGTCGCGGCCAACGGGTTGAAGTTCTGGGCCGTATCGCGATACACCACATTGCCGTAACGATCGGCCTTCCAGCCCTTGACGATGGCAAAGTCGCCGACCACGGATTCTTCCAGAATATAGTGGCGTCCGTTGAACTCGCGGACTTCCTTGCCCTCACCGATGGGCGTGCCATAGCCAGTGGCGGTATAGAAGGCCGGTATGCCGGCCCCGCCAGCACGCATCTTCTCGGCCAGCGTGCCCTGGGGGGTCAGCACCACCTCGATCTCGTCATTGAGCATCTGCTGTTCGAACAGGGCATTCTCGCCGACGTAGGAGGCAAAGATCCGACTGATCTGTCGATCCTCCAACAGTAGCCCCAGACCGAAGCCATCTACACCACAGTTGTTGGAATAGACAGTCAGATCCTTGACGCCGCGGCGCTTGATCTCGGCAATCAGATTCTCGGGGATACCGCAGAGTCCGAAGCCGCCGGCGATCACGGTCATGCCGCTCTCGATACCATCCATCGCGTCTTCATAGGAGTACACTCGCTTGTCGAATCCGGCCATAGTGGCGCCTCGCGTTGTTGTGACGTGAATATTCAGCGTAGTCGTCGCCAAACGGTATGGCGTTGTCGGTCCAGTGTTATTCGCCAGGATATATTTGTTAAGTTTGTTTTTCTTATCGATTGATTGTTTATCCCAATAAATTGGACCTTGGTAGCATGCCATGACCGTCAAACAACTGCGTGCCTTTCTCGCCGTGGCCCAGACATTGAGCTTCACCCAGGCCTGTGAGGTACTGCACCTTTCGCAGCCCGCGCTCAGCTTGGCGATCAAGGGGCTGGAGGAAAGCCTCGGGGGACGTCTGCTGATCCGTAGCACTCGCAGCGTGCGCCTGACCCCCGAAGGCGAGTCACTGGTCCCGCTGGCCAAGCGTCTGCTGGCGGACTGGGACAACACCGAAGAGATGCTGCGCCAGCGCTTCACTCTGCAGCTTGGCCGCCTCTCGGTCGCTACCATGCCCTCCTTCGCGAGTAACCTGCTGCCCCCGGCGCTGATGGCTTTCCGGCGCCGTCACCCAAGGGTCAACATTACCGTCCATGATGTCATCAACGAGCAGGTCATCGACATGGTACGCAATCGCCAGGTCGAACTCGGCATCGCCTTCGAACCCGAGGCAACCGGCAGCCTCACCTTTGTGCCGCTGTTCATCGATCGCTTCGTCGCCGTGGTGCCGGCGAGCTCGATGCTTGCTAGCCATTCAAGGCTCAAGTGGTCGACGCTGCTGACGCATGACTTCATCGCCCTTCAGCGCCCTTCCATGGTACGCCGCCTGCTCGACCGGCAACTCGGCGAAGGGAACATTCATCTGCCGATCGCCTTCGAAAGCCACCAGCTGGCGACCGTAGGCCGGATGGTGGCAAGCGGGCTGGGGGTCAGTGCAGTGCCCTCGCTGTGCATCCGCCAGATGCAGGAACTCGGGGCCGTCTGCCTGCCACTTACCCAGCCAGTCATCGAACGTGCCGTCGGCGTGCTCACCTACGGCACGCACGAGCTTTCCGTCGCGGCACTGGCACTGCAGGAAGTGCTTGCCGAGACGATCGACACTCCCGCCCTCGAATCGCGATATTGAGTGTCCTGCCTGGGCAGCCCGTGCACGATCCATTAGCATGTGCGCTTCCATTCTACTTGCCGAGGAGTCCTGGCATGTCGTTGCTCAAGGGGATCGTCAGCGCCTTGCTACTGGCCCTCAGCACGCTTCTGTGGGGGGTGCCGTTGATTCTGCTGACGCTCCTCAAGCTGATCACGCCGAGCCGCCCGCTACGCAGACGGGTATTGGAAGGTCTCAATGGCGTGGCACTCAACTGGATCGGCACCAATTTATGGTGGATGCGTCGTTGGTTAAAACCGCAACTCGATATCCGCCTGCCGGAGGGGCTGAGCCAAGGCCAATGGTGGCTGGTACTCGCCAACCATCGCAGCTGGACCGACATCTTCCTGTTGTTCTTCGCCCTGCATCGCCGCATTCCCATGCCCCGCTTCTTCGTCAAGCGCCAATTGATCTGGATTCCGGTTGTCGGGCTGGCCTTCTGGGCCATGGAGTTTCCCCTGTTACGTCGTCTGACTCGGGAGGAGCGCAACCGCAAGCCCCAGTTGTCGCGCCGGGATCGCGAAGCGACCGAACGGATGTGTCGTCATGCCAGGGAGCGACCGATCGCCATCTACAATTTCGTCGAAGGCACTCGCTTCACGCCGGCCAAGCATGCCGCCCAGGCGGTGCCGTACCGCCACCTGCTGCGTCCACGCGCCGGCGGCATTGCCCAGGTGCTGAACCTGCTGGGTGATCGCCTGGGTGGTATCCTCGATGTCACCCTTAGCTACGAGAATCCTCAGCCAAGCTTCTGGGGCTTTCTCTGTGGCCGTGAAGGCGCCATGACGGTGCAGGCGAGGCGTTTCGACATTCCTCCCTGGATGACCCACGGCGATTACCACGATGACCCGCTGACCAAGGAACGCTTCCATTCATGGCTGAATGCCCGATGGCAGGAAAAGGACGTCGTCCTTTCTCGCCCCCGCTAGTTCTTACGTTAGTTCTGACGATGGTACTGTTGATGCTTGCCGGCTGCGCCGCGAGCCCCGACGCCGCGATGCAGCGCAATGACCACGCTACGGCGGGCAATTGGGTCAGCGTGCAACGTGGCGATACCCTGGGAGAGCTTGCGCGGCGCGGTGGCGTCCCGCTCGAGCGCCTGCAGCGGTTCAATCCCGGCGTCGATTCGCGCAACCTGGCGGTCGGTCAGCGCCTGTTGATGCCGACCCACAACGAGCGTGCCCCGGCGAACGGCCCCTATCGCTACCAGATCCGTCCCGGCGATACCTACTCGAGCATTGCCAGACGCTTCAATACTCGCGCATCACGGGTGCAAGCGGCCAACCCCGGCCTGTCGGCGACCGCGCTCAAGGTCGGTCAAATCATAGAGGTTCCGCTGGGCGGCTCGGGCTACACGCGTCGGGCCAGCAGCAGTGGCTCCCAGGCCACCCCGGCCAGTGCGGCGCCCCGAACGGCCAGCCTGCCCGATCCTGGCAACCTGCCTGCATCGGCCCGCCAATGGCCTTGGCCGTTGCAGGACTATCGCATCGTCAGACGCTTCGGCAGCGACAGCCGAGGCACGCTGCAGCCAATGCTGCTGGCGACGGAGCGCGGCGCCCGGGCCCAGTCGGTAGCCGATGGCGACGTGCGCTTTGCCGACAGCATGCGACAACTCGGCCAGGTCGTGATCGTCCACCATGCCGACAACATCCAGAGCGTCTATGCCCTCTGCGAGGAACCACTCGTGGGCGACGGCGACCGGGTCAAGCGCGGCGACGAGATATGCGATGTGGGTTACAGCAACGCCAACGAACGCTTCGACCTGCTCTTCGACATGCGCCACGGGGGCAAACCCATCGATCCACGTCGGGTCTTGCGCTAAGCCGCTATTCCCGGCTCGCGTCATGGTCTATTCATCGGCATGTCGCCGGGGTGTCATCCTTTACCATCATTCTTGTCCTTGAAGTGGCCCAGCAAGGGCCTGCAACAGGACGAGGAATGTCATGCGCATCGCGCTGGTCAGTGAAACCTGGTCACCCGACATCAACGGCGTGGCCCACACCCTGAAGCAGATCGGCAACGAGTTGCGTAGCCGCGGCCATGCGTTGCAGTTAATCCGACCGCGGCCTGCCGATGGTATCCCCTCTCGTGCCGATGGCATGGAAGCCGAACTCCAGGTTCGTGGTGTATCACTGCCAAACTATCGAGAGGTGCGATTCGGCATGCCCGCCACGCGCGCGATTGTCCGCCTATGGCGCGAGCAACGACCCGATGTCGTCTACCTTGCCACCCAGGGTCCGCTGGGATGGTCAGCCCAGCGCGCCGCGCGTCGACTGTCAATTCCCGTCGTCGGGGGATGGCACACCAACTTCGACCATTATTGTGCCGATTACGGTCTCGCCTGGCTGGCCCCACTGGTCCGGTATCGACTGCGTCAGTTTCATAACCGCTGTGCGGCCACCCTGGTACCTACACGCCAACAGGCCAATAGCCTAAGCGACCAGGGAATCGACAATCTTCGCATCATGGCCCGCGGTATCGACGGGGAGTGTTTCTCACCGGCAAAGCGCGACCCTGCCTTGCATCAACGGTGGGGGGTCGATGCGCACGGCCCGGTGGCACTCCATGTGGGACGGCTGGCGCCCGAAAAAAACCTCGACCAGTTGCGCGAGACCTTCCATGCCATGCTCGCTGCGCGTCCTGATCTGACGCTGGTCATCGTCGGCGATGGCCCAGGGCGACAGGCACTACAAAAAGCGCTACCCGAGGCGCACTTCACCGGCTTCATCGATCCGGAAAGCCTGACACGTCACTACGCCAGTGCCGATATCTTCGTCTTTCCTTCACTTTCGGAAACCTGGGGGAACGTGGTGCTGGAAGCCATGGCCAGCGGGCTCGCCGTGGTGGCTTATCGGCATGCGGCTGGCGATGAGCTGATCGACAACGACCACAATGGCGTCAGCCTACCGATCAACGACACGGCGGGATTTCGCGATGCGGCGGCGAGTCTTTGCCTTCAGCCAGCCCGCTATGCCCGGTTGGGACGAGCCGCCAGAACTCGCGCTCTAGCCTACCGTTGGTCGGCCATTACCGATGACTTCCTCGCCACCCTCGAATTTGCCCGGGAGAGCCGCCATGAAACCACGAGCCCCTGCCGTGTTTGACCGCCTCGATCTGCTAGAATGGCAACTCTGTCAGCGTATGGCCAGCTTGAGCATTCACCGGCCCTGGCTGGCTACTCTCAGGCTCGCCAGCAAACTGGGAGACTGGCCCGTATGGGTGGCATTGATCGCCTTGCAACCACTGTTGCATGGGGTCCAGGGGTGGGCTTACTTGCTCCAATATAGCGTCACTGCCTCAATCGCTATCGCTGTGTATCGCCTGCTCAAGACACGCTTATGTCGTGAGCGCCCCTTCATCACCTTCGATGGTTCCATCGACTGCACGGAAACCGCGCTTGATCGCTACAGTTTCCCCAGCGGGCACACGATGCATGCGGTGATGTTCTGCGTACTCACCGCCAGTCACAGCCCATGGCTGCTGATTCTGCTGGCACCGCTGTCGTTACTGATTGCCATCTCCCGAGTTGGCCTGGGCCTGCACTACCTCAGTGATGTCATCGCCGGCGCCTTGATAGGCACCACCTTTGCCTGGGCGAGCCTGCAACTGGTCGGTTAGCCGCTGTCCCGGCTGCCCGGTCCATGGCATGCTGAAGGCATGTTACATGCCGACAACCACCTCCTGCTCGCCTCGCCTGTCATCAGCCGATACGACACGCTGCTCGGAGAACCAGCGGCAGATTCAGCGTTAGCGTGCCTGGAGGACGCGCTCGATTGGCAGCAGCCACGCTTGCGTCTCTACGGACGCGAGCACCCCATCCCACGACGTCAGGTATGGATGGGCGATCCCGAGGCCCGCTACCGGTATTCCGGACAGGCCTTCCTGCCTGATAGTTGGCATCCCCTTGTCGTGGACATCCGCGATGCGGTCGTTGCCCGCCTCGGCCGCGACGGCATCAAGGCCGACTTCAATAGTGTCTTGCTCAACCGCTATGGCAATGGCCAGGAACGCATGGGGTGGCATAGCGATGACGAACCCGAGCTCGGCCCGAATCCCCTGATCGCCGCCGTGAGCCTCGGATGTGAACGTCCCTTGCGGTTTCGCTGGAAGCACAAGGAAGGGGCTGCCTTCAACGTCCGGCTGCCCCACAACAGCTTATTGGTGATGGGCGCCGGTGTTCAGGCACGTCTCCAGCATGCGCTTCTGCCACGCAAGCTGCCTGGCTTACGGATTAGTCTGACGTTTCGTCTGATTCACTACTGAAGCAGCCCTTTTCCACATCACCAGAGACCGCATCACTAAAGAAGAGAGCCCCCTCAATCGGGATGGCCCTGAACTGCAGCTAGATTAGATAACGGTATAAATAGTCACCCACAAGCGCCTTCAGCCACGATAATAGCCCGGCGTGACGAAAGGCGTCTTGCTGACAGTCATGGGCAAACGCTTGCCACGCACGTCGGCGAACACCTGCGTCCCCACCTCGGATTGCTCGATATCCACATAGCCCATGGCCACCGGCTTGCCGACGCTGGGTCCGAAACCACCCGAGGTCACCACACCGGTATGCTTGTCATCCCCGGTATACAGCTCGGCGCCCTCGCGTACCGGGGCGCGGCCCTCGCCAAGCAGACCCACACGCTTGCGGCGATGATCCTTCTCGGCCACTTGATGCAGGATGAGATCGGCACCCGGAAAGCCGCCGGGGCGCTCCCCGCCGCGACGGCGCGGTTTGCCGATCGCCCAGATCAACCCCGCCTCCACCGGCGTGGTATGGGTATCGATATCGTGGCCATACAGGCAAAGCCCGGCCTCCAGTCGCAAGGAATCCCGTGCGCCCAGACCGATGGCCTCCACTTCCTGCTCGGCCAGCAACCGACGCGCCAGGGCCTCGGCGTCCTCGGCGGCAACGGATATCTCGAAGCCGTCTTCGCCGGTGTAGCCACTGCGGCTGATCCATACCTCGATACCGCCGATCGCGAACCGGCCATGTTGCATGAACACCATGTCACAGGCCTCGGGACAGCACCGCTGCATCACGGTCGCCGCCGTGGGTCCCTGCAGGGCCATCAGCCCTCGATCAAGCACCTCGACCTCGTGCTCGCCCAGCCCCCGCCGCATGTGGGCCACGTCCTGGTCCTTGCAGGCAGCATTGACCACCAGATACAGATGATCACCAGCATTGACGATCATCAGGTCATCGAGAATGCCCCCTTCTTCGCTGGTAAACAGGCCGTAACGCTGCATGCCGTTGGCCAACCCGACCAGGTCGGACGGGACCAGGGTCTCGAGCGCCTCGGCAGGGTTCGGGCCTTTCACCAGGACCTGGCCCATGTGCGACACATCGAACAGGCCACAGGCCGCTCGCGTGTGCTCATGCTCCTTCTTCACGCCCAGCGGGTACTGGACCGGCATCTCGTAGCCGGCAAAGGGCACCATCTTGCCGCCGAGTTCCACGTGCAGGGCGTGCAGCAGGGTTTGTTTCAGTTGGCTCATGTTGCCTCACTCATGGCTCATGATGGAGAATGCTGCCCCGCCACAGGAGAGGTGCCGATCTGGCACCTCTCGGCAGGCATGCCATTCAGGATTTGTCGTGATCGAGCTCCTCGCCGGGCAGCACCGGCTTGCCCTCGAAGTAGTCCTTGGTCAGCTTGAAGACCACCGGCGACAGCAACGCCAGGGCGATCAGGTTGGGGAAGGCCATCATCGCGTTGAACACGCTGGCCAGCAGCCAGACGAAATCCAGGGGCGCGACGGCGCCGGCCAAGATCGCCAGGATGTAGACGATGCGGTACGGCTTGATGGCTTTCACGCCGAAGAGGTACTCGATGCACTTCTCGCCGTAGAAGGCCCAGCCCAGGATGGTGGTGAAGGCGAACACCGCCAGGGCGAAGGACACGAGGTACTGACCGATCCCTGGCAGCGATTCATCGAACGCCAGCGAGGTCAGGGCGGCCCCGGTCTCACCGGTGGTCCACTGGGTCGAGGTCAGGATGGCCAGCGCCGTGATGGAGCACACCACGATGGTATCGAGGAAGGTCCCCAGCATGGCGATCAGGCCTTGACGCACCGGGTTCTTGGTCTGCGCCGCCGCGTGGGCGATGGGCGCACTGCCCAGACCGGCTTCGTTGGAGAAGACCCCGCGGGCCACGCCGAACTGGATCGCCTTGGCCACGGCTGCCCCGGCAAAGCCGCCGGCGGCCGAGATCGGCGAGAAGGCATGGCCGAAGATCAGCCCCAGCGCACTGCCCACGGCATCGGCGTTGATGATCAGCACCAGCAGACCCGCCGTGACGTAGGCGATCGCCATGATCGGCACCAGCTTGCCGGCCACCTTGGCGATACGACGGATGCCGCCGAGGATGACGGCGCCCGCCAGCACCATAATCACCACCCCGGTGATCCAGGGCGGCAGGTTGATGGACTCTTTCAGGCCGGCGGCCACCGAGTTGGACTGCACGGTGTTGCCGATGCCGAAGGCCGCCACGGCGCCGAAGAAGGCGAAGGTGCCACCCAGCCAGGCCCACTTCTTGCCCAGGCCATTGCGGATGTAATACATGGGGCCACCGACGTGATCGCCGGCCTCATCGACCTCGCGGTAGCGTACCGCCAGCACCGCCTCGGCGAACTTGGTGGCCATGCCCACCAGGGCAGTCATCCACATCCAGAACACCGCGCCGGGACCGCCCAGGAAGATTGCCGTGGCCACCCCGGCGATATTGCCGGTGCCGATGGTGGCCGACAGCGAGGTCATAAGGGCGTTGAACGGCGAGACCTCGCCATCGCCCTCGTCACCCTTGCTGGTGGTACGCCCCTTCCACAGCAGCGAGAAGCCGGTGCCCAGCTTGCGGATCGGGATCAGTCTCAGGCCCACCTGCAGATAGAGACCGACCCCCAGCAGCAGGACCAGCATCAGCGGCCCCCATACCACGCCTTCTATTGCCGAGAAGATGCTTGTAATTGCTTCCACGTGTGTTCTCCTTTCATTAGTTGTTGTTATGCACGAATGTGCATTGCCTTGAGGCCAAGTGAATGGCCGTTCGAGCGAGATGAAACAACCGATGTACGAACCACCGACACAATAGCGGAACCCACCAGGCTTGCTCTAGTCTCCTTTAGGAAATTTTTGCATCCATCGCCAGGAACAGCAGGAAACCTCACCAATTGGTCGTAGAAGCATCGGAAACGACCGTTTCATTCCCTCGTTCCGCGTGTCGCTTGCGTCGGCGCCCATAATTCCGGCACCCCGGTTCACCGAAGCGGAAACTTGTTTCCTATAAGAAACTTGATTACCTTAAAGCCGTCGTCGCTCACGGGCAAGAAAAAACCTGACGCCTCATGGGACCGCCATGGCACAGTTGCGACCCTCCTGCCAGGGCGCCACGCCATAAGCGTAGCGTTCCCTCCAGGTTCTGCCGTCGCCATCCGACAGACTTGGGGGCAAGGGGATGAAGCCCGCGGGTAATCGGCCTAAGATGAAACGGGAACAGACCGACTGTTCCTCTGGTTGACGCACCCGGGGCTCGCCAAACGTCACCGAGAGCGTTAGCATTCGGGTATTCTGAAAACCTTTTTCGTATAGGAAACCGAGATGAGTACGATTCCTGACAATTTGCGCTATGCAGAGACGCACGAGTGGGTGCTGGATAACGGTGATGGCACGGTGACGATCGGCATCACCGATCATGCCCAACAAGCCTTGGGTGACGTGGTGTTTGTCGAGCTTCCGGAAGCTGGTGCGCATCTGGAGCACAAGCAAGAGTTTGGCGTGATCGAGTCGGTCAAGGCCGCATCCGATCTCTATGCGCCGGTCGCCGGTGAGATTCTCGAAGTCAACGAGGCGCTAGAGGATGCTCCTGAAACCGTCAATGAATCTCCCTACGAGGATGGCTGGATCATGAAGGTGCGTATCGAGGACGCTGGCGCTCTCGATGCCCTGCTCGATGCCGACGCCTATCACGCCGCTACCCACGCCGACGACTGATCCCGCCACTGCTATCCGCCGCCCCGGGCCGCTGTCCGGGGCGGCTTTTCCATGACCCGGGGCTCTGGTCCCGCCACACTTGACAGGGTGTTTCATGGCTCTCGACAACCGCCGCCTGGCCGATCTGGCCGCTCATGATGCCTTCATCCAACGCCATAACGGTCCCGGCGACGGCGACGTAGCCGCCATGCTGGCCAGCCTGGACATGGACAGTCTGGATACGCTCATCGAGCGGACCGTGCCGGCGGATATCCGCCTGGACCGCGAACTCGACCTCGACCCACCGCGCACCGAGGCCGAGGCACTCGATTATTTGAAGCGTATCGCCCGACAGAACCGGGTCTTCAGGAGCTACATCGGTCAGGGATATCACGATACGCATCTACCCACGGTGATCCAGCGCAACGTACTGGAAAATCCGGGTTGGTACACCGCCTACACCCCTTACCAGCCCGAAATAGCGCAAGGCCGTCTGGAAGGCCTGCTTAACTTCCAGCAGATGGTCATGGACCTCACCGGCATGGAGCTGGCCAATGCCTCGCTGCTCGACGAGGCCACCGCCGCCGCCGAGGCCATGGCGCTTTGCAAGCGAGCCAACAAGAAGTCGAAAAGCGATACCTTCTTCGTTGCCGACGACGTCCTGCCCCAAACGCTGGATGTGGTGCGCACACGTGCGGCCTGGTTCGGCTTCGAACTGGTGGTTGCACCGGCAGACGAGCTGGCAAACGCCGATGCCTTCGGCGCCCTGCTCCAGTATCCCGGTCAGGGCGGCCAGGTACGCGATCTGGGGCCACTGCTGGAAAACGCTCGCCAGCAAGGGGTCATGACCTGCGTGGCCGCCGATATCATGAGCCTGGTGCTGCTCAAGGAGCCAGGGGCGCTGGGTGCCGACATCGTTGTCGGCAACTCCCAGCGTTTCGGCGTCCCCATGGGCTACGGCGGCCCCCACGCGGCCTTCTTCGCCACCACCGACAAGCTCAAGCGTTCGATTCCCGGCCGCATCATCGGCGTGTCGAAGGATAGTCGCGGCACCACCGCCCTGCGCATGGCGATGCAGACCCGGGAACAGCACATCCGCCGCGAGAAGGCCACGTCCAACATCTGCACCGCCCAGGCGCTGCTGGCCAATATCGCCGGCTTCTATGCCGTCTATCA
>Ga0136557_1001978_pt1 | contig 12309 bp, 8 predicted proteins | sample AntRauTorckE6832_FD_104796 | JGI IMG/M metagenome (GOLD analysis project Ga0136557, IMG submission 104796) | Saline lake microbial communities from Rauer Islands, Antarctica - Metagenome Torckler E6 #832 | ecosystem: Environmental > Aquatic > Non-marine Saline and Alkaline > Saline | place...
CAACCTGAAGTTTTTGGTAACGCTGATTGCACCAATCGCGATGGACGAAGGTCTGCGTTTCGCGATCCGTGAAGGCGGCCGGACTGTAGGCGCTGGTGTGGTATCGAAGATTCTTGAGTAATACGTTTAATAATCTTCGCTATCAGCACGGGTAGATCCAAAAGCAAGTTCGCAGGAATAGCACAAGCCGAAACATCCGTAACAGGGGTTTCGGCTTGTGCATCTTGAAAAAGTATAGGCCAGTAGCTCAATTGGCAGAGCGGCGGTCTCCAAAACCGCAGGTTGGGGGTTCGATTCCCTCCTGGCCTGCCATTAAATGGCAGCGCTGAGACAAAAAATTATGTCAGATAAATCTACTACACAGGCCCCGAAGCAAGATTTGCTGAAGTGGATAGTTGTTGCAGTCATCGTCGGTGGCGGTGTTTACGCAAACACCTACTTCGCTGCGGAATCCATTTTGCTTCGAGTGGTGGGGTTATTGATTCTCGCCGGACTGGCAAGCTGGATCGCGGTGCAGACGGTAAAAGGTGCTGCATTCCTTAATCTTTGTCTGGAGGCGAGGACGGAAATACGCAAGGTAGTCTGGCCCACGCGTCAGGAAACAACCCAGACTACAATTATTGTGCTGGTGGTTGTGTTAATTCTTGCCCTGGTGCTCTGGTTGCTCGATACAGCGCTGGGCGCAATCATCTCAAGGATAATTGGCTAGTCAGAGGATTTTAGATGGCAATGCATTGGTACGTGGTTCACGCTTACTCGGGTTACGAAAAGAGAGTAATGCTGGCGCTTAAAGACCGCATCGCCCGGTCTGGTACGGAACACATGTTCGGCGAAGTGCTGGTTCCGACTGAAGAAGTTCTGGAGATGCGTGCCGGGCAGAAGCGCAAGAGCGAGCGAAAGTTCTTTCCCGGCTACGTGCTGGTGGAGATGGAACTGAATGATGATACCTGGCACTTGGTTAAAGATACGCCCCGTGTGCTCGGTTTTATCGGTGGCAAGGCTGACAAGCCCGCCCCAATTACTGAGCGAGAGGCCAATCGGATTCTTCAGCGACTCGAGGAAGGTGTCGACAAGCCTCGGCATAAGGTTATCTACGAGCCAGGCGAAATGGTGCGCGTGACGGATGGACCGTTCAATGACTTCACCGGCACAGTAGAGGAAGTCAATTATGATAAGAACCGGTTACGCGTTGCGGTGCTGATTTTCGGTCGTTCAACTCCCGTAGAGCTGGAATTCAGTCAGGTTGAAAAAAGCTGATAGCGGGTATGTCCATCCTGGATGCCGGCAAGGACGAAAGTACGTTGCAATGAATGTTGCAACAAGTTTGCAAGAAACTGTTTGTTTGTCTGCCAAGGCAAACAGCTTAACCGGGGAGCTGCGAAGGATCTTAAGTATCCGGATCAGCGTTAATACCCATCAGGAGATTAAACATGGCGAAGAAAGTCAATGCTTATATAAAGCTTCAGGTGGCTGCAGGTAAAGCCAACCCAAGCCCACCCGTAGGTCCGGCGCTCGGTCAGCATGGTGTTAACATCATGGAATTCTGCAAAGCGTTTAACGCTCAGACACAAGGTGTCGAGCCAGGCCTGCCAATTCCGGTTGTGATCACGGTTTATGCCGACCGTAGCTTCACCTTTATTACCAAAACGCCTCCTGCGGCAGTGCTCTTGCGTAAAGCGCTTGGTATAGCTAAAGGCAGTGCGCGCCCGAATACTGAGAAAGTCGCAAAGATCACGCGCGCTCAGCTTGAAGAAATTGCCACTCAGAAAATGCCGGATCTGACTGCGGCCGATATGGATGCAGCGGTGCGCACGCTGGCGGGTACGGCCAGAAGTTCTGGTATTGATGTGGAAGGAGTGGAATAAATCATGGCTAAACTGACTAAAAAGCAGCAGGCTATTGCTGCAAAAATCGACAGCACCCGTAGTTACGCTATCGCCGATGCCATCGCTTTATTGAATGAATTTGCTTCTCCAAAATTCAAAGAGTCCATTGACGTTTCCATCAATCTCGGTGTTGACCCGCGTAAATCTGATCAGGTAGTGCGCGGGTCCACGTTGCTGCCAAACGGTAGCGGCAAGGACGTACGAGTCGCCGTGTTCGCCCAGGGCGACAATGCAACCAAGGCAAAAGACGCGGGCGCTGATATCGTCGGCTTTGACGATCTTGCAGAAAGCATTGCTGCTGGCAATATGGACTTTGATGTTGTTATCGCAACGCCAGATGCCATGCGTGTGGTTGGTAAGCTTGGTCAGGTGCTCGGTCCTCGGGGCCTGATGCCTAACCCTAAAGTAGGCACGGTCACAGCCGACGTGGCAACGGCGGTCAAGAATGCCAAAGCCGGGCAGGTTCGTTACCGAACGGACAAGAAAGGTATCATTCACGGTGCTATCGGAAAAATCGGCTTCAATGCCGGTGCCATCGAAGGCAACCTGGATGCCCTTATTGCTGACCTGAAGAAGGCCAAGCCGGCTTCCGCAAAAGGCATCTATATCCAGAAAGTGGTGCTTTCAACCACGATGGGCCCAGGCGTGCAGATCGATCACGCCACTTTTAAAGCTTGATTTCATGAATTTCGACACTGGGCCTTTATCAGACCCGGTGTTCAAGACTTTGGGGTTTTGCTTGTTCTTGCAGCAGGCAGGGCTGTCAAAGACCGTAGGTGTCGCCGTGTCATTGCGAAGTTTGCAGGCATGTCGACTTAATTGCCTACGCAGATGGTGTAACCCGTCCGGGATTTTTCCGGGCATTTCACCAGTTAATCCTGGCTTGATGATGGATCGGCAATAGCGAACCTGAAGCAAGGCAGGGAAAAACAACAAGGACTGCCCCCGGGTGGTCCGTATCAGGAGTAAAGCTAGTGGCTATTAGGCTTGAAGACAAAAAGCAAATCGTCTCGGAAGTCAATGAAGCTGCTACCAGTGCTTTGTCTGCAGTGCTCGCCGATTATCGCGGCGTGTCTGTATCTGATCTGACGTCGTTGCGAAAAAGCGCGCGTGAAAATGGTGTGTATCTGCGCGTTGTGCGCAATACCCTGTTGAAGCGCGCGGTTGCCAGCACCGATTACGAGTGCCTTAATCCGGTGCTTTCAGGTCCGACCATCCTTGCATTTTCCATGGTAGATCCGGGCGCCGCTGCACGCGTGCTGAAGGACTTCGCCAAGGGCAATGACAAGTTTGAGGTTAAAGCGCTGTCAATTGGTGGCAAGTTACTGGGTGCCGACCAGCTCGACGCAATGGCAAGTCTGCCGACTTACGATCAGGCAGTCTCTCTGTTGATGAGTGTCATGCTGGCGCCGATTACCAAACTTGCGCGTACTTTCAATGAAGTACCCACCAAGGTTACGCGCGCGGTTGCCGCCGTTCGTGACCAGAAGCAAGCAGCATAAAACCAAAACGAGACAGTTAATTAAATTTATTATTAGGAGATGTGAGTCATGGCTCTGTCTAAAGACGATATTCTGAATGCAATTGCTGAAATGTCAGTAATGGACGTTGTTGAACTGGTTTCCGCTATGGAAGAAAAGTTCGGTGTTTCTGCTGCAGCTGCTGTTGCTGCTGCCGGCCCTGCTGCTGCAGGGCCTGCGGAAGAAGTGGAAGAGCAGACCGAGTTTGATATCGTTCTGACTGCTGTAGGCGAGAAGAAAGTTAACGTGATCAAGGTTGTTCGCACAATCACTGGTCTTGGTCTGAAAGAAGCAAAAGACCTGGTTGACGGCGCACCGTCAACTGTTAAAGAAGCAGCCAGCAAGACTGAAGCGGAAGATGCCAAGAAGTTGTTGGAAGAAGCCGGCGCTTCTGTTGAGCTGAAGTAATCCGTTTTATAGCAGTATGAATTAAGTACCGGCAGGGAGCGATGCTCTCTGTCGGTGGTTAATGTTTGGTGTTTTGCCAACAGCATTTTCTCTTTTCGGCTGTCAATAAAAAAGAGAGTGATTAAAGATTTAGATAGTGGGGTGTATCTGTGCGGCGACAAATGACCGCGCACGGACACAGAAAGTCAGCTCACGGGCGCTGCGCAGGTTCGTCGTCAGCTGGCATAGAGAACATACTTGCTAGGAAAACACTAATGGCCTATTCGTATACAGAGAAGAAACGTATCCGTAAAGACTTTGGTAAATTGCCAGTTGCCATGGATATTCCATATCTGTTGTCAACGCAGATTGACTCTTACAGGCAGTTTGCTCAAGCAGAAGTATCCCCGGCGGATCGCCAGGAACAGGGCTTGCACGCGGCGTTCAAATCGGTGTTTCCCATTGTCAGCTACTCGGGTAAGGCGATTCTCGAGTATGTCAGCTATGAGCTGGGGAAACCTGTATTTGACGTAAAAGAGTGTCAATTGCGTGGTACAACTTATTCTGCCTCTCTTCGTGTACGCGTGCGGTTGATCCTTTATGATAAGGAATCCACAACCCAGGCGATCAAGGATATCAAAGAGCAAGAAGTGTATATGGGCGAGATCCCGCTCATGACCGACAGCGGTACCTTCGTCATTAATGGTACTGAGCGCGTCGTGGTATCCCAGCTGCACCGCTCACCGGGTGTGTTCTTTGACCACGACCGTGGCAAAACCCACAGCTCCGGTAAGCTGCTGTATTCTGCGCGTATTATTCCTTACCGCGGCTCATGGCTGGACTTCGAGTTTGATCCCAAGGACCTGGTCTTTGTGCGTATCGACCGTCGTCGCAAACTGCCGGCAACTGTCCTGCTTCGTGCGCTCGATTTCACGGCTGAGCAAATCCTCGCCATGTTTTACGAGAACAACAAATACCGACTGGGCAAAAGCACCGACGATTTAATGTTGGCGCTGGTTCCTTCGCGTCTACGTGGCGAAGTGTTGAACTTCGATATCGCCGACAAGAAAGGTGAGGTTATCGTTGAAAGTGGCCGCCGTATCACGGCACGACACATTCGACAGATGGAAAAATCAAAGCTGACTGAACTCAAAGTCAGTGCCGAGTTTCTGGCGGGTCAGTCGTTGGCGAAAGATATCGTCAACCCGGATACCGGCGAAGTTCTATACGAGTGTAACTCGCTGGTCAGCGCAGATGTGCTGGCGGCGATGTTGAGCGCCGGTATCAAGAAGTTTGAAACTATTTACACCAACGAGCTGGATTGCGGGCCCTTTGTTTCAGAAACGCTTCGTACCGACAGTACCAGCTCGCGCCTCGATGCGCTGGTGGAAATCTATCGTATGATGCGCCCTGGCGAGCCGCCCACCAAGGACTCGGCCGAAAATCTGTTTGCTAACCTGTTCTTCTCTCAGGAACGCTATGACCTGTCAGCGGTAGGCCGCATGAAGTTCAACCGTCGTCTTGGCCGCGAAGAGACCACTGGCGAAGCGGTGTTGAGTGTTCACGATATCGTTGATGTGTTGAAGACCCTGGTTGGTATCCGTAATGGTTTCGGCACTGTCGATGACATTGACCACCTGGGCAATCGCCGTATTCGCTCTGTCGGAGAAATGGCAGAAAACCAGTTCCGTGTTGGCTTGGTGCGTGTTGAGCGCGCGGTCAAGGAACGCCTGAGCATGGCGGATTCTGAAGGGCTGATGCCGCAGGACATGATCAACGCCAAGCCGGTCGCCGCAGCAATCAAGGAGTTTTTTGGCTCCAGCCAATTGTCACAGTTCATGGACCAGAACAACCCCCTGTCAGAAGTGACGCACAAGCGACGTGTATCTGCGCTTGGGCCAGGTGGTCTGACGCGTGAGCGCGCCGGTTTTGAGGTTCGTGACGTACACCCGACGCACTATGGCCGCGTGTGCCCGATTGAGACGCCGGAAGGGCCGAACATCGGCCTGATCAACTCCATGGCAACTTATGCGCGAACCAACAGCTACGGCTTCCTCGAAAGCCCTTATCGTCGCGTCATCGATGGCAAGGTTAGCAAGCAAATCGATTACCTGTCAGCGATAGACGAGGGCCAGTACGTGATTGCACAGGCCAGCGCCAGTCTCGACAAGAAAATGCAGTTTGTCGATAACCTGGTGACCGTACGTTATAACGGCGAAACCACGTTGATGCCGAAAGAGCAGATCAACTACATGGACGTGTCACCACAGCAGATGGTGTCCGTAGCCGCTGCGTTGATACCGTTCCTTGAGCATGACGACGCGAACCGTGCGCTGATGGGTTCCAATATGCAGCGTCAGGCGGTACCGACGCTGCGCGGCGAAACACCGCTGATTGGTACAGGTCTTGAGCGTAATGTGGCCCATGACTCTGGCGTATGTGTGGTCGCTGATCATGGTGGCGTGATCGAGAGCGTTGATGCCTCGCGCATCATTGTGCGGGTAAGTGATGAAGAAACTATGGCGGGCGAAGCCGGTGTCGACATTTACAACCTGACCAAGTACACCCGATCCAACCAGAATACCTGTATTACCCAGAAACCTCTGGTGAGACAGGGTGACCGTATTGCGCGCGGAGACATCCTCGCTGATGGTCCGTCGGTTGATATTGGTGAGTTGGCGCTGGGGCAGAACATGCGCATCGCGTTCATGCCCTGGAATGGTTACAACTTCGAGGACTCGATCCTGATTTCCGAGCGTGTTGTCAGCGAAGATCGACTGACCACGATTCACATCCAGGAACTGACCTGTGTGGCACGTGATACCAAACTGGGCTCGGAAGAAATCACCTCCGATATTCCCAACGTCGGTGAAGGTGCGCTGGGCAAGCTCGACGAGTCCGGCATCGTGTACATCGGCGCGGAAGTAGGTGCGGGCGATATTCTGGTAGGTAAAGTGACGCCCAAAGGTGAAACCCAGTTGACCCCGGAAGAAAAGCTGCTGCGAGCTATTTTTGGTGAAAAAGCGTCCGATGTTAAGGATACCTCGCTGCGTGTACCTTCAAGTGTGAAAGGTACGATTATCGACGTGCAGGTGTTTACGCGAGACGGCCTGGAGAAAGACCTGCGCGCCAAGGAAATCGAAAAATCGCAGCTGGACAAAGTGCGCAAGGATATCAACGACGAATTCCGTATCGTACAGGGCGCTACCTTCTATCGTTTGAAGAGCGCATTGCTGGGCAAAACTGTTGCAGGTGGTCCCGGCCTGAAGAAAGGGGCGGAACTGACAGAAGAGTATCTAGATAAGCTTTCCGCTGACGACTGGTTCAAATTGCGCTTTGCCGATGAAGAGCTGAACAAGCAGCTGGAGCTGGCAGAAGCCCAGCTGCAGCGACGCCGTGCCGACCTTGACGAGCGCTTTGAAGACAAGAAACGCAAGCTGGTGCAGGGCGATGACCTGGCACCTGGCGTGCTCAAGATCGTCAAGGTTTACCTGGCCATCAAGCGTCGGATTCAGCCAGGCGACAAGCTTGCCGGCCGACACGGCAACAAGGGTGTCATCTCTGCCATCATGCCAGTGGAAGATATGCCGTTTGATGAAACCGGTCATCCGGTTGATGTCGTGCTCAACCCGCTGGGTGTGCCCTCACGTATGAACGTGGGTCAAGTTCTGGAGACGCACCTGGGTGCGGCTGCCAAAGGCCTTGGCATGCGCATCAACACGATGCTGGAAGAGCGCCGCAAGGTGGACGAAGTTCGCAAACTGCTGGATGAGATTTACAACTCGGTTGGCAATAAGAAGGAAGCGCTTGACGAGTTTAGCGACGAAGAAATCATGGAGCTTGCGAACAACCTGAAGTCAGGTGTTCCAATGGCGACACCGGTGTTCGACGGCGCCAATGAAGGCGAAATCAAGCAGATGCTGAAGTTGGCCGGAATCGATGAAAGTGGCCAGGTGACTTTGTATGACGGTCGTACGGGCAATGCATTTGATCGGAAGGTGACAGTGGGCATCATGTATATGCTTAAACTGAATCACCTTGTTGATGACAAGATGCATGCGCGCTCTACTGGTTCCTACAGCCTTGTTACACAGCAGCCGCTGGGTGGTAAAGCCCAGTTTGGTGGTCAGCGCTTCGGTGAGATGGAAGTCTGGGCGCTGGAAGCATACGGTGCAGCCTATACGCTGCAGGAAATGCTGACGGTGAAATCCGATGACGTCGCTGGTCGCACGAAGATGTACAAAAACATCGTCGATGGTGACCATCGTATGGAGCCGGGTATGCCCGAGTCGTTCAATGTGCTGCTTAAAGAGATCCGCTCGCTGGGTATCGACATGGAGCTGGAAGTCTCCGGTAAGTAAGGGTCAGAACATAGCACCATAAAGAATCGCTGATTTTGTGATGCCTGCTGCAAGACAGCAGGCGGAGGAAAGTAGAATGAAAGACTTGCTGGGATTACTGAAGTCACAATCACAATCCGATGAATTTGACTCAATCCGCATTGGCCTTGCCTCTCCGGAAATGATTCGCGCCTGGTCATTTGGCGAAGTCAAAAAGCCGGAAACTATAAATTATCGTACGTTCAAGCCAGAGCGTGACGGCCTTTTCTGCGCCAAGATATTTGGTCCGGTTAAAGATTACGAATGCCTGTGCGGCAAGTACAAGCGTCTCAAGCATCGCGGAGTCATCTGCGAGAAGTGTGGCGTGGAAGTTGCCCTGTCTAAAGTGCGCCGGGAGCGCATGGGCCACATCGAACTGGCTAGCCCGGTCGCTCACATCTGGTTCCTGAAATCGTTGCCGTCGCGCATCGGTCTGTTGCTGGACATGACGCTGCGTGATATCGAGCGTATTTTGTACTTCGAGTCATTTGTTGTGACCGATCCGGGCATGACGACGCTGGAAAAAGGCCAACTGCTCACCGATGAGCAGTACTATGAGGCGATGGAAGAATTCAGTGATGAGTTTGACGCCAAAATGGGAGCCGAGGCGATCCAGCAGTTGATGCGTGACATTGATCTGAAAGAAGAAGTCAGTCGCCTGCGCGAAGAGATTCCTGCGACCAACTCTGAAACCAAGCTGAAAAAGCTTTCCAAGCGCCTGAAACTGCTGGAAGCGTTTTCCGAGTCCGGCAACAAGCCGGCGTGGATGGTGTTGACCGTGCTGCCGGTGCTGCCGCCGGATCTGCGCCCGCTAGTGCCGCTGGACGGCGGCCGTTTTGCGACATCCGACCTGAATGATCTGTATCGCCGGGTGATCAACCGCAACAACCGTCTCAAGCGTCTGCTGGATCTTAATGCGCCTGACATCATAGTGCGCAACGAAAAACGTATGCTTCAGGAAGCGGTAGATGCGCTGCTCGACAATGGCCGTCGTGGCCGTGCCATCACCGGGTCCAACAAGCGTCCGTTGAAATCGCTGGCAGACATGATCAAGGGCAAGCAGGGCCGTTTCCGTCAAAACCTTCTGGGCAAGCGTGTGGATTACTCCGGTCGCTCGGTGATTGTGGTCGGACCTACCTTGCGGCTGCACCAGTGCGGTCTGCCCAAGAAAATGGCGTTGGAGCTGTTCAAGCCGTTTATCTTTGGCAAACTTGAGCGTCGTGGTCTGGCCACGACAATCAAGGCAGCAAAAAAGATGGTTGAGCGCGAAACACCGGAAGTGTGGGATATCCTTGCCGAGGTTATCCGTGAGCACCCGGTCATGCTGAACCGCGCGCCGACGCTTCACCGTCTGGGTATCCAGGCGTTTGAGCCCGTGCTGATTGAAGGCAAGGCGATCCAGTTGCACCCGCTGGTGTGCGCCGCTTATAACGCCGACTTTGACGGTGATCAGATGGCCGTTCACGTGCCGCTGACGCTGGAAGCACAGCTGGAAGCGCGCACGCTGATGATGTCCACCAACAACATTCTGGCACCTGCCAGTGGTGATCCGATCATCGTGCCGTCGCAGGACGTGGTGCTGGGTCTGTACTACATGACTCGCGAGCGCATTAACGGCAAGGGCGAAGGCATGATTTTCGCTGACGTGAGCGAAGTCAAGCGGGCCTACGATACCGGACATGCTGACCTGCAGGCACGAATCAAGGTTCGTGTCGATGACGTTGAGCTGGACGAAGCTGGCGAGAAGGTCAAGGTGCGACGCATGATCGATACCACAGTTGGCCGTGTGTTGTTGTTTGCCATCGTCCCGGACGGGTTGCCATTCTCAATGGTCAACCAGAAGATGACCAAGAAGCAGATTTCAGGGATTTTGAATGCCTGTTATCGAAACGTCGGCCTCAAAGAAACAGTCATCTTCGCCGACCAGTTGATGTACACCGGTTATCGCTATTCGACAGTGTCAGGTTCCTCTATTGGTGTGAATGACTTCGTCATTCCGGAAGCCAAGGCCGAGATTATCGGCCATGCTGAATCCGAAGTGGAAGAAATCGAGAACCAGTATGCCTCCGGTCTGGTTACCCAGGGCGAGAAGTACAACAAGGTTATCGACATCTGGTCACGTGCCAACGATCTGGTCGCCAAGGCGATGATGGAAGGTCTGTCTACTGAATCAGTGATCAACAAGGAAGGCAAAGAAGAGCGTCAGGAGTCATTCAATTCGGTTTATATCTATGCCGACTCGGGTGCTCGTGGTTCTCCCGCGCAGATTCGTCAGTTGGCCGGTATGCGTGGTCTGATGGCGCGACCGGATGGTTCCATTATCGAAACGCCGATTACCGCTAACTTCCGTGAAGGTTTGAGCGTTGTACAGTACTTCACATCAACGCACGGTGCTCGCAAGGGTCTGGCTGACACGGCATTGAAGACGGCCAACTCAGGGTATCTGACGCGTCGTCTGGTGGATATTTCACAGGATCTGGTGATCACCGAGGAAGATTGTGGTACCCAGGAAGGCCTGGTCATGAGTCCCATCATTGAGGGCGGTGACATTATTGCTGCACTGGGTGAGCGGGTGCTGGGTCGCGTATTGATCCGCGATGTGGCTGATGAGCAGACCGGCGAAGTCATGATAGAAGCTGGCACCATGCTGGACGAAAAGATGGTGGAGCGTCTGGAAACCATGGGTATCGACGAAGTGTATGTGCGCTCGGCGATTACCTGTGATACCCGCTTTGGTATCTGTCGTCAGTGTTACGGTCGTGACCTGGCTCGTGGTCATCTCGCCAATGTGGGTGAGGCCATAGGTGTCATTGCTGCTCAGTCGATCGGTGAGCCGGGCACACAGCTGACAATGCGCACCTTCCACATCGGTGGTGCGGCATCGCGGGCAACTGCTGCCGACAACGTTCAGGTTCGTACCACGGGTACCGTGCACCTGCACAACATGAAAACGGTGCAGAATGTCGCTGGCGGTCTGGTTGTCGTATCCCGCTCGGGCGAGCTGATCGTCAACGACGAATCAGGGCGTGAGCGCGAAAAGTACAAACTGCCATATGGCGCCGTGGTGACACTGGCTGCGGACGGTAAAGTGGCGTCCGGCCAGGTGGTAGCAACCTGGGATCCGCACACCCACCCGATTATCTCGGAAGTGGCGGGTAAAGTAGCGTTTTCCAGCATGGAGGAAGGCCTCACTGTGCGTCGCCAGACTGATGAAGTAACCGGCTTGTCGAGCCTGTCTATCATTGATCCGGTCGAGCGCCCTACGGCAGCGAAAGAGTTGCGTCCCGCGGTGAATTTGCTGGACGCCAAAGGCAAGGAAATCAATATCCCGGGCACATCAATGCCTGCGGTATATTTCTTGCCGTCCAACTCTATCATCGGGGTGCAGGATGGTGCTGCCTTGAACGTGGGCGATGTTCTCGCCCGTATTCCCCAGGAAGGCTCCAAGACACGTGACATTACCGGTGGTCTGCCGCGAGTGGCTGACCTGTTTGAAGCGCGCAAGCCGAAAGAGCCGGCCATTCTGGCGGAGATCTCCGGTACCGTCAGCTTCGGCAAGGAAACCAAAGGTAAGCGCCGCCTGATGATTACGCCGTTAGTGGGCGAATCGATGCCCGATGGCAGCTCTCACTATGAGGCGCTGATTCCGAAATGGCGTGCCATGACGGTGTTTGAAGGCGAATTCATCGAAAAAGGTGAGGTTGTCTCTGATGGGCCTCCTTCACCGCACGATATTTTGCGCCTCAAAGGTGTGTCAGCCCTGGCTGAATACATCGTCAATGAGGTTCAGGAAGTTTATCGACTCCAGGGCGTGCGCATCAACGACAAACACATCGAAGTGATTGTGCGTCAGATGCTGCGCAAAGTGGAAATCAGCGAGCCGGGTGATTCCGGTCTGATCCGCGGCGAACAGGTGATGATCACCCAGGTGCTGGAAGAGAACGACAAGCTGCGTGCAGCTGGCAAGATTGAGGCGCAATACCAGCGTGAATTGCTCGGTATCACAAAAGCCTCACTGGCGACCGAGTCGTTCATTTCTGCGGCATCGTTCCAGGAAACAACACGGGTTCTGACCGAAGCTGCGGTTACCGGGAAGCGCGACTTCCTGCGTGGTTTGAAGGAAAACGTGGTAGTGGG
>Ga0136557_1001979_pt1 | contig 12307 bp, 10 predicted proteins | sample AntRauTorckE6832_FD_104796 | JGI IMG/M metagenome (GOLD analysis project Ga0136557, IMG submission 104796) | Saline lake microbial communities from Rauer Islands, Antarctica - Metagenome Torckler E6 #832 | ecosystem: Environmental > Aquatic > Non-marine Saline and Alkaline > Saline | place...
AACTTCGCCATCGGGCAGATGAGCGCGCAGCGTCACTTTCGTATGGCGAGCAACGCATGCTGGGTGTGGGTATTGCACTCGCGGCCCGGCCGAAAATCCTGTTGTTGGATGAACCAGCCGCAGGCCTTAACCCCTCAGAAACCGATGAGTTCAAGGCGATGATCCGCCGCATTGGCGATAGCGGCATAACCGTTCTGCTTGTCGAACATGATATGCACATGGTGATGTCCATCTCCGACCACATTGTGGTGCTGAACCAGGGGCGAGTCATTGCCGAGGGCGAGCCAAAGATCATTCAGAACCATCCAGACGTTATTGAAGCCTATCTGGGCTCGGGGGTGAAACGTGCTTAAGCTGGAAAACGTAACTGTTCGCTATGGCGCCACAGTGGCCGTGAACAACATTTCCATGGAGGTGAAGGAGGGTGAGCTGGTTACCCTGATCGGCGCCAACGGAGCCGGGAAATCGACGACGCTCAGAGCGATTAGTGGTCTTGAGCCGGTGCGCAGCGGACGCATTCTGTTCGAGGGTGAGCCCATTCAGAATGCACCTCCGCAAGATATCATCCGGCTGGGGATTGCTCACTGTCCCGAAGGTCGCAGAGTATTTCCCCAGCTAACCGTTCGTGAAAATCTTGAGATGGGTGCCTTCCGGAGAATCGATCGTCAGGGCATCAAGGCCGATATTGACCGAATGTTTGGCATGTTTCCGCGCCTTGCTGAACGATCCCAGCAGGCTGCCGGAACGCTCTCTGGCGGTGAGCAGCAGATGCTTGCGGTGGCTCGAGCCTTGATGTCACGCCCAAGGCTGGTGATGTTTGATGAGCCTTCGCTTGGATTGGCGCCCAACTTTGTGGAGCAGATATTCAAGCTGATTGCTGAAATCTGTGAGAATGGCACAACGGTGCTTATGGTAGAGCAGAACGCCTATGCCGCGCTTGACCTTTGTGACCGCTCCTACCTGTTGAGCACAGGAGAAGTGAAGCTCAGTGGCACGGCGGAAGAAATGCTGGCAAACCCGGATATCCGCCGGATTTACCTGGGCAGTGAGGTCGAGGCTGGCTAGGGGAATTTGAGAGACGCTCGCCCATGCTCGTTTTTGGCGCTGACGATCTTGTTCATGTAACGAACAAAGCGGTCTTGCTCCGCTTTTGTCAGCGGCTCGATCGTGCGTTCGTGAGCGCGGCGAGCGCTTTCTTCAACGGTGGCCAATAAGGTTTCACCGGTTTGCGTCAGGCAGGCCAGCTGGCGCCGACCGTCTACCCTGCATTTGCGTCTTTCGATCCAGCCAGCTTTATCAAGCCTGCGCAAGACCTCTGTTGTGGTGGCGCGGTCAATCCCCACACTTTCAGCAAGACGCTTCTGGTCGAGCTCCTCACCCTGCAGCGACGTCAGCACACTGTACTGAACGGGCGTCAGACCGTAGGCGCCGCATTCTTCGTAGAATAAGGCGACGTGAATCTGATGAAGTCGGCGGATCAGGAAACCGGGTCGCGCGGCCAGGTCTTCCAATCGCTCTTTTTTTACCTGTTGCCGGGCAGCAGCACTGGCAATATCGGGCATGTGTGACACCTGAATCTAATCTGTGAGTCAGTAGGTTGTGCGACTATTGTCACTCAATACGACCGGCCAATGCCAACGATCAGCGCCGTGGTGGTGATTAAATCCACCGCCCGAGCCAGCGTCGGAAAGCCATCCATGCCAGCTGGAACAGGCCCAGCGAGCCTCCTTCGATGGGTGATTCTCCAGCCATGTGGCGATCGAAATTGACCTGGAACTGATCAATCAACAGGCCCACCACTTCCTCGACCAGACCGCCACGGCTAAACTGTGCCAGGGCTCCGCTCATCTCGAAACTGACCGCCATCTTCATCAGGCTCCGTGAAGAATCGAGCGCTTCAAGCTCAAAAGAAAGGCTGCCTTTGGCCCGGGAATTGGAGCGGCTGTCTGAACCGTACCCATCCACGTAACCTTTGCGGGATTGATCATCAAAGCGCGCATTACCGGAACCGGCAATCTGTGCTGATACGGGGCCAAGCCTGACGTTGAAAAATCCCTCAAGAGCACCGTCATCATCGAGGCTGGTGAGTTCTGCTCCCGGAAGGCAGGCGACCACAGCCGGCAGCTCATTCCGAAGAACTTCCCACACCTTTTCAACCGGATGATCCAGTTCAAACTGCGATTCGATACGACGTCCATTTCCCTCCGCATGACTACGGGTATTGCTTCGAGCATCACTTCTGGTTGCCACTTCTTCCAGGGGTATGGTGTTCAGGTCCGGAAAATCCAGTGTCTCCAGGTCCGTCACCTCCGATTGCGCCAGCGCTTCACCGGCATAGCTGGCCATAACCCGCTGGATGGCCCTGACAATGCCAACGTAACCGGTGCACCGGCATAGGTTTCCGCTCAGCTCATAGCGGATTCGGTCATCATTGATCGTCTGTCCGGCGAAACGGCGGACTATATCCTGAGCTGTAATCAGCATGCCCGGTGTGCAAAAGCCACACTGCAAGGCATGCTCCGCTGAGAAAGCTTCTCGCAGTCGGATCATGAGCGCATCGTCGTCAAATGACTCGATGGTTCTCACAGTACTGCCTTCGCAGCTTGCGGCCCAGGTCAGGCATGAGCGAACGGGCCGCCCGTCCTGAATCACGGTGCAAGCGCCACAGATTCCCTGCTCACAGCCTACGTGGGTGCCGGTCAGCAAGAGGTTTTCACGCACGAAGTCAGCCAGGTGGAGTCGCGGCTCGACGTCCAGAGTCTCGGTGCGGTCATTTACTGTCATCACTTTATGGTTCATTGCTCTGTGCTCCGCTCCAGGGCCGTGTTCATGACATGCATGCGGATAGTGCAATCGGCTTTTTCCATATCCGGATAGCGTGTTGTAAGGGCGTTTTGCCACGTCTCTGGTTTCAGTGCGTCCGGTCCCGTTAACACCAGTGGCGCGCCTGGAAGCGCGCCGAACACGACACACTGGTGGTTTCGGGCCGGGCTATGCAGGACGGCCCCCATGGCATGAGCGAGTTCGCCGGTTTTACGACACAGTTTGAAATAGCCGAATTCGTCTTCCTGCTTTACGTCGGGAATAAAAGCCGCAACCAGCAGTTCGTCTGGTAAAAGCGCCGTTTGCATCGCGCCGGTAATAAAATGTTCAACGTAAAGTCGCCGACGAACAGGCCCCTTTTTTGAATGGCGCTCAAGGATCACCTGCGCACCCAGGGCTGATAGCGTGACTGCCCAGTCTGCGGAAGGATCTGCATGAGCCAGGCTGCCGCCGATTGTGCCGCGACTGCGTACGGCCCGATAGGCAATACCCCGGGCAATACGTGGAAGTATGCCTCCCGTGTTATCGGGTACCATCCTGTCTTCTATTTCGGCGTGGGTTACTGCAGCCCCGATGATTACGCCCCCTTTGACTCGCTGAGAGCCCCGAAGCTCTTTCGCCCGGGAAATGTCCAGCAGTGCTGCCGGTCGCGCCAGCCGCAGATTCAGCATTGGCCCCAGAGACTGACCGCCTGCGATGGGCCTGGTATCGGCTGATGTCATTTTCTCGACAGCGCCGGACAAGGTCTCGGCCTGACAATAATCAAAAGCCTGGGGTTTCATGACATGTTCTCCCTGAGAAGATTTTCCTCTGCCTTGACCTCAGAGGCGTCGGCTATAGCGCGCAAAAGCCGTCTTGGCGTCACTGGCACTTCACAGATTTCTGCACCCAGAGGACTCAGGGCGTCATTGATGGCATTAACGATGGCGGCGGGAGGCCCGATAGCACCACTTTCGCCAATGCCTTTCTGGCCAAATTCGGTGTAGGGCGAGGGGGTTTCCATGTGATCGATCCTGATCTCAGGCACCTCTGTGGCCCCGGGAAGAAGGTAATCGGCCAAGGTCGAGGCCAGCGGCTGGCCGTTGCGGTCAAAGGGCATTTCCTCATAAAGCGCGGTGCCAATACCCTGAGCCACTCCGCCATAAACCTGCCCATCCACGATCATTGGATTAACCAGCACCCCCCCGTCTTCCACGACGACGTAATCGAGGATCTCGGTGGTGCCCAGTTTCTGGTCTACGGCAACCACCACCGCGTGGCAGGAGTAACTGAAAGTGCCGCTGTCACGGCCAGCTTTATAGCCCACGGCGACTTCAAGCCCGCCGGGGTTCACATCGTCGGGCAGGTTCTGGGGTTTGAGATACCATGTGTGTGCCACATCCGAGAGGCTCACCGTGCGTGAGTCTGCACTGGTTTTCACAAATCCGTCTGCGACCGTTACGGTCTCGACCGGTACATCAAGAAGACCCGCGCCGATGTTTGCCACTCTTTCACTCAGGGCGTGACAGGCCCGGGCGACCGCGCCGCCGGCCATAACCATGCATCGGGAACCCCAGGTGCCTGTCGAGTAGGGCGTAAGTGCGGTATCACCATGTATGACCCTTACCCGATCGGTATCGATGCCCAGCACCTCCTCCGCGACCTGTGCAAGGGTTGTCTCCAGTCCCTGTCCGTGTGAATGGATGCCAACCCTGACTTCAAGGGCGCCGTCGGGTGTGAACCGCACGACGGCCTGCTCGTGGCCGGGCACCATCGGGACGCCCCAACCGGCGTAGACGGAGGTGCCGTGTGCGGATTGCTCGCAGAAAATGGACAGGCCCACACCGATGAGCCTGCCATCGGCCTCGGGTGTTTTTTGTCGAAGCCGCACTGACTTTATATCGATAGCCTCGACTGCACGACGCAAGCACTCGGGATAATTGCCGCTGTCAAAATGCTTGCCGGTGATGTTATCGAATGGCATATCTTCAGGCCGGACCAGGCAATCAAGACGAACCTCAAAGGGTTCTCGTCCGACTTCGCGGGCCAGGGCATCCATCGTCAACTCCATGGCAAAGCAGACACCCGTTCTTGCCACGCCCCGATAGGGCAGCATGGGAGGTTTGTTCGTTGCCGCTGAGACCGTGCTGCACCGATACGCTTTAAAATCGTAGGGGCCGGGAAGAATACTGGCGACCTGAGCCCCCTCAAGACAGGCAGAAAAAGGATAGGACGAATAGGCGCCGGCATCGACAACAGCGTCTGTATCCAGGGCCAGCAGCCGTCCCTGCTTGTCCCCATAGGCGGTGACGCTGTAGTGGTGTTCCCGGCAGTTGGCATTTGCTGTCAACTGCTCGCGACGGTCCTCCAGCCAGCGCACGGGGCGCTTAAGGTGCATTGCCAGCCAGGCCAGGCAAACCTCTTCCGGAAGCAGAATCCCCTTGTATCCAAAGGCACCGCCGACATCCGGTGCTATTACGCGAATTTTTTCATGACTCAGGCCAAGGCACTCGGTCAGGCCGGTGCGAATAATATGAGGCATCTGGGTTGAGGTATAAATCTGGAGCTGTTCAAGCCGGCTATCCCAATAGGCAATCAAACCGCGACCTTCTATCGGGGACATACACTGGCGGGAGGTTCGGTATTCGCGTTCAATTTTGACAGCCGCCTCGCGGCGTATCGTTTCGATGTCACCCTCCACCAGGGTGTGCTGGAAAACGTTATCTCCCCAATGGTCGTGCACCAGGGGCGCATCCGTTTTCAGAGCATCCAGCATGTCCGAGACAACGCCCAGAGGCTCAATGTCGAGCTCTATCTCATCGGCCAGGTCTTCCGCGCAAGCTCTGCTGGACGCGACACAGGCGGCGACAAGTTCGCCCACATAACGAACTTTCTCTTTTGCCAGAATGGGTTGCTCTGATGACTTGAATCCGGGCAGGGCAGAATCCGCGAGGATACCCTTTACATCCATCAGATCGCTTGCCGCAAATATGCTGTCTTCAGCGCCAGCCGGCTTTTTGACCCCATTCAGACGACCATGTGCTACAGGGCTGCGTAAAAAGGCAACTTCCAGCATGCCGGGCATTTTAATGTCGCCAACGTACTCGCCACGCCCTCTCATGTAGCGGTCGTCTTCTTTGCGCACCTTTTTGGCTCCCACACCCCGTGTTTTGGGAGCTTGATCATGACCCTTGTCTTGCACGTTCCTTTCCTCCGGAAATTGGGTTCCGCGCTATAAATAAATCATTCTAAAACGCCAACTTACTGTTAAATCAGAAAATAAAACCGTAAAATAATCAGTACACTATTTATTTTTATGTTATCACTGTATACGATTAGTCAGTGTACTGCATAATTTTTTGGCGCATCTCAGCCTGAGCAGGTATCACGCAGAATCCGTGCCTATTACCCAGGATAGGGAGAGTAATCGTGGAAAGCAGACCTTACGATCTGATAGTGAAAGGGGGCCGAGTCATCGATCCCGCAAACCGTATCGACAGCACTCTTGATATCGCTGTCAAAGATGGTCGGGTCGCAGCAGTGGAGCCCGGGTTAGACCCGGCCCTTGCCGCGGAGGTAATTGACGCGAACAACAAACTGGTGACCCCGGGGTTGATTGATACCCACGCCCATGTGTTTGAGCACGTTACCGGTCGTTTCGGGCTAAACCCGGATACCTGTGGGGTCCATGCCGGCGTATCGACTCTGGTTGATCAGGGTGGTCCCAGCCTGATGACGTTGCCCGCGTTTCGTCATTATATTGCTGAACCGTCGGCCAGCCGCGTGCTCTGTTTCCTGTCAACGTACCTGGTGGGCGGTCTTGAGGGACATCATTACCCCCAGCTCTATAGCCCGGAAGATGTGGATGTAAAGCGCACCATCGAAATTGGCCTGGCCAATCGCGACCTGGTGAAAGGCATCAAAGCCCACGCGGAGGTCGGCGGCAAGTCTCGCTGGGGAATGGAGGTGATCAAGCAGGCTCGGGATATCGCCAGAGGTATTGGTGTGCCGCTCTATATCCATTTGGGCCAACTCTGGCCCGAGGCCGGTAAAGGCATTGATGACCCCGATACCGTCATCGAGGAACTGGTGCCACTGATGCAGGAGGGCGATATTCTTGCCCATCCTTTTACCCGGCATCCCGGTGGCTTCATTTCCTCCAAAACCGGCGAGTTGCATCCGATCATCCGGCAAGGACTGGACCGGGGATTGCGAGTCGATGTTGGCCACGGCTCTCACTTCAGCTTTGAGATGGCGCGTAAGGTGATTGAGGCTGGAATCGTGCCGAACACCCTGGGTGCGGACATGCACGGCTACAATACCGACGCTGGCCAGATTAAAGCGACTGACCGGGAGTCGAACCCGTTTTTCGGCAAGGTCCGCTTCTGCCTTACCCACGCCATGACGGAGTTACTGGCTCTTGGGGTCCCGCTGAACGATGTTGTTGGCACCGTATCCAGCAATGCCGCAAGCATGCTTGGTATAAGCGATGAAGTGGGAAGTTTGTCTGTCGGCCAGGTTGCCGATGTGGCCGTGCTGGAAATTGAAACGGGCCGGTTTGTTTTATCTGACAACACCGGCACCACGGTCACAGCAAAAGAAGCGATCCGGCCTGTCTTCTCATTGCGAGCCGGGGTTCGATTCGATGTGGATAGCCCTGTCGTCGTAGAACCAATGGACCTTGCGAGCTGACTACGCCAGACAGATGCGATAGCGGAGGACACCGGCATCTTCTTCACGGACCCACTCAATTCGGTGGCCGGTCAGTTCGCACAGGGTTTCCAGATCCTTGCGGCCGCTTGGGTCATCGGCCAGAAATTCCACCTGAGTGCCGCTGGGGAGGTCTCGGGTACGTTTTTTTAACCGCAGAATAGGAAGAGGGCACACCAGACCGACGGCATCGATCTGGTGCACTTCCTGGTGATATTCCCGATGTGCGGCTGACTGATCAGTCAAGCCGCACGCTCTCACTTTTGTATTGCTCAGCTGAGGACCACCCGAACTGGTTCAGCACGGGCGGGGCGAGAGCGGCGATTACCAGGGCTGCAATAAATCCGGCAAGCATGACTTTCACGACGATTCTCCTTTGCCCTGTTTGGCCTGGACTTCCTCTACCCACAGATCGTGGTGTTGGCGGGCCCACTCGACATCAACCTGGCCGTTACCCATGGCTTCAAACGCACCTTCCATACCGACCGAGCCGATATAAATGTGAGCGATGATGGCCACCATCATCACGAACGCCACAATCGAGTGCCAGATGTTGCCCAACTGCATCTCTTCATGGGGCGCCAGGACGGTTGGTAAATCCGTTCCCAGAATACTGTTAATGATGGCGAAGGTATCGGCAAACATCAGAAACTCAAACGGGAACAACAGTGACAGGCCCGACCATGAGACTGACACACCCAGTATCATCACTGTCCAGAAAACAATTTTCTGACCGGCGTTAAACTTCTTCGCCGAAGGATGGGCATTGCCTACGATGCCGCCACCCGCCTTGAGCCACTGCCAGTCCAGTTTATTCGGGATGTTGTGCGCCACCCACATCACGAATGTCAGCACCAGCCCCAACATAAAGGCCCACGCAATGTTATTGTGAAGCCACTTGGAGCCAATCGCCAGGGGAGAAAAGGCCTCGTGCCCAATAATGGGGATAAGGAAACTTCGCCCCATAAGGGTGAGCAGCCCGGTCAGGGCCAGTGCGATGAAGGAGCCGGCCAGTAACCAGTGACCGAATCGTTCGATAGCTTTGAATCGTTCAATCGTGGTGCCTGCAGGCCCACCTTCAATCCTCATTTTACCGCGGACAAAGTAAAATATTGTCAGCAGTATAATCATGCCCAGAATGGCACTTCCGCCGTAGGTTATGACCGGCCCCTCGCGCAACTTTAACCAGGACATGCCTCCGTCCTGGATCATGACATCTGCGGCTGGCCCCCGGACCTGGGTGCTGGCGTCTGCCTTGTTATAGCGGATAGCGCGATAATCATCGGCAACAGAGCTGCCGCCCTGGGTGCCCAGTGGACCGCTGATCGGCGGTGCATCGGCTGGATTACCCAGGTTTTCAGACCGGAAGCTGTCGTCAACTTCCAACTGTTTCTGGCGGGCCATGATGTCTTCGAGGGTCTGAGCGCCCCCGGTAGCCGAGCGGTCAACCGACTGGGCGTCTTGCGCCCAGACAGGGTTGGAAATCAGTGTCGCCAGTGCGAAGACGGCGGCACCCAATAATTTAAAGTTCATCAGAGCACTCCAACGGAACCAACAAAAAGAACTCGTTGCCTCAATCAATTCCGGGGCCCGAAGGCCCCGGACTAATCAGGCTGGTTTAAGCACCCTTCTTCTCGTAGGCCGTACCCCATCCCCAGGCGCCGGCACCGAAACCCCGGTTAACCACACGCTGGCGATAGATGTCCGCCACCTCGTCGCCATCACCGGCTAACAGGGCTTTCGTTGAGCACATTTCCGCACAGATGGGCAGCTTGCCCTCCGCAATACGGTTGCGACCGTATTTGTTGAACTCGGCCGTGGAATGGTCTTCTTCAGGGCCACCTGCACAGAAGGTGCATTTGTCCATCTTGCCCCGGCTGCCAAAGTTGCCCGCTTGCGGGAACTGCGGCGCGCCAAAGGGGCAGGCATAGAAACAATAGCCACAACCGATACACAGGTCCTTGGAGTGCAGGACGATGCCGTCTTCGGTCTGATAGAAGCAGTCTGTCGGGCAGACGGCCATACAGGGCGCGTCTGAACAGTGCATGCAAGCTACCGAGATCGAACGCTCGCCGGGTTTGCCATCTTCGATGGTGACGACGCGTCGACGGTTGATGCCCCAGGGGACTTCATGCTCATTCTTACAGGCCGTTACGCAGGCATTACATTCGATGCAGCGTTCGGCGTCGCAAAGGAATTTTGCGCGTGCTTGTCCTTCAAGTGCCATGGTCTACACCTCTTGTTATGCTGGCATAATCGAACATAGGGTGGCTTTGGTCTCTTGCATCTGCGTGACCGAGTCGTACCCGTATGTCTGAATCGTATTAGTGGATTCCCCCAGAACGTAGGGATCGGCGCCTTTGGGGTATTTGTCCCTAAGGTCCTTGCCCTCCAGATGCCCGCCGAAGTGGAATGGCATAAAGGCCACGCCTGCGCCGACGCGCTCGGTGATCATCGCCTTGACCCTGATGCGTCCGCCCTCAGGTCCGGACACCCAGACGTCTTCTCCGTCACGGATATTCAGGTCATTGGCATCACGCGGGTTCACTTCGATGAACATGTCCTGCTGCAGTTCTGCCAGCCAGGGATTTGACCGTGTCTCATCACCACCACCCTCGTACTCGACCAGTCGGCCCGAGGTCAGAATGATGGGGAAGTCCTTGCTGAAGTCGTTCTTCTGAATCGACTCGTACAGGGTCGGAACACGCCAGAAATGTTTATCTTCGTAGGTCGGATAATCCGCCACCAGATCGCGACGATTGGTGTAAAGCGGCTCGCGGTGAATCGGCACAGGGTCCGGGAAGTTCCAGACAATCGCACGCGCCTTGGCGTTACCAAAGGGAGCACACTCGTGCTTTATCGCAACACGCTGGATACCACCTGACAGATCGGTTTTCCAGTTAGTTTCGGGGCCTGCGACCGCGTCAATGCTGGCACGTTCTTCGGCCGTAAGGTCGCCATCCCAGCCCAGATCCATCAGCATTTGCATGGTGAACTCGGGGTATCCGTCCTTGATATCCGAATTTTTCGAGTAGACGCCTTCAGCAAGCAGGTTCTCGCCGTCGCGCTCGACACCAAAGCGGGCACGGAAGGTGAGACCGCCCTCGGACACCGGCATCGAGAGATCGTACAGATTCGGTGTTCCCGGGTGGTTCATTTCGGCTGTGCCCCAGCTTGGCCATGGCAGACCGTAGATGTCGCCATCGCAGGGGCCGCCCACCGCACGCAGGGTGGTTCTGTCGAAGTGGTGCTGGTTAGCCATGTGCTTTTTAAGGCGCTCGGGCGATTGACCGGTGTAGCCGATGGTCCACATGCCACGGTTGAACTCACGGGTGAGGTCTTCAATCACCGGCTCGTCGCCTTCAATGGCAATGTTGCGGAACATGCGATCGGTGAACCCGAACTTGTCGGAGAACAACTTCAGGATTTCGTGATCGACCTTCGAGTCAAACAAGGGCTCGATGACCTTCTCACGCCACTGGAGCGACCGGTTGGACGCAGTAACGGACCCGGACGTCTCGAACTGGGTGGTCGCGGGTAACAGGTAGGCTCCGTCCTTACGGTCGTGCAGCACCGCTGATACGGTTGGGAATGGGTCCACCACCACCAGCAGGTCCAGCTTTTCCATAGCCTCTTTCATTTCCAGCATGCGGGTCTGCGAGTTGGGCGCGTGGCCCCACAGAACCATGGCCCGGGTGTTGTCCGGCTGATCGAGGTTTTCCTTGGCTTCCAGAACACCGTCAATCCAGCGGGATACGGGAATGCCCTTCTCGTTCATCATGGCTCTGGATTTGCCATCCTTGTCCATGGTCGCAAAGCGACCCTTCATCCAGTCCAGGTCCTCTTCCCAGACCCTCGCCCAGTGCGCCCAGGAACCCGCGGCCAGGCCGTAGTAGCCCGGCAGAGTATCGGCCAGCACGCCCAGATCCGTAGCGCCCTGAACGTTATCGTGTCCACGGAAGATGTTGGTGCCGCCGCCGGCCACACCCATGTTTCCGAGAGCCAGCTGCAGTATGCAGTAGGCGCGAGTGTTGTTGTTGCCATTGGTGTGCTGGGTGCCACCCATGCACCAGATGACCGTGCCCGGGCGGTTGTTCGCCAGGGTACGCGCGACGCGCTCGAGTTGCCCGCCGGGGGCACCGGTAACGCGCTCAACTTCTGCAGGGTTCCAGCGCTTCACCTCGTTACGGATCTCATCCATCCCGTAAACCCGGGTACGAATGAACTCCCGGTCTTCCCACTTGTTTTCAAAGATGTGCCACAGAATGCCCCAGACCAGCGCAACGTCTGAGCCGGGACGGAAACGTACAAACTCGTCTGCATGAGCCGCCGTGCGTGTGAAACGTGGATCACAGACGATGAGTGGTGCGTTGTTCTCTTCCTTGGCTTTAAGAATGTGTAGCAGCGACACCGGATGCGCTTCAGCGGGGTTGCCCCCGATCAGGAAGATCGCTTTGGATTTGTGGATATCGTTGTACGAGTTGGTCATCGCACCATAGCCCCAGGTGTTGGCTACGCCGGCTACCGTCGTTGAGTGACAGATCCGCGCCTGGTGATCGACGTTATTGGTGCCCCAGTAGGCAGCAAATTTACGGAAGAGGTAGGCCTGCTCGTTATTGAACTTGGCACTACCCAACCAGTAGACCGAGTCAGGACCGCTTTCGTCGCGGATCTCCATCATCTTGTCACCGATTTCGTTAATCGCTACATCCCAGGAAATCTTTTCCCACTGGCCGTTGACCATTTTCATGGGGTATTTCAAACGGCGTTCACCGTGTCCGTGCTCTCGCACCGA
>Ga0136557_1001981_pt1 | contig 12303 bp, 11 predicted proteins | sample AntRauTorckE6832_FD_104796 | JGI IMG/M metagenome (GOLD analysis project Ga0136557, IMG submission 104796) | Saline lake microbial communities from Rauer Islands, Antarctica - Metagenome Torckler E6 #832 | ecosystem: Environmental > Aquatic > Non-marine Saline and Alkaline > Saline | place...
ATACAACTACAAATGCTGCCGCATTAAGCGGCGGCATTTGGCTGTTATTCCTGTTTATTGTTTGGTCAAAATCAGAATTTGTTCAGCAACTATTCAGAGCTTGTTTTGGGGGATATCAGTATGAAATAAAACTCAAATAATAAAAAACCAGAGTTTTACCAAAAAAAATGTAAATAACAGCTCCAAGGGAAAGGAAAGGGCCGAAAGGAACAGCATATTTCATATCTTTGCCTTTGATAATCATAGCAATAATGCCGACCAAAGTCCCTGTAAGAGAAGATGCAAATATTGTAAAAAATACACCTTTATATCCTGTAAAAGCGCCTATCATTGCAAGAAGTTTTATGTCACCTCCGCCCATACCTTCTTTTTTTGAGGCAAAATAATACAAAACTGCAATAAGATAGAGTGTTCCTCCGCCTGTGAGTACACCAAGAACAAGGTCAAAAAATGGTATTTCTCCTATAACAAGTGCAGCCGCAAAAAATATTATTATTCCGGGAAGACTAATAATATCGGGTATTATTTTATGTTCCAGATCAATAAAGCTTATAACAATTAATGCGCATATAAAAATAAATACAAATAAAGCCTTAAGAGAAAGTGAAAACGAAAAAACAGAGTAAAAAGCAAAAAAACCTGCTAAAATCTCAACAATAGGGTATTGAATAGATATTTTTGTTTTGCAGAACCTGCATTTTCCCATAAGGATTATATAGCTAAGTACAGGAATATTATCATACCATTTTATTTTGTTTTCACATTTAGGGCATTGAGAAGGAGGGAAAACTATTGAAATATTTCCTGGGATTCTTAATATACATACATTAAGGAAGCTCCCTATGCAGGATCCGAAAATAAAAGAAGCAATCAGAATAAAATTTTCAGGCACCATATGAATTTCTTTTTATTATTAAGGTTGAAATTTAATTAAAAAGAAAATACTAAGTTCCAGGTGTTGTCAACTTAAAAAACAGGTTTATATTTTAAAGATTGTCTTAAAATATATTTTTAAAAATTATACAAATACGAAAACTGCTTACTTAGAGCAGATTTTAAACTGAGAATTACAAATTCGGGAGAAAGAATGGCAGAAACAGATAAAGACGATCTGATTAATATACTGGAAGAAGAATTCAGCCAGGAAGATATTCCTGAAACTATGCCGATGATGCCGGTACGAGACGTGGTCATTTTTACAGATATGCTTCTGCCCCTTTTTATAGGCAGAGACAAATCTATTAAAGCAGTTGATGCGTCCGTAGACAGTGACAATTTTGTTTTTCTTGCTACTCAGCAGGACCCGGCATCAGAAGAACCAGGCCCTGATGAGATATATTCTGTTGGAACGGTTGCAAAGGTTCTCAGGATTATGAAACTTCCAGACGGTAAGGTAAAAGCGCTTGTTCAGGGAGTTTCTAAAGGTATTATTGATGAATATCTTGAAGAAAGCGATTATTACAATGTAAAGGTAAGCCCTGTTTATGACATAGAGCCTGATGACTCTGACATGGAAATCGAGGCTCTTGTAAGAAACGTAAAAGAGCAGAGTGAAAAAATACTCGGACTCAGAGGCGAACTTACAAACGATATCAAGTCTGTTTTTGATTCACTTGATGATCCTTCAAAACTTGCAGATCTTGTTGCTTCCAATCTTCAGCTCAAGCTTGAGGATGCACAGGCTCTTCTTGAAGAAAGAGATGTAAAAACAAGACTTAAAAAAGTTAATGATTACCTGATGAAAGAGGTTGAGCTTTCAGTTGTTCAGGCAAAAATTCAGTCGGACGTAAGGGACGAAATCTCAAAAACACAGAAGGATTATTATTTAAGAGAGCAGATGAGAGCTATTCACCGTGAACTTGGTGAAGCAGATGATAAGCTTGAGGAGATTGAAGAATACAAGAAAAAGATCAAAAAAGCTAAAATGCCAGAAACTGTTAAGGCTGAAGCTGATAAACAGCTTAAAAGATTTGAGCAGATGAATTCTGATTCTTCTGAAGCAGGAGTTATAAGAACTTATATAGACTGGCTTGTTGAGCTTCCGTGGTCAAAATCTTCCAAAGATATGCTTGATATAAAAAAAGCGGCAAAAGAGCTTGATAAAGCACATTACGGGCTTGATAAGGTAAAAGAAAGAATTTTAGAATATTTAAGTGTTAAAAAACTCAATGCAGGCTCTAAATCTCCCATTCTTTGTTTCGCAGGCCCTCCCGGAGTAGGGAAAACATCACTTGGTCAGGCTATAGCAAAAGCTATGAACAGAAAATTTCACAGGGTTTCTCTTGGCGGCATAAGAGATGAAGCAGAAATAAGAGGACACAGAAGAACTTATATCGGCGCAATGCCCGGAAGAATAATTCAGGGTATTAAGGCAAGCGGAACAAAAAATCCTGTTTTTATGCTGGATGAAATAGATAAGCTCGGATCAGATTTCAGAGGAGATCCGTCTTCAGCGCTTCTTGAAGCTCTTGACCCTGAGCAGAATTCTGAATTCAGCGATCACTATCTTAATCTTGCTTTTGATCTTTCGAAAGTAATGTTTATTCTGACTGCAAATATGACAGATACTATTCCGTCAGCACTTCTTGACAGAATGGAGATAATTGAACTTTCAGGATACACACCCGAAGAAAAACTTAAAATTGCAGAAAAATTTCTTATTCCAAGACAGAAAAAAGACTGCGGAATAAAGAAAAATCAGCTTACTATAAGCAGTAATGCTCTTATGAAAATAATAAGGGAATATACTGCAGAAGCAGGGGTAAGAAATCTTGAAAGGGAAATTTCTGCCATAACAAGAAAATCTGCAAGGCTTATAATTGAAAAGAAAAAAGAAAGAATAAGAATAAACTCGACAAATCTTGCGAAATTTTTAGGTGCTGAAAAGTATCAGCCTGAAATGGACAAGGAAGAAAGTCAGATTGGGCTTTCAACAGGTCTTGCATGGACCGAATTCGGAGGAGAGGTCCTTTATATTGAAGCAACAATACTTCCAGGTAAAGGCGATGTACAGATAACAGGGCAAATTGGCGAAGTAATGCAGGAATCTGCAAGGGCGGCCTTAAGTTATGCAAAGTCAAAACTGAGTTTTATGAATCAGGATGAAACTTTTTTTGAAAACAGAGATATACATATTCATGTTCCTGCAGGCGCTATACCAAAAGACGGGCCTTCAGCAGGAATAGCAATGGCATCTGCTCTTATTTCTGCAATTGTGGAAAAACCTGTTAAAAGCGATGTTGCAATGACAGGAGAAATAACACTAAGAGGAAGAGTTCTTCCCATAGGCGGTCTTAAGGAAAAAGCTCTTGGTGCTCTGCGTGGAGGGATTAAAACAATCCTTTTTCCGGAAAAAAATAAAAAAGAGCTTTCAGAAATTCCTGCAAACATAAAAAAGAAAATCAAATTCATTCCTGTTTCAGGGATTGAAGAAGTCCTTTCCCTTGCTATAGCAGAAGATATATTTGATGAAGAAGTAAGCCAGGAGGATGAAGAAGAATAAAATGCTTGTTTTTGCAGCTGACACAGCAACTGAATATCTTAATCTGGCACTTTGTGAAAATGGAAAGGTTTTATCAGAAGTCTCCTTTCGAAATCAGGGGACTCATTCAAAAAATATAATTCAAAATATTGATTACTGCTATAGCCTTGCACAAAAAAAAATAGCTGATACAGATCTTTTTGCAGCAGGAACCGGGCCTGGTAATTTTACCGGAGTAAGAATAGGAGTAAGTATTTTAAAGGGGATGTCATATCCCCTTAAAAAACCTCTTACAGGTGTATCTTCACTTGATGCAGCAGCCTGGGCATTCAGATATTCTGATAAAATAATTTTAAGTGTAACAGATGCAAGAAGACAGGAAGTTTATTATGCATTTTACAGGTTTAAAAACGGTGTTCTTTCCGAAAAAACCCCTGAAAGGGTTGCCAGGCCTGAAAATATAAAAGAATATTCAAATGAAGAAATCATAATAACAGGCAGTGGAGCTTATGTATATTCGGATCTCTTTGACCTTTTATTTGCAAAGGTGTATTATCCCCCTTTCTGGATGACAGAATCAAAACCCCAGGCAATATGCGAGATAGCTGAAGAAAAGTATCTGAAAAATAAAACTGATGAAACATTCGGGATTGTTCCAAACTATATAAGAAGATCAAACGCCGAGGAAGCTAAGTAGTATTTGGGCGAAAATCAGAATTTTTCGTTCAGCAAATACTCCTCATATTGACACCCGTTGTTGACTTTGTTAAATTTAAATAACTGGAATTTATAATGAATTTTATTGAAACAGCAGAAAAGAAACTTAAAATAACAAAATACGGATTCCCGATAATAGGCTCAGCTCTTTTAATATCTTTAATCTTGCTTTGGGCAGGTCTGATATTTCTTTTTGTTCCTGCAGCTTTGTTTACCCTTTTTTCTCTTTATTTTTTCAGAGATCCCGAGAGAACAGCTCCTCCGGGCGCAAATATTGTCATTTCTCCGGCAGACGGCAGAGTGCTTGATACGGAAAACCTTGACAAATCACCTTATGACGGTGAAAAATGTATAAAGGTAAGCATTTTTATGTCTGTTTTTAATGTTCATGTAAACAGGATTCCTTTTTCAGGTACAGTAAAAGATATAAAATATTTTCCGGGTAAATTTTTAAATGCTTCTTTTGACAAAGCATCTGAAGATAATGAAAGAAATGCAGTATTAATAGAGACAAAAAACGGAATTAAATTCTGGACTGTTCAGATTGCAGGTCTTATAGCAAGGCGTATTGTTACAAATATTAAAACCGGTGATTTTGTTGAAAAAGGTAACAGATACGGAATGATAAAATTCGGTTCAAGACTTGAGCTCTATGTTCCCACTGATTCTGAAATTAATGTTTCAAAGGGAGATACAGTAAAAGCAGGAGAAAGTATAATTTGTAAATTCAATGAACAGCAATCATAAAAGTTTTATTTTTGCTGAAATGAAGAACCAGGGATAAAGAAATGAGTAAACTAAAAAAAATATATATTCTTCCAAATATGCTGACTGCAATGAATGCACTCTGCGGTTTTTATTCCGTAGTATCTGCTTTCAGGGGAGATTTTGCTGTTGCAGCAGCTGCAGTTATTGCAGGAATGTTTTTTGATATTCTTGACGGAAGAGTTGCCAGAATGACCCATACTGAAAGCGATTTCGGGATGGAATTTGATTCATTATGTGATCTTATAAGTTTCGGGGTTGCTCCCGCAGTGTTGACATATATGTGGATTTTGCCCCAGGACGGAAGAGTCGGCTGGCTGAGTGCATTTGTTTTTATAATCTGCGGAGCTTTAAGGCTTGCAAGATTTAATTCAGCAGATCATTCGGATTCAAAGTTTTTTACAGGACTTCCTATTCCGGCTGCAGCATTTATAACAGTATCCTGGTATCTTTTCTGCAGTAAAACAGGGTTTGAAGGTAAGGCTGTAGAAATTATATCAATGATTTTTATTTATGTTTTAGCTTTTCTGATGGTAAGTAATGTTAAGTACCCTTGTTTTAAAAAAGCGGAAAAAGATCAGAAAATTCCTTTTAATATTTTAGTAGCATTGATTCTTGCTGTTGTTCTTATTGCAGCTGAACCGCGAATTATGCTTTTTATAACCGCTTTTATATATCTTGTTTCAGGTTTTGTTATTTTACTAAAGCCGGGGCATAGGCATACAGAGTCTATAAAGTCTGAATAATTTTTTTTAATTTTATTTATTTATATCGCTTCATTTTAATTTATTAATATGAAGCGGTATTTTTTTATATTTAGTGACTTACTTAAAATTTTATTTTTTTGTTTATTAATTAGTGATTTAAGGGGATAAAAATGACTCAAAAAAAGTTTAACGTGGCTATTGCAGGCGCAACAGGCGCTGTAGGCAATGTAATGATTAAAGCTCTTGAAGAAAGAAATTTCCCTGTAGCTAAGCTTAAACTCCTTGCATCAAAAAGATCTGCAGGAAAAAAACTCCGCTTCTGCGGTGATGAGATAGAAGTAGAAGAAATGACAAAAGACTCTTTTAAAGATGTCGATATAGCACTTTTTTCTGCAGGCGGAGGAACAAGTAAAGAGTTTGCTCCTATAGCAGCGGCAGCAGGCGCAGTTGTTGTAGACAATTCAAGTGCATGGAGAATGGACCCTGATGTTCCTCTTGTTGTTCCTGAAGCAAACCCCCATGCAGTTGCAGGCTATACAAAAAAGGGTATTATTGCCAACCCCAATTGTTCAACTATTCAGATGCTTGTTGCTCTTGCTCCGATTTACAGAGATTACGGAATAAAAAGAATTGTTGTTTCTACTTATCAGGCTGTGTCAGGAAGCGGGAAAATAGCAATTGATGAGCTTTTGGATCAGACAAGGGCAAAGATAAACTTTATTAATTATGAAAATAAAGTTTATCCACATGACATTTCATTTAACTGTCTTCCTCATATAGATGATTTTCTTGATACAGGATATACAAAAGAAGAAATGAAAATGGTAAATGAAACAAGAAAGATTCTTGAAGATGACTCCATTGGTGTTACAGCAACAACTGTAAGAGTACCTGTATTTTACGGTCATTCAGAATCTGTAAATATTGAAACATTAAAGCATGCTGATGCAGCAGATATAAAAAAATTGCTTGAAAATTCACAAGGCATAAAAGTTGTTGATAATCCGGCAAAAAATGTATATCCTCTAGCTGTTGATGCAGCTGGTCAGGATCTTACTTTTGTAGGAAGAATAAGACAGGATGAATCAATTGAAAACGGTATTAATCTGTGGGTAGTAGCTGACAATATAAGAAAAGGGGCGGCAACAAATACAGTCCAGATTGCAGAAATTCTTGCAGAATCGTATTTGTAAAAAGCTGTCATAAAGATAAATTTTTTAAAAAGAGGCCGTTGAAACAAAATGGTCTCTTTTTATTTTATTAAGGAGGAAGAAATTGGAAAGAATCCCGATCACTAAAGGCGGCTATGAGGTTTTGAAGAAAGAACTTTCAGACCTTAAAACTGTGGAAAGACCTAAAAATATAGAAGCAATTGAAGTAGCAAGAGCTCATGGTGATCTTTCGGAAAATGCAGAATATGATGCAGCAAAGGAAAGACAGTCATTTATTCAGGGAAGAATAAATGAACTTGAATATAAACTGGCTAATGCGGAAGTAATCGATCCTTCAAAAATATCAAAGGATAAGGTTGTTTTCGGAGCAAAGATTCTTCTGGAAAATGTAGATACAGGCGATGAAGTTGAATATCAGCTTGTAGGCCCTGATGAATCTGATATAGATAAAGGTAAAATTTCCGTTACTTCTCCTCTTGGAAAAGGACTTCTCGGGAAAGTTCCCGGTGATGAGGTTGTTTTTCAGGCTCCGGGCGGTAAGAGAATTTATGAACTGGTTGAAATATTATAAAATAACAGGAGTTTAACATGGCAAGAATTACAGTAGAAGACTGCTTGTCTAAAGTGACAAATCGTTTTGAACTTGTACACATGGCTGCTTCAAGAGTTCGTCAGCTTAGAGAAGGTTCTGAATACCTTGTACAAAGAGCAAAAAATGAAGATGTTGTTATGGCATTAAGAGAGATTGCTGCAGGAAAGGTCGTTTTAAAAACTGATGGCGACTCTGAATAAGAATTATCATCTTTACAGGAATAAAAAATACTTCCGCCTGAACAAACTTGTCGGAAAGGCCATAGTTAAATACGATCTTATAGGTGAAGGCGATAAAATACTTATAGGCGTTTCAGGCGGAAAAGATTCAATAACACTTCTTGCAGCTCTCAATGACAGAGTAGAATGGGCACCGGTTAATTTTGAATTTATTCCTGTTTATATTGATCCGGGGTTTGAAGGGGGCTTTTCTGAGGAACTTAAACAGTTCTGCAATGAAAACGATATCAATATTCATATAGAATATACCGATTTTGGAGTTTATGCGCACGGACCTGAAAATATAAAAAAGAGTCCGTGTTTTTTATGCTCATGGAACAGAAGAAAAAGGTTTTTTGAGCTGGCCAAAGAATTCGGCTGTAATAAAATAGCACTTGGACACACAAAAGATGACCTTATTGCCACTCTTTTTATAAATATGTCTTATAAAGGAGAGATGAGCACAATGGTTCCAAAACAGGAATTTTTTAAAGGTCAATTTGAAATTATCCGTCCTCTTTGCCTTGCTGATGAAAAAGATATAAAAAGTTTTATAAACTCTTCAGGCCTTCCGGTTTATGAGAATTCGTGTCCCTCTGCAGGGATTTCAAAAAGAGATGAAATGAAGGATTTTTTAAAAGTCCTTTATAAGAATAATAAACGGGTAAAAGAGAATATATTCAGGTCGATGTCGAATTATTCTCCCGAATATCTTTTACAGGATCTTAAATGAAAGATATACAAAAAGAAAAAGACTACCGCAGGATACCTATAGATAAAGTCGGTATTAAAAACCTGAGATATCCTGTAACTGTTCAGGATAAGGAAAACGGGTATCAGCAGACTGTAGCAAATATAAATATGTATGTTGATCTTCCCCACCATGTTAAGGGAACTCATATGAGCAGGTTTGTGGAAATGCTTCATACTTCCCGTCAGGAGCTTTCCTTTGAGGCCTTTGCAAGAATTTTAAAAGAAATGAAACAACAGCTTAGTGCAAGATCTTCTCATATTGAGCTTAAATTTCCTTATTTTATCAAGAAAAAATCTCCGGTGACAGATTCTTCGGGACTTATGGACTATTCATGCAGAATAGTCGGGCAAAGCGATAAAAATAATAAAATCGATATTGTTTCAGAGGTTGAGGTTCCTGTAACATCTGTATGTCCTTGTTCAAAAGAGATAAGCGACTGCGGTGCTCACAACCAGAGAGGAATTATAACAATTTCGGTAAGATTTAAAAAATTCATCTGGATAGAAGATGTGATAAAAATAGCTGAAAATGCAGCTTCATGCGAGGTTTACTCTGTTCTTAAAAGGGCTGATGAAAAATATGTAACAGAAAAAGGATTCCAAAATCCTAAATTTGTTGAAGATATTGCAAGAGACGCAGCTGTGGAGCTTTATCAGGATGAGAATATTCTCTGGTTTGAGGTAAGTGTGGAAAATTTTGAATCTATCCACAATCACAGTGCTTATGCATATATTTCAAGCTGCGGAATTGATGATGAACACTGCTGATTTTCTCTTATCCTTTAATTTATAAATTTAATGTTCAGATTTTATTAAAAAAACCGTATAGTATTTAAAAAGATTATTAGAATACGGATATTTATATGTTTGATATTTGCCCTGTAACAGGACTGAAAGTTTTTAAAGATTCAAAATGGCAAAACCTTTTGTTTGGAGAAAACTATTATGTTTCATTTTACATGATAGGAGATTATGTTCTTTTTGTTGAAAATTACGGGGATATAAGCACTCTAAACTTAAAAAAGCTTCTTGAAAGAAGAGAAGCTTTTATCGATTATTACTGCCGGATAAAAAATATAAATCCTCAAACACACAGAGTTGTTGAAATCAGGGATTTAAAAAATATTTCAGGCAGCCTTACCAGAAAAAGCAAATCAGAATTTAAAAATTTTCTTTTCGCTTCATATAACAGGCTTGATGGTTATATAGTTTATAATACCCCTAAATTTATAAAACTTATATTCAAGCTTGGAACCAAAGTTACAAAACCTCCGGTGCCTGTTGTTATATCTAGAAACTATAAAGAGGCTGTAAAACGGGGGCTTGAACTTATAAATTCATCTGAAAGCCAAAAAATATATACAAGAAAATCAGATCCTGAATGGTGTTATAAAAGTGACGATTTTGAATTTATAAATGAAATAATAGATAAAGATATTTTTGTATCAAGAGGTATTGGAATTCTTGAAAAAAAAGATCTTGAAAATGTTAAATCAACAATTTCTGCTCTTTTTGATTCAGGTCAGCTTAATAAAGACAAATATTATAAAATTTCTGATTACACAGATGTAGAGGGAAGTTCACTGGGTGGCAGGTCGGGTTATGCAAGAATTTTAAAAGAGTTGTATGAAAAAAACAGCTCATTTCCCAAAGTCACTGTTATATGCGGAGCCGGCCGTCTTCTGCAGATTATTGTAAGGCTTATGGGCAGATTTACGGGGGCACGCCTTGTATATAAAGATAATTTTGATGAAGCTTTATCGTATATTTATGAATTGAAAAATAATGAAGAGATTCTTGAAAAAGAAGAAGAGGTAATAAATATAAAAAGAAGTGATATAGAAAAACTTCTTCAAATGCTTGGTGAAATTTCATGGGAAATATTAGATGAAAACATAGAAAATCAGGAGCTTTTTGAAAAAGATCATCCTCTTATAGATGTGGTTGATGCAATTAATATTATAAGAGATGATGTAAAGTATTTAATGAACAATGAAAAAAGCTATATTCAGGATATAAAAACAAAAAATAAAGATCTTAAAAAAGAGATTGAAATAAGAGAAAAAACAAGACAGGAACTCCAGCTTGCAAAACTTGAAGCAGAAGATGCAAACAGATCAAAAACAGAATTTTTAGCAAATATGAGCCATGAAATTCGCACTCCTATGAATGGAGTTATAGGGATGACAGAAATTCTGCTTTCAACTGATCTTAATGAAGACCAGAAAATATATGCAAAAACAGTTCAGAAAAGCGGGGAATCTCTTCTTGCTATTATTAATGATATTCTCGATTTTTCAAAGATTGAAGCAGGCAGACTTGATATAGAAAATATAGAATTTGATCTTAGAAATGCTGTGGAAGATACCATTGAGACAATGTATTTTAAAGCATATTCAAAAAATATCGAGTTGATTTTAGTTATAGATCCCAATGTTCCTTCTCTTTTGAAGGGTGATCCAGGACGTCTCAGGCAGATAATAGTAAATCTTGTAAATAATGCAGTAAAATTTACTGATCAGGGTGAAGTTGTATTAAAGGTTTCCATAGAAACGGAAACAGTAAATGATGTAACCCTTATTTTTAAAGTAAAAGATACAGGTATAGGGATTCCAAAGGATAAACAGGATAAACTTTTTGAATCTTTTATCCAGGCTGATTCTTCAATAACAAGAAAATACGGTGGTACAGGACTTGGTCTTTCTATCTGCAGGCTTCTTACAGGCTTGATGGGCGGTAATATAGGTCTTGAAAGTCAGCCCGGGCAAGGTTCAGAATTTTATTTTACTGTAAAATTTGAAAAGCAGAATAAAACAATAAAGACTAAAACCGAATTTTTGCCGGAGCTTGTTGGGAAAAAGGTTTTAATTACAGACGACAATTCAACAAACAGACTTTTGTTTGATGTTCTGCTTAAATCCTGGGGATGTATAACAAAAGAAGCCAGTACTGCTGACGCTGCAATTAAAATTCTTTCAGATGCAGCAAAAGAAAATGATCCTTTTGATATTGCTATTATAGATAAACAGATGCCCGGTACAAGCGGCAATGTACTCGGAAAACACATAAAAGAAGATGGAATTATTAAAAATACCATTCTTATAATGGTTACTTCCCTTGGAGAAAAAGGTGATTCAAAAGATATCAGGGGTATAGGTTTTGCAGGTTATCTTACAAAGCCTGTAAGACAAAATCATCTTTATCAGTGTATGAGAATGGCCCTTGGATATATTGAGGATGATACAAAAGAAGATCAGCTTATAACAAGACATACAATTAAGCTTTGTGAAAAACAGGATTTTAAAATTTTGTTTGCAGAAGATCATCCCGTTAACCAGAAAGTTGCAAAAACTGCTGTTGAAAGGCTTGGGTACGGCCTTGACATGGTTTCAGACGGAAAAAAAGCAATAGAACTTTTAAAAGAAAAAAAGTTTGATCTTATTTTTATGGATTGTCAGATGCCTGTTATGGATGGTTACAAAGCAACTGAGCAGATAAGGAAAGGCAATGCTGGTGATAAAAACAAAGATGTAGTTATTGTTGCAATGACAGCAAATGCCATGAAAGGCGACCGTGAAAAATGCATCAGCTTTGGGATGAATGATTATCTTGCCAAGCCGGTGACTCCTGATCAGATAGGAGGAGTAATTGAGTTCTGGCGGAAAAAGCTTTATTCACAGAAAAGTTTATCTTGATTCTGGTTCCTGAATTTTTTGGATGGTTCCATATCTGTTAATAAATAAATATATTAAAATATCAAACAATTACAATAAGTAAATACACTTAAATATCAGATATTTATATTCTCAAGCTCAGCTTGGGAACGAGCCTTGAAAATTGCCGCGAATTGCGCTAATAAAAGCGAATGATCGCTTTTATTTACAAAAAATCTAAGGAA
>Ga0136557_1001982_pt1 | contig 12301 bp, 12 predicted proteins | sample AntRauTorckE6832_FD_104796 | JGI IMG/M metagenome (GOLD analysis project Ga0136557, IMG submission 104796) | Saline lake microbial communities from Rauer Islands, Antarctica - Metagenome Torckler E6 #832 | ecosystem: Environmental > Aquatic > Non-marine Saline and Alkaline > Saline | place...
ATCAATCAAACTCCCGTTGTATTTAAGTGGCGTTACAAAATGGATGAAATCGCAGTTTCGTAACATTATATGAAGAACGAAATACTAGTGTCATGTCAAGCTTCAAGTGTTGGAAAATCGCGCCGCAATTTTGGCTTCCTGCAAGGCACGACTGAGGGCGCATAGCAGCGCTATGTAACCGAAGGAGTAACGAAGTCAGGAAGACAAAAGGGCAAGTGAGGTCCAACAGGTGAGGTTTGACAGGACACTAGCACCACTCGAGAACATTTTTGACGTTCTGAAATTTTCCTGCATTTCTTTAGCCCATCCATGATATAATGCTTAATATGAGTATAGGTGGCAGAGCCGAAAGATAACCGGCGAGAGATAACCGGAATACGCGCGACGTACCTGCGACAATAATGTTTTCGGCCAATCTACTAGCCACCTGGGAGGATGTATCATGAAGCCGTCACAGCCTCAAGGACCCCGGCAGAAAAGAACGAGTGATCCCTATCTGGACAGGCGTTCGGGGGAAGACCGGCGAGAAGTGCATCTGCTGGAATATTTTCTCAAGGGAAACCCCGACCGCAGACACAGCAGGGAACGAAGACTGAACGAGGAACGCCGTAAAGGATATATTCGCATCAATGAGTGGTCGTCTGTCTGCCCCGACGCGAAAGAAATTGACCACAACGGCCCCTACGTAATTGATTTCGTCTGAGTCCCCCCATAAGTAGTCATTCCACAGCAAAAGAAATAATCAGCGCAGTGGTTCAAACAAATACTCAAGACCGTTAACTTTTATTTCATAAACAAGCCCGAGCAGCTCGCCCAGCTTTCCACCCGGCAGACCATTCTGGACAAACCAGACGACATATGGTTCCGGCAGATCAATAAGCCTGTGCCCCGTATATTTGCCAAAGGGCATACGGTAAGATGCCAACTCCTGCAACTGTTGATGGAGACCGTCCCCGCCTGCTTCCTCATTGACGTCCTTGCTTGAGCAATCCTTTGCCATGTCGTTAACTTTCATGATACACCGATTTGTGGCCACCTTGAACGTATGATTACATCGCCACCGATCAAAATAGGCAGAATTATACCCCTTGAGATGATCCATGGAGAAATAATAAAACGGTGCTACTCCTTTGCCTTCTTGGCTCCGACACAATAGCGGAAAAAAATCGGCAAACACCGCTAGCCCGCTGATATCTTCTGAAGGGCGAACCCGATCTCCATCAATCGCGTTGGGTAAAATCAACCTTGATAACGTTTTTCCTCCAGCCGTTCTGGTGTTGGGTCATCGTTTCCGGAGATGATGCGCCACAGCAATCTTTGAATTTCCGGCCGCTTCCGCAGGGACAGCCAACGTTTTTGCCGGCCTTGCCGGCGTGTATTTCAAAAGGTGTGGTTGCACCATTTTTTTCACGCTTACGCTTCTCGTCCTGGACAGCGGCATGTGACACAATGGCATCCACTGCGAGATCAAAAGCCTGCAGCATGAGATACTGAATCTGGATTGTTTTGCTGATTTGCTCGTCTGCGGGATCGACCCCCATCTTGGCAAGTTCTTCGTACGGCACATACTCAAATATATCGGCAGCATCTTCTGGATAGACAATGCCTTCAACGACCAAAAGGCTGTTGAGCAATTCTTCATGTTCTTCTTCAGTCAAGTCCGGGCTTTCCTCCCAGCAATGTGGACAGAGTGCCAGCGCCTCCTCGAAGCCGGAGGCCCACTGCAGGACCTTTTCAAGCTCCCCCTCCCGAAGATTGGCCATATCAAAGGGCAAGAACAACGAATCAGCCTGAAAGGCGGCGATATGTTTATTGAGCACATTGAAAAGAGTGGTTAGTAATCGGCGCTGCTGTTCTTTGCTTTCATACGCTACTCCTTCTTCTCCAAACATCACGGGGAACCACTCCTCAGGAGCTATCTTTTCTGGAGTTATCGCAATTCCAAAGAGATACCCCTGCATTTCACTATAACTGAAGGTCATCTCCGGTACTGTCGACAGGGCCAACAGCCTTTCCAGACTGCTCTTTTCCGTGGTGCTGATCAATTCGTTCATAGGTCTTTTTAATTATAGTGGCATTCCGCCCTTCTGAGGGGCATAGAGCATCTTGGTATAGATGGAATAAGCGACGTGGCGACTTGGTTTGGTGGACCCTATCACGGTATTCATAACTGCCTGCAGGATACTATCCTACTCATAAAAACAGCATCATGAAAGCCATTCTTGATGCATTCGTAAAAAGTATGGCCGGAGACAGATGTACTATGGAAATACAGGGTGGTGTTTGAAGGTAATTTTTTGTCCACAAGAATACATGCAGCGGCAATACGGTCATTTACCCAATTTTCAACTTACCTCCATCGGCCTTGAAAGCCACCTGGATTACCCGGCCCAGCTCTTCCAGGGTGTAGGGTTTCTTCACCACGGCAACAGCACCCAATTCCAGGGTTTTTCGCACATTTTTGCTTGTGGAATAGCCGCTGACAATGATGGCCTTCTGCTCCGGCTTCAGCTCCAGGATTCTCTTATAGATTTCATAGCCTTCCATGCCGTCATTGAGAATCATATCGAGCATGACCAGATCAAAATCCTTCCGTCGTATACAGGCAAGCGCCTCCGCACCATCTGCCGCGGTGGTTACGGAGTAACCGAACATTTCGACAACACTGCCGGCAATATCGCGCAGTTCCTGTTCATCATCAATGATGAGAATATCCCCCTTCCCCTTGTAATCATCGAGGGTAAACGCCGTCGATATGGGAAGCGCCGCCTTCTCCTTTGCCACGGGAAGGCGAATGACAAACATTGCCCCCGGAAACATGTTTTTGACCTCAACCCTGCCATTATGTTCGCTGATTGTGCTCCAGACAACGGAGAGGCCCAAACCTGAACCGCTCCTTCCCATCTTTTTCGTCGTGAAAAATGGTTCAAAAACCTGCTCTATATCAGGAGCTTCAATTCCAGGCCCGTCATCACAAACAGAGATCAGCAGATCCTCGGGCCTGGCAGTGCCGGAATCCTCCTCTTCGTCGGTCTGCTCTGATGCTATTTCTCCAGGCGCATTGGCGGTTGCAATCATCACTTCTCCAACAGGTGCCGCCGCCTCCACCGCGTTGTGCAGCAGATTCATAACACTTTTTCGCATATGAACCTGCGAACAGGAAACCACTGCATGACCAGCGTCGAGTTCCACTCGCATTGTCACATCGGGATACCGGGCCGCAACACTCTTCCACTCAACAGAGCTAAGCAACTCCTTAATGAGCTCGTGTGTGTCGATCGGCTCCTTCACCGATGCGGCGTTTCGGGCCAGGGTAAGAAGATCACCAACCACCGCCGCGGCACGTTTTCCCGCCTGTTCTATGACCAGCAGCGGTCCCTCGAGCGGGCTTTCCGGGGGCAAGCCCCTGCGGATAAGCTCGGGATAGCTGACAACTCCGGCCAATATATTGTTGAGATCATGGGCAACCCCGCTGGCCATGGTGCCGATCGCTTCCATTTTCTGCGCCGTCTTGAGACTGTTTTCGAGCTCGACCTGTCTGGTCACATCACGGATTGCAATGACATATCCTTCTATTTCTTTGCTTATGGCATAATATGGGCTCAGAGTGATATTCCAGAAACTGTTTTCCTGGCTGAGATGGTCCGGCTGCGTCTGGACCTGAACAACTCTGCCGCGCAAGCACGAAGACACAGGGCCGTCCAGCACCTCAAAAAAGAACGCCTTGCCAACGACCTCGTCAAGACGCTTACCCTGAAGATCATCCTGCCTGCGTGCCACTATCAGCTGATAGGCGGGATTGTTGAATATATGGCGGTGATCTCTATCGAGCAGCGCAACCGCATCGTTGGAAGCCTCGATCACCCTTGCGATTTCACGAAATTTTTCCTCCATCTGCCGACGGTGCTCTATCTGGGCCTGCAAATCTTCATTGGTGCTGCGCAACTCCGCTGTTCGTATTTTCACCTGATGACGAAAGAGCAGGCTCGCCCCGAACAAAAACAAAGCGATGGCCGCCGTTATATACATGGCACTATAGAGCCATCCGGGTATCCCGCGAGCACCGTCAACCACAAACCAGCGATTAATGGACTTGTAATAGACCGAAGCCTCATCTTCTTTAAACCTGTTCATATACGCGTCAATTGCACCAAGAACCTCGCTGTTTCGGCCTTTGGGCACAGCAAAACGCATTTCAATGGGGTTAAAAATAACCGGTGTCGCCTCAACGTCATACTCCGCCTTAGTACGATTGCCAAAGAGCCTGTTGACCACCCCGACGTCGACATATTTTGCCTGAAGCATCTCAAAGACGGTTACATATTCATCCGCCTCAAAAAAACGGCATGAAATATTAAAATTGGCAACCATTTCCTTTAAAACATGAAAATGAATATCGCCCTGTTTAGCACCAACAATTTTACCATCGAGCTCCTTGAGCGAGGTAAGTTTGCCGCCAGCCGGTGTATACAACTCCGCCCAGTTCGCCATGACGGTGGTGAAATTATAATCGATAAACTCTTCACGCTGCCGCGTAAACGCCACACCTGGGAGCAAGTCGATATCCCCCTTTCTGAGACTGTTCAGCAAAATTACGAAATGATCCTCAACATACTGGAGCTGCCAGTCCTCGCGAGCAGCGATGGCTTCCAGGATATCAATGAAGAGACCTGCGGGTTTTCCGTTCTGGTCCATAAAAATGGTCGGCTTATTCCCGTAAACACCAACTTTAAGTATCTGTTCGGCATTTGAGGTGACGGGGCTGAAAAGCAACAACAACAGTGCCATACAAGACAGCCGCACACGGATGACTGACATAAAGAATGGAATACATCCTATAAGGCTGTTGGAACCCATAACTGTTTCTTTTATTACCCTTTGTGTTAACCTCTGCATGCACTGTAATGTGTGTTTTGCAAAGAACTATCAAAGAGATAGGCTCTTTAGGACATGGCGTACGGAAAAAGACGTGTAAAAAATGGTTTTCGGGAATTACGATCAAAGTGTATAGTGAAAAAGTGCATAAGTCAAAAAGACAACAGCAAAACTCACAGAAAAATCCACAAGAGAAAAGAAATGAACTGTTCCGCTGTGTTTTTCGACCTCGACGGCACGCTCCTCGATACCCTCGAAGATCTAGCCGACGCGGGCAACGAGGTCCTGCAACGGCAAGGCTATCCGCCCCATGCCGTGGAAAAATATAACTACTTTGTCGGAGACGGACTTCAGACACTCATCGACAGGATACTGCCGGAGGGCGCAACAGAGGGGGAGCTTGAGGAAAGTGTGGCTCTTTTCAAATCAATCTATGGGCAAAACTGGCACCGTAAGACCAAGCCCTATGACGGTATACCTTCGCTGCTCGACCAGCTGCAGGATGCCCAGATTCGCCTTGCCATTCTCTCCAATAAACCCCATGATTTTACGCAGATGTGCGTCCAACACTACTTCCCCGACACTTCCTTTGAAATTGTGCTGGGCCAGCGCAGCGGAATCCCCAAAAAACCCGATCCTGCCGGTGCCGTAGAGCTGGCCAAAAAGATAAACCTGGAGCCCGAACATTGCGTCTTTGTCGGCGATACCGGGGGCGACATGCAGACGGGCAAGCGTGCCGGAATGCAGACCATCGGCGTTCTCTGGGGATTCCGCAACGCGAATGAACTCCGGATGAATGGGGCGGATCTGCTGGTTTCTACTCCGGCCGAGCTGGCAAGGATTCTCTGCGCTAGGGATTCGTAAAACGATGGAGCTGGTTTCGAGGAACGAGCAGTAGTTTTCCCGCCAGGAGCAAATCTTTTTCCTCTGACTCCAGACATCGCAGACGCATCTCGTTGATAACCAGGGCGGCTGCGGTCTGCCCCCAGAACCAGTTGGAAAGGCCGGCAACATCACGTGGCTGTCCCGGCTGTGCCGCAATCGCCTCACAGTAAAAGGCTTTTATGTCTTCAGCGGCCATACGCAGAAGATCAGAGAGTTGCACATTTGCTTCGATATCGGGTTGCCGGCCTTCAAGAAAGTCATCAAAGAGATCACCAATGGCCTCCGGTTCCAGACCGCTGACACCCGTGGCCGAGCGTTGCGTCTGCTGCTCTGCCAATTCATGCCATGTCCGCATTTTCTGTATTTCTGCACGAAATGACTGCAGTAATTCCTTCGTTGAACCAGGCTCGGCCGGTGGTGGACCAAAATTCACCGGGCATGCCACCTCGGCCGCTTGCCCGGCACCATCGGGAGCCTCATGGGGGTAAGCCTCCAACACCGGTCCATTGTCATATTCCAGTAAGGAAAGTACATTTATGAGGACATCTTTTTGAAACACACCCTCGTTGGGCGCACCAAATGGCCGCCCCAGATCAAAGGGCACCCAGAGAGCCCGCGGCGGTCGCATTTTTTCACTGTGCTCCCAAATGAGAGAGATCAACGTTGTCGGCAGTCCTTCCTCCTCGATATAGTGGGCCAGCCCGCACACGGCGCGCGTGCAGTTTGGTCAGACCGGCACCAGAACAACCGCGTCGACGCCATCCTTTTTCATGATGGCGGCCAGTTGCCGTGCTTCATCCTCCATCTGGGTGGGATCCGTTGCCCCCATAAAGGAGTAATGATACCTGGCGACACTGCCTATTTCGCCATCATCCGCCAGCTCATTGAGCCGGTCAAGGGGCAGTACCATGTTGACATCCATCTGAAAGCCGGTCCGGTCGAAATTGGTTGAGATGTGGCTCATGACAAGATCGTTGGCAGCAACATCGCCTGGTATAAGACGGTAGCCCGTCTCACCGGGTACAAAGGGGCGATCTTCACGACGGTGCAGGCCGGCCGTGGAGATAATCGCCACACGCGCCTTCGACACAACCGCTCCCCGGACAAAAGGCGTGGTATCAAATACCGGACAGGGGAGATTGAGCAGGTGGTTTCTTTCCTCTTCATCAAACTGAGCAAGACGGACCATGAAAAGACTCCTTATAGGAATGGGGACAATAACAACATCATGCCTGCAATAATATACCTACCATAAATGAGATACTACGTTACACAGTTCTTTCAAACACCTGCATCATCCTCGCCTGCATTGCATCGGTTACCACCTTGCGGTCATGACCGTCACGCAGGCGATTGCCGAGCAACTTGCCGGCCTGGACGGCACTCTCCATGACATCCTGCTGCTTGGCAACATCAGGAATGATGTCCTCGGTGATTTTGATATCCGGACCATGCATCATCGCCGGAATTCCCACCTGGCAGGTTTCACCATGTCCGCAGGTATAACATGAAACGGCGCCCTGACCGGCGACCCTGTCCACTGTTTCTATGAAATTATAGAGAAAGAATTTTTCCAGCTCCACGGCAGGCGAACCACCGCTTGTGCCGCCGACGCCGACCGCCACGGCCAGTTTTCCCCACAGGAGATCTCCAGCCTGATGGCGAAACTGGAACCAGCGCTCCAAAAAAGCATGGGTAAGTGCATTGATTGTGGAGTAATAATTTGGAGCACCGATGACATAGGCATCGGCTTCAACAATGGCGTCCCGCAGAGGGGCTAGATCATCATCCACTTTACAGATGTTATCCTTGACACATCCAAGACAGGCAATGCAGCCGGAAATCTGCTTGCCCCGCAGGGAAACAAGCTCATACTCAACACCGGTATTCTCCAATACCGTGGACACCAAGGTGTGCACACCTGACTGTTTTGCTTTTCTTGGGCTTCCCGTAATTCCTAATATTTTCATTGCTCCTCCTTCACTTACAGCTGCGGGTCAATATTGCCGGGCCCGCCGCAATCGGGAGTGTAACAGGTTACATCCTTAAAGGCGCACTTTTGTTTACAGCTGGGGCATATCTCCGGTGGACTTTGAACGCGTATGGTATTTCCACACTCCAGACACTTCCAAAAGGGTTCCATATTGCCTGTTTGCGATGGTTGTTTGTGTTGATCAGCCATACCTTCCCCCTAATCGTTTTTACCTGTTCTTCCTGGCTTCAGGATTTAATATATTGGTTTCTCTACCAGCCGGCCAGCACAACCCACCCCGGTAATGCCGGGATGGGCAATACGACACAATGGTATATTACAGCACAATAAGAGTATGGAGTCAAGCTGACAAGCACACAAATGCTGAAGGGCAAATCATCGAAAAACATTGTCAAGAAGAATCATTCCCCGTAAAGTTGAAAGTACCACGGTTGAAGCCAACCTGCCACACAACACCCACATATCGTCTACCAATGAGGGAGGTACCTGTGATTCATCAATTCGATACGGTTATAATCGGCTCCGGTGGTGCCGGCCTTTACGCCGCCCTGGAGGCCAGTAAGGACTCAAAGACTGCCGTTCTCTCCAAACTCCACCCTGTTCGGAGCCACACCGGAGCAGCGCAGGGCGGTATCAGCGCAGCCCTTGGTAATGTAGAAGAAGACAAACCCGAATGGCATGCCTTTGATACGGTCAAGGGCGGCGATTATCTGGTGGACCAGAAGGCCGCCAATATTCTGACGGAGGAAGCCATTCAGGCTGTGTATGATCTGGAGAATCGCGGCCTCCCCTTTAACCGGACCCCGGAAGGACGCATCGACCAGCGCCGTTTCGGCGGCCATACCTGCAACTTCGGTGAAGGCCCGGTGCGCCGGGCCTGCTATGCTGCCGATCGAACCGGCCATATGATCCTGCAGACCCTCTACCAGCGATGTATCAAAAATGAGGTCTCATTCTATGACGAGTTTCAGGTTGTCGATCTTATCCTCGAAGAAAAGCTCTGCAAGGGTGTTGTCGTTGTAGAACTTGCCACCGGTAAGCTCCACGTTTTTGCAGCAAAGGCCGTGCTCTTTGCCACCGGCGGCTTTGGCCGCATGTTCAAAATCACCTCCAATGCTTTTGCCAATACCGGAGATGGTCCGGCAGTCTGCGCACGGCGCGGTATTCCCCTGGAAGACATGGAGTTTTACCAGTTCCACCCCACCGGTATAATGGGACTTGGCATTCTTATTTCCGAAGCCGTACGCGGCGAAGGGGGCATCCTCAGAAACCGTGACGGGGAACGCTTCATGGAGCGCTACACCCCGACTCTGCTCGATTTAGCACCGCGCGACATCGTCGCCCGCTCCATTCTCACCGAGGTCCGCAACGGCAAGGGTATTCGCGGTGATCGTCAAATCGATGACTATGTCCATCTCGACGCCACCCATCTTGGGAAAGACACTTTAATGCAAAAACTTCCTGATATTACAGGATTCTGCAAAACCTATCTGGGCATTGATCCTGCCGATGATCCCATTCCTGTTTTACCGACGGCGCATTATGCCATGGGCGGCATTCCCACGGATGAAAACGGCAGGGTTATCCTGGACAACCAGGCAACCATCGTCGAAGGGCTCTACGCCGCCGGTGAATGCGCCTGTGTTTCGGTGCATGGCGCCAATCGCCTGGGCACCAACAGCCTTCTCGATCTCGTTGTTTTCGGCCGCCGCGCCGGACAACACATCACCCAATATGTCAAGAGCGCCGCGGCGGTCAAGGTAGACGAGTCGGCGGCAGATGAGGCGCGACAGTGGATCGAGCGGATCACCGATGGTTCTGAAGGTCCGCACGGCGGCCACATCAGTGATGAAATGCAGACCACCATGATGGAAAAGGTCGGTATTTATCGTAACGAAAAAGAGATGCAGGACGCCGTTGATACAATACAGGATCTTCGCCGGCGCTATCGTGAGGTGCGGGTGCAGGATCGCAGTTCCACCTTCAACACCGATCTGCTCGAGATAATCGAATTAGGCAATCTTCTTGATCTCTCCCTGCTTACTGCCGCATCCGCCCTGAATCGCAGGGAAAGCCGCGGCGCCCACAGCCGCGAGGACTACACCGAACGAGACGACGACAGGTTTCTCCAGCACTCCCTGGCCTATCTTGAAAACGATACGGTGCGTCTGGAGTATAAGGATGTAGACACCTCGATCTGGAAACCGAAGCCGCGCACCTATTGATAGAAAGGAGCCGATATGAATATTATTATCAAAGTACAACGCTATAATCCCGAGACCGACAACGCTCCCTATTTCCAGGAATACACGGTTGACATGGAGCCCAACGAGCGCCTGCTCGATGCCCTGATGACCATCAAGCGATTTCAGGACGGCAGCCTGGGTTTTCGCAAAAGCTGCGCCCATGGCGTCTGCGGCTCCGATGCCATGCGCATCAACGGCAAGGACGGCCTGGCCTGCAAAACCCTGGTAAAAGAGGTGGCGGCAAACGACGGCGACACCGTCACGGTTGAACCGCTCAGATACATGCCCATACAACGCGATCTGATCGTTGATCAGAGCGAATTTTTCAAAAAGTATCGCTCTATCAAGCCCTATGTTATAAACGACGAGGAAGTCAAAGAAGGTGAGCGCCTGCAGTCGCAGGACGAACGGATGGTCTTCGACGACACCACCAACTGCATCCTCTGCGCGTCATGTTATTCAGCCTGCCCGATTCTTGAAAAGAACACTAATTTTCTCGGACCGGCGGCAATTACCCAGGCATTTCGTTTTCTGACAGACTCGCGCGATACGAATTACAAGGAACGCTTTGTCATACTGAATGGCCCCGATGGTGTATGGCCCTGTGAAAACCACTTTCAGTGTACCAGATCATGCCCCCGCTCAATCCTGATAACCAAAAGAATCAATTCCATCAAGACAATGCTGAACAATCAACACAAACAGGGAGAATCGTCATAAAGCTGGAAAGAGGATAGCGCCTGCCTCGGCTTGCCCTGCTGAGACCAGGCGCCAATGGCGCCTGGCTTTGCAATGAAACGACCGGTCATTGTTAATGCGGCATTTCAAAGGGATCCAGCAATATGTCTGCATCGCTGGCATCGTTGGGCTTTATTTCCGGATTGTTATTCAACAGACGGGCACAGTAATTCCAGCGCAGAACAGCATCATGATTGTTTGGATCACAATCGGAAAGGGCTTTTTCATAGGCCGCCATGGCCCTGACAAACCACTCGTAGGCAGCTTCACCGCCTCCGGGGCCTTCCTTCTTGAGATGATACTTTGCCCGCTTTTCAAAAATGATACCGATGTAGTAATACTTACAGAAGGCATCATCGAGTTTATCAACAATCTCACGTGCCTTGCCGTAGGAGTTGCGCAGTTCGCCATGACCGAACTTGTCGGTTAAAGCCAGCAGCAGCAGAATGAGCGCATCCTGATAATCAGGCTTAACCGCCAGGATATCAAGGCAGATACTTTCCGCTTCATCCGTTTCTCCAAGGAATCTATACTGCTTGGCCTTAGCCAATGCGGAAGGTAATGCTTTTTCGCTAAGATTTTTCAGTTCATACATCGGTCAACCTCCCTTCGATATGGTGAGTGGCAATGAATAGCTAGGTTCATCAATAGAAGATAGGAATGAGTACTGTTTTTTCAAGTGAGCCGTTTTGAGGCGTTGCGTTTATCTCCACAAAAGGTAACTAAAAAGGTAACTATTCAGCCGCCCCCCCCTTTAAAGCAACAAAGCGGTGAGAGCACTCATTCACCGGCCCCCCGGAAATAGCTTGTATAATAACGAATCAACGTGAGAATACTTGCCGGCGAAGGAGCAGCCAAGCAACACAACCGTAGAGTGCGGCGCAGAACCAGAGTTGTTTCCAGAGCGGCAGAATCGACGAAAAATCGGCTCCCATCTGATTCAGACCAACAAACGCCTTGATGGCCGGGATGACCGGAATAAATTGTATGACCGCGGTAAGTGGATTGGGAATCGCGGAAACCGGCCAGATAAAACCGGAGGCGAAGATAAGCGGCATGGAGCTGAGGAGCACCAGCAGGGTTGCCAACTCGCGTCGGGGCAGAAGCAGCCCCAGGCTGATGCCCAGAAAGGCGGTAGCCAGCAGGAAAGGGAGAATAAGTGCATTCAGTTCGGAAAAATCTGCCAGGCGTGGAATATTGTAAAATGAAAAGCTGAAACCAAAATAATACATGCAGAGCAACCAGTATATGGCAACAAAAAGTGCACTCCGTACCAGCAGAAGCTTCCATGGAGCGGCCTCGAGCCAGTACCCTTTTCCTTCCAGAAGACGCTGTTCATTCTGCCCGCCGCCAAGTATTCCCGCTCCCATGATCAGGGTTTGATGCAGGATAAGTATAAAAACGGCCGGGATGACGTAATTGACGTACCCCTTTGTCGGATTAAACACCGGCTCAACATTGAGTTTTATTGCACTGTACTAAAGTGGACCCCTGAGTCAAGACAAAAAACCACTGAGTTTAAGTTACACATTCAATGTTAAGTGCAGCTGGTCGGCGCTGCCCC
>Ga0136557_1001983_pt1 | contig 12300 bp, 11 predicted proteins | sample AntRauTorckE6832_FD_104796 | JGI IMG/M metagenome (GOLD analysis project Ga0136557, IMG submission 104796) | Saline lake microbial communities from Rauer Islands, Antarctica - Metagenome Torckler E6 #832 | ecosystem: Environmental > Aquatic > Non-marine Saline and Alkaline > Saline | place...
CGTGGAGTTTGCCGGTCTCAAGGCCCCAGCGGATCCGAGGCGGGCGCAGATACTGAGCGAGCAGGCGCAGGCGCTGTTTCCCGGTCTGAATACCGAGCAGGGCAAACCTTGGCTGGGCTTTCGTCCCAGCCTGCCTGATACGGTACCGGTGATATCCGGCTCGCCGCATTACGACAATGTTTTTTTCGGGTTTGGTCACGGTCATCTCGGGCTGACCCAGTCGGCTGTGACCGGCGCACTGTTGGCAATGCTGGCCGACGGCAGGCAAGCGCCGCTTGATCTAAAACCCTACAGGATTGACCGCTTCTGAGCACGCTGTTTCAGGGTAACGTAACTGAGCCAGCCCACACCAAATACATCGCACAATCCAGCAAGGACAACTTGTGATGAGCAAAACCTATCCGGACTATCAACTCGCCTGCGGCTGGAATGCACTGTTGCCGGCGCGCCAGGCGCAGCCGGGTTTACACGGCAAGCAGCAGGCCGACGTGGTCATTATCGGCGCCGGTTGGACTGGGCTTGCCTGCGCCCGCCGCTGGCAAACGCTGGCGCCGGATGCACGAGTCGTGGTCATCGACGCCAGTGAGATCGGAGAAGGCAATCCGGGCCGCAATTCCGGCTTTCTGCTGGATGTAGCGCTTGCCGAAGATGCTGACCCCGCCAATATCTCGCGCATGCACGAGTGCAACCGCCTGATACAGGAGGCCATGCAGTCCATTGTCGCGGACGTGCAGGTCTATGCTCAGTCCGTCGATCTGGAACGCGCGGGCACTTACCGTGCAGCGGTCGGGCCGGTGGGACTGAAATCCCTGCACAACTACAAAGCGTTTCTCGACGGGGCCGGCTTGCCTTACCGGCAACTGGACCGCGCCGCGCTCAACCTTGAGCTGGGCACTGATTTCTATCAGGCGGGTCTGTACTCCCCGCATTGTTACCTGGCCCAGCCAGCCGAAGTCATGCGTGCGCTCGTCGCTCGCCTGCCAGGCAGTGTGCAGTTGTATGAGAACACGCCGGCGCTGGGCATCAAGCGGGTGGCGGGCAAGTGGCAGGTGAACACCCGCGATGGCAGCCTGCATAGTCCACGTCTGGTGCTGGCCAACAATGCGTTCACGCGAGACCTGGGCGTGGCCCGCTCACGGCTGGCCACGGTGTATACCTACGCGGGCCTGACCGGCCGGCTTGATGAGAAGGTGCTGGACAGTCTGGGCAGTAATCACAACTGGGGACTGCTGCCCACCCATCGTATGGGCAGTACCCTGCGCCGCACCGCCGATGGCCGCCTGCTGATTCGTTCCTTGCATGATTACGCAAATGAGCGCAGCCTCGACAGACTCAACCACGCGTTGCAGGACCGGCTGTGGCGGCGCTTTCCTCAGATTAAAGGCACCGGCTTTGAACATATCTGGGGTGGCGCGGTGGGCATTACTTATAACGGCGCTCCGGTATGGGGCGAGGTAGAGCCCGGCCTGTTCGTCGCCTCTGGCTGCAACGGCGGCGGCACGGTGAAGGGAACGCTGTTGGGTGGGCTGCTGGCCGATCTCGCCTTGGGTGAAGTGGTGCCCGATATCGCCTCCCTGTTTGGCACAGCCTCTTGGATGCCCCCGGAACCGCTGCGTGGTATCGGCTTTCGTGCCATCTCACAGATGGAGAGTTGGCAGGGCCGCCAGGAACTGTAATGATGGTGAGCCGATTCACTGCGCCCAGAATGAAAGACTGACATGCGAGACCAGAACAGCCGTCCCTGACAACAAAATTAAAAACCGGGAAGCCACAATGGAAGCAACAGACTACATGGGGCCTCTGTCCCTGATACCAGCCAGCATCGCTATCGTGCTCGCATTCATCACGCGCAATACCGTGTTCTCTCTGGCAGCCGCCTGTCTTGCCGGGGTGCTGGTGGCCGGCGACGGCCTGATGGGCTTTCCCAATCTGTTGGTCGGCGCGCTAGGCAATGAAGATTTTTCCTGGATTTTGCTGCTGGAATTTTTCATCGGCATTCTCATCGCCTTCTTCCAGCGCACGGGCGCCATCCGTAACTTTTCGCAGTTTATTGCCAAGCGCCGCATGACACGCAAACGGGTCCAGCTGATTTCCTGGTTCATGGGCATGTTCGTGTATTTCAGCGACTACTTCAGCCCGTTATTTGTCGGCTCCACCATGCGCTCGTTGTCCGATCGCTACAGGATCTCCCGGGAAAAACTTGCCTACATCTGCGACTCCACCTCGGCACCGGTCAGCATCCTGGTGCCGTTCACCGGTTGGGCCGTGTTTGTGGCAGGCCTTACTATCGGCATGGGTCCGATCGAGAATGCCAACGATGCAATATGGCTGTTTATCGTCTCCATCCCCTTCAACATCTACGCCATATTGGCGGTGGTGATGGTGGGCCTGATTGCCTCCGGCATCCTGCCGGACTTCGGGCCAATGAAAAGGGCAGAAGAGCGCGCCATGAATGAAGGCAAGCTGGTACGCGATGGTGGTCAGCCGCTGATGGCCGAAGAGCTCACTGCCATCGAACCCTTCGAAGGCATTCGCACCAGCCTGTTCTGGAACTTTGTTTTCCCCGTGCTGCTGGTCGTTGGTTTTGCGCTCGGCGCGGTCTACTTTACCGGCAGCGCCAAACCCATGGAGGCGTTCATGCTGGCAGTGTTTGTGCTGGCTATCATCATGCGTATCCAGGGTGTGCCGTTGAACGAGATCACCACGACGGCCATGTCGGGCATCAAGGGCATCATGCCGGCAGTCATCATTCTCGCCTTTGCGTACGCGCTTAATGACCTGTCGGCGGCGCTGAACACGGCCGACTACATCGTCTCCATCTCCGAATCCTGGTTGACCCCGGGCCTGCTGCCCATGCTGGTGTTCGTGATCACTGGCGTTATCGCTTTCTCCACCGGCACCTCCTGGGGCACTTACGCGATCATGATTCCAATCAGCGTGCCGCTGGCGTTCAGTTTCTCCGGTGGTGAGTTGGCCCCAGTGGTCTACGCCACGCTGGCAGCCGTTGCCGGTGGCGGCGTGTTCGGGGATCACTGCTCACCACTGTCAGACACCTCAATCCTGGCCTCTACCGGCGCCGCGTCGGATCACATTGACCATATCAAAACTCAAATGCCATATGCGCTGCTGGTGGGGGGTATCTGTCTGGTGGTTTATTTGCTGTTGGGGGTTATTTTGTGAGGGTGTGCGGACTACACCAGGAAAATAAACAGCCCGGTAACAGGAACTTGCCATGAACGAGAGAATTAACGAGATCACAGACAAGATCGACAAACTTAAAAAGCAGTTGCGGGATGAATTTGATAAAAAGCAGCAAGCATTCAACTACAGGCTGGAAGGCAAACGAGTCAAGTTTGAACAGGAAGTTCTGGATGCACACAGGAAACTGAAAACCGCCACGCTGCCCTGGTTATTTTCGGCCAAAATACGCAACATTATTTCAGCACCTTTCATTTATTCCATGATTGTGCCCATCGCATTCTTCGATCTCACCATCACCTGCTATCAGCACATCTGTTTCCGGCTTTATGGTATTCGCCGGGTTGTGCGATCAAAGTACATTGTGCTGGATCGTCATCAACTGGCTTATCTCAATGGTATTCAGAAATTGAATTGTCTTTATTGCGGCTATGGCAACGGCGTTGTGGCTTATACAAGGGAAGTTATTGCCAGGACCGAGCAATACTGGTGTCCGATAAAACACGCACGCAAAGTTGTCGGCAGTCATCGGCATTACAAAAAGTTTGTCGATTACGGCGAGGGTGAAAATTATAAGCAACAGCTGATAAAGCTAAGAGACGACTTGAGATAGCCACGCCCAGATAAAGGTCAACTGCCGTGAAAGTCGTGGTTCGTCTATGTGAGAATATGGGCCCGACCACGTCCTCATGCCGAAAATCCAGCATCGTCGATTTTGCGCCGTGGGTTATACTTTCGGTTTTCTAACCTCACAGGAGTCTGTCATGTCCCATCGTCTAGCCGTCATCACCGGGGCCACCAGCGGCATTGGTGCAGCCTACGCCGAAGCCTTTGCACAGCAGGGCTATCATTTGCTGCTGACCGGACGTCGGGAACAGGAACTGAGCCGACTGGCGGAACGCTTAAGGCAGGAATTTAACGTCGATGTGACGCTGCAAATCGGCGATTTGTCCGATCATCAAGACTTACAGGCCCTGGTAGACACCGTCACGCAGCTGCCCGCCCTGGACGCCCTGGTCAATAATGCGGGCTATGCTGTTGATGGGCGTTTGGGCGATGTCGACTGGCCGCAACATCAGCGCCTGCTGGATGTCCACGTTACCGCCACCACACAGCTGACCCACGCGGCGCTGCCCAACCTGATCAACGCCCAAGGCATATTGATCAACGTCGCTTCGGTTGCCAGCTGGACCCCCACCGCGCAGAGCGCCTTGTATGGTCCCACCAAAGCCTATGTCAGAACCTTCACGGAAAGCGTTGGCCTGGCTTATCGCCATGATGGCTTGCAAGCGCTGGCCTTATGTCCGGGATTCACCATTACCGATTTTCATTCCCGTATGGGCATCGACCCCGATACGTTTTACACAAAAAAAGGCTTCACCCGATCATGGACGGCCAGACAAGTGGTCGCCCAATCATTCAAGGATCTTGAAAAAGGCCGCCTGATTTCCGTGCAGGGCTGGAATTACAAACTCATTGTATTTTTAGTCCGTCACTTGCCCATGCGTTGGCTTTTTGCGGCGCTTGGGCGCTCGAAATCTGCACGTTTTACCAAATAGGCGGGCGAGGCGCCTGGCGGCCTGGTCTCCGCACGTCAGGCGTCTTTGTCTAAGGTCTCCAGCTCGGCGTAAAGCTTTTCCGCTTCCTCCTGTAACGTCGAATAACTGCGGATGTCGCCGTTGCGCTGTGCGTGCAAGGCTTGAGTGAGTTTTTCCTCATAAGCCTTTTGAAGTTTTTTCCGGGGGTCTGCCTTGAACAGTTTAAACATAGCGGCCTCTTTGTCTGGTGGTCAAGCGTCTGGCTGGGGTACTTTCTGGCATGGCCTTTGGCTGGCACGGCCCTCCCTTGACTGGCCGGGCACTTGCTGGCCGGACACCTGGCGCCAGCTGATGGGTACGGGGCAAAGGTATTAGCGGATGACATCTTCTTGGATAAGGTCACATTATATTGGAGTGTGCTTCCCTTGTATTAACTGATACATTAACTGATATGAAATATAGCTTATTTTTGGTATTGGTTGCGATAGAATATTAAATAATTAATATATAACAGATAGATATATGTTATTCGTAATCTCATCAAGTGATACATGAACTGATATGGCGGGAATATGAAAAAGGAATCTCTGACACCCATTGCTGCTATAGAGCCCATGCTTCCATCTGAAGCGGGCTTTGAAAGTTCAGGCCTTTCAGACCGCGTGCTGGAGCTGGAAAGAAGGGCTTCCAGGCTGGGCGGTATGGTCAATCCTATTGTTCTCGAGGTAATAACTGAGCACATGAGAGTTATAAACTCTTATTACTCAAATTTAATTGAAGGCAACAGTACACATCCCAGAGATATTCGCAGGGCGATGCAAGGGGATTATAGTAGTGATCCGGCTAAAAGAGATCTTCAGCTGGAATCAATTGCCCATATTGACGTTCAAAGGATTCTGCAGAACGAATCTACGTCATTCGGCGATATAAACTCACCAGAATGTTTCAAAAAAATTCATCAACTATTCTATGAAAATATTCCTCTGAGCCTAAGGCTTGTAACAGGCTCAAACAGCAGCTTCAGGGAGGTTGTGCCGGGTCAGTTCAGACAAGCCGGAGAGGCTGTCCAGGTAGGACGCCATTTGCCGCCAGAAGCACCGGTGCTCGAGAAATTTCTGGCGCGCTTCCAGGAAGCATACAGATTGGACAGGCTCAATGGATACAAGAAAGTTGTTGCTGCCATGGCTGCACATCACAGATTTGTCTGGATCCACCCTTTTTTGGACGGTAATGGAAGAGTTGCGAGGCTATATACAGACTTGTTTTTAAAAAGCGTTGGCGTGGGTGGTTATGGCGTATGGTGCATAAGCAGAGGATTGGCGAGGGCGCATACAAAATACAAATCCAGTCTCGCAAATGCGGATCAGGTTAGGCAGGGAGATCTTGATGGCCGAGGTGCTTTGTCAGAACAACGACTCATCGAGTTTTGCGACTTCATGCTAACGACTGCTATAGGTCAAGTCGATTATATGGAAAAACTCCTGGACTTAAGGACCATGACCCAAAGAATTAAGGCCTATATAGAGGACCGAAACAAAGGGCTGATACCCGGTCTTGGTAAAATAAAGCCAGAGGCCACCCGGGTTCTGGAAAAGGCGTTCATGTACGGCGAATTTGAACGGCAAAACATGGAAGAGATAAGCGGACTGGGGTTATCAGTTACCAGAAAGCTTATTCAACAACTAAAGGAAGAGGGGCTGCTGACTGAGACAAGCACGAGGTCGCCACTGCGGTGGGCGATACCCGAGCATGCAGAGAGGTTTTATTTCCCGGACCTGGCGCCAGAGCCACCTGGATAGATTGCTCAGGGCTTTACTCTTTACCCGTTGCCGTTCACCCACCCTTGTCCTTCGCCGGGTGGATTACAGTCTGTTCAGCGCCGCATGCCAAGCCACCAGCGCATGGTATCGGTCACCGTCTGCGCGGCGTCATGCTGCACAAAATGCCCCGCGCCAGGCACCGACACTATTGTGGTGCTGGCATCATTCCAGTCCCAGGTGTTATTGAGCCCATCAGAATGCAGCGCGGTATCATCCAGGCCGTGAATGACCAGTAACGGCATGTTCAGCTGCGGCACAGCGGGCGAAATGGGCGGCGGCGTGGCTGAATAAGCCGGTAACGGCGGATAGTTTTGTTTGTAATAGGCAATCATGGCATCGAAGTCTGACTGGGCAAACGCCTCAGTGTATCGCTGCCGTGCCACCGGGTCGCGAACCCAGCCGGACAGTGTCTGCGGTGTCATCGGTCCGCCAAACATGATGTCGGGATCCGACGGCGTGCCCGCCTGAAAGCGCTGCGCGTAGGTGCTGTTGGCGCGCTGCTGCTCGTTAATGGTCAGCTCCCGGATCAAACCGTTGGGGTGGGGCAGATTCATCACAATCAGTTTTTCAACCATCTGCGGGTAAGTGAAGGCAAAATTCCATGCCACCATGCCGCCCCAGTCATGTCCCACCACCACCGCACTGTCCTGGCCAAAGGCGCGGATCACCGCAGCGACATCCGCTGTCAACAGGCTCATGTCGTAGTTCTCATCACCTTCAGGCTGGCCGCTCAGGTTGTAGCCACGCTGATCAATGGCCACGACCTGGTACTGATCCTGCAATCCTTCCATCTGATGACGCCAGCTGTACCAGAAATCCGGAAAGCCGTGAATCATGATCATCAAAGGGCCTTCACCCACCGTCGCATAATGAATTTGCACGCCGTCATTGTCAGCGTAACCGTGAGTGGCTGTGTCCCAGACATCAGCGTGCAACGCGGATGCGCTTGCCAGCAGGCAAACTGCCAGCATGATCCGGGTTACCATGTAGTTGACTGTGTTCATGTGTGCGCCTCCGTTGGCCGGGCTATTGTCTGGTTATCGATTGACCATTGATTGGTCATTGATTGACCCTTGATTAACCATCGATAACCAGTGAAACGGATTATTGCGCGCGAGTAAAGGGCCATTGGTCTGTTTCTTCTGGAGGCATTTGCCAGCGCTCACATCCGCAGTGCTCCGCGAATCGTATCAAGTACACTACCCATGCGTGAGTGATACCGATGAACATAACTATCTGCCGTGGCCTGCTCGCCGTGTTACTGTTGGTCCACTGGAGTTCCGTGATGGCCATAGAAGAACCTGAATATTCGGTTGTAAATCGTGTCGGCGATGTTGAATTTCGCCTGTACAAGCCCTACCTGCTGGCGCAGACGCTGGTGGCAGGCGAAAGCAGTCAGACACGCGCCGCCAACACCGGTTTCAGGCGCCTGTTCAATTACATCTCCGGAGACAACGCGGTGCAGAGCAAGATTGCGATGACCGCGCCCGTGCAACAGCAGGCTGTGTCGCAAAAGATTGCGATGACTGCGCCGGTGCAACAGACACCATCAGACGATGGCTGGCTGATCGCGTTTGTGGTGCCCAGCAAGTTTGATCTGCAGACCGTGCCGCAGCCAACCAACCCTGAGGTGTCGATCCGTGAAGTCCCGGAGCAGTTGATGGCAGTGCTGACGTACTCGGGCCGCTGGAGCGAGAAAAACCGCGAGCAACACAGCCAGATGTTAGTCGACGCCCTGACAGCGCTTGATGTCGACATGCTAGACGACCCTGTATATGCGGCCTATAACTCACCATTTTCACTGCCGTTCATGCGGCGTAATGAGGTGATGGTTGCGGTGGCAATGGCGCCTGACTGAACGCGGCATCAAGTTCGAGCAAGCCGTTAAAATGCTCATCTGCTTTACGTCGTCATCAAGACCTCTCCCCCTCGTTGGCTGACAGCAACCTGAGTACTTTACTCTGGCCAAAGAGTCAGTGCGGCCACAAGGTTCATCGTTTGGCAGAATGTCAACTGGCGCTCCAGGTAGCAGAACACTGCCAGACCCACCCCTTGTTTGGTCTCGGGGGGGGGGGGAGCTTCTAAAACGCGACTATGTTTTTCTTTAAAGCGCGCGGGCCTCATGATGCGAATCGCACTCCTGACTTAAAGCCCATTATCTGCAACAATAGGCCCCGCAACAATAGCTCCCACAACAATAGCTCCTGCAACAACAGGACCAAACGAAGAATTCTGAGCCACCACATCACATGGCCACACCCAAATCGTTACTCTTTCAGTTACACCGCCACTGGGATCTGATTGAGCATCTGACCCGCCATTCGCGGACCCTGCCTGCCTTTGAAGAAGAACAGGTCATCTCCCTGATCGCCCGGTTTTCTCCGCAGGCGGATGAGCAGGAAACAGGTGCGCAGTTGCGCAGCCTCTGCAACGCCGATGTGCTGCAATGGTTGAGTCGCAGCAATAGCCTGCAACTCAATCCCCTGGTACTTGAGTTTGCACGCGGGCTGACGCGCGAGCATGAACTGGGCCTGTCCTCGGTGCTCAAGGCGCGCGTGGAGGCGATCCGCTCGGCCACAGAAGCTTTGCAGCAGGGTCTGGAAGACCAGGATAATGACCGGTTACGCCGGGCCGCGACTCAATTGTCAGAATTGTTTCGCCAGATCAGCCAGCAACTGGATCAGGATCGCCATGCCATCATGGAACTGGCCGAGCAGGCCAAGGGCAGGGATGCCGCTATGCCACTGGCCAAGCGTTACCGCGCCGTGCTGGAGGCCTATGATCAGTATGTTGAGCCCATGAATGAAATGATGGACAGCGGTTTGGGCGGCACCTTCTATCCACACCTGGAAGCCTCAGAAAGGGCGCTTGACCATGCCACCGAACAGCTTTCAGTGCGCGGCGCGCTATACACGCACCGCCTGCAACTGCGCCAGGTTGCTTATCAGGCCAAGGAGTTGCGTCGCATGGGGCGGTTGGTGGCACAGCAGTGTGCAGAAACTCTGCTGCCGCTGCGCGAGGAGGCCCGCCAACACAATCAACTGACGACTGCTGTCAGTGCTTTGCTGGGGCGGGTGCGCAAACAGGGCCTGCAACGTGCGCTGCGCAGCCCTGGCCTTGAGTCGAAGTTGCCCCTCTGGCTTAGCAGTCGGCAGCGCCGGGTGACGGTGGGCGATGAAGTCAAAAGCATCATGGCGGAAGCCCGGAATTTTGAGCCGGTCCGGTATGAGTTTCCGGAAGAAGCCAAGGCCGAGCCAATGCAATTGACCGAGTGGGTGGACGAGCGGGCGCTTAAAAAGGCGCTTCGGGCCGCGCTGCCGGTCGATAACCTGATGCATTGGCTGCAGCAGCACTATCCACAGCTTCCGGATGCCGTTCTGCTGCGGCTGTACCATGATCTGGTGCGGGAGGATCAATGGTCAGCACGGTTGCAGGATGAATTGACTCGCACTGAGCTGAAAACGGTTCGTGTGCGCTATCATGCACATCACCTGCTGCCCGCAACGCAATTGGAAGGACAGCCTGCATCATGAGTTCTGCGTTTGTGAATCTTGACAAACTCACTTCACTGGACGAACTGTTTCGCTGGTTCAACAGTGGAAAGCACCTGAATCGGCTGAGCGAGCCCGCACTCTGGGTAGAGCTGGAGAACAATCTGGAGGCCTATCAGGCTCTGTACAGCGCGATGGGGTACGAGATGCGCCTGGATAAGCGCGGATTTGCCTGGTTTCACGCTGAGGATGCCAGCAGCAACACCAGCAAAACCACTCGGCAGCTTGCCTTGCTGTTCATGATGATATTCGACACCCAGGCTGATGCCGGCAAGGCTTTGCTGCGATTTGACGAGTGGCGGCTTGACACGGCGTTTCTGCAACAAGTGATGGAACAGCATCAGAGTCTGTTGGAAGCCGAAGGTTTAGATCAAGAGGGCCTGAAAAGCCTGCTGGATACAGCGGTTCGCTTCGGCTTTGCCCGTGACGAGGCCGGTCACTGGCGGCTGTTGCCGGCCGTGTGCCGATATCTGGATCATTTCGAGGCGCTGGCCGATCATCATCATCGGCGCGAGCAAGCGCACGCAGACACCTTGTATGACGATGACAGGCTGCCCGACGAGGACGACGCATGATGCAGTTCGGCTTTCAACGTCTTGTCCTGCTAGGCAGCGCGGGCTATCAGCGCGGGGAACTGCCGCTGGATGATTCTGTGTCGCTGATTGCGCCCAACAACACGGGCAAAACCAGTCTGATCAACGCCTTGCAATTTCTGCTGATTATCGACAAGCGGCGCATGGATTTTGGCGCGCATGAGTTCGACAAAACCCGTCGTTTTTACTTCCCCAGCAACAGCGCCTTTATCCTGCTGGAAGTAAGCCTGCCGCAAAGCGGCACCGTGGTGCTGGGTTGTGTTGGCAAGGGCGTGGCGCATGACTATGAATACTTTGCCTATCAGGGCCCGCTGGTGGTGGAAGACTACCGCCTGCCTGATGGCGGGTTGGTGGCACAGCCGCAGTTGATCGAACAGCTGGCCCGGAATGAGCGACTGGTGTACCGGTACACGCCCACGGAGTTTGCCGAGCTGGTCTACGGCGGTCGTCGGCAGAGGACTCAGGGCGAACCGGATTTTACCGTTTTCAGGCTGGAGAATCCGTCCGACGCGAAGGCGTTCCGTAAGGTGCTGACACGCACCCTGAGGCTCGACAAACTCAACTCCCGGGACGTCAAAACCTACCTTCTGCAGATTTTCAAACGTGACCTGCCTGATGCCAATATCGACTTCAAGCAGGAATGGGACAAAGCCTTCGCCGAGGTCAATGCCGACCGTGCGCAGTACGAAGCAGCAAAGAAGCAAATACGACGCATCGCTGAACTGGAGGCGCTCTATGAGCAACGTCGCGCACTGCGCGGAAAATTACTGGACTGGCGCCCTCGCATCGATCAGGGCCTGGCCGACTGGCACGCTTACTATGAACAGGAAAGCACGGATTTTGTCCGTGCCGAGCACCGCTTACGGGAGCAGGAACAACAGCAGACCCGTCAGGACCGGGAGCTCACCGAACAGCGTATGAGATATCAGCAAATGCTCACAGAGCTGGAAGGTACTGTCAGGCAGCAGCAGCAACTGGCTGAGCAATTCACTCTGGTCGCCGATCGCCGCGTATTGGAACAACACGCCGAACATATCCAGCAAAGGCTGGAGGCGCAGATCACCCTGGTCAATCAGGCCAGCAGCCGATCGGCACAGTTGATTCGCTGTGAAATACAGCGCAACCAGCAGGAACTGTCAACGCTCGAACGCACCCTGACCAATCTGGATGACAATCTGTACCTGGCCCTGGCTCAGCATTTGAGTGACACCGAATTGCAACGACTGAACCGGGTGCTGAGCCGGGGCGCATTGACGCTGGGTCGTGATCAGTTCGATCTGGATGCAACGGCTTTGCGTTCGGCTCTGGCCGACAGCAACGACCATCAGATACGCGTGGCAGGGCTGACCCTGCAGCTGGATGAACTGAGCGCACAGCATGATCAGTTAAGTCGTACCGAGCTGCAAAGCCAGTTTGATGACTTGCAACAGCGTCAGGATGCATTGTCCAGACAAATGGAGGCTGCCGAAGCCATGGACAGCGCCCAGGCCAGAAAGCGGGAGCTGGAACAGGAACGGGCCGCCATCGAGGCTGACCTTGAGCGTTTTGATCGGCTGACCGAGCTGACCGCCAACGCCGCTGAGCGAGAGGCGGAGATGCA
>Ga0136557_1001984_pt1 | contig 12299 bp, 10 predicted proteins | sample AntRauTorckE6832_FD_104796 | JGI IMG/M metagenome (GOLD analysis project Ga0136557, IMG submission 104796) | Saline lake microbial communities from Rauer Islands, Antarctica - Metagenome Torckler E6 #832 | ecosystem: Environmental > Aquatic > Non-marine Saline and Alkaline > Saline | place...
AAAATATCCGGCTCCTGACAGACGAAATATTTTAATACACGGAGATCTGATAAGTGATGAAGCAATTGAAAAAGCTGCTTCATTAAATCTTTTTTTTGCAGTTCAGCCTTCATTTTTATACTGGGATGAAGAGCCTTTGTCCTATCTTGAAAAAATTCTTGGAAACCGTACTAAAAACATAATTCCCATCAGATCATTAATTCAGTCAGGAATTTGTGTTACTGGCGGATCAGATGCTCCTTGCACAAAACCTGATCCTTTACACGGAATATGGGCTGCTGTAAATCACCCGAATGAAAATCAAAGAATAAGCATTTATGAAGCTGTTAAACTGTATACTGCAAATGCAGCTTTAAGCCGATTTGAAGAAAACAAACGAGGCCAGCTTAAAAAAGGTCTTTTGGGGGATTTTGCTGTTTTGTCTGATGATATTTTTGAAACTTCCAATGAAGATATAAAAAATATAAAAGTAGATATGCTTTATATAAAAGGGAAAAAAGCTTTTTGAAAATCTGGAGACTTAATTTCTGCAAAACAAATAATCTTATAAAAATATTTAAAAATTTCACTCTACCAATAAAATTATTTGAATAACTATTCAAGTTAACTTTTTAATTGTTCTGCAACACTTTTCAATCAAATTATTAAAAATTTTTGACATAAGTTAATTTTAGTGTTTTCTTATAATAAATTTTCACCAAAAATCTTATTATATTATTTTTTACTAAAAAGGATGAACAAAGTATGAAACAACTTTTTATTGTTACAGTTATCTCTTTATTTATTTCAGGCTTCATGGTTTTACCTCATAAAACCTTTGCATCTGAATTAACCCCTGAAATTAATTTTGGGCTTCAATATTTTAATCCTTCAGATGATGACACTTACGACTCTGGTGTCGGCGTAGAGGCTCAGGCAAGATTCTGGCAAAACAAAAATATCGGTTTTGGCATAAGTGCAGGACTATCAAACTGGCAGGTAAAAGACTCAACAATGCACTATAGTGACTCCACCCTAAACATGGATATAGACACTGACGGATCTGTTACCATGCTTCCTGTAGGTGGTTCAGTTCTGGCCAGAATTTTTCCGCATGAAAATTTAACACTTTTATTTGAAGGTGGATTAAGATACGTTATTGTAGAGTCAAATGCAGATATTTCAGTAGAAGGTATAGATAACCAGGGGACCTATATTAAAGTTAAAGAAGAAGCTGATATAGATAACGGAATTGTAGGGTTGGCTTCGATTTCTGCAAAATCCCCTCTGTCGAAAACAGCTAATCTTAGTGGCACTTTAGGATACCAGTTTGATATTCATAAAGGCGATGTCAAATGGCTTGGAGAGAAAATGTTCGACCATGAACTTGAATCGTTTTTTGTATCTGTTGGACTGGAATTAAACTTTTAAAAAATAGCACGACAGCATTAATTTTACGTGCTTTCCCTGAAAGGGAAATGTCGTATAGCCGGTGGTTTTAACCACCGGTATGATTATTTTTTTCCATAGTCCTGAAAGGACGGCGTATTAATCATAATTTAAGATTTAACTGGTTTTACGATTTTCCAGGGCTTTTTAAAAAGCCCCATTAGCGTAAATTCATGTCATTCGCGGCAAAAAAGCATAGCTGAGTTGTAAAACTTTGTTTTTGACTGCCCCCCCGCTTAAAACAATATACAAATATAATTAAATATCAGACAATTACATTCCCAAGCAGGAGCTTGGGAACGAGCCCGGACTGGTTCTACGATTTTTCAGGACTTTGTAAAAAGACCAATTAGCGTTAATTCGAGTAATTAGCGGCAAAAAAAGCAAAAATTTCTCTAAATCAAACCTTCCGCTTAAAAGACTTTTCAATAAAATCCCAGTCAATTTTTATCCAGATAGGTCTTCCGTGCGGGCATCTTGAAGGGTTCTCACACTTATCAAGGTCGGAAAAAAGTGCATTTATCTCTTTTATATCAAGCTTTTGTTTTGCTCTTACAGAACCGTGGCAGGCTATTAAAGCTAAAGCATCTGAAATAAATTTTGAAATTTCATAAGAAGGAGAAAGATCAGCAGCCATGGAGGCAAGATCCTTTATTATATAAGTAAAATCGAAAGACGACAGAATAAGAGGCACAGCCTGAACAGCAAAACTGTTTCCTCCGTAGTGTGAAATTTCAAGTCCGAATTTTTTAAACTCATCTGTCATTTCAAGGAGCTTTGCCGCTTCAATATTTCCGGTTTCTATTACCTGGGGTATAAGAAGCTGCTGGGAAGGAGCGTTCAGGCTTTTATAGGAATTTAAAAGTTTCTCAAAGCGTATACGTTCATGTGCTGCATGCTGATCTATTAAAATCATAGCTTCAGATGATTCACAGATTATGTATGAATTTCTTATCTGACCGATTATATTAAGTGTTTTATAAAAAGAAGAAACTTCTTTTTTATAAAAACTATTTTCATTTATAAAATCTGATTTGTGTTCATTTCCCGGTTTGGTTTCTGAAAATGAAAACCGATTTTGAACTTTGTCTCCTGAAATTTTGTTGTCAGAAAAACTTTTTCTTTTTTCCGGAGCAGATGCTTGGGAAAAAGGCTCTTTATAATCTGAAATATGAGATTTATAAACAGGTCTGAATTTTATATCAGAGGATTTTTTAAAAGACTCTTCCCTTGAAGGAAGATCTCTTTTCCATTTTTTTGAATCTTCTGCAGCAATAGCCTGAGCAACCCCTCTTTTTACAGCAGCCATTACTATTCTTGGCTCTGCAAACCTTACTTCATGCTTTGTCGGATGAACATTCACATCTACTTTATCAAATGGAAGATTTACAAAAAGAACACAGCCAGGATAACGTCCTTTCATTATTCTTCCTTCATAACCTTCAAAAACCGAATAAATAAGAGCCCTGTCCTTTATATATCTGTTGTTTACAAAAATATAAATTTTTGAAGAACTGCTTCTTGTTATATCGGGAGACCCTGCAAAGCCTGAAACCTCGACATCTTCATATTTTTGGGACACAGGATAAATACTGTTTAAAAAATCTCTTCCCAGAACCTCTATAACTCTGTCTGAAAGCTTGCCTCCCGGCCATTTTTTAAGAGTTTTACTGTTGTGTATAAGTTCAAAATATATATCTGGGCTGCCGAGTGCAAGACATGCAACCGTCTCGGAAATATGGCCCATTTCAGTGCTTACAGCTTTTAGAAACTTTCTTCTTGCAGGAGTGTTAAAAAAAAGATGGGAAACTGTTATATCAGTTCCTGAAGGCGAACCCGCTTCTTTTACATCAACAAGCTTTCCTCCCTTAATATTAATAAGAGTTCCATATTCCTGGGTTTTAGTTCCTGTTAGAATTGTAAAATGTGAAACCGATGCAATGCTTGGAAGTGCTTCGCCTCTGAATCCAAGGGTCTGTATTGAAAAGAGATCGCTTGTCTCCTTTATCTTACTTGTTGCATATCTTTCAATGGATAAAAGAGCATCATCCGAGGTCATGCCTGCGCCGTTGTCATATACCCTGATTTTATTTCTTCCGCCCTGCTCAACCTCAATAACAATCCGAGCTGATCCGGCATCCACCGAATTTTCAACAAGTTCTTTAACTACAGATGCAGGACGTTCAACAACTTCGCCTGCAGCTATCTGGTTAGATAAATTTTCAGGAAGAATTCTTATCTGGGACATGATCTATCTTTACTGCTCTTGTTAAAAATTCTGCTTCAGATGGTGAAAGATCAAACCTTAAACATGCATGCTGAACAAGATCTGACCTTTTCTGATCTGAATCTGCAAGTAATTCTTCATGTATCCATTTTACAGCTCTTTTTAAAGCTTCGTTTTCAGGTATAGGCAAATCCATTTAAAGCACCGGCTTGTTTTTATGAAAAGCGGTTTCACACTGGAAGTTATATCCCGCCTTTAGTATTTTACCCTCTTCAAAGGCAGGAGCCATAAGCTGAAGCCCGACAGGAAGATTACCTCCAGCTGTTCCGCAGGGAATAGAAATCCCCGGGATACCTGCTAAATTTGCTGAAATAGTAAATATGTCAGACAAATACATTGTAAGCGGGTCATCATTTTTTTCTCCTATCTTAAAAGGAGGTTCAGGAGTGACGGGAGATAAAAGTATATCAGCTTTTTCAAAAGCCTTTTTAAAATCTTCTGCAATAAGTGTTCTTACTTTCTGAGCCTGACCGTAATATGCATCATAATAACCTGCAGAAAGTGCATAAGTACCAATGATTATTCTTCTTTTAACCTCAGCTCCAAAACCGCTCGATCTTGTTTCCTGATACATTTCAAGGAGATCCTCGCTTTCTGCCCTGAATCCGAATCTAACTCCGTCATACCTTGCAAGGTTTGAGCTTGCCTCAGAAGGGGCTATTACATAGTATGCAGGAACAGCATATTTTGTGTGAGGAAGAGAAACTTCAACTATCTCTGCACCAAGACTTTTATATACTTCAAGAGAGTTTTTTACAGCAGCTGAAACTTCGGGATCAATTCCTTCTGCTTCAATATATTCTTTTATAACCCCTACTTTTACCCCTTTCATTCCTTTTTCAAGGTAAGAGGTATAATCCGGAGATGCATCAGGATAAGAAGTTGAATCTTTTGGATCATGAAAAGCTATTGTATTCATTGCAATAGCTGCGTCTTCCACGGTTTTTGTAAAAGGGCCGATCTGATCAAGTGAAGACGCAAAAGCAACAAGTCCGTATCTTGAAACTCTTCCATAAGAAGGCTTAAATCCTGTAACCCCGCAGTGAGAAGCAGGCTGCCTTATTGAGCCGCCTGTATCGGAACCAAGGGACAATAAACACATATCAGCTGCGACAGATACTGCAGATCCCCCGCTTGAACCACCGGGGATTCTTGATGTATCCCATGGGTTTCTTGTAATTTTAAATGCTGAATTTTCAGTTGAAGAACCCATTGCAAATTCATCCATATTAACCTTGCCTGTTATTACAGCTCCGTCTTTTTTAAGAGCCTCTACAACAGAAGCATCGTATGGGGGAACAAAATCTTTTAAAATCTTTGATGCGCATGTAGTTTTTACGCCTTTTGTACAAATAAGATCTTTGACTGAAACAGGAATACCGAGCAAAGGGGTGGTTTCTCCGGAAGCTATTCTTTTATCAGCTTCCTGTGCAGCCTGGAGCGCATCTTCTCTGCAGATTGTTATATATGCATCAAGCTTTTTTTCCACATCATCGATTCTTGAAAAAACTGACTGTGTAAGTTCAAACGACGAGATCTCTTTTTTATCAAGTTTTTCTCTTGCTTCCGCAATTGAAAGCTCAAAAAGTTCCATTTTTTTCTCCGTATTATTACCTTGTAAGCTGCTGAATTTTTTTATAATTTAAAAACTGAATATCCTAATACCAGGCTTAACCTTTTACAACCTTTGGAACAACAAACATCCCGTCATAATGATCAGCTGAATTCTTTACAGCATTTTCACTGCCCAGAGTTTCACCGGGTTCATCTTCCCTGAGCCGGTTTACAAGAGATAATGACTGTGCAGTCGGGTCTACATTTTCAGTATCAGCTTTTTTCAGTTCTGCTACATATGAAAGTATATCGTCTGTTTGTGATGCAAGCTTATCCATCTCTTCATCATGAATCTCCAGCCTTGCGAGATGAGCTACATACAAAACCTCATCTTTTGAAATGGTCATTTTAAAAACTCCTGTTAATTAACATTTAAAACCAAACCGTTTATATTAAGCTTTTCAAGAAGCTGCGAGCGTATAGCTTCTGCTATTTCCCGATCATTTACTTTACCTACTCTTACTCTGTGCCATCTGGTTCCGTCATCAGTCTCTCCTGAAACGCTGTATGCCGGAAAACCTTTTTTCTGTATTTTTTCAGCCAGAAGTTTTGCATCTTCCCCGTCTTTTAAAGCTGCAACCTGAACCGTGTATGAAAACAAAACCTTTTCATCTGCCTGATTTTTTTTCTTTTCTTTAACTTCCTCTTTATCTTCTTTTTTTATTATCTCAGAAGATAATTCTGCATGCTTTTTCTCTCCTTTGTACAAAGGGACCTTTTCAGGAAGCTCTTTTTCATTTTTTATAAGTTCGCTTTCAAGCTCTGTTTCTACACCGGTTAAAAGTTCACGATGAAAATCGACCCTTACCTTAACCGGATCTTTAACTTCTTTCCTGCTCATTTCCTGTTTAATATCATTTTCATTATTAAACTCAAAATGAACAGGCGCTGTTCCCCTTCCTGTAAAAACACCAAGCAAAAACATAACAACAGAATAAAAAGCTATTTCAGCCAGCCTGTTAGGAGGGAAAAGCCTGATTCGGTCGTTTTTTACAGGGGTGTTACCCTTTTTTTTCTTTTTTACCCGGGTATTTGCAGCCATATCAAAGCTTATAATTTAGTTGCTGAAAGAAAATTTCAAGTTTTCTGCCAATCAAATTTTACATTTTTTCAGGAGCACTTATTCCCAAAAGATTAAGTCCGTTTTTCACTGTCATTTTAACAGCTTTAACAAGATATAGTCTTGCTTTCATAAGTTCTTTATCATCTGTTAAGACCTTATGCATGTTGTAATACGAATGGAATGAACCTGCAAGCTCCATCAGGTAATAAGTAATCTTATGCGGCTGCTTTTCACTACCAGCAACCATCACAGCCTCTTTATATTTCATAACCGTTTTTATAAGCTCTGTTTCTTCTTTTTCCTGTAAAAGAGTTATATCACAATCTTTTATACGGCTTTCAGATATATCAAACTCGTTTTCAGCCTTTTCTATTATGCCTGCTATCCTTGCATGAACATACTGCACATAAAAAACCGGATTATCGCTCGATTTTTTTCTTGCAAGATCAAGATCAAAATCCAGCCCTGAATCATAGCTCCTCATTAAAAAATAGAACCTGGCAGCATCCACTCCTACTTCTTCAACAACCTCTTTTAATGTATCAAACTCGCCTGATCTTGTAGACATCTGAACCGGCTTTCCGCTTCTTAAAAGAGAAACAAGCTGAACCAGAATAACATGAAAATTATTATTTTCATTCCCTGAAGCCTTTATGCTTGCATTAATTCTGTTTATATAGCCGTGATGATCTGCTCCCCACACATCAATGAGTTCATGGAAACCTCTGCTGAATTTGTCCATGTGATATGCAATATCAGATGCAAAATAGGTTGTATCACCGTTTGAACGAACGACAACTCTGTCTTTTTCATCACCGAAATCCGAAGTTTTAAACCATTTGGCTCCGTTTTCTTCGTAGATAAGCCCCTTTGTTTCAAAAGCTTTTATTGTTGAATCGACTTTTCCTGAATCATAAAGAGTCTTTTCACTGTACCAGTTGTCAAATTCAACCCTGAATTCTTTAAGGTCCTCTTTTATGCCCTCAAGTATAATTTCTGCGGCATATTCAGCACAAACACCTACTGCTTCATCTTCACCCATATCAAAAAGGGTGTTTTTGTATTTATTTAAAACATCACCAGCTATCTCTTTAATATAGTCTCCCTGGTAATGATCATCTGGAAAATCTTTTTCCTTTCCGGCTTTTTCAAGGCATCTTAAATATACAGAACGTCCAAGGGTATTTATCTGACGTCCTGAGTCGTTTATATAATACTCTTTTTTGACATTATACCCGCATTTTTCAAGAACCGAAGCTACTGCATCACCTACTGCAGCTCCCCTGCCGTGACCAATATGAAGAGGACCTGTCGGGTTTGCACTTACAAACTCAACCTGAACATTTATACCTTTTCCAATATCAGAAGACCCAAAATCATCACCTTTTTCATAAACTTCATTAAGCATAGGCGGAAAAGCCTGGCTGTTTATAAAGAAATTGATAAAGCCGGGACCTGCTATTTCTGTTTTATCAATAAAATCTTCATTTATCTGATCTGTTAAAATCTCTGCAATTTTTAAAGGTGAATTTTTTAAAACCTTTGCAGAAACCATTGCAATATTGGAAGCTATATCACCGTGTGCTCTTACTTTGGTTTCTGAAACATCAAAAACCGGAATTTCCGAAGCTGCAAAAAGACCTTTTTCATGTGCGCTTTTCCATGCATTTTCTATAATCTGACGTACAAGAGACTTCATATCTTCAACCCAAACTGATTTTTATTTAATGAATGAAAATTTATTTTTTTTAATTTCCTGCAGAACACAAAAACGATTTTCAAACATTTACAATTCATAATTAACTTCAACAATGGAATTTTGCAAAATTTTGTATAAAAAAACAAAACCGGATTAACATAAACCAATGCTCAAGCCCCGGGTTCCTGGCAATAAAAACGGGGGCATAACCCCCGTATTACAAGCAAAATTTTCTTAAAAATTTAAAGATCAACATCAAGATCAGTATCTTCATCAACCTTTATTGAAGAAGCTGATTTCGGTTCAATCTCTCCGAGATCATCATCTATGGGATCAAACTCTTCATCTGAACTGTCTAGTATATCATCAAGAAGCTCATCTTCAGATTCAAGTCCTTCTTCTGCTTCTTTTTCTTTTCTTGCCATATCTATTTCATCAAAAAGAATCTCAGTATAACTTTCCTTTGAATCTTCATTGTAAAGCCCCCTTGCAGCTTCAGCAATTTTGGACGCATATGAAAAAGGGGGGAACATATTATCCGTCCTCAATGCTTCCATAAGCTCCCTGTCATTTGACTGCAAAGGCTTTTCAAGATTTTCCCAGTCGAACTTTTCTTCACAGAGCAAAGAGAAAATATTTTCTTCCAGCTCTCCGAATTCCTTAATAACCAGACTGTTATCTTCCTGTTTCTCCAGCAGATACTTCTGCTTCATATAAATCCTCCTTAATAAGGCCTCTATGACCGTTGTATTTTAAAATTGTTTCTGAACGAAAACTGACTTCCTGTCCGTTCTTAATCCAGATTCAAAATTTAACCCTTAAAATACTCTCATATTTCTACGGTTAAATTTTTCATTTTGCTTAACTGAACAAAAACTCTGATTTTCGATCAATTACTAAATAAATGCAAACTTTTGTATTATATTACAAAACAATTTATAATCTCAAGAATTAATATTTCAGATCAATTATTTAATTTCGTATTAAACATTTTCAAAAAAAAATACAACCTAAATCAGGCGATTAATTTTCCGACTGATGTAATATTTAGTAATTGGCCGAAAACTAGAATTTTTTGTTCGGTTACGGCAGATGAAAAATTTAACCTCAGAAATACTGGAGTATTTTGAGGATTAAATTTTGATTCTAACGTAGAACCTGGCAAAAAAGGCAGTTTTCATTCAGCAACTATTTATACATGAATAATACTATAACAGGCTTTAATATGAAAAATATTGGGTCTTTATTATTTTAAACATATATGCCAATTTTTTTAAAATTTTAAAAATAAATAAATTCAAGCTGTTAACTTTAAATATTTTAAATTCATCGTTTAATTTTTAAAAAAATGTTTGACCTTTTTGCCGACTTGGTGGTAATAGGGTCACTTGAAACGGAGGAGTGGCCGAGTGGCTGAAGGCGGCGGTCTTGAAAACCGTTGAGCGTGAGAGCGCTCCGTGGGTTCGAATCCTACCTCCTCCGCCATTTTTTTGGAGAGATGGCCGAGCCGGCTGAAGGCGCTCGCCTGCTAAGCGAGTAAAGGATGTAAAGTCCTTTCGAGGGTTCGAATCCCTCTCTCTCCGCCAGAAACAAGACTTCCAGGCTTTAAGTTGAAAAACTTAAGGCCTTTTTTTATGTCTTAAATTTTATTTTGGTGCCACTTTTATTTTCACATAAAAAAAGGCCACGGGTTCATTTCCCCCCGCCTCCACCATATTTTACCTTTAAAACCAAACTTTCCTTAAAAACCCTATTATTTAAAAACCTCTATTGCTGATTGAATTACCCGGTGTGCCCTTAAAAATATTTATTGAAATTATACTGGAAAAATACTAATTTTTACGTTTTATCTGTATAGCAACACATACCAATTACCGACTTTTTTTCGGAGAAAATATTATGAAAAAAGAAGAAAATAACACAAAAGGGGTTGCAGCTCTTTTCGATCATATTGAAATCAAATCCTTTTTAAAAAACTATCTTATATTCATAGGCATAGTTGAAGCAATTATTTTTTTTGTTTGTTTTGTTGAACAACTCGGCTCAGGAGACAGCCCATTTCCGTGGAAAAATTATTTTTTTGCATCATTTATTATTCCTGTTGTAATCACATTTCTCCTTGGAATTCTTGTTGCGGGCTTCAACAAATACCTTTACGGATCAATTCATGATTCTTCCGAAACAAACATTACCCCTTCTGACACTGAGCCTTCAGAAGGTTATATAAAAAAAATAGAATCAGTTCTTCAGCTTTTCCAGAAACTCCCGTTTCTTTTAACACTTTTTATCCTCAGTCTTGCTGCAGGTATTATATATAAACTTGACTCAATTATAATGTTTATTGCTCAGGCAGGACAGAAGTCTCTTTATTATCTGTCAGTACTTGCAGGAATTATCACCGGTATTGCTGTTTTGTTTACCCTTATATGGCTGATACTGAATTACAAATTAAAGAAAAAAGATATTGAATACAGACATGCATACAAGGAGAGCGTAGTAAAACAGCTTGGCATGGTAATTCTTGATGATGATACTTTAATAGATAAAAACGGAAAAGTTGTATCTGTAAATGAAAAACAGGAAAACCCGGAAAAGTTAAAAAACAGCAATGGAGAGTTTAATCTTCTGGAAAGTTTTAAAAAAAATAAAGGCGAATAAAGAAGTGCCGGTTTAATAAAAATTCAGGGATAATGATTTAGTTGCTAAACATAAAATTCTAGTTTTCGGTCAAATACTATTTAATAAAAATATCAGATATAATTTTAGTATCATATTTTTTAAGACTCTCATTTAGCCTGTTTTCAAACTCAACTGCAAAACCTTCTTTATCAACCCTGACCACTTTCCCCTTGAGCTTTACAGACTCTTCTTTACTTGGAGGAGGAAAAGCCATGCTTATTTCAGTCCCCTGGTCAGGCTTGTCATAAGATTGCACAAACATCCCCGACTCACTGATATTGGAAATATAACCCCTTATAGCTTTACCTTTCATTGCAAAATCGATTTCTGCAAGATAGGGAATTCTGTCGTTCTTTCTTCTGGAGCTGCCTGCTTTATTTTCAAGATCGTTAAGAAGGAGAACTTTTTCGTCCGGAGGAAGCTGTAAAATAAGCTTCATAAGTCTGGAAGTTACTTCAGAGAGATTTATATTTGAAATTTCGTTTGATGAGTCGTTTTTTTTAGTCATTTTTTTCACCTGATTTTAGTTACCTGAATTAAAATATTTTTAAGCTCTGAAGCAACACCTTTATGCTGGAGGCATTTTATTTTTCTATCAAAAACTGATCAAATATAATTCCTCTTTTGTATATAAAATTAAATATCAGGTATTTAAATTATTATACTTACGACTGTTAACAGTGTCAAATTTAAAATAAAAACCGGCCTTGAAATTTTTCAAAGCATTCAGTATATATTAAGTATTTTTAATATAGCTTAAAATTTAATTAACCAGTTTGTATATTTGCACAATTATGTTCAAGTAAAATAATAATTAAAATAAGGATACAACAGTGAAAAAAATAGCATTACTACCCGGAGATGGTATTGGACCTGAAGTTATGGCAGAAGCAGTTAAGGTTCTTGAAGCTGCATCAAAAAAATTCGGTTTTGAAATTGAAACCACAGAAGCTGCAGTAGGAGGGGCCGCAATAGATCAGTTCGGAGAAGCGCTTCCTCAAAAAACCATTGAGGTCTGCAACAATTCAGATGCAGTCTTATTCGGATCTGTGGGCGGACCGAAATGGGAAAATCTTCCCCCGGAAAAACAGCCTGAAAGAGCAGCACTTCTCCCTTTAAGAAAAATTTACGGACTTTACTGCAACCTGAGACCTGCAAAAGTATTTCCAACACTTGCATCGGCAAGTCCCTTAAGGCCTGATATAGTAAAAAACGGGTTTGACATTCTGTGCGTAAGAGAGCTCACAGGCGGAATCTATTTTGGTGAACCTAAAGGACGCGAAGGTTCAGGTGCACAAGAAAAAGCATTTGACACAATGGTATACAAAAGATTTGAAATAGAAAGAATTGCAAGAATGGCTTTTGATGCAGCCATGAAAAGAAAGAAAAAAGTTACCTCGGTTGACAAGGCAAATGTTCTTACCACAATGGTTATGTGGAGAGAAATAGTAAATGAAATCTCTAAAGAATATCCCGAAGTTGAGCTGAACCATATTTATGTAGACAATGCGACCATGCAGCTTGTTAAA
>Ga0136557_1001986_pt1 | contig 12294 bp, 11 predicted proteins | sample AntRauTorckE6832_FD_104796 | JGI IMG/M metagenome (GOLD analysis project Ga0136557, IMG submission 104796) | Saline lake microbial communities from Rauer Islands, Antarctica - Metagenome Torckler E6 #832 | ecosystem: Environmental > Aquatic > Non-marine Saline and Alkaline > Saline | place...
AGCAGGAAGCGTGCCACAAATTAAATATTTAATAATATCAAGGACTTGATATATATTGTTGTCTTGAGATGTGATGGAAATCACACGAAGTGTTACTAAATCTCTCTTGTGTTGTGTGTAGATGGGTATCGGTAACAGTTTCTACTCAGGTGTTTCCAGATGTGGGGCAGACCTTTAAGCCTGTTTTTTCTTGCGGGGCAAGCCGAATCGCTGGCGTCGTTCCCACAGGCACTTGCGGCTGATCCCCAGTTTTTTCGCCAGTTGCGTTTCATTCATCTGGTCCTGGTGCTCCAGCACAAATTTCTGGAAATAGTCTTCCAGAGAAAGTTCTTCTGCTGCATCGCCATCATCATTGGTGCCATGGCCATCGAGCACTCGTTCCATCAATGGCCGGATAACACGTTTGCTGCCACTGAGGTCAATCGCCAGTAATTCCAGGTCAATGTCTTCGTTTTCAGCCAGCACCACGGCTCGTTCGATAGCGTTCTCCAGCTCCCTCACATTGCCCGGCCAGGGATAGGTGGCGATTGCCTGTGTGGCCCCCTCGGTGAAGCGCAGCATGGGCGACTTGAGCCGCTTGCAGGTGCGCGCCAGGATGGCGTCAGCAAGTTCAAGAATGTCGTTGCCACGCTCCTTCAAGGGGGGCAGCAACAAAGCCATGACGTTGATCCGGTAATACAGATCTTCGCGGAACTCGTCATCAATAACCAGTTGCTTGAGATCCCTGTGCGTGGCGACCACCAGCCGGACATCGACCTTGCGTGATTGCACCGAACCGACTTTGCGTATTTCGCTTTCCTGCAGCACCCGCAGCAGTCGCGCCTGGGCTTCGAGCGGCAGTTCGCCGATTTCATCCAAGAACAGAGTGCTGCCGCTGGCGGCCTCGACCAGGCCGGTGCGATTGGCGGTAGCCCCGGTAAACGCGCCTTTTTCGTGCCCGAACAATTCCGATTCAATCAGGTTCTCCGGAATTGCCGCGCAGTTGACCGAAATCATTTCCGACGCATGACGATCGCTCAGCCGGTGAATGGCCTGAGCAACCAGTTCTTTGCCGGTGCCTGACTCACCATTGATCAAGACAGTGGAGTTGGTTTGTGCAACCTTGCGGATTCGACGGAACAGTTCCATCATCTGCGGGCAACTGCCAATCATGCCCGGCACTGGCGGTTCGTGCGGTGGTTCCAGTGATTTGGCCGCCGGTTGCCGACTGGCGTTTTCCTTGATGATGCGAGCGACAGTCTGCAGCATCTCTTCGTGCTCAAACGGCTTGGGTATGTAGTCCACGGCGCCCATTTTCATGGAATCGATTGCTGAGCGCAGGCTGGAGTAGCTGGTCATGATAAGCACGGGCGTGCGGGTTGCTTTGATCAGGTCGGTACCGGGCGCACCTGGCAGGCGTAGGTCGCTGATAACGATATCAAATTGCTTGCTGCCAAGCTGCTCCGTCGCTTCTTTGACCGAACCAGCTTCACTGACATCATACTCATGGCGCTCCAGCAACCGGCGAAGTGCGGTGCGGATTACCTGTTCATCCTCAACAACCAGAACTTTGTGCTGTGCAGTCATGTGTGTACTCAATTAGCGCCGGCCGGAGTGATTCGATCAGCCTTCACGTGTGGTTTCATCATAACAGGGAAAACTCAGGATTACTCGTGTTCCAGGGTAGTCCAGGCGCTCTGTGGCTTTCATTATATCAATATGGCCGCCAAGGTTTTCGACCAGACTGTATACCAGCGCCAGGCCCAGCCCGGTGCCATCTCCGGGCTCCTTGGTGGTGAAGAATGGCTCAAAAACCCTGTCCTTCAGTTCATCAGGAATGCCGCTGCCTTCATCACTGACACTGATTTGTATTGAGGCCGCTATGCGCTCGCATTCGATCGTGATGGTACTGTCTGGCGGACTGGCATCGCGGGCGTTGTTGATCAGGTTGACCAGAATCTGCAACAATTGCTGGGAGTCGCCGAGCAGCCTCGCGTCAGCGTTGCACTGGACCTGGAAGTGTATTTCCTTGCCTTTTTTGTTCAGTGAGATCAGGGTGATCGCTTCCTCCACGCACTCGGCGATGCTGACCACTTCCCGGCGCCGATCGGTTTTGTTGTGGCTGCCGCTGTGCGCAAAATTGACCAGCGACTGCACAATCCTTGATGTTCTGTCCGTCTGCTCGATGATCTGTCTCGCCATGGTGCGTAACTCATCATTCTGCGTCTCGTCACGGATATTCTGTGCCAGACAGGCTATGCCCGTGATCGGGTTGCCGATCTCATGCGCAACGCCGGCGGCCAGTCGGCCAATGGATGCCAGTCGTTCACTGTGCGCCAATTCTTCTTCCAGCAGTTCTGTTTCTGTCAGGTCTTCCAACAGCACGATGACACCGTCCTGGCGAATACGCTGGCTGGCGGATTTCTCGATGACGGCCTTGTGCAGACTGATATAACGTTTACTGCCCTGCACGGTGATGGTCTGTTTGTGCAGATGTGCTGATTCTGCTTTGCGGAAGTTGTTGATCAGACTGAACCAGGGTTGGCCGATTTCGCTGATGTGCAGGCCCACAGCTTCATCGCTGTTGAGGCCGGTAAGCGTTTCCATGGCATGGTTCCACATGACAATCTGGTCTTCGGGGCCCAGCGAGCACACACCCAATGGCAGTTCTATCAGAATCTGCCGGTGATAGCGTCTCAGGTTATCCAGATCGGCCGCCATGCCGGAAAGGTTGCTGCGATAGGCTTCAATGCGGCTCTCAATGGTGGTGACATCGGTTGTACCGGGTTCGCTGTTGGATGAAAAAGGCAGAAAACGGTCAATCAGATCATGTGCGATGGCCGGGCCCAGCAAGCCCGACAGGTTGGCTTCCAGGCGACTGCGTAACAGGCGCAGAGAGTGCGGGCGGGTGTCCTGACGCTCCATGTTCAGGTCGCGCAGGGCCTGCATGACTTCGCGCGTGGCTGTTCGTTCCCCCAGCGGTTTGGTCAACTGACTGATAAATTCTTCCGCTGACCCGGCACGCAGACCGGCGCGCCGCTGTCGGCGCAGGTTGTCTACCGAGCAGATATCAGCAGAAATTCGCTCTTCCTTGGAGCTGCGTGTCAGCACGGAAACCAGCATGAATATGGCAACATTGCACACCAGGGACAAGGCGACAATTGCACGCGTGTTCAAGCTGCCCAGGGTGACAAAATTGGTGCCCGCCACGATTGGCAGTGCCAGAAAAATGAACCAGATGGCGGTGCCGATGGCCAGGCCGGCCATAAAGCCTTTTTTGTTGCCGCGCGGCCAGTACAGCAAGGCGATAATGGCGGGCAGAAACTGCAGGCTGCCTATCAGTCCGATGTTGCTGACCGCCCGGATACTTTGGTTGTCGCTTGGCATGTAATAAAACAGAAAACCGCCCCAGATCAGGGCGGTAATCAGCAACCGTCTTTTCCACAGCAGCCAGCGGTAAATGTCCTGTCTGGCGGTGGGCTGCCATACTGGCAGTATCAAGTGATTCAGGCACATGGTGGACAGCGCCAGGGTAATGACGATAATCAGACCACTGGCCGCCGACAATCCCCCAACAAAGCCAATCAGCGTAAACAGCTCTGAGCCATAATCCATACCCAGGGTAACCGTGAAGTACTCCATGGGATTGGCGCTGCCGACTTTGAGTCCGGCCCATAGTATGGGCAGCACTGGCAGGCTTAGCAGCAGGAAGTACAGCGGCAGTCCCCAGCTGGCGATGGTCAGGGCGCGCGGATGATTATGTTCATGAAAGGTCATGTAGAACATGTGCGGTGTGGCGACTGCAGCGGTGAAAAAAACCAGCATCATCACCTGAAAAGTACCGGGTGCTGCCGGCTCTTTCAACTGGCGCAACAGTTCAGGTTGTTCTCGCAGCCACTGATCCATGGCGTCCATACTGCCAAACCCGGTGTAGACCGCGAAGCCGCCCACCAGCAGCAAGGCCACCAGCTTGACCAGCGATTCAAAGGCGATAGTCATCACCAGGCCTTCATGGCGTTCTCTGCCCGAACCTTTGCCGGTACCAAAAAAAATGGCAAACAGCGTAATCAATACGCAAAAGCTCAATGCCAGGGTAGTCTGTGATGCGTCGGGGGACAGCAGGCCCACGATATTGGCGACCGCTTGAATCTGCAGTGACAATAAAGGCATGACAGCCATCATCATCACCAGCGTGGTCAGAGTGCCGGCCAAGGGGCTGCGATAACGAAACGCGAGCAGATCTGCCAGTGAACTGAGCTGGTAGGTTTTGGTCAGATTCAGAATCGGGCGCAGGAAAATGGGGGACAACAGAAACGCCAGTGAAATTCCGATGAACGGTGCCAGATAACCGAAGCCGTCCTGGAATGCATTGCCGGTGGCGGCAAAGTACGACCAGACGCTGGCAAACACACCCAGAGACAGGACGTAAACGATGGGGTGACGGACAATTTTTTCCGGAATCCAGCCTTTTTCGGTGATGAAGGCGATACCAAACAGGATGCCCAGGTAACCGATCCCGATGGCAAACAGGGTGCTGAGTTCAAAGCTCATCGGCGTTCTGTTCCCGGTACGCCCAGGCGCCCAGCGCAATGACGGCAAAGCAGATGACAAAAGGTCGATACCAGGCGCCATCCGCATCCAGCGCCCAGTCGACGCTGAGCAGGAACAGCAGGTAAGTAAAAACCAGAAAGATCAGCGTTGATGGTGGAATATACATGGCTTGGGTTGTCAGCTGAACGAAGAATTGACAGGGATAGTAGCTAACTTGGGCACGCGCTGTATATCCCAGTTTGGTATTGCCCACGCCAGTTGTTCTGCCGGCGGCGCTGTGCGTAGCTCTGCGGGTGGTCGCTGGCGCAGAAAAGCCAGCGCTTGATGCATATAGTCACTGGCACTGTCGCGCTGCAAGGGGTGGGCAAAATGTTGTTTGCTGAGTTTTTGTCCGCGTTGATTGGTGGCAACCGGAATGTGGGCATAAGTTGGCTGCGGATAACCCAGCGCCTGCTGCAAGGCAATTTGTCTGGGGGTGGAGTCCAGCAGATCATGTCCGCGCAAAACGTCGCTTACCCCTTGCCAGTGATCATCGACCACAACCGCCAGCTGGTAGGCGAAGAGGCCGTCACGTCGGCGTAACACGAAATCACCACAATCGTGTATCAGCTGCTGCCGGGATTGGCCCTGTATACGATCATCCACAGTACACATCCGGTCCGGCACCCTGAAACGCGTTGCGCTGCTGCCTGCAGGTGGCACTTCGCGAGTGCGGCAAAGATTGTCGTAAATGCCGTTCATGGCCCTGACACGCTGTCTCGAGCAGTCACACTGATAGATCAGCTGTTGTTCGGTCAGCGCTGCAAGGGCGTCTGAATAAGCATCAAGCCGGCTGCTTTGATAAAGTACCGGGCCGTCCCAAGTCAGGGCCAGGTCTTCAAGGGTAAGCAGAATCTGATCGGCGGCACCGGGCGGTTCCCGGGCCGGATCCAGGTCTTCCATGCGCAACAGCCATTGGCCGCCGCGAGAACGGATGTCCAGATAACTCGCCAGCGCGGCGAGCAGGGAACCAAAATGCAGAGCCCCGCTGGGTGACGGGGCGAACCGGCCAATGATGTTGTCGCTGGCGGCAGTCATCAGGGAGGGATCAGGCGCCCCACTGCTTCTCGCGAATTTCGTCCAGCGTTTTGCAGTCGATGCACTTGTCAGCGGTGGGGCGTGCTTCCAGGCGGCGGATGCCGATTTCGATGCCGCAGGACTCGCAGAAACCGTAATCGTCCTGAGCGATCTTTTCGATAGTGGAATCGATTTTCTTGATCAGTTTACGCTCACGGTCACGCGTGCGAAGCTCCAGGCTGAATTCTTCTTCCTGAGTGGCGCGATCGGCGGGATCAGGATAGTTGGCTGCGTCGTCCTGCAAATGATGCACAGTACGATCAACTTCTTCCATCAACTGATTACGCCACGTGCGCAGAATCATCTTGAAATGTTCTCTCTGTTTCTCGTTCATGTACTCCTCGCCCTTTTTAACTTTATAGGGCGTGAAATTTTTCAACACTGACGAGTTAACAGCAGGTGCTTCTTTCTTGGACATGGGGAACCAGGCCTCGTACCCTCGCGGGTTTTCCAGAATTCTGACGCCTTGCCCGGGGATATTGCGCCCGGTAAAAGGATCCGGTGAGCAGGCCAAGGTGGTCAGAATTGTGCTCTCAACAGTAGCGCGATCCTGCGCGCTTGCCAACAGAAACAGAGCCGTATCGGGCAGTGCGCACTCCGGCGCAAGCGGGTCTGATACGGCAAGCGCAGTAAGCTAACAGATTATTGGCGTCCAGGCTACAAAAAATGCTATGTTCGCCGCTCTTCTGAGCGCCCCTGCCATTTGCGGCCAACGGGGCATTATGCAGGCTGTTTATGTCAGTTTTTCAACCCAAGGCGGCGGATCGAACCGGGCTGATAAATCCCTTTCGTGTAATGGACGTGCTGGAGCGCGCCAGGCAGTTGGAACTTGCCGGCGTCGATGTTGTGCATCTGGAGGTGGGCGAGCCTGATTTTGCGACGGCGCCGCAAATTGTTGCCGCTGGCATCAAGGCACTGCAACAGGGGCATACCGCTTATACACCCGCTGCCGGCCTGCCCGCGCTGCGCGAGCGCATCGCCGGGTTTTATGCTGCGCATCATGGTGTTACCGTTGACCCGTCCCGTATCCTGGTAACACCCGGGGCAAGCGGGGCGCTGGTATTGGCGGCCAATCTGTTGCTGAACGCGGGCGACACTGTGCTTTTGCCTGACCCGTCTTATCCTTGCAATCGAAATTATGTTCATCTGGTTGGCGGTAAAGCGGTGCTGATGCCGCCCGCGTCGCCGGGCAGCCCTGCGCCGACCCTGGCCCAGCTCAACGAAGTCTATGACAAATCAGTAAAAGGTTTGTGGCTGGCATCACCGGCCAATCCAACGGGCGCTGTGGTTCACGCAGAAGACGTAAAAATGCTGAGTGACTGGGCATCTGCGCACGATGTTCACCTGCTTATGGATGAGATTTATCAGGGGCTGGATTATGCAGATGATCCCGCCGACGCGCGGGCAATGGGCAATTTGCCGTCCGCCCTGCGCTACAATCCGGCAAACCTGGTGGTGAACAGTTTCTCGAAGTACTTTGGTATGACCGGCTGGCGTGTCGGTTGGCTGGTGGTGCCACAGGCACTGGCAGCAACGGCCAATATTCTGGCGCAGAATCTGTTTATTGCAGCCCCGACGCCAGCCCAGCATGCAGCGTTGCGCGCCTTCGACGAGGATGTGATCGAGGTCCTGGAGCAGCGCCGTGAAGCCTTTCGGCAGCGCCGCGACTTTCTGTGCAATGCCCTGCGCACCCTGGGCTTCTCGCTGCCATGGCAGGCTGATGGAGCGTTCTATTGTTACGCGGGCATCGAGCGGTTTTCAGATGACAGTGAAGCGTTCTGTCGAATGCTGCTGGAAGAACATGGCGTGGCGGTGACGCCGGGCACCGATTTCGGCAATCATGATGCTCACAAGTACGTGCGTTTTGCGTTTACCAATGCGATGCCTCGCCTGGAGCTGGCGGTTGAGCGCCTGCAGCGCGCCTTGAGTTGAGTTGAATGCTGCCTGGCGCTAGATCAAATCCTGCCCAGCAGGGCGATATCGTTTTCATTGACCATGACAAAACCATTGCCGCTTTCATGCGGAATGGTTTTAAGTGATTTGCCTCGACACGGACCGGAAATGCACTTGCCATCTTCGACTACAAACAGTGCACCGTGAGTGGAACACTGGATGAACACTCCGTCCGGATCCATGAACTGGTCTTCCAGCCACTCCAGCGGCGTGCCAAGGTGCGGACAGTAATTGTAGTAAACGTACACGCGCTCTTCTTTTTTGACGGCAAACAGGTATTTGCCTCTGACCTCAAAGCCTTTGGCCTGGCCTTCTTCGATATCGTTCTGATGGCATAGCGTGATCATGTGGTGGTTGTCTCCTGGACGTTCAGCGCAAAGCCTGGCTGAAGTCCTGCAGCAGGTCTTCTAAGTCTTCAATCCCGACCGACAGGCGGATCAAGTTGTCGCCAATGCCCATGGAGGCGCGGCGATCGGCACCCATTTCGAAAAAAATGGTGTGCGCAACCGGAATGGCCAGGGTTCGCGTATCGCCCAGGTTGCTGGATGCGATGACGCACTGCAGCCTGTTAAGAAAGTCGAAACAGTCAATGTTGTCAGCCAGATCGATGCTCATGATCGAGCCGGGTTTTTTGAAAAGGGACCTGGCTCGTTCATGCTGAGGGTGATGCGGCAGTCCCGGATAGTACACTTTCTTGATACGTGGATGCTGGTCGCAGAACTCTGCCAGTAGTTGCGCGTTGTCGCTGGCCCTGTCCATGCGCAATGGCAGGGTTTCCGAGCCAACCGCGAGGTGATGGGCGGCTTCCGGACCCAGGGAGGCGCCAAAGTCGCGTAAACCTTTTTTACGAATCTGAGTTGTGCCCCAGAGTTTGACGTCTCCCTTGCGGTAGGTGTCACTGATATTGTCAAAGCTGCGCCAGTCGTACAGACCGGTATCGGTAAGCATACCTCCCAGTGCATTGCCATGGCCGCCGATATATTTGGTCAGCGAGTTGACGATAAAGCTGGCACCGACGCTGACCGGTCGGAACAGCCAGGGTGAGGTCATGGTGTTGTCGACGATATAAATCAGGCTGCGTTGCTGACACAGCTGCCCGATACCTGCCAGATCCGCCACCTGGGTCACTGGATTGGCGATGGTTTCGGTAAATACCAGTTTGGTATTGTCCTGAATGGCAGCAGCAACCGCACTGGCCGAAGTTGTATCAACAAAGCTGACTTCAACGCCAAAATTGCGGAACGAGTTGAACAGGCTGTTGCTGTTGCCGAACAGGAAGGCACTGGCAATCATATGATCTCCTGCGCGCAGCAGTGCGAACAGCGCTGATCCTATCGCCGCCATGCCGGTAGCGAAAGCGGTGCTGGTGATACCCTGCTCCATTTTTGTGATGCGGGTCTGCAGTGCGTTGACGGTGGGGTTCTGCTGACGACCATAGTTGTATCCGGGCATTGTGCCCTGGAAAACCGCCGCCAGGTCGCGGGCGTCTTCATAGGTATAGGCCACCGAGGTATGGATAGGCTTGTGTAATACGCCATGTTCGGGCTTGTCGGCCCGGTCCGCGTGCAGGTTGCGGGTCGTGAACCCGCTGCTGTTGTCGTTACTCATCTGCTTTGATTATCCTGTGGACCCACTGCAGCAGGCCGCGCGGTTCTGGTTGTCTGTCACTGTGTTTCTGTGGCCAGCGCTGCGTAAAGCGGCAGCGTGTTGACCATGGCCTCAATATTGCTCAACCGCGCCTGGTAACGCGGGCTGCTGCGATCACGATAATGCTCGATGAAGGTTGCTTCCGACATACCGTCGCCCTCGGTATCCGGTTCCGGCATGTACTCATACTCGGCGCTGACATCGCGCAGTTGCAGCTGCAATTCATGTGCGAGTTGCTCGCTTCGGGTTGCTGCTTCGCCCATTGCCAGGCCGGCAACATTCGCCGTCATGTCACTGAAACTGAATCCGGTTGTATAACGGGCATCATACACTTCTTTGCTGTTGGCCAGAACCTCGGCAATACCCACGCCAGCGGATGCTGCAATGGCGGCAGCACTGACAAAATGGCGACCCAGATCCTGGCGCTGGTAAAGCGTGACGCGCAGACTGGGCGGCGAATAAACACTGTCATCCGGCACGTCATCCAGCAGTTCGTGAATACTCAGATTGTTGACGTACAGGGATAATGCCTGCAGCAGGCTGCGGTTTTCCGCTATCGCACTGGTGCTTGCCGAGCGCTCACTGGCCTGAGCAAACAGCTCCGGCAAGAACGCCTGTAGGGAGACGGTTCTGCCATACTGCGCTGCTTCGCGCGCGATGTCGCCGATACGAACGTAATAACTAAGCAGGCGCCGGCGGTCTTCCTCACTCATGAATATTTGCCGCGCCTGGAAGCGCAACTGGTCCAGCACGTCGGGTTCCCATTGCAGTGTCAGGTGCAGCAAGTTGTTGTTGAGCGAGACTGCGCTGACACCATGGCGCAGATTCGCCAGCTCCTGGTTTGCCGCCCTGGCTGTTTCAAACCTGTTTCCGGCAAGGTTTTCTGCGCCGCGCATGATGCGCCGGGGCACCGGGAGGTAACCAGCATGCAGCGAGATAAGGCGGGCTCTGCCCTGATCCTGCGCAAAGCGCGCGTGCAAATTTAAATACAGCGTAATCGGACCGATCTGTAGTGGAATACTCATCCACGCCTGCGCGGTATCGCCATCAAGACTGAAGCGGGCTGCAACGTTCTGCATCTGTGGGACGTTCGCCAGGGCAAAGGCGCTCAACAGGTTTAATGCCTCTGCATCCAGGTTCAACTCCCGTTCGCCGCGGCTGCGCAATTGTGCCGGGCTGTTGTCGACGATAAGCTGTTCGATGCCGCGGATATCGGCATTGGACAAGGTGCCTGGATGTGGCACGGTGGGACGCAGGCTGACAGTGGCCACTGCCAGCAGCAGCAAGGCCAGTATCGCCAGTAGCAATATGCACGTCAGCAGGTGAGTGATGCGTTGTCCTGTCATCTTGGTACTGTCATCATGGTACTGTCATTTTAGTGCTGTCATCTTAGTACCGTCATATTGCGGGGCCTGGAGACGGGCGGAAAAATGGGTGTCGTTGCCAACGGGTCAAGTATAGACACGCATCGATTATAGAGTAATTGACGCTTAAATTTCAGCCCATGCGCATCTTGATTGCTCGAAAACGACGGTTTGCGCAAGATTCGCGGCACGACACTGGTCAGCACGTGCCCAGTCATTATAGAGTGCAGGCTGGAGTCAACGTTTCGGAAGGGTGTATTGATGAGTAAATCCGTAATGAGGCCATTGCGCCTCAGTGGTCTGATGTTGCTGTTGGTCTTGTCCGCATGCGCAGGGCAGCGGGCCGAGCAGGAGGCCTTGATGGCGCAGCAGGAAGCGGCCGCGGCGCAAGCGCGTGCCATGGCTGAGCGAGCGCAGCAGGCCGAGGCAGCCAGGTTGGCCGCAGAGCAATCAGAACGCGAACTGCGCGCGGAGCTTGAGCGAGTAGAGCGGGAGCGCGCGCAGCTGGTGCAGGCGCGCGCAGAAGCTGAACGCGAAGCTGCTGCACGGGCGCGACAGGCCGCGGCATTGCAGACGCAACAGGACGCCGACGAGCGCGCGCGCATGCGCCGTGAACAGGCTGAGCGAATCGCGGCACTGGAGCGACAAATTGTCGAGGCCGATGCACGAATTCAGCGACGGGAGCAGGCCAACGCCAAGCTCGCTGAAGCCATTACTGCGGCCGAAGAGTTGCTTCAAATGCTGGCGAGTGAGCAGCTAAAGTATGAAAATGTCGATGCGCAGGGCCAAACGGTGGAGCCGCTGCAGAAGTCTCTGATCTCCGAGCTGGAGACGCGCAAAGACATTTTGGTCCGTGAAGCTGAGCAACTGGGTAACTGAGGTCTTTGGGCTGAATGGTGTGGCCCTTGCTGGATGAGAACAAGCTGCGCTGACGAAGATCAGTATATCGGCAGGCGTTCGAAGTGATACATCAACCACTGGTTTTGCGACTGCTCAATCTCGTCGTCCGGACTGGACCAGACCGTCTGGACGTTACGCACACACTGGTAGATCCGGAAAGAGCGTGTGTCTTCGATGATCAGGCCACGCACAGACGGATTGAGCGTGTAGTTGGAGATCTCGACCAGTCTCCAGTCATCCTCCAATGTGCGACTGACGCAGTCATTTCCGGACAACAAATTCTGGTAAGGCAGCTCGACCTCTGCCCAGGCGTGCGCCGGTACCAGCAATTCGAGCTGCAGCTCTTCGTCGTCCTGGGTCCCGGTTTCGTCGCGGAATACAATCTTGTCAAGTTTGATGGCTGCGTCGCTCTGGTTTTGTGCGACAACACGCAACCCTGCGTTGCTGTTAAGATGCCAGGCTGACGAGTAGATGGCGTATTTAACCGGGCTTTCAAAACTTTCCTGGGCCGCTGCCAGCGGATCTATGGATTGGGCCAGCGCGACCAGTGGTGTGCATACCCAGGCCAGCAACCCCAGTCCGGCGATGCGGCAAGGCGCATGGCCGGCGGCATTTGCCAGTTGGGTGAGCAAGCCTGGGGCAGGACGTTGAAGCATGATGTGGGTATCCGTTAATACATACAGGACTGTCGAGAGCCTTAATAGAACATGGAATACAGCCCAAGATCAAGTTTCAATATCTCCACAGTTTTATTGTCATAGCTGAGCTGCCGGGTCTGTAGCAA
>Ga0136557_1001988_pt1 | contig 12291 bp, 10 predicted proteins | sample AntRauTorckE6832_FD_104796 | JGI IMG/M metagenome (GOLD analysis project Ga0136557, IMG submission 104796) | Saline lake microbial communities from Rauer Islands, Antarctica - Metagenome Torckler E6 #832 | ecosystem: Environmental > Aquatic > Non-marine Saline and Alkaline > Saline | place...
CAAGGAAAAGGTGGCGAACACCACGAAGGAGCTGGAAAGCAGCAAGCAGTCGCTGTCTAAGGCAAATGCTACAATAGCTGATCTCAAGCAGAATCTATCCTCGGCGCAATCCGAGCTGGAGCCCCTTCGAAATGAGAAGTCCGCTTTAACAGATGAGATTTCCGGGCTCAAGGAAAAGGTGGGCAGCACTACGCAGGAGCTGGAAAGCAACAAGCAGTCGCTGTCCCAGGCAAATGCTACAATAGCCGATCTCAAGCAGAATCTATCCTCAACGCAATCTGCGCTGACAGAATCCAAAACCCAGATTGATACTCTCCAAGAGAATTTGCAAAAAATTGACAAGACTCTCAAAGAGCTCCATCAAAAGAATAAACTGCTTGAACCAAAGACTGATTCTGATACCAAGAGCAAGAGCAACACCTAAACATCGCATCTTGTCCCATTCAACTTACAGGCGGCTTATGCTCTATGCACCAGGCCGCCTGTAATATTGTAACTGCTCACAGGGCACCAGGGCTCCCCGCGAACCACCTGGCTTACATATGACCAATACGCTTCATCAGTCTGCTTGCGAGAGAATCTCCGGAACCCTGCAAGCAGTTACAAATACCGGGGGTAGTTACATTACGTCGCTTCCCCCATAAGTAGTTACGTAATATGTAGTTACGTAATATTTTGCTAGTGAATACTGCTTTCACCCACCTGAAATTGCAGGAAAAATATCTATCGTATCGCCTTCACGGACAACCGAATCACCTTTAATGACATTGCCGTCTCGTACCGCGAGATAGTCGCCCACTTCTATGCCGGCCTGAACAGCTCCCTTATGTAAAACCACATCGAGCTTCTGCGGTTCAGAAATTTCAACCTCCACATTCCCGGCTTCAGTAAGTCGAAAACAAAGTCTTACCATTGCATTGCCCGAGCAATTTCCTCATCAGTGATATCCACAACCTCACCGGTTTCCGGCTGTGTTTCCTCATAGAACGTTTCCGCGAATCTATGCGCGGAAGCTGGAATACCGGCATCGGCATTGAACTGATGTTCCATCTTGAGAGTCTCAACCACCATTGCATCAAATTCCTCTTCACTTATATCTACATCATAGCGTGCCTTAATGAGATCAAGCAAGGGCTTCATATCGTCACGGACGGAATATCTGACAAAGTTGCACATTCCCATGGCATCCATGCGGGAACCGATGACCTGAAATTTTTTCGACAGCTCAACTTTACCTTCTTTGCTGGTAGGATCGTCCTCATCACGCAAGGTGAACCCGAAGGTATGGTCAGCTCCCATTGTTGAGGAAAGGTAGGTCACTGCCATGCCCTTTGAACCTCGTGGTTCATACGCAGGCACTCCCTGGCCAAGAACATGGGGAGCATGACGCACACCAAGCACCTGTGCGGCAATCTTGCACCCAGAGGCAAGTATACGTCCTAGCGGTGTGAGGTTCCGTATTTCCTCCATCATTTGAATGGCGGCATCATTATCGCCAAAGTCGGCTAGCCCTGCCTCCATGGCTACTCCGATGGCTGCTCCGCAATCAAGCGTGTCAACACCGGCATCATTGGCAATGCGATTCATCGTGGCAATGGTGTCCAGGTTTTTGAGACAGAGATTTGATCCCATCAGAGCCATGGTTTCATATTCCACCGGAGAGCAAAGCAGCTTGCCGTATTTGTCGGGATAGACGTTGGAGCACTGAATGGCACAGGGGTTCATGCAGGCATGCTGGGTCAACCCTTCTCCACCTCGTTCCTTAATGGTGTCATACATGGTCTGGGCGTTGATTTTTTCCGCGCCCTCCATGGTACCATGGGTAAAATTCCGTGTAGGCAGCACCTTAAACGATTGACAGATATCAACCATTGCCGCTGTTCCGTATTTGGTGAATTTGGAGGAAACAGGGTTCTCCCGAAGCAGCTGGACAATTCTCTTGGCACCGGCCTTGAATGCATCGGCATCGGCAAACTCTGCCTTGACATCACCATCATTTTGAATGACCACGGCAATAACCCGCTTCGATGCCATAACAGCACCCAGGCCGCCCCTGCCTGCATAGCGTGAACATACGCCATGGGGATCGGAACAGGCGATACCGGAGGTATACAGCAGCTTTTCGGCAGCTGGTCCTACGGTCATACATCCTGCCTTATTGCCGAATTTTTCACTGAGGAGCTCTGATTTTTCATACACGCCCTTTCCGGCAAGAAAATCGCCTTCCATAAACTCAACACCATCTTTGCCGATGACAATAATCTGCCACGCGGCATCACGGGCAGGTGCACCCTCAAGCGAAATGCACCGCAGACCATGCTGGGACATGCGTATACCGACGATACCGCCGGCGTTACTTTCCTTGATCCCACCAGTAAGCGGGCTTTTTCCACCAACACTGATACGATCGGAGCTGGACACGGTGGTCCCGCTCAGGGGGCCGTTACAAAAAAAGAGTGCATTCTTTTTCCCCAGAGGTTCGCAATCAGCCGGGACTTCCCTGCTGACCAGGCGGGATGAAAGAGTTCGTCCACCGAGAAGGTAGTCATTCGTCGACCGGCTTTCCTTTTTCACTTCTTTATTCGCCGTATTAATCCGTAAAATGGAAAACATCCGTTTCCTCCTTTATTTCAATTCTATCCGTAACTGCTCATAGGGCACCAGGGCTCCCCGCGAACCACCTGGCTTACGTATGACCAATATGCTTCACCAGTCTGATCACGGGAATCTCCGGCACCCTGCAAGCAGTTACAAATACCGGGGGTAGTTACATTACATCGCTTCCCCCATGAGTAGTTACCTCTATCCTTTAACAAAAATCGCTTTGATAATAACGTTTGCCATTTTGGGATTTTCTTTGACTCGTCGCGTACAATACCCAAACCACTGCTTTCCAAAAGGAACATATACGCGCATGGTATGCCCCTTTTCAACTATTGATTTTCTCAAGGCAGGGGTGACGCCATAGAGCATCTGGAATTCATATTTATCCTTGGGAGGATTATATTTTTCCAGGAGCTTGTAAGCGCCTTCTATAACCGGCGTATCATGCGTGGCTATAGCCGGATACATTTTCTCCTTGAGCATCAACTCAATATCTTCAATGAAATGCTTGTTAACCTCATTATAATTTTTATAGGCAATGGAAGGGGGTTCAACGTAAATCCCCTTGCAAAGACGCAGATTAAGAGGAGTCTCTTCGCTGTTGAGATCTTTCAGATTTGTAATATCCTGATGCGTTCGTTTTAAATAGCACTGCAAAACCAGCCCGACATTTTCAGGAAATTCCTCTTTGAGTTTGCGAAAGAGCTCGATCTCAAGGTCCGTACAGGGAGAGTCCTCCATATCAACCCGGACGAAATTATCATAGGACGCTGCCTTTGCAACAATTTCTCGAACAAGCTTGTACGCTACATCCTTATCGATCAAAAGACCAAAGAAGGTAGGCTTAAGACTGTAGTTTCCGTTGACGCCTGCTTTTTCCGCAGCTTCTATGACCTCAAGGTACTCATTTTTGTTAGCCTCAGCCTCATCAAGGGTCTTGATAAACTCACCCAGAACATCGATGGTGGTCAATATCCCCTCACTATTCAGCTCTTTCGCTGCCTGAACAGCATCTTCAATGGTCTCGCCGGCTATGTAATCCTTGGAGAAAAGCCAGACCAGCTTCTTCGGCATATACGGCAACGTTTTTGCTATGAGTTCGCTAAACATTTGTCCTCGTTCTCTTTTATAGGGTTAATCTTGGTTACAAATACCGGGGTTAGTTACAGTACGTCACTTCCCCCATAAGTAGTTACCATTTGTAGTTACCGTTTTCGTTGACTAGCTGACAGATTCTGCTCTAACTTTGCATCTCTAGTCGTAACTATTCAGGTGGGAGCACCAAATTGGCATAACCACCGAGTTGTAACTGTTTAAGAGTGCTCCATATTGGCTCATTTGGGACTTTGAAGCATACTTGTGCTATTCGAGAAAGCTCAAATGGGACAAGATGGGGTGGTCCTGAATAGTTACCTCCAGTCTAACTTTAAATTGACATACCTCCCTGTGACATAGTAACTTTGTATACTATTTGAGAATACATCAGTAGTACGCTATCATTGTTTGGCTGTCAAGAATTTTTGCAAATGAGTCCCCCCTTGCTAGTAATGGCCGGTATCAAAGGACCAGCATGTTTTGCTTTTATCGCCAGCACGTCGGGGCTATCATCTGACGTTCATTCAACATGAGGGATTTTGATCTATAAATCCTGAGTGTTCAATACAATTGCAACTTTCAATGGCCACACATCACATGAATATGCTATTGAGGATGTTTTGTATTCCACCTCCGCTAAACCGGAGATAGGTCAGGATTATTTTCAGTGCCCTCTCGAAGGGGGTACACGTACTTTGGATTTTGTTGGCAATAACACGATGCATCAGGGCCACCGTGAAAACACTACAGGATTTCTTATTTTTTACACAGTTTTGGGCAGTATGTTACGGCTCTCAGGAATCCACCATTAAAATATGACAGAAATATTATGAAAAATACCCGGGGTAATTCTGAAGATGCAGTTTATCAGAAAATAAAGAATGCCATTCGCAAACGCTATATTAAACAGGGAAGCCAGCTTGTGGAAGGGAGTTTGGCACAAAAACTCAGTGTCAGCAGAACGCCTGTACGCAGTGCTATTCGTAGACTGGCGGCAGAGGGATTAGTCAACAGCCTGCCCAACAAAGGAGCTTTTGTCATCACTCCCACACTCAAAGAAATTGAGGAAACCTTTATGGTTCGTGGTACCCTCGAACAAATGGCGGTCCATCTTGTAGCACCATCTATTACACCCGGGCAGGTGGCAACCCTTCAGGACCTGTTAACACGAGAGGAAAATGTCTTTGCCGAGCAGGACCTCGATGAATACTATATTGTCAACGATACCTTTCACCATAAAATCGCTGAATTTTCCGGAAACAGTGTACTTACTTCCTATGTCAGCACGCTGCTTGACAGAACACGGATCTTTCTCATATTATTTGACCCCTTCAGCAAACTCTCCATTAGTCCATCACTGAATGACCACCAGGCTATCATAACGGCCCTTGCAGACCACAATGGTCAATCAGCGGCACATGCCGTAGACCAACACATCCGCAACTCTGTAGCTGATCTGGAAAAGGTGGATGTGATCCCCGAAGACTATCTTTCCACGTAACTGCTCACAGGGCACCAGGGCTCCCCGCGAACCACCTGGCGTACGTATGACCAATACGCTTCACCAGTCTGATCGCGAAGGTAAGCGTAAGACTCCAAATCTCCGGCACCCTGCAAGCAGTTACCGGGGCTAGTTACATTACGTCGCTTCCATATCAGTAGTTACCTTTCCACTTGAATGATTGTGCAAGAACAGCTGCCGAAGAACTATGCCGGCGTATGCACAAATAAGGTTTTAGCAACCGTTACTTGATTCCAGCTTCGTGGTAATAATTTTTGAAGCCGGGGTGATGGACAATCCTCCAAGTGCGGTGCACCGCAGTTCATGCGGCAAAGCTCTCCCCACCTTATCCATGGCATCAACAACCTCATCGAAGGGGATAACATGGTCAAATCCGGCCATGGCCAGATTGGCACAGGAAACACCATTGCCGGCAGCCAGTATGTTTTTCCCCAGGCATGGTACCTCGACCCTGTTGGCAACAGGATCGCAAACCATTCCGAAAATATTCTGCAGAGCCATGGAGGCTGCGGCCATTGAAGATTGAAAATCTCCGCCCATCATGGAAACAACTGCTGCGGCAATCATTCCTGATGATACACCGCATTCCGCCTGGCAGCCGCAGATTTCTGCCGAAAAGGTGCTTCTCGTGGCGATCAGAACGCCCACGACACCTGCCGCCAACAACCCCCGCGCCCGTGCTTGCCGGTCAAGCCCTTGAGCTTCACCAACAGCCATAATTGTTCCCGGGAGCCCTCCACAGGACCCGGCGGTGGGAGCTGCAACAATAACTCCCATTGCACTTTTCACTTCCATCAATGCCGTCACGTTGGGGATTATCGCATCCAACACGCCAAGATTGAGCATCCCGCCCTGCTGTTGCCTGGCGGAATATTTATTGGACTGCACACCTAGTATCCTGTCGCCATACTCTGTCCCACGCAAACCTTGGTGTATAGATTGTTCTGTTATTTCTATAACTTGCGATGCTTTTAGCATCACCTCCCTCTGGCTAAGCCCACCTCTTGCACATTCATACGCAAGGGCCAGGTCGGCTAGATCGGCAATTCCCTGTTCCGAGCCATATCTCTCCATTTCCAGCGCATTACTGAAGGGTAAGCCCATATCCGCAATAGAGAGGATTGGCAGTACCGGCGAAATAATTTGCGTTGCGGTAACACTTTGAAAATCGCTAATCGCGCTGAGCAAATTTTCATCAAAAGGAGTCAGACTGGAGGCAAAGAGAAGAGACGGCTCGATATCTTCGGAACCGGCAACCCTGCAACCATAATTATTGAGCAACTCCAAGAGGGAGGCCGGCATCTCTTTGCCCCAGATCACCAGTCCATAGCAGTCTCCGTAAAAGGATACTGCCAGGCCATCAATCTTTTTCACCTCAATAATACCTCCCCCGATGGAAAGTGCTGAAAGAAAGTGTTCTTCTTCTCCATTGTACAGGGTAAGATTGTAAGTATTCGGGTGGGGGTCTCCGAATACACCATTGACGTATTCTATCGTAAGATTGTTTTTTTGCATTTCACGTTTATATTCTACCAGCCTCTCATCATCTGCTTCAAACCCCATGAGCCCTGCACAAAGCCCCATATCCGACCCTTGGGAGAGATAGGTTGTAGGTAAAGAACCGTTGAGGTCAAAGTGCACCTTTATTCTTTGAAATTCACCTCCCATCAGCTCTCTGCCAATCTTTCCTATCCTTACTGCAGCAGCACTGTGGGAACTGGAAGGACCTCTCATTACAGGCCCGATAACATCGTTAAAAATACTGGGGATACTCATAATTGTTTTCCTTTTCTGTCAACGGATCTCAAAAAATTTTCTGCTTACCAACAAAGCTCAGTTGATCACCCATGGAGCCTGCCGTTTTGTTTTCATGGGACGCCATAAACCCATCCCTGTGGGCTTAGCTGCAGCCGTCCGGGCTGCAGATACCCATGAAAACAACACGGTAGACTCCTTACCCTTCAGATATCAGTGCTTCCAGCTGAGTTTCGTTGGTAATCAGCAAAAAATTTCCCTGGATCTAATACCTCGAAGGCATTGGATCCCCTTAACCTAGCGCAAAAATATACGTCAATACCACTTCTCCTAACACAACTTCACCAATATTCACATAACTCTCATTCACTTCTAAAAGACCGATGGAAAACATTCAAGATGGTTGCTACAATAAACAAAATAGTGTATCCATAAAAAACTATCATTGAACTGTATATATTTATTGTATACAATTTATCTGAAAATATTTACTATCACCATACCAAATATGTGTTTTCATGTTTTACAAAATCGACATGTGGGATACAGTACTATTCATTCCCATTAATTATTAATCTCAAGTAAAATCAGGAGGTGATAACAGCACATCGTATATCGATCCAGCTATCAGCAAGTACTATTAATTTCAAACCATAGGGAGAGTGAAGAATGTTTAGTAAATTGAGATCTATTGTTTGTATCACCTCGTTAAGTCTTCTTCTTGCATTTGGAAGCAACACAGCCTTCGCAGAGCCAGAAATGGTTCTCAAATTTGCGGGCCAGAATGCATCCGACCATCCTGCCACCGACATGATGAACAAAGTTGCCAAGCAGATTGCCGAGGGAACGGATGGCCGCATTGAGGTTAAAGTTTATCCCGCGAACCAACTCGGCGATTACAGCCTTGTTTACGAAGAGCAAATTCGTGGAACCATTGATATGTCATTAATTTCGGTGCCCAGCCAGTTCGATCCTCGGATGGAATTAATCTATATCAACGGTTATGTCAGCGACTATGAGGATGCAAAAAAGGTTTTTGCTCAGGATGGTTGGATCTTCAAGAAAATGAACGAATTCAACGAAAGGCTTGGCGTCAAACTCCTTGGTTTTTACGTCGAGGGCATGATTGGCACCGGTACCACCAAGCCCGCCAATGAGCCCCTCAACCCTGACGTAGACAAGGGTGTTCTGGTCCGTGTTCCCAATATGGACGTATACAACCTTGCAGCACGAGCCATGGGCTACAATACTCAAACGGTTCCTTATGCCGATGTCTACCAGGCTATTCAGACCGGCGTTGTTGACGGCGTCAATGGCTACCCGGTAGCTGCTGCCTACACAGCTCTTGGCGATGTCCTCGAGCACTGGTATATGACCAACTATTCCATCGAGGTTCTCAATTTTATGATCAGCGGCAAGACCTGGAGCAAGATCAAGCCCGCAGACCAGGCCGTGATCGAAAAAATCCTCGCTGATGCAACCACCAGCAGTATTGAGAATGCCCAAAGTGTTGATCAACACTACATGGATCTCATGGAGAAAAAAGGCATCGAGGTTCACACCTACACCAAGGAAGAGTTGAAGCCCATAATGAAGGCGAGTGCCACCACCTGGACAGAACTCGAGAAGAACATGACCAAGGAACTCATGGACGAATTTAGAAAAGAGCTGGCTCCAAAGTGATTCTTCTCCTCTTTGCAGCGTTGTTTTAATTCTCAAGATGAGGTTCGGGGAAGCCACGCTTCCCCGAACCTCAAACTATGCTATGGAGCAGTCTTGTGTCAGATAACATAAATGAAACCGCATGTACCACAACACCTGAATGCGGAAGTGTTGTGAGCTTACGGAAAAATTTTTTCGACCGCATAGTCATCAACCTCTTTTCCTTTGTCTGTTTTTTCTGTGCCGTTGCCCTTACCCTTATAATCTGTGTCGCCACCTTCTTCCGCTATATTCTCGAGGGGAACCTTTATGGGTACGAAGAGTGGGTGAAGATTCTGGCTTTTTGGCTGTATTTTATGGGAGCAGCAGTCGGGGCCTATAACCGCACCCACATTCGCGCAGATCTGGTCAACGCCTACCTGAAGGACGGAAAATTCAAAGATTTCATGAAGTTCTTAAGAGATTTGATAACCTTCAGTGTGGCCGGCCTTTTTGCATGGTACGGGTACATATTCTTTATGTTCGGGTTTATGGGGCCTTTGGGCACCGGAATAGCTATTCCTATGACCAGCGTCTGGAGAATACCGATGTGGATCGGCTATTTATCGGTATTTCTAGGCTTGATGTTCATGGTCTACTATTTTGGCAGGGACTTCGTTTTCAGCGCACGTGCACTGTTTAGGAGGAAAAAGAGATGATTTTCATTGCGCTTCTAATTCTTGTACTCTTTTTGATGATCGGTGTCCCTGTCCCCGTCAGTTTTATGGGATCCGCCGCTTGGTTGATATTTTTCGGCGGTGTCGATGGTACTGGCTATTCAGCCACACAATTGCTCCCCTACGGCTACGGACAGATGAATTCAGTTTCACTGATTGCCATCGCACTGTTCATTGCTGCAGGCGGGATCATGGAGCGGGGCAGGATTGGTGAAAAACTTATTGATTTTGTCGATGTTTTTGTTGGTCACTTAAAGAATGGGCTCGGCATTGTGGCCGTCGTATCGTGTGCCATTGTCGGTTCTATCTGCGGCGCTGCCTGCGCCACACTGTCCTGTGTCGGATCTATCATTTTCCCGCGCTTTAAAGAAGAGGGGTATCCACGGGGAGTCGCTGCAGCGCTTTTGGCAAACGCTTCGCTTTTGGGGCTGCTTATTCCACCCAATGCAACGTTGATTATTTATGCCTGGATCAGCGGCCAATCCGTTCTGGAATGCTTTCTCGCCACAGTTATCCCCGGTTTCATTACAATCGTAGTGTTATGCCTGGTGAACGGATGGCTTCTTCGGCATAACACTACAATAAAGATAGGCGACAAGAAAGACAGAACGGTTTCCGATCGAGTTCAACTCTTTCAATCAAGGGGGAGAATGGCCCTGCCGGCTCTGATGCTGCCGGTTATTGTTCTAGGTGGAATCTACGGCGGGATCATGACCACCACGGAAGCATCAGCAATGGCTGTTTTCTATGCGATTCCGGTGGGACTGTTCGTATATAAGGGACTCACCCTGAAAAAGACCTATGAAGTCATCATTGAAACAGGCATCACCACAGGTGTGATCATGGTTATGCTGTACTCGGTCGCCATGCTCAGCCGCCTCTATCTCCTTGAGGATCTACCGGGCCACCTGCTTTCCCTCTTCTATGCCATTTCCACTGATCCCCTTGCTATTATGCTCATGATTAACATCTTTCTCGTAATCATGGGTATGCTTATGGATGATATCAGCGTTGTTGTCCTGACAACACCTATTCTAATGCCGATCATAATGGAGTTGGGTTTCAGTCCAATACATTATGCTGCAATTGTAGGCGTAAATACAGGCCTTGGCTGCATCACTCCGCCGGCGGCCCCTGTTCTCTACCTCTCGGGCCGTTTAGGGGATGCTCCCATAGATGAAATGATGAAACCATGCCTATGGTTTATTCTTTTATGCTGGATACCCATACTTTTTCTGGTGGTCTATTTCCCGAAGCTTTCTTTGTTTTTGCCTCATTTTATTATGGGAACACCTTGGTAAAGTTGAATATGAATTTTTATCGTAACGTTTTCGCAGTCCTTTGCTTCGCCTTTTTCCTCACCGGGATTACCACTAAAGCCCCTTTTGCTTTTCTGGTTGCCATGTTTTGTGCAATATTATCAAGGACTGCGGAAAAGAAAGGATGGCCCGATCCCTTTTAGGGTACCTTGAAAAATTAGGTAATTCGTTCGAGTTCGAGGAACAGTGAAAATAAAAAGCGCAGCATATTAGTTATATGTGAGCATTTTTATTTTCGCTGTGACAAAGAAATCGGGCGAAGGAGCAATTTTTCAAGGTGGCCTTAAGAAGTAGCCTCTACTCGACACTGTCCTCTTCGAAATTTTCTTTTTTATATATCGAGGGTTTTATGAAAGATAACACCATACTTTTTTTTTCCAGTACAGATATACATGCTCTTCTGGGTATGAAAGACTGTATAGAAGCAATGAAGATCGCCTTTACTGCCTTGAGCCATGGTGAAGCCGTCATGCCTGTGCGAACGCGTCTAGATATGACTGCCGACAATGCCAATGCCCTCTTTATGCCCGTCTATTTACCCAGTATTCAAAAAGTTGCCGTCAAAACAGTCACAAATTGCATCGACAATCCCTCCAGAAACCTTCCCATGATCCACGCGATGATGATGGTATTCGACTCTAAGACCGGTGTTCCATTGGCAGTACTGGACGGAGAGGCCATAACCGCCATGAGGACAGGTGCTGTGTCCGGCCTTGCAACATCACTGCTGGCAAGAAAGGATGCCGCCATAGCAGCAATAATTGGAACAGGCGCACAAGGCGAAACCCAACTCGAGGCTGTTTGTGCGGTCAGGGATATTCAAAAAGCCTATGTCTTTGATCTACAGGCAGACAAAGCTAAGGCTTTTGCTGCGAAGATGAGTAAAAAATTGAATCTGGAGGTGGTAGCAGCAGGGTCCAACGATGATCTTGCAAAGGCTGATGTTATCTGTACTGCCACCCCATCGCGCACACCCGTTTTTGAAGACTCCCAACTGAAAAACGGGGTGCATATTAACGGTGTTGGTTCCTATAAGCCTGATATGATTGAAATTCCACACAAAACCATAGCAAGAGCCAAGGTCGTTGTCGATCAGAGGCAAGGCTGCCTGGCAGAAGCCGGTGATCTGTTGCAACCTATTCAGCAGGGATTGCTGAGCGAAGACCACATCCATGGTGAACTGGGCGATGTCGTAACGGGAAAAATCGCCTCGCGGGAAAACGAGGATGAAATAACGGTTTTTAAATCGGTGGGGGTCGCTGTGCAGGATCTTATCAGCGCGGATCTTGTGCTCAAAAAGGCGCAGGAAAAAGGTGTCGGGACGCACTTGCAGTTATAATCTTGAGGCTACCTTGAAAAATGAGATTTTTTCTCTAAGGTCGAGGCGCGTGAGAGAATTTTACCGGAGACATATAGTTGATATTTCGAGGATAAAATTTTTTCGCGCAACGAAGAGATTGGACGGTAAGTGAACGAAGCGAGACTCCGAGAAGGGCCATTTTTCAAGGTGGCCTTGATTACCATCGAAACTCAGTTCGAAGCACTCAAGGGCATGCTCTACAACGGGGTGCCACCACCATCCATCATCAACTAGGCGCCCCGTAACTATTCAGTAGCA
>Ga0136557_1001989_pt1 | contig 12289 bp, 8 predicted proteins | sample AntRauTorckE6832_FD_104796 | JGI IMG/M metagenome (GOLD analysis project Ga0136557, IMG submission 104796) | Saline lake microbial communities from Rauer Islands, Antarctica - Metagenome Torckler E6 #832 | ecosystem: Environmental > Aquatic > Non-marine Saline and Alkaline > Saline | place...
TAATATACTGTACATCTCAATTATTCTTCTCGTAAACCCTAACCCAGTCAACATACATATACTGGGGGAACGGGGTGCTGTCGTCAGGCCTGCCTGCGAACGTACCGCCAACGGCAATATTCAACAGAAGAAAAAAGTCCTGATGAAACTCTGAAAGTTCATCAGCGGTGATGGGTGTTGATGCATATTGCTCTCCATCTACAAACCATGAGATTTTCTCTGAATCCCACTCCAGTTCGAACACGTGAAAGGCATCGGCAAATTTCCCTTCTTCCAGTTCAAAAGTTTCAGCTCCCATCATGGCATGCTCCCCGGAAGCAACAGCGTAGTGAATATTCGCTTCAACGACGCCATCGTCTTTGGAGCCATACAGTTCCAGAATATCGATTTCGCCGGTTTCTGGCCACGGTGTGTCACCTCCATTTTCATCGATATTGGCACCCAGCATCCAAAAGGCAGGCCAGATCCCTTCACCCTGGGGAAGCTTTATCCGGGCGGCTATCTTCCCGAATGTCCAGGCGTGCTTATTTGCTGTATTCAGCCGGGCAGACGTGTATTGATCTATTCCGTGGGAATCACTTTCGTGAATGGCTTTTATCACAAGGCAACTGTCTTCGATATAAGCATTGTCTCTGCTTTTGGTATAGCGCTGCCATTCTTCGTTGAAGCGCCCGGCCTCTTCAACCTGAAAATTCCAGTTCGTTGCGTCGATCGAATCGGCCTCGAACTCATCTGACCAGACCAGGTTCCAATCCTCACCCGGCTGGTTGACTGTTTCATTTTGGTCCGATATAGAGGTGTTAACGTCTTCTTTTCCTTTGTTCATACAAGAATTTAGTGCGATTGAAAGTAATACAATTACCAGTAATCCGGTTAATGATTTTTTCATTTTATACGATGTATTTTGATAACTGCCTTTTTATTTATATTTCTGTGCCATTTATAATTTAATTGGCTCTTCTAATCTTATTTTTAATATCAGCGCTTCAAGAATTAAGATGTAGAAATCAGATATAGTATCAAAGTATGCCCGATGAGTTAGCTTAAGAAAGTGAGAAAAAACAGACTGAACTTTTTGGTGCTATTAATGTGACAGTCATAAAAAGTGTGCGAACAGGTAGAATAGTACCGTTACCAGTAAATAAGATAAGTATGCAAATTTATCGTTTTCGGGAAATGCATCAGATTTCGCTGTAAGTTAAACTAAATGAATTTAGTGGAAACGACACTAGTCACACTATGGTGGATTATATATAGGGGTGAGGTACAGATAGCCATTGTGTGGAATGGACTCCGCTTGTATCAGTGGACAGCCATACTTTCGGTGCTGGTGGGTATAGCTATGACTTTGAATCAGATTCAGGCCATACTTCATATGTCGGCTTACAACACAGACGCTTTAACTGCTGCCTTTATCGGAGGACGTTTTGTATTCTTTGCGATGGGGGTAGATTTCCCGCAATCGAATGCCCGTTTTTCACGCCTGGTTTAAAAACGTGATCATGAGAAGTGCAGAGCCTTCGGATGGTTAACTGGTAACAATTATTCTCTGCCAAACAGGTTTTTGAAATTCCGATCGAAATCATCGCCTCCCCAACTAATTGAGATTTTTGATAGAGCAAAATGACCGGCGATCACTTTCGTGGCTATGAATGAACCGCCGGTTTTTCATTGTCATTGTTACTGTCTGATCAGTTCCCTTCTCCGAAATACTCATTGACCAGCACCGGTTCTCCATAGCCAAGTTGCTCCAGTCTATCCATTTGCGTTTTGGCATCACCTACCACCAGCCAGATCATCTTATCCGGGTTTGCATACGTTCGTGCCAGTTCCTCTATTTGGTCTTTGGTCATAGTCTGAACCATGTCCTGGCGATCGCGCACGTAATCAGGTGACCAGCCATAAGAGCTGATATTCGACAACATGTTCAGTTTGGAACCGGATGTCTCAAACTGTCGGGCAGAGCTTTTTATGAGATAACTCTTGGTATTCGCCAGGTCATCATCCGTGAAGGTCTCAGGATATGCTTCAAGGATATCTTTGACCAGTGCTGCCGATTCGTAAGTGACGTTAGTTCTCACACCGCTTGAGATGGTGAATGGTCCTGCCATGTCGGAGCCGGAGAATCCGGAGCGGATTCCGTACGTATAGCCTTTACCTTCCCGTAATTCCTGTGTGAGGCGTGATGCAAATCCACCACCTCCAAGCTTATAATTCATGATGGTAGCCCGATAAAAATCAGGATCTGTTTCAGGCATAGCCAGATAGCCAAACCGTAGTACGGATTGTTTTGCATCGGGTACATCATAGAAATAAACCGTGGATGATTCCGGGGCTTCCGGCAGATCAAATTCAGGGATTTCAACAGGTTTGTTTTCCCATTGGGTTTCCATAGATGCCATAGAAGCAACGACCTCATTGTTATTAATGGCACCCACTACGTGCATGTCTGCCACAGAAGGTGAAAAGTTGGACTCGTAATAAGATTTCAGATCATCCAGCGTAATATTCTCAACAGTATTGCTTTTTCCGATTGTATTATATGACAAGATGCTTTCTTCACCGTATAGCAGTTTGTTGTACGTGTTGGAGGCGATACTGTTTGGATTGGCACTTTGCTGTGCGATCTGACTGAGGGTACTTTGTTTGGCCAATTCAAACTCACGTTCATCCCAGCGGGGTTGCAGCATAATCTCCTCAACCAGTGCCAGGGTCTCCTCATAATTTCGGGCCAGGGAGTTCCCGCGGATTGTAAGAGATTGCCGTCCCGACGATACATTGATATTTGCTCCCAACAGATCGATTGCTTCCTCAAGTTCTTCCGGAGTTTTATCAGCCGTTCCTTTAGTCATCAAATCTGCCATAAGACTTGAAACGCCGGCATTTTCTTGATCCTCAAGCATAAGCCCGCCTTTCAGCGTGATCTCAAATTCAACGAGAGGCAGCTCATAATTTTCGATGCCGTAGATCTCAAGTCCGTTAGCAAGTTCAGTCTCCCAGACTTCGGGAATGGCAGGAGCAGGAGTTTCGCCGTAAGGAGGTTCAACGGTACGGTCAAAACCGGAGGGTGTGCGCTCGTATTTGGTTTCTTCGGGAATTTCAAATTGTTCACCGCGACCTTCCGCAACGATCTGTTCTTCTTCAACTTCAGCAGGTGCAGAATTTTCCAGTGCAAGCTTGTTTTGTCCTTGAGGAACAAAACTTGTAGCCACGAAAGGTTGCCCCTTGATGTATTCTTCATACACTTGCATGACGTCTTCTTTAGTCACAGCCAGTGTTTTCTGAATATCTTCGTTGATGTACCCCGGATCATTGGCAAAGATATTATACTGAGCCAGCTGAAATGCTTTTCCAAGAACGCTGGAGAGCCCGTTGTAGAAATCTGTTTCAATACCCGCTTTGATACGATTCAGGTCGTCATTGGTAAATCCGTCTTCTTCAAAACGGGTAAAGGCTTCACTAACAGCTGATTCTACATCATTTAAATTGGTCCCGGGATAGGCGCGGGTGATAAGAGTTATCTCGCCTGCAATTTCAGAATTCCCACTGCGCATAAATACGGTTGAGGTAAGTTCTTTTTCTTCAACCAAGACCTTGTAAAGCGGTGCTTTTTTACCCTCAGAAAGAAGCTGAGTGAGTATGTCGAGGGCATAGGCATCCTCGTTATAGAGATCTACTCCCGGCCAGACTATGCGGAGCTCAGGTAGCCGGGCAAAATTATCTTCATAATATAATTTTTCAGTCTCATCCAGAGAGACCGGCTGATCGGTCAATGGTTCGATCTCTTCACCACGTGGGATCTCGTCAAAGTACTTGCGAACCCATTCCTTAGCTTGCTCAGTGTCAAAATCTCCGGCTATTACCAGTGTGGCATTATTTGGAACATACCATCGGTTATAAAAATCCTTAACGTCCTGAAGGGTGGCATTCTGAAGATCCTCAAGTGAACCGATCACCTGCCAGCTGTACGGATGCCCTTCGGGATACAGGTTTTTATCAACTACGTAACTGGCGTGTCCATAGGGTTGATTATCCACACCCTGACGTTTTTCATTCTTCACAACCTGCTTCTCTTTGGCAAGTACGGCTTCAGTTACTGTATTTATGAAGTAGCCAAGTTTATCGGCTTCTGCCCAGATCATTTTTTCGAGCGCATCATTCGGGACGGTTTGAAAATAGTTAGTCCGGTCACGACTTGTAGAACCGTTGGCTCCTGATCCACCGATACGTGAACTCATTTCATCGAGTCCGCCTTTGCCCAGGTTTTCAGACTCAAGGAATAACAAATGCTCGAACAGGTGAGCAAAGCCGGTCCGGCCTTCGATCTCCCGTGCAGAACCTACGTGAAAGGTAAGGGCAACGGCAGTAACGGGGTCGGAATCGTCCTTATGAAAAATAACTTCAAGACCGTTATCGAGCGTGATCTTTTCGTAGTCGACAGAAAATTCAGGTTGCTTTTGGGTACAGGAAGAGACCACAAAGGCAATGATGAGAAGTATAGAAAACAGAGAGAAAATGCGTGAGTACATGAATATTTTTTTTAAAATGTAGGTGAAGCTGAATATAACAGGACATTTGGTACAGGTTTGTAAATATTTGGTTCTAAGGTTGAATAGAATTTCAATAAATAAATGATAGTTGTATCATTCTGTATATGATTAATGTCAGGAATTTGAAATCAAGAGAGTTTAAACTAAAATTCTTTTGACCTTTTGAACGATTAAATTAAATATCGATAGAATGATAAATTTGAAACATTTTATTTAAAAGAGATTTATATGCCACTATTCATGGATCTTCATATTATAGAGGGAATAACCATTGAGGGTGTAAAAGAAGCCCACATCGCAGATAAATCTGTTGAGGATAAGCATAATGTAGAATTGATTCAGTTTTGGGTAAATGAAGAGGTGGGAACCGTAATGTGTCTTTTGAATGCTCCTGATAAGAAAGCCTGTGTGGCAATACATCAGGAATCACACGGTAATATCGCCTGCAAGGTTGAAGAGGTAGAACCCGGGTACTTCCATCAATTTATGGTAAGAGATCATCAAGTTGACCAGGGAATGGTCAGACATCAAAATGGAAACGTTGATCTTGGTTATCGCTTTATACTGGGTGTGGAAATTATGTGCCATGCTGATGTCAACAGTTCCGATGATTTCAAGCGCCTTTCAATACCTGTCGCAGTCAGAGATCTTGTCCGAATTAGCATAAAAAATTGTGGGGGCAACGAAATGAAGATTGATGTTTCCGATACTCTTTTTGCAGTTTTTACGGATTCAAAAACTGCTTTAAAATGTGCCGATGCTTTACAACGAATGCTCTCCAAAAAGATGAGCAATACTAAAGACCCCGAGTGGGATATCACTTTTAAATTAGGGGTGAGCGGCGGTTTACCCTTAACCGAAAATAGGGGGTTTTTTGAAGGAGTTATTCGAACCGCACAGAGGCTGAGTTTTGCCGCTGGCAACCAGGAAATCCTGGTATCTCCCATTATCAAACAATTAAATGGCCTTGAAGAAACATTCGCAGAATCATCTATACGTGTTTTAAGTACCTCAGAAGTAGAATTTCTTCTAAATCTCTTTAACATTGTCGAGGATAATATTGCAAATAGTCATTTCAATGTACATTCACTAAGTCGGGCCATTGGTGTTAGCCGTCCTCAATTATATAGAAAGATTATGTCTGCTGCGGGTCGGCCACCAAGTTTATTTATACGCGATCTGAGAATGCAAAAGGCCTTACGTCTCATCAGAAAACAACAATACAATATTTCCGAAGTATCTTTAGAAGTAGGTATTAACAATCCCTCTTATTTTTCAAAATGCTTTCGTGATACATTCGGTATCTCCCCTTCAAAAGTGAATTCCTGATCCATCTTTACAATCTGTATTTCAAAGAACATGGGTTACCTCAGATATTTCCGAAAACCCGGACCATTCCAACCTTGAATACTTGCTAATTTTGGAGCAACGCATTCAGGAAAAGATTTTATGGGAAAAATAGGGTCATAAACGGTTTTATGTTGATCGGTGTGGGTAAGTTCCTGTATAAACTTGACCCCCAAAAAGAATTACACACAATAATTGAATGATTTCCCCGGTACTTTTCCCGCGGGGACAGGTGAACGGCCACCCCGCTGAAGCAGGACTAAAAGAAGAAAGTGCCCATGCCGAAGGCATACCCTCGGTGAAAACCGCCGGGCGAGTGATTTGCTCCGGCGGGCCCATCCGGACGCATTGCTATGTGAACACCCCTCCCCACACAAAAGGCGTGGGACTCCCCTCGATGGGAGATTACAAATGTCCATCTCGCGTTGTTACTGTAAACCTAAGTTCGATTAATAAATCAAGTTATTGATAGTCCCCCTTTCTGTAATCATTTTTTAAAACCTAACTCATGTCATAAGGATTCATCTATAGATCCGGTACGTCGGTTGGAGTATCATAACTTTGAATATAAAGGATTTACCCAAATCCGCCGGCCGTGAACCGGACGGGGTATATTTTTTAATAAATGATCTTGAAGCAATTGAAGACAGGGCTCGAACATGGATCTTGAAGCGACCGAAAGACCTCCAGGCGTTGCAAGCATAATCTTCAGATTTTGCCTGTTGCTTAAAAGTTACCTTGCCTGATCGCTACATTGTGCAATTTAAAATATACGGATTTTGGTTAGTTCGATATTGTGACGAAATAATTTCACGATTAGTTAATATCCGATCTGAAATTCCAAAATTCTCCTCTCCACGATAGAGGCAGGGGAGTGGGTGAAAAGCATCAAAACCGCGATGCCTTCAAATAAACATCCGCTCGTTGCCAAGCTTTTTCAAATTCCAGTCTGGTTTTTTCGGCTTCCGCTGATTTTCCCTGTGCTTCAAGGCTTAACACCAAACCTTTCAGGGACCAGCCGTTTTCAGGATAATTTTGCAAGTCTTCACGGTAGACGATTTCCGCATCAGCAGCCTGGCCGGCTTCCAATAGCACAGCACCGAGCACATGGCGTGCAGGGATGGGCCAGGGTTCGGGTTCGCTGTATGGCAGCCGGTCTTCAAGCCGGATAGCTTCACGCAGGTATTCTTCGGCTTCTATGTATTGATTATCAGTAGCTGCAATTTCACCGGCAAGAATATTTTCAGCCATTCCAAGTATATCCTGTTGAGAAAATTGGAAAAATCCATACGTTGCATCTTCAGAAGTATTTTTCCGGATAGCACGAATTCTTTCAAGTTCTCTTTTAGCCATTTCAGGGTTGCCGGTTCTGAGCTGGGCAAGGCCGTAAGCCATTCGGCTCAAACCGGAATGAAAAGTCATTCCTTGTTCACGTTCCTGATTTATGAGCAGATCCCACCGTCCAAAACGTGCAAGCTGCAGATCATATTGAAAGAATTCATCCGGGTTCATCATGGCCATATCCCTGGCGGCAGAAATTGCAACGCCACTCTGTCCGTCTAACCAGGCTGCAAAAATGAGCATGCCTGTGTTATGTCCCTGATAAACCACTATACCTTCATTATGTTTTGAAGCCTGCAACACCAGTCGGGCTTTCTGATTTCTGTGGACAGCATCTCCATATCGGCCAATATGCACGTAAATATGCGAGGGCATATGCTGCATATGGGCCACACCGGGAACTGTGCCGGCAAGTACATCGGCGCAGTTTTCAGCACGTTCGGGCTGCCAGGCTTCTACAGCGTGGATGTACAAATGGCATGCACCGGGATGATCCAGATCTTTTTCCAATATGGTTTCCAGCATCTCAATAGCCATCATAGTCTCTGCATACGGTTCTCCACTTTCACGGTAAAGATTCCAAGGCCGATACAAAATAAGGGATTCGGCATAAAGAGTACCGGCTTCAAGGTTTGCGGTGTAGGATTCGGCTACGGCTTCCATGGCAACTGCATAATCCTCGGTAGCTGCATCCCCGTTCCCGGGATCCGGGTAACGGGCGGCCATGGCTGCGATAAGCGCCTGCTCCCATGGTTCAGCACCGTCTGCAAGCCCGAGTGCTTTCTGTGCTGCAATTATGGCGTCACCGTATTCGCCTACTCCGGCAGGATTATTCTGATAGGGACCCAATACCCAGGCTTCACCCCAGTAACACATTGCACAATCAGGATCATAATGCTGCGCTGCCCTGAAGGATTCGGCTGCTTCGGCCCGTGCAAAACTGTATGCAAGCCGCAACCCCTGGTCAAAGTAAGCCTGTGCCAGTTCTGAATCTGTGGACACCGCGCGACTGTAGGTTCCAAGATTATCATACAATGGGAACAAGTTATCTGAGTTAGAAGCTTCCTGCCCGGACAGATGCCCCGGGGAGAATAGAATAAATACGAAAGCGATACCGGCAATACTTTTTAGAAATGTCCAATTATTCATAATTACAATCCCCTAATTATTTTTGTTTTGCTCAACTACTGAAAAAAATGGCAAGCTAAGTTGAGATTTTTACCTTCCGATCAAAGAATGATTCCTGATATTATATACGAGACTCATACAAATTGAATTACAAATCAGTCCCATAAAAATTATGCAATATATTAAATAATGAAAATTTAGATATAACTGTAAAATACTGCTTCACAACGATTTTAACAATAATTTACATCCCGGGTAGAGAACTTTGTCTGGGCTGGTTATTGATGATTGCAGGATATAGTTTTTTGAAAGTAATCCTGATATCAATTTTTCATTAGTGCTTTTAATTCATCAAACCAAACTGGGATGTTCTAAAGATATATTATCCTCAAGCGCGAAAATTAATAGAATGGCCCGACCTGCTTTATAACCGGGCGGCGTGGCAAGGTACTTTGCGAATCATTGAGTTTGATACCTCGCCCATTGTCAAAAATAGCACCCTGTCATCCCAACCGAGCGATCCAAAGTCTGGCAGAGAGGTAGCGGAGAGATCACCTGATTATTCTAACTCACCCCACAAAAGAAGATTCCTCCAATCCGCCCAGTGGAAAAGCGCCACCGAGGCTACAGTCGTAAATACTCGTGAAAGGGGTGGAAGAGCAAGAAGATGCTCCTACTGCTCGTTATGGCGCGATTAATTTGGAGGATTACGTGTGAGCCGGGGCAGAGCAACCGGCTTTAGGGGGCGGCACATAATTCTGTCAGAGAATAATCTCGTAGTATTTCAGCTCTTTAAATAAGCCATGTTAACGGATATTCTTTTAAAAAATACAGAAGACACAATTCTATGAATAGGTAGAGTTTGTGCCCGAAAAATTAAATGTAGAAAGAGACTTAGACAGCAAGGTACCAGTATATTATTTATTTAGAACATTGATAAAATCAATTCAATTGATTAAAATGTAAAGGATATAATAAAACAATTTTATTAAATGTGAACAATCAGCTCGACTTGACTATGAGAAGCAATTTTGGATTGAAATTATAATTCAAACAAAATTTCATATTTCACGGAAGAGCTTCGAAATGGCTGGTCATAACAGTTTCAAATTTACTAACGGATTAAAGTCTGCTGGAAATTATTCAGTCAGCCGGGATACGGCATCTTTTTGAAGTGAAGTGAACTTTTATCAACCCTTTTCCGGAAAAGAAATGCTGTTCAAATAAAATGATTCTAACAAAATAACGCGTGTTCATGAAGTTAAGACCGTACAATATCATTCAATTAGTTCTTCTGTTTTTAATGTCTTTTATGGGGTTGGCTTGCTCGGCTCCTGAGCCTGAACGGGCATTCATCACCGTAGATGGTGCAGTATTTAAAAACGGAGAAGCCTCATATTCGTTCGTCGGCACAAATTTCTGGTATGGAGCCTATTTGGGGCGTCCCGGAGAGGAGGGTGACAGGGAAAGACTTATAAAGGAACTGGATATTCTGGTTGACCATGGAATTACAAATTTAAGGATATTAGGTGCTTCCGAGGAGTCAGTATTCGAAAACTCCCTTGACCCGGTTTTTATCAGAGAAGATGGCACGTATAATGAAGATCTACTGATAGGGCTTGACTACCTTTTGTCTGAGATGGCTAAACGCGATATGAAGGCCGTGATATTCCTTAACAACTACTGGGAGTGGTCGGGGGGTATGAGCACCTATAACGGTTGGTTTGGAGACGGACCGGTCATAGATCCAGCCGATGGTGATTGGGAAGCCTTTATGAAATATGCGGCCCGATTCTATCAAAATGAGGAGGCTCAGGAAGCGTTTCGGAAATACATTCACCACTTACTTACCAGAACGAATACAGTAAACGGACAACCCTATAGTGAAGATTCCTCCATAATGTCTTGGCAGTTAGCAAATGAACCGCGGCCTGGAAGGGGAGATATGAGTGAACAAGATATTCAAGCTTATATTGACTGGGTTGATCAAACGGCCGGATATATTAAGTCGCTGTCACCTAATCATTTAGTTTCATCAGGCAGTGAAGGCGAAATTGGCAGTTTAAATAGCATGGATATTTTTATTGATGCACATGATACGCCAAATATTGACTATTTGACCTTCCATATGTGGGCTAAAAACTGGGGCTGGATTGACCCTCAAGACATGGAAAATACCTTTAATAATGCTCTCGAAAACGCGTCCGATTATATAGAGAAACATGTTGAGGTTGCCCGGATGCTAAACAAACCATTGGTGATGGAAGAATTTGGGTTTCCACGAGATGGGGAACAATATAATCGTAATACCTCAGCCACCTACCGTGATAAATATTACACTATGGTTTTCTCAAAGGTTGAGGAATATGAGGCATTTGCCGGTTCCAACTTCTGGAGCTGGGGCGGACTGGGGGAAGCTCAACAAGAAAATTACTGGTGGGAGCCCGGCGATCCTTTTACGGGTGATCCACCTCAGGAACCCCAGGGACTTAATTCTGTTTTTGCCGATGATTCAACAACTCTCTCGATCATAAGAAACCATGCGTCAAAAATTTCAAACGAATCCCGGCAATGAAAGTTTTGACCTTAAAAGCCTAAATCTAAATCTGAATCGGATAAATTAAATGTGCACATGACTAAACAGAAAATATGTCTATTATTTGTAGCGATACTGAGTGCTAATATAATCTCATGCAGCAGTGGGAAGGAAGAGAATCATAACGAGCTTCAGCTCACTGTTGATCAAAAAGCTACTGCTGAAACGAAGGCATTATTTACTAACCTGAAAGATCTGGCAAGCAGCAAAGTTTTATATGGCCACCAGGATGATCTGGCTTACGGTTACAACTGGTGGAGTGAGCCCGGCAGGTCTGATGTGAAGGAAGCAACAGGTTCTTACCCTGCAGTATATGGTTGGGAGATTGGTGATTTACGCCAGGATGTAGAGGTAAGTTTAGACAGCGTTAAATTCGAAAGCATGAAAGGCTGGATAAAAGAAGCTTATGAACGAGGGGGCGTCAATACTATAAGTTGGCATATGAATCATCCGGTTACTGATGGCGATAGCTGGGATACAACCCCGGGAGTTGCAGCTGTGATACCTGGCGGAGCTCAACATGAAACGTTCAAAACATGGCTCGATAAGTTTGCTGCTTTCAGTCAGGATCTTAAAGGTAAAGATGGAGAGTTAATCCCAATACTGTTTCGTCCATATCATGAACATACCGGATCATGGTTTTGGTGGGGTGATGAGCAAACTTCTGTTGAAGATTACGTCGCACTTTGGAGATTTACTGTCGAATACCTGACAGATGAAAAGGGAGTACACAATTTGCTTTATGTTTATTCACCTGATGGCGGAGCCGGAACTCGTTTTGATAAATACATGCAGAAATATCCCGGCGATGACTATGTTGATATTCTTGCTTTCGATGACTACGGAAGTTTCATGGATGAGAATAAAAGAGTCGAAGAATTAAGCGACGAATTGGCCCAGATTGTTGAATGGGCGAATGAAAGAAATAAGATTTCTGCTTTTGCTGAAACGGGATTAGAAGCACTCCCTAACCCACAATGGTTCACAGAATCTTTATTGAAGGCATTAACATATAATCCTAAGGCTAGTGGAATAGCCTATGTGCTAACATGGAGAAATGCGAATTTCGAAAAAGAACAAAGAGATCATTTCTATGCGTCTTATGAAGGCCATGCAAGTGCTCCGGATATGAAGAAATTCAGAGATGATGACCTGATCGTTTTTGAAGATGAGCTGCCTGATCTGTATAAAACTAAATAATGACTCAAGATCAATGAGACATAAGAAAAAATTTAAAATTAACATCTGTGTTATTTTATTGTCACTGGTTTTTATTTCTTGCAACGAGCGGGACAATAAGCCTGAAATGGTTGATCAAAATGCCACA
>Ga0136557_1001991_pt1 | contig 12285 bp, 10 predicted proteins | sample AntRauTorckE6832_FD_104796 | JGI IMG/M metagenome (GOLD analysis project Ga0136557, IMG submission 104796) | Saline lake microbial communities from Rauer Islands, Antarctica - Metagenome Torckler E6 #832 | ecosystem: Environmental > Aquatic > Non-marine Saline and Alkaline > Saline | place...
CGACACAGCCGCAAACACCGGTGGCGGTGATCGAGCTGTTGAACGTGCTGGCCGAGCCGCAGGGTGCCGGTGTGTTCACGCTGTAAGTGCGCAGTAAGCTCTTAACGGTTAACCGTTAACCGTTAACCGTTAACCGTTAACCCTGAACCCTGAATCCTGAACAAGCGACGTTCAACAATGCGCGCGTATAGCAATACCTGCCTCGCCAAGACGTTTTTGCAGCGCCCTGGCAAACACCAGCGCATGTGGCGTGTCACCGTGAATACAAAGCGTGTCAGCCTTGATTTCGATCACCTTGCCGTCATGCGTTTGCAGGCGCTGCTCGCAGATAATGCTTAGCGCCTGCCGCACCGCCAGTTCTGTGTTGTGGATGACAGCGCCGTCGTTTGAGCGTGGCAGCAGTGTGCCATCGGCCTTATAAGCCCGGTCGACAAAGGCCTCTGCGCAGGTATTCAGTCCTGTCTCCTGTCCGGCGCGAATCAGCTGGCTGCCCGCCAGCCCGACCAGGGTCAGTGTCTTGTCAAATGTCTTCACGGCTGCGGCGACCTGTGTTGCCAGTGTTATGTCGCGGGCAGCTTCGTTGTAAAGCGCGCCGTGGGGTTTTACAAAACGCAGCGTTGCTGACGCCTCGTTGGCCAGGCCACGCAGGTAGCTCAATTGGCTGAGCAGGGACTGCTGTAGCTTGTCCGCTGGCATTGTCATCGCCCTGCGGCCGATATTGCTGCGATCCGGGTAGGAGGGATGCGCACCGATACAGACACCGCGCTCAACTGCAGCCCGCAAGGCAGCGCAAATGTCGGCTTCTTCGCCGGCGTGGGCACCGCAGCTGATATTCGCCGACGACACCAGTGCCAGCAACCCGGCATCAACGGCACCGCCTTCGCCCAGATCGGCGTTCAGATCGATTTCCATTGCCGCTTCCATATCTGCTGACATGTCAGCTGGGAATATCACCGTGGCCAGCTCAGCCACAGTTCGAGCTGTGTGAGTTTAAGTGTCTGGGCTGCAGCCAGTGCCAGTGCGTCGTCGATATCGACCTGTATGAAATTGATCACCGTGCCGGGGGACAGATACGCCAGTTGCCACAGGTCGGCGGCAACGACGCTGGCAATATGCGGGTAGCCGCCGGTGGTCTGGCCATCATTGGCAAGGACGATCGGCTGCCCGTCAGGCGGTATCTGAATGACACCGGGCACCACACCGCTTGAAGCTCTGTTATCGGTTTGCTGCCTCAGCTTCAAGCGCTCGCCGTTCATTCGTAAACCCATGCGGTTGCTCAGAGGCGTCACTTGCCACTCGGTATGCCAGAAGGCCGATTGGCTGCGGTCGGTGAAAGCACCGTGATCCGGGCCGGACACGGCACGCAGCGTCAGACTTGCCCGGGCCTGCCTTATTCCGTGTGATCTGGCGCTTTTTTTGGATCGTCGTGATGCTATGGCGACAGGCAAAATGTCGCCGGCCCGCAGTGTTCTGCCCTGATAGCCACCAAAGCTGTTGTTGAGATCGGTGCTGCGGGAGCCCAGAACGACCGGCACATCAATGCCGCCAGCGACGGCCATACAGCTGCGCTGGCCTGGCTCGGCTGCGGCCTGGCAGTGCACACGGTGGCCGGCGGGAATGTCATGAATAAAACCGGGCGACAGATAGTCTCTTACGCTGTGTTTACCGTCGGGCGTCATTAGCCGTGCCCGCATGTCGGCACCCATCAATACAATCTGGATATCCTGATGCGCCTTGAGCCAGGTCGGGCCGAAACTCACCTCCAGGCCGGCGGCATTGGCCGGGTTGCCCAGCAACAGGTTAGCCGCCATCAATGCCGGGCTGTCCATCATGCCGGTCAGCGGAATGCCCAGGTGGCGCAAGCCGGTGCGGCCGGTATCCTGCACTGTCAGCATGGGGGACGCCCGCAGTACTTCAATCATGATGATGTCTCCACAGGCACGAAGCGCAGCCTGTCGCCGGGCTTGAGCAGGCATGGGGAATCACGTTGAGGGTCAAACAGCTTGATGTCAGTATGGCCAATGATGTGCCAGCCGCCGGGTGTTGCCGACGGATAAATGCCAGTGTAACTGCCGCCGATGGCAACGGCGCCAGCGGGGACTTGTGCGGTCGGTGTTTTTTTACGCGGCATGGCCAGGTCTGAATCCATGCCGCCGAGATAGGCAAAGCCGGCCATGAAGCCCAGACATTGCACCTGGTACTCTGGCGCGCAATGACGTTGAATTATGTCTTCCACTTTCAGGCCCGTGTGGCGAGACAGCTGTGGCAGGTCGGGCCCGCTTTTGCCGCCATAGTTGACCGGTATCTCAATCAGCGCTGACGTCGCGCTGGTCTGCTCGCAGTCCAGCCAGAGCGCTTCCGCCTGCGGCAACAGATTTTCAGTAGCAACGCCGCGTTTCATGACCAGCAACAGATTGCCCGGTCCAGGGACGACCTCTTGCAACATTTTCGCGCTTTCCGGGCTGCTGCGCAGTGCCTGCGCCAATTGGCAGATCCGGCTCTGCAGCGCCGGGTCCGGCTGTGATCCTGCGCCAGGATGGTCATGGTCGACCTGGCCGGGAAAGCTCAACAGTATTGCGCTTTCATTGACATAACTTATGTTGGGTTCTGGTATGCTCATAGCTCCACTTTAATCCAGCTGCAAGGGTAATCACAAATGACAAATAAAAAATTGTCGGGTATTGGCAGAATTTTTGTTGTCCTGTTAGCAGGTATTGTTAGCGCTGCCTGCGCCTCTGTACAAGCACAACCGGTGTTATTGCCCGAAGGTCAGACCATGATCACCTTGTCGGTTACCGAGCGCATCAGTGTTGAGCAGGATGTTGTCATTGCCGGTTTGCGTATCGAGGCCGAGGATAGCGACGCCTCGGTGGTGCAAAACCGCATCAATACCACCATGGAGCAGGCCCTGCAGCGTGCCCGTGGCGTCGATGAAGTCAGCCAGAGTACCGGTTACTACCATGTGTATCAATACGATCGCCAGCCTCAGGGCGGGCGTGCTGAAACGCTGTGGCGAGGCTCGCAGAGTCTGACCTTGCAGGGCAACGATGCGCAGGTCTTGCTGGCGCTGGCCGGTGAACTGCAGGCGATGGGGTTTCTGATGAACCAGCTGTCTTACCAGCTGAGCAACGAACGTGCCGATGAGGTGCGCGATTCTCTTATGGAAGCCGCCATTGAGAGAGCCACAGAAAAAGTCGAACGGGCGACACGGGCCCTGGGCAAGTCAAGATTTGATATTGCGGTGCTCGATGTTGATACCTCCTCCAACTATACGGCGCCGGTGATGATGCGCTCCATGGCTGCTTCGGATCGTGCGGAAATGGCTCCGCCGGTGGCCGACGCCGGTGAAACCGAGGTAACGCTGACTGTGCGTATTCAGGCGGTTGCACAATAAGGCAGCGATGGCATGTTCGAGGGCAGGCCGAGCGGTCGCTCTTCTTGTGCTTGCGCCCGGGCGCTGCGCTGTTTATGCTCACCCCAGCTAACATAAAATGCCAGATAAACAGAAGAACAGGAATAAAACTTTATGCGCATCCAGCCTCCAGCCAGCGTTGCCTTCCGGCACCGGTTTTCACTCAGCCGCACTCTGCTTGTTTTGCTTGCCGCCGGTCTATTGGCGGCGTGTTCGCCCGAGCAAGACAGCGCAGTGTCCAGCCCTGCAGATACCGCCGCAGTCAGCGAAACCGGCAGGTCCAGCGATTCACGCAGCCCGATACAGCCGGTTGATCGTGCGCGGATTATGGGCGCCGCCGATAACAACAGTGATTGGTTGACCCACGGCCGCACGTATGCCGAAGGTCGCAACAGCCCGCTGGCACTGATCAACCGTGACACGGTGGCAGACCTGGGCATGGCCTGGGATTTTGAGCTGGATACCGACCGTGGTCAGGAGGCGACCCCGCTGGTCATAGATGGGGTGGTGTATCTGACCTCTGCCTGGAGCAAGGCGTTTGCCTTGGATGCGCGCACCGGTGAAGAAGTCTGGCGTTATGACCCCGAAGTGCCTCGTGAGTATGCCGCCAATGCCTGTTGTGATGTGGTCAACCGGGGCATGGCAGCGTGGGGCGACAAGGTGTATTTCGGCGCACTGGATGGTCGTCTGATTGCGCTGGACCGGGAAACCGGTGATGTGGCCTGGTCTACAGTAACCGCGGATCCTGAACAGCGTTACACCATCACCGGCGCCCCGCGTATCGTTGATGGCAAGGTCATTATCGGCAACGGCGGCGGTGAGCTGGGTGTGCGCGGTTATGTGTCAGCTTACGACGCTGAAACCGGCGACATGGTGTGGCGCTTCTATACTGTACCTGGCAATCCGGCGGACGGTTTTGAAAACGCAGCCATGGAGATGGCAGCCGATACCTGGGCCGGTGAGTGGTGGCAGATTGGCGGTGGCGGCACGGCATGGGATTCCATGGCCTACGATCCCGAGCTGGATCTGCTGTACGTTGGCGTTGGCAACGGCAGCCCCTGGAACCACGGGATCCGCTCTGATGGTGTGGGTGACAATCTGTTCCTGTCCTCCATCGTGGCCTTGCGCCCCGATACCGGCGAGTACGTCTGGCACTTTCAGACCACTCCTGCCGAGTCATGGGACTACACGGCGACCCAGCACATGATTCTGGCCGACCTGGAGATTGACGGGGAGTTGCGTGAGGTTATCATGCAGGCGCCCAAGAATGGTTTCTTTTATGTCATTGATCGCGCCACCGGCGAATTCATCTCCGGGGAAAACTACGTCGAAATAAACTGGGCCAGCGGTCTTGATGCTGTCACCGGCCGTCCCATAGAGGCGGAGATGGTGCGGTATCAGCGCGATCCGGCGGTTGTCATTCCCGGCCCACTGGGTGGGCACAACTGGTATCCGATGTCCTTTGATCCGGACACGGGGCTGGTTTATATCCCGACCCAGAATACGTCTTATGTATATTCCAGCCCGGAGGAGTTTGTTGAGCAGTCAGTGGGCTGGAACCTGGGGCAGGACGCGGCCCCGGGCGAGCCGGTAAACCCGGAAGAAGCCAATCGGGTGTTGGAAATGTCGCCCTCGGCGCTGCTGGCATGGGATCCGGTCGCGCAGCGCGAAGTCTGGCGGGTGGACTACCCGGTTTACGGCAACAGTGGTTTGTTATCGACCGGTGGTGGTCTGGTGTTCCAGGGTTCGGCCGACGGTTTCTTCCACGCCTATACCACCGACACTGGCGAGCGCCTGTGGTCACATGAGGTGGGCGACGCCATTCTGGGTGGACCGGTCACCTATGAGCTGGACGGCGAGCAATATGTGCTGGCGCTGGCCGGCCAGGGTGGCGCGATTCCGTTGACCATGGGCCTGCTGTCAGGCAACTACCCGCGCGAACGCAATGGCCGCCTGATGGCCTTCAAACTGGGTGCGGACATGCAAAGCCCGGTGGTTGTCTCCACGCCGCTGGAGCCGCTGGACGTCTCTGGTGCCCAGAGCAGCGGTGACGCTGACTACGGCGCGATCATGTATGGCGCATATTGTTCTGTGTGTCACGGACCTGCTGCCATGACCGCGGGCCCGATTCCTGACCTGCGTTATACGCCCATGCTGCTGAGCGAAGCGGGGTTTGCCAGTATTGTGCTGGAAGGCAGCCTGTCCAGCCGGGGTATGCCAGGATTCGGTGCCGATATCGGACCCACAGAAGCGGAGGGTATTCGCGCTTACCTGCTGGAGCTGGCCGCCGCTGTCGGCAATTGAGAGAACAGGCGCGCCAGATAGTGTCCGGTATGCGACACCGTCGAACGCGCCACCTCTTCAGGCGTACCCTGGGCGATAATCTGCCCGCCGCCACTACCGCCCTCCGGCCCCAGATCAACGACCCAGTCGGCGGTCTTGATTACGTCCAGGTTGTGTTCAATCACCACAATGGTGTTGCCCTGATCGCGCAGTTTGTGCAGCACGGCCAGTAACTGGCGAATATCTTCGAAGTGCAGGCCCGTTGTTGGCTCGTCGAGAATATACAGTGTCTGGCCGGTATCGCGCTTGGACAGCTCTTTTGCCAGTTTCACGCGTTGCGCTTCGCCGCCTGACAAGGTTGTTGCAGCTTGGCCCAGGCAGATATACGACAGGCCCACATCCATCAGTGTCTGCAGTTTGCGCGCGATGGCCGGCACCGGATCGAAGAACTCGCGCGCATCCTCAATGGTCATGCCCAGGACTTCATTGATGTTCTTGCCCTTGTACCTGACTTCTAAGGTTTCGCGGTTGTATCGCTTGCCGTGACAGATGTCGCAGGAAACGTAGACGTCGGGCAGAAAGTGCATTTCCACCTTGACCATACCGTCACCATGGCAGGCTTCGCAGCGCCCGCCTTTGACATTAAAGCTGAAACGGCCCGGATTGTAACCCCGGGTACGTGCCTCCTGGGTGCCGGCAAAGAGCTCCCGAACCGGGGTGAAAATGCCAGTGTAGGTGGCAGGGTTGGAGCGTGGCGTGCGACCGATGGGGCTCTGGTCTATGTCGACCACCTTGTCCATCAATTCCAGTCCATCAATGCTCTCGAAAGGTGCCGGCTCCAGCGTGGTGGCGCCGTTCAGCCGGGTTGCCGCGACCGGGTACAGGGTGTTGTTGATCAGTGTCGATTTGCCAGAGCCGGAAACACCGGTGACGCAGGTGAACAGACCCAGCGGTATTTTGAGATCAACGTTCTGTAAGTTGTTTCCGCTTGCGCTTGTCAGCGACAGCATTTTGTTGGCGTCAGGTTTGTTGCGCCTGACGGGTATGTCTATACGGCGTTTGCCTGACAGGTACTGGCCGGTCAGTGAGTTTTCTGCTGCGATAATATCAGCGACCTGGCCCTGTGCTACGATTTGGCCGCCGTGCACACCGGCGCCGGGGCCGATATCAATGATATGGTCCGCGCTGCGTATCGCTTCCTCGTCGTGCTCTACCACGATAACGGTATTGCCGATATCGCGCAGATGGAACAGCGTGGACAACAATCGGTCATTGTCGCGCTGATGCAGGCCAATGGAGGGTTCGTCCAGGATGTACATAACGCCGACCAGACCGGCGCCGATCTGGCTGGCCAGTCGGATTCGCTGAGCTTCGCCGCCGGACAGCGTATCGGCACTGCGGCTCAAGGTCAGATAATTCAGACCCACATCAATCAGAAATTGCAGGCGCTGTTCCAGTTCGCGCAGAATCTTGTCAGCGATGGTCGCACGCGAACCCTGCAAATGTAGTGTGTGAAAATAGTCAAAGGCCTGGACGATCGTCATGCAGGTGATATCAGGCAGGGTCGTGCCTTCGATATAGACATGGCGGGCATCGCTGCACAATCGTGTGCCTTCACAGTCGGGGCAAGCGTGTGAGCTGAGATAACGCGCCAGCTCATCGCGCACCGTCTGTGATTCGGTTTCGCGGTAACGTCTCTCCATGTTGGGCAGAATGCCTTCGAAGGCGTGGCGTCGCACCGTGCTGCTGCCACGATCGTTCATGAAACGGAAATCAATGTCTTCGCCGTTGCTGCCGTACAGCACGATGTCTCGCTGACGCTTGCTCAATGATTCAAAGGGGGTGTCAACGGCAAAGTCGTAGTGTGCCGCCAGCGAGTTGAGCATCTGGAAGTAATAGAAATTGCGTCGGTCCCAGCCACGGATAGCGCCCTCGGCCAACGACAACGAGGTATCGGTAATAATACGCTGGGCGTCGAAGAACTGTTTGACTCCGAGGCCGTCACAGCTGTTGCACGCGCCGGCCGGATTGTTGAACGAGAACATGCGAGGTTCCAGCTCGGTGATACTGTGGCCACAGACCGGGCAGGCAAAGCGCGATGAGAATGTCAATTCTTCGCGTGGGTCATCGGCGTCCATGAAGGCCACGCTGACCACCCCATCGGTCAGTTGCAGTGCGGTTTCCAGGCTTTCCGCCAAGCGCTGCTGGATATCCGGACGTACTTTTAAGCGGTCAATAACGGCATCGATCTGATGTTTTTTGTTTTTTTCCAGCGGTGGCGGGTAATCCAGTTCGGTGACCGTACCATTGATACGGGCGCGGATAAACCCGCCGCTTAGCAGCTCTTTAAAGACATGCAGGTGCTCCCCTTTGCGATCACGCACCACCGGCGCGAGAATCATGATCTTGCTGCCCTCGGGCAGCGCCAGTATCTGGTCCACCATCTGGCTGACAGTTTGTGCCTGCAGCTTTTTGTGGTGAGTTGGGCAAAAAGGTTCGCCGGCGCGGGCGAAGAGCAGGCGCAGATAGTCGTAGATTTCTGTGATGGTGCCGACAGTGGAGCGCGGATTGTGGGAGGTTGATTTTTGCTCAATGGAGATAGCGGGCGACAGACCTTCAATGTGATCGATGTCGGGCTTTTCCATCATCGACAGAAACTGCCGCGCATAAGTGGACAGCGATTCCACATAGCGGCGCTGACCTTCAGCATACAGGGTGTCAAAGGCCAGTGATGACTTGCCGGATCCTGACAGGCCAGTCACAACCACCAGCTTGTTACGTGGGATGGTCAGATTCACATTCTTCAAATTATGGGTTCTGGCACCCCGGATCGTGATCTTGTCCATGATTTTCCCGCACTTCCCCGCGCCATTGGCGCAACAACAAAACAGGCAATTATGGGCAATGTTGACCGATATCGCAAAGCCGATTCCTGTTTGTCTGCATTTTATCCGGTTGTCGGCGACAACGCTGGTTTCATGCTATGCTTTAAAGACAAGTTAAGTAGAACCGGACAGGAGGGCAGCACAAGGTGGCAAGTCGCGGCGTAAACAAAGTGATATTGGTAGGCAATGTAGGCAAGGATCCTGAAACTCGCTATTTGCCCAGTGGTGGCGCGGTGACGAACGTGACCCTGGCCACCAGTGATAGCTGGAAGGACAAGAACACAGGGCAGCCGCAGGAAAAAACCGAGTGGCACCGCATTGTATTCTTTAATCGACTGGCGGAAATCGTCAATGAGTATGTGCGCAAGGGCAGCAAGCTTTACATCGAAGGCAGGCTGCAGACCCGAAGCTGGGAACAGGACGGCGTGACTCGCTACGCCACCGAAATCGTTGCCAATGAAATGCAGATGCTGGATTCGCGCGGCAGTGGCGGAAGCAACCAGAATCAGGATGATCAGTTTGGTCAGAACAGCCGACCGGAGCCGCAATCGTCGTATGGCGGCAGCTCATCGGGTAGCTCTGGTGGCGGCAATGCAGGCGCAGCGCGCGGCGCTCAGGGACAGCAGCCCGCTGGCAACAATCCTTCGCGTCCGGCAGACTTTGATAATTTTGATGACGACATACCGTTTTAACAGACGGGCCGGAGCAGACACCACAGGTGAAGCTATTAATTATTGGGGCCGACAGTGGTGTCGGTGTTGAATTAGGCAAACTTCTCAAAGAACGCCAGGTCAGCTGGGTAGCGCCGGACGCCGACGCTATCCTGGCCCGGGACCCGCTGGGCGCTGCCCGGATCATCACTCAGGCAGCGCCCGATCAGGTTATCAACCTCGCCGCGTTTGCCGCCGGCAGCCAGCACGCGGTGCTGAAAGCCGAGAGTCACCCCGACGAATGTGAGTTGATCAATCGCAGGCAGACTGAACTGGTGGCGCAGGTGTGTGATCATCTGCATATCCCGCTTATCCACTTGTCCACAGCCCATGTATTTGGTGGCGAGAAGAAGCTAACCTATAACGAGCAGGATCTTCCCGAGCCGCAGGGCGTGTACGGGCAGTCCGCCCTGGCCGGTGAGCAGGCAATTGTGGCGACCATAAAGCAGCATATTATTGTTCGTGCCGGCTGGTTATTTGGTCGTCATCAGGACGAAATGCTGCGGCACTGGCTAGATGAACTCAAAAAAGGCGATGGCAGTGTCACTGTCTATCGTCGCAAGTTTGCACCTACTCCCGTTGAAGACATAGCCAGAGTGTTGTTGGCGATCTCCCTGCAGGTCGATTGTCAGGCCGACGTGTGGGGCGTTTACCACTACGCCGCGCTGGAACCGTTGCGCGAAAGTGAATTCGTCCAGCAACTGGTGAAATTCGCCGCCCAGCATGATGAGGCAGTGTATCGTTTGCTCGATCATTTGACGATAAACCTCAACCGCACCGAAGCACCGCAGATCGCCAATGCTACGCTGGCAAGCAAAAAGATTTTCGAGGTCTTCGGGATCAAGCCACGTCCCTGGCACGGCAGCCTGCAAAGGCTGGTTAAATCCTGGTACAAGGCGCGCGGCGATGTCTGACTCCGAGGCCAGCGCCCTGATGCCACTCGAGCAGGCGCTGACGCGTCTGCTGGAAGAGGCGAGACTGCGAGTCAATACTGAAACCGTCGCACTGTCACAGGCCGATACGCGGATACCCTTGCACGATCTTGTTGCCAGCTGTGATGTGCCGCCATGGCATAACAGCGCTATGGACGGTTACGCGGTAGACAGCCGTTCGTTGCGTGTCGGGACACCCGTCGTGGTCAGCCAAAGAATACCGGCCGGGGTCGCGCCTGAGGCGCTGGCGCCGGGAAGTATCGCCCGCATTTTCACCGGTGCCCCCATGCCAGAGGGCGCTGACGCCGTCGTGATGCAGGAAAATTGCCGGACGCAGGGTGACCGGGTGATTGTCACCAAGCAGGTGATGCCGGGTGAGAATGTGCGGCGCCAGGGTGCGGATGTGGCGCTGGGCAGCGTCTTGTTGCCGGCCGGGCATCGTTTGCGCCCGCAGGACATTGGCCTGCTGGCCGCTACGGGACAGGCGTCTGTGCTGGTCGGCAAGCGGCCCCGGGTGGCGCTGATGACGACCGGGGATGAGCTCGTCGAGCCAGGTCAACCCCTGCGCCCGGGGCAAATTTATAACAGCAATTTTTATATGCTGGCCGCGCTGCTGCGTGTGCTTGGCATAGAGCCGGTAAGCGTCGGCAGTGTCCCTGATTCCCTGTCAGAAACCGAAGCCGCGTTGCGCAGGGCCGCGCAACTGGCTGACTGCATCATTACCAGTGGCGGAGTGTCTGCGGGCGAAGAAGATCATGTTCGCACGGCACTGCAGCGCTGCGGACAATTGTCGATATGGAAGCTGGCGCTTAAGCCGGGTAAACCCTTTGCCTTTGGCAAAATTGATAACGCCTTGTTGTTCGGTTTGCCGGGCAATCCAGTATCTTCGTTTGTCACCTTTCTTCTGTTGGTGCGGCCAGCGCTGCTGGCCATGATGGGCGCTGCACACTGCAGTCTGCCGGAACGACTTGAGCGCTCGGCATTTACCTTGCCCGAGTCGGGTTCCCGGCAGGAATATCTGCGCGTGTGCCTGTGCGAGGACGAAGGTGAAAAGTATTTGCAAAAGCTGCCTGAGCAGAGTTCCGGTGTGCTGAGCGCGGTATCACAGGCGGACGGGCTGGCGATCATTCCTGCATTTACTGCGGTGGCGCCCGGGGATCAGTTGAGATTCCTGTCGTTTAATGACATAGTTTAACGCCTGGTTTGACGATCAGCTTGCCGACCGGTTACCCGGCCACCTCTGATGTGCAGTTGTCGGCAGTAACGAGCAGGAATGCCCATGAAAGTGTCCGGATCTTTTGATTGTCATTCCTGGCACCAAGGTGTCCGCCTGCTGATGACCGCGGCCCTGGCCCTGACACTTGCCAGCTGTGAGCTGGCGACGCCAGTGCAAGAATCAGCGCTTGAGGCTGCCTCCCCGGTAGCGATCCCGGCGGCTGATGATCCGGGAGTGGCACAAGCCATGGATGACGATGCTGAGCGCCATCGTCGTTATATAGCCAACATTCTGTACGACGGCATGCGTGCTCTGCGCGTCGATCGATTGATGACGCCCCCGGAAGACAGCGCTTACCATTATTTCAGCCGTGTGCTGGCGTTCGAGCCTGACAACACCATTGCGCTGGACGGCATGCGCGACATTGCCTTACGTTATCTGCAACTGGCTGATGCCGCGTCCCGACAGGGTCAGTTTGACAATGCGGAAACATTCCTGCGCCGTGCGGCGAGTGTCGACGACCAGTTGCCGGCGATCGCAGTTGCCAGACAGACTCTGGCGACTGCTCGCGCCCAGACGCACAGCGTTCACACGTTGAGCAATCGCGAGCTGGCAGAACGGCAGCCATCAATTTCCCGACAGCTTGAGAATATCGCCAGGGTGGTGGCGGAGAACAATACCTTTGTGCTGATTACCGCACCTAGCGATGAGCTGGGCAGATGGATATATGCGCAATTGCAGTCGGCAATGACAGACTCGCGTTTGCGTGCCGATATCGAGATCGGTGAGCAGGCCTCGATCCGGCTGGTGCTGCCGCGCGCGGGCTGAAACTGTTTTAGTCAGGGCG
>Ga0136557_1001997_pt1 | contig 12268 bp, 12 predicted proteins | sample AntRauTorckE6832_FD_104796 | JGI IMG/M metagenome (GOLD analysis project Ga0136557, IMG submission 104796) | Saline lake microbial communities from Rauer Islands, Antarctica - Metagenome Torckler E6 #832 | ecosystem: Environmental > Aquatic > Non-marine Saline and Alkaline > Saline | place...
AACAACTGTTATTGCTATGAATCTTCCTTCATTAGTAAAGTTTGAAATAAATGCTGAAAAAGGTGGCAATGTATTAGTGAACAGTTCATTAATTGAAAGAAAAGTAGAGCGAGAAGATGTTAAGGCTTACTACATTCCTTGTAATGATGTTGCGATTGAATTAGGCGATGCAAAGGTGGCAAATATGGTTATGCTTGGTGCTTACCTTGCACTAGCGCAACCTGTTGCAACAGAGACAGTTTTAGATTCATTGATTAAAGTCTTCGGTGAAGGCAAAGCAAAATATATGCCAATGAATAAAGAAGCAATCAAAAGAGGTATAGAGCTTCTTAAAAAACAACAGTAACAAAACACATGATTATAATTATTTATTAGAAGTCTAGCCGTAAAGGTTGGGCTTCTTTTTTTTGTGGTATTCAGATTAATTATTTGGTATGATTAACACATGTAATACGAAAAGGAGGTTCATTTATGTTACAGGTGAAATCATTAGCTTATGAATACAAAAATAAAAAAGTTTTAGAAGATATTTCCTTTGAGCTTAGTTCCGGCAGTGTCTTAGGAATTGTAGGGCCTAATGGATCTGGAAAGACCACATTGATTACCTTATTAGCGACGAATAAAAAAGAATTAACGGGCTCAATTAAACATACAATGGAAAAAGGCCCCTTAGTTATTGGTTATATTCCTCAAGAAATAGCTCTTTTTAGTGAGTTGACAGTTTTAGATAATTTTAGAATTTTTGGTAAAATAAAAAATGAAAAGGATCAGTTATTTAAAAGAATCATTAGTGCCTTAGGATTAGAAGAACAATTAAATATAAAAGTCTCTAAATTATCTGGTGGTACAAAACGACGGGTCAATATAGGTGTTGAACTGGTCAGAGACCCACAGTTTATATATATGGACGAACCCATTGTAGGCATTGAATATTCTATTCGCGAACAAATTGTTGCATTAATTGAAGAACTTGCTAAGGAAGGAAAAATAATTGTTATTGCTTCTCATAACATTGATTTTTTAAGAAAGACTTGCAGTCAATTGTTAAAGCTTGACCTTGGGAAAAATGTATATTTTGGTGAGTACAATGATGACATCTTATAAGAAGTTATTAGGGGTAGAATTTAAAAGAAACTATAAACAATTATTAAATATGCTTTTACTTTTAGGGCTATTTATCATATTAATTAACGGTATTATTTATCTTGTCACCAATGAAAAACTTAAACTGGATACAAGTATTGGTTTAGTTGTTGAGGACTCTGCAATGGAAATCAATATGTTATTAGGCAGCATTCGAAATGATGAGTTAAGTGACATTATTACCTTTCGCGAAACATCCATGACTGAAGGAGAAGCACTCCTTAAAAATGACGAAATTATTGCTTTAATTCATGTAGAAGAAAATACATTTGAAGCCCTTGAATCTGGCGAATCGGCTAAAATATCAATGACTGTTGGGTCCAGAGAAGACATTCGTGTGGTATTTTTATCAAATTATATCGAAAACATGGTAGAAATGCTTAACAGTAGTCAAAACAGTGCTATGATTTATTATGAATTATTAAGAGAAAATGGTACCCCCTATGAAGAAAGAATAGATGAACTGAATCGGTTGTCTATGAAATATGTAGAGGCTTTTATATTTAGATCCAGAGTTTTTGTGAAGGATGATGTATATAATAAATTTTTAGGTTTAACAGCCATTGATTACTATTATCATGTTTTACTGATAGTTTTGATGATTTTAGCTTCAATTGTCTATCATAATAAACTAGAAGATGATTTGAAAAATAAGGTCATCACTAGGCTAATCAATACAGGCTATTCATTAAAAGAAATTTATTTAACAAAAGTGGTTATCAGTATTTTTTATGTCGCCTTATTGATTCTTCCTTTAAAAGCAGGCTATTTACTTTTAATGAACCAATTTAATTTTTTGAATATAATAAAATTTATACCGGTTTATATAATAGCCATTATTCCTATACAACTCATAATCATTACCATCTATATTTTAGTTAAAAATGATATTACTCGGGATATTGTATTTCTTTTATTTTTTTCAAGTTTAGGTTTCTTTAGTGGGTTTGCTATGCCTTTAGAAGGACTGCCGGTCCTTGATGTAATGAAGGAATATAATTTTTTACATGTGATCTTAAAAGCATTTATTAAGCGGTCATTAAATATAAGTAATCTAGTAGGCTTTTTAGGCATATTGGTTGCAGTGGTTTTCTTATTTAAAAGGGAGGCGATTAGATTTGATTAATTATTTCTTCATTCAACTAAAAAGCAAACTTTTTGGTAAGAAAAATTTATTAATTCTCATGGCTGTCATCCTGCTGAGTGTAGGGTTAACCTATACATATCATAAAGCTATTGAACAAAACATTTATAAAGTTGGCATCATTGATTTAGACCAAAGTCAAACATCAAAAGAATTTATTGAACTACTAGACAATCAAAAAGAAATTGATTTAAATTTAGAAGACTCCCCATCAGTTGCCCAGCGGAAACTCAAAAGTGGTGACTATCATATTTTATATACTATCAAAAATGGCTTTGAGGAAACACTTAAGTCTGGGGAGTACAAAGACATTCTTGGTTACTCAAAAGAGTCCTCTATGCAAATGACAGCCTGGTTGAACGACTTTATAAGTCTGAAGGTCTTGAAAGAATGGGCCTATTATGATTTATACAATTTAGTAGCACAAGCGTCTTTAGGAGAGTATACTTTAGCCGATTATGAAAAAGCGTACAGTGAAAATTTAGAAAATAATGAAATTATTTCTTTAGATATCGACCATTTAGGGGTTAATAAAAAAGTATCTGGCGAAGAAAAGAAAATATTTGTTTCTCTTATTTCAGTGTTTATGATGCTTGTGACCATGAGTTATGGGAAAGAGGTCTTAAGTGAAAGAGAATTGAATATCGTTAACCGTTTAAAGGTCTCTGGTATTTCAGAGGTTAAGTATCTAGTAAATAAAGGCATTATTTTACTGATCTACTTATTGATGATCTTAATCATCAGTGCTTTAATTCTCATAAGTTTGGGCGTTTTTAAAGAGTTAAACTTAATCATTGATCTTTTAGCATTTACTGCTTTTATAATGATTAATTATCTTGTAACCTTACTACTAGTTTATTTACTAAAAGATAAAGGGAAATATTTACTAGTAACCCAAGGCTATATTTTATTTTCAATTTTAATGAGTTCAGATTTATTTAAAGGTAATTTGCCTTTAGTTAATCAAGTAAAGGGGATTTTTCCTTTAACATATTTATTCGAAATGATTTTGTAAAATAATGGAGGTTTTATGACAGTTAAAAGATTTTTAGAAGACAGTTATATAGAGACGTTTGAAGCAAGGGTTCAGTCCTGCACTAAATTAAAAGATGGTTATGCCGTTGTTTTAGATGAAACATACTTTTATCCTGAAGGCGGGGGACAACCTTCGGATTTAGGATCAATTAATGGTATAGCAGTAAGGGATGTTTACTATTATGATGATCAGATTATTCATTTACTCAAAGCAGCGGTTCCCCTAGAAAAAGTCTCTTGTAAAATTGATTGGGAAAGACGTTTAGATTTTATGCAACAACACTTAGGTCAACATATTTTATCAAGGGCCTTTGAAATAAAATATGATGCCAATACTATTGGCTTTCATATTGGTGAGGATTATGTCACAATCGATTTAGATAAGAAATTAGAGCAAGAAGCCTTAGATCTTGTAGAAGACTTTAGTAATCAGATTGTCTATGAAAGTCGGTTCGTTAAAATATTGACACCAACGGCAAAAGAGTTAAAAGCAATGCCCCTTAGAAAAGAACCGACTGTAACAGAAGATATTCGGGTGATTCGAATAGAAGATTTTGATTTTTCTCCCTGTGGTGGCACCCATTTAAAAACGACAAGTGAAGTTGGTATGATTAAAATAAAAAAGAGCAATAACAATAACGAAGGCATTCGCGTTGAATTTGTTTGTGGCCGCTGGGCATTAAAAGATTATCAGTGGAAAAACCAAATGATCAACGATTTAAGTCATTTGTTAACCATTAAGGATACAGATATTAAAGAGAGAGTAGAAGCCCTTAATACGGAAGTTATTGAAACAAAAAAAGAAATGAATGTTTTAAAAACTGAGATTTTAGATATGAAAACACAAGTCATAGCTAAGGATTATGAAACCATTGATGGTGTCTATGTGGTTACTCAAAAGATCAAAGATTATGGGATTAAAGAATTAAGATATATAGCCAATAAAATTGTTTCGAAAGAAAAGACAAGGGTATGTCTCATCGGTTTAGAAGGAGACCAAGTCCATCTTGTTTTAGGTAAGAATAAAGGGCTAGATTATGATTTAAAAGCTACCTTTAATGATTTTATAGATCGTTTAGAAGGCAATGGTGGCGGGAGTCCTTTCCTATGCCAAGGCTCAGGAAGAAATCATGCAGCAATAGAAGAAATGATGAGTGAATTTAATAAATAAAGTCAAATGTGAAGTTTATGCAATATTTTTTTCAAATAAATCGTGCATGGGCTTCACTTTTATTATATGATATAAAAAATGTCGTAAAAACAACAAGTAGGTGATGCTTTGGCAAATATAAAAATAATCATAATTGATGCAGATGCACAGTACTTAGATAGGCTAGTGAACTATTTAGTAAAGTATCTTTCCCATCAATACATAGTAAAGGCTTATAGTGATTTAAAGGTCATACAAGAGCAATTAACCCTAATCGGTCAAGAAAAAAATAGCCTTGTCCTAATTGATGAAGGGTTAAAACAGCAATTACCAAGTAATTTATTAATAAACCCATTGGTTTTAACTTCAAAGCCTAAAAGGGAAGGTATACATAAATATAGTTCAGGTAAAAACATATTACATAAAATAAAAGAAAAGTTAAAATCAATAGATGATTACACACCTTTAACAGAAAATCTACATTCATTTTTAAGTATAGGATTTTATTCCCCCATCGGTGGTGTTGGGGTTTCAAATTTATCCTTAATTTCGAGTATCCTATTATCTCAAAAAGATGTTTCTACTTTATTCATTTCTTTAGATATTAACTCAGGGTTAGAATTAATCTTAGAAAAAGATCCAAGTAATACCTTATCAAAGTACTTTTATTATTATCTTTCAGAACCGAATTTATTGGTTAAAAAATTAAAAAGCAATATTAGAACCTATAAAGGCTTAGCTTATATTTCCTCTTTTGATAGTGTTATTGACTATGAAGAAGTGACCGGGGAACATTTGGTAGGTTTTTTTAAGTTGATTAAAGAGGAATTAGGTTATAATCGAATTATTTTTGATTTTCCCTCACTTCTAAGTCAAAAAAACATTGCATTAATGAAACATATGAATCGATTTGTCTTAGTCAGCCAAGGCCGACAATCAGACCATTATAAATTAGAACATCTAAAAAAAGATTTAGTAAAATATGATGCAGAAAATCTCATCAACGCAAACAATTCTATTTTATTAGTTAATCAAGTAAGAGATATGAATTTGATGAATAAAGCATCAGAAAACCCCTTTGGTTTAGAAGAAAAAAGTATCCCCTACAGCGACGATTTGATTATTAAAGAAGATTCAGATGTTTCATATAAAATTTCTAGTCAGTTTAAGTACGTCTTAGAAACAGCCTTTGAAGAAAAGAAGGGAGAAATCAATGGATCATACTAAATATGATTTAATTAAAAAAATCGTTGAGAAAACAACAGATTATTGTATCAATGGGAACCAAGCCCTTAAAGGTGATGACATAAGAGAATACATTTTAACATGTGTTGAAAAAGAGGAGACCATTGGTTACTTATCAATTAAGAAAAAAAGTCAGTTAGTAGAAACAATTTATAATTCAATTAACGGTCTTGGACCGTTACAGCCTTTAATTGATGACGATGACATCACAGAAATAATGATCAATTCTGAAAAAGAAATCTTCATTGAAAAAAATGGACAAATCAGTAAAATAGATTTTCAATTTGAATCCGCAGAAAGCTTAAGAGACTTGATTCAAATGATCGTATCAAAAGTCAACAGACGTGTGAACGAATCGAAACCTATGGTAGATGCCCGTTTAGAAGATGGTTCTCGGGTGAGTATCCTTTTACCACCTATCGCTTTAAAAGGACCGACGATGACCATTCGTAAGTTTCCAAAGGAAGCCATGACCATGGAAAAATTAATTGAATACAAGTCCTTGGATTCAAAAACCGCTGAAATTTTAAAAAAATTAGTGTTAAGTAAATATAACATCTTTATTAGTGGTGGTACAAGTTCGGGTAAAACTTCATTTTTGAATGCTTTATCTAATTTTATTCCGAAAAAAGAACGTGTCATTACCATTGAAGATTCAGCGGAATTACAATTGGTGAACATTGAAAACTTAGTCAAACTTGAAACAAGAGAAGGCAATACGGAAGGCAAAGGAGAAATAACCATGCGAGATTTAATTAAATCTTCCTTAAGAATGCGGCCTGATCGAATTATTATAGGTGAAGTCCGTGGTGGAGAAGCCTTAGAAATGTTACAAGCCATGAATACCGGGCATGATGGTTCCATCTCAACAGGCCACGGCAATTCTATAAAAGACATGCTGAGTCGCTTAGAAACAATGGTTTTAACAGGTACAGAAATGCCAATGCAAGCCATCAAACAGCAAATTGCTTCAGCCATAGATGTTGTGATACATCTCGGTCGCTTAAGAGACCAAAGCCGGCGGGTATTAGCTGTTTCAGAAATTGTTGGTCTTGAAAATCAGGAATATATGATTAATCCCTTATTTACATTTAAAGAAGAAAAAAACTCAACGAAAGAAATTTTAATCGGGTCATTAGTCTATTCTGGTAACCCAATTAAAAATATTGATAAATTAAAACTTTCAGCAGTCGACTTAGCCCTAGGTGATCAAAATGATTTTTAATAACAAAAATTCAGAAAATTTTGAAATGAATTACAATCAGTACCATATGCAATTAAAAGAAAAAATTGCTATTGTTTTGACGGCGGCTTTTATTTTAGCCATCATTGCATTCATATTTTATAGAAAACGGTTTGTGATGATTGCAATTATAAGCGGATTTTCTCTACTGGCACCCAAATACATAGAAAAGAAAAAAATAAAATCGCAAAAAAGAAAGATCAATAGACAATTTAAAGATGCACTTTATGCATTATCTTCATCATTAAGTTCAGGGAAATCCATAGAAAATGCCATGGCGGATGTGGTTAAGGATTTATTAATTCAGTACCATAAAAAGGAACGTATTGTTCTTGAATTTCAATTAATACATAAAAAGATTTCTTACAATACAAGTGTTTATGATGCTATTTTAAATTTTGCAAAGCGTAGCCATTGTGAAGATATTGAAAATTTTGCTAGCGTACTAGAAGTCACAAAGACTTCAGGTGGTGAAACCAATAAAATTATTAAAAGGACCGCTCGTATGATTACTGAGAAATTTGATGTGAAAGAAGATATTAACCTCCTCGTAGAAGGTAAAAAAAGTGAAATGCGTGGTCTTATTTTTATGCCTATTTTTCTAGTCTTACTTTTATCAATTACAGCAAAAGAATATATGGCGCCAGTATTTGTGACACAAATGGGGTTAATCGGCACAACGATATCAATCATACTAATTGTTATTGGTCAAATCATTGCCAATAAAATTTTGGATATTGAGGTGTAAAATGATTAGACTATTCATAATTGTCCTTTTAATCCTAGAACTATTGTTTCTTTTTATTCAATCAAAAAATCGGTACACAAAAGCTTTGACCTACATAGATAAGAACGAGTATTCAATAAAAAAACTGCTGCCCATGGGTTTATTATTGATGGAAAAAATTCAGTACAGTTACACCAGTAGTTATGACCGCCGGTTATATAAAAAGTTTTATGCTTTAAAAGGAAAAGACCAAGCTAATTTTTACCGGATGATTCATTGGGCTGAAAAAACCGTGTATTTTCATCTGACATTACTTTTAGTATTTACTTTTTCTTTATTGATCCCAACAGATACATTTTTTATTATATTTGCTTTTGTTTTATTAGTCCTTAGTGTCATGGTGAAGGATAAAGAATTAGATGCGAAATTAGAGAAAAACAATTCCTTAATAAAAATTGAGTTTGCAGAATTTATTAATCAGTTATCCTTACTTGTTGGGGCGGGTTTAACCGTAACAGGCGCTTGGGAGAAAATTGCAGAAAAAAATGATGAAAAACATCCCCTTTACCGTGGGGTTATGAAAGTACAGAAATCTTTAAATAAAGGCGTATCTTTTAATCATGCCCTTGAGACCTTTGCCATGGATTATCAAACAAAAGAAATTTCCAGATTCGTATCTGTTTTAATACAAAATTACATTAAAGGCAATGAAAATATTGTCATCACTTTGGACCAGCAAGCCAATGAGGCTTTAGAGAGTCGTAAACGCGAAGCCATGATTATTGGTGAACGGGCCAATACAAAATTACTTTTCCCTATGATGTTGATTTTAATAGCCATCTTCATCATGTTATCCATTCCGGCTATGTTGATGTTTTCAGAAATGCTTTAAGAGAAAGGAGGTGAAATGATAAATGAAGAATTTTAAAAGATTTTTATGCGAGGAAGAAGCCATGGGTACTTTAGAAGTAATACTTATTTCTGCTGTATTAATTGGTGCTGCTATTTTGTTTAAAGGAAAAATCATGTCAATCGTAGACACCATGACAAGTGATTTAACAGACAATGCAGTTGAGGCCATTGACTAAAAGAGGAGAAAAAATGATCGGATCAACAATTGAAATGAATGATTCAATTTACTTAAAAGTACCCATTGCAATTGAAGCCATCAATCAGAACAAATATGAGATGCTTCAATACAATGAAATCAAAGGTATCATTAATTTTAATCGACAATATTTTAATGATGCATGTTACTTAACGTATAACTTAGATACATATGTTTCTCTTAGAAATTTAGAAAAACCAAAAGGGTTACAAGACAGTCAGTTAATAGAAATATTAAGTCAAATCAACGCTATCATAGGATCCTTAGAAGATTTTTTCTTACTTGAATCTAAGGATCTTGTATTAACCCTTGAAAACATTTATTATGATTACCATAAAAAAGATGTTCAATTAATCTATCTGCCAAAGGCACACCATGAATCACTTACTTCTAAATATAAGATGTTCTTAATGAATTTGATTACGGGTTTGCCAGTGGAAAGAAAGCACTCATTATTAATAAACGCTTTACAACAGTTTATTCAAAGGGATGAATTTTCAATTCAAGGTTTAAATGACTTGATAAAAAATCAAGTCCTTGGGGATTCAAAGCAAGATATAAATGAAAAGGTTGCTGATGAAGATCTCTTTTTTAAAAAGAGTAATTCATTGGCTGATCCAGTAGAAAAAGAAAAATCTGATAAGAATAAAAGTTCTAAAAAGGAATTGATTAAAGACATGGTTAGAGGCGTTGCCTTAGAAATCATTGGACTTTTATCAATGAATTTAATCATAAGATTTTTTGAAATATCAGACCAAGTGAATCAATTAGGTACTGTATTATTGGTTCAACTATTGACTTCTATAGCAATATATCTCATTGTTCTCAAGGAGTACTATAGTTTTGAAAAAATTAAGCAGTACCTTAAGAGTAAAAGTGATTATGAGAGAAAAACTTCAAAAGAAGAGAATATCTTTGCTTCAACTAATAACCCAGTAGAAGGCATTGGTGAAGAACAAATCACTTATAATACAAGTACTGTTATTCAAGGCATGGTGGCAGAAGTTTATCCATCAAAAGCCTATTTGTTGAAAAAAGACTTAAGAAGCGAAGAAAAAATATATATTACAGAAAAGAGCTTTGTTTTAGGCAGACAAGTAGAAGCAACAGATTATCATATTGATGACTCAAAAATATCTAAAAGACATTTAGAAGTTTTAGATATTGATGATGAGTTATTTATCAGAGATTTGAACTCAACGAATGGGACCTACTTAAACGAGGCGAAGTTAGACGCTAATCGTTTAACTAAAATTTTTGATGGGGATCTAATTAAAATGGCAGCTTTAGTGTATGAATTTAAAATTGAATAAAAATGGAGGGAAATATGGAAATACACATCGAAGAACTTAAACGTATTATGAATGAAAGCTTAAATATAAAAGGCAGAGCGGATCGAAGAGCCTTTATTACATTATTTATTTTTACTTTTATTGTTTCAAGTATTACATCCCGGTTAAGCAGTACTTTATCAGGTATTGTAATGGTATTATTTTTTATACCACAATTATCAATGAATATTAGAAGGTTACATGACACAAATACATCGGGGAAATGGTTGATACTCCCCTATGTACTGGGTGGATTAACAATGGCTTCATTTTTTTTATTATTTTTCAATTTGCCTATGTTTCTAATGGTAATTTTTGCTACAAGTACTTTTATAAGTATTATATATGTTGGAATCAAATTATTCTTTGAATCAAGTGATGAACTGGATAATAAATATGGCGCACCTTTAAAAAGAGTAGAACAATTAACTGCTAATGATACGGAAAAGGTTGAATAAGATGGAGAATATAAAAAAAATAATAAGTCTAATTTTAATAATGATTGTTGCACAGAGTATTACATACTCTGCTATATCATTTCGTGATGTTGATAATAGTTCGTGGTTTAAAGGTGATTTAGAGTACTGTGTGAATGAAAATTTAATTAATGGTTACAGCGATGGTAGCTTTAAACCGGACAAAGAAATTTCAAGAGCAGAGTTTATTACAGTTGTGATCGCCTCAGTATTTGAAAAAGAACCCAATGGTAGTACACAGTGGTACTCAAAAAGTTATAATAAAGCCATAAATCACAATCTAATTGATGTAGCCTTTTATCAAAGTGATGCCAATGCGTCTATTTCAAGAGAAGAAATGGCGGTAGTGATTTCAAAGGTTTTAGACATATCTGATGTAACAATTGATGAAAGTAAAGTGAAAGAAGATATAAAAGACTATGATGCAATAACAAAAGAAAATCAAACAGCCGTCATGAATACATACAAGTCAGGAATTATTAGCGGTTTTCCTGATGGGACTTTTAGACCCAATGAAACTTTAAAAAGAAGCCAACTATCTAAAGTAACAGCATTAATGCACAAACTCGATAGAAAAGCCTACAACATGCCGGCATACGCTGAAGTAATCGACTCAGTAGAAAAAGAAACCGTTTACGAAAGAGTAAGTGACACCGTAGAAATTGTAGAGGGGATCACCTTCGATCAAAAGTTATTTCCTGACTGGGATGATTGGGATGAATATTCTGCAAGTATGAGAGACTTAGAGTTACTAGCAATCAGCAGTGTTGAAGTCAATCAGGAAGAAAAGACAATATCTTTTTATGTGCCACATGTGGCTGAGGGGTTATCATGGGAGTTCTCGATGCGTGGTAAGTCAATAAGAGATAATTTTGTTAGTACAGGATTTGAGAAGGTTGATTTCAATAATATAGTTGGAAAGACAATAATAATGAATTATAGCGAAGAATTTTCAATTCCAATAGATGAGATAAAAGACCTATCTTTTGCTGCTGATGTAAATTCAACGGAGATTTCACAACAAACAGTAAATAAGAGATCATATGAGTTTGTAGATTTTGAAGTGCAATAATGAGTAAAAAGATCATATTGATTCTATTCGTTATACTTGTTTTTAAGGGAGAAATTACTTATTCGGAAGATTGGATAGTTGGAGAATTTATTCAATCGGGCAACGAAGTTGATGAAATAATGGAGAAAAATGAATATATAAAATTATCAGAAGAAGCAGATTTTTGGCATTATTCAGGTGGATATTGGCAAACAAATTATTATAATAATAATCTAAGAATATATGATTATGATATGAAAGAATATATATATAATAGGGATGAACAAATAATTATTGGAGAAACAACTATTATAGTGCCATTGCCTCAGAAATTACAAAGTCATTTAGACAATGGTGGTATACTTCAAGATGTTAGGTTTACATTAGAATCTGATTATGAAATATCTAGTGTTAAGCCCAGTGAAATTTATAAAGATGGAGAAGTCCTGATTTCTATAGTGGAAGATAAATTATATATAAAATTTATACCAATATTTAGAATAAAACCTAGATTACAAGTAAAGTTAAAAACAGGTGAGCTAAATGTTTCAATCCCTACAATAAACCCCAAATTCGGTTTCCCACTCTTCTCCATATGGAATAAAGATGGTACTT
>Ga0136557_1001998_pt1 | contig 12267 bp, 8 predicted proteins | sample AntRauTorckE6832_FD_104796 | JGI IMG/M metagenome (GOLD analysis project Ga0136557, IMG submission 104796) | Saline lake microbial communities from Rauer Islands, Antarctica - Metagenome Torckler E6 #832 | ecosystem: Environmental > Aquatic > Non-marine Saline and Alkaline > Saline | place...
ATTTCCTGTGACGCATCAGCGAACTGCTCGAGCTGATCATCGCTGAAATCCTGAGCGGGGGCGCTGGCCTGCGGCTGCTCGGTATTGGCCGTTTCTTCCTGAGCGTGGGCCGTGGCAGTCATCAGACCGGCGGCGAGAAGTGCGGCAGAGAACAGGGCAGTAATCCGTTGCATGAATACCTCCAGGGTTTTGCTTTATGAATGTGCCCCCCTGTGACGGCAATGGATGGCACGCGTTCAGATCTTTGTTGTTACGGGTTGTAAACAAGGCTCCCCTGTCGGGGAGCCTGATTCATCGCAATTACCCGCCAGGCGGACCCGTTTAGCCATAGGCCAGGCCGGGCAACCATGTCACCAGCGCCGGGAACAGTATCACCAGCAGCAGCCCCAGGGCCTGGATACCCAGGAAGGGGAAGGACGACTTGAAGATCTGCGCCATGGTGATATGCGGCGGGCAGACACCCTTGATGTAGAACAGCGCATAACCGAAGGGCGGACTGAGGAAGGACATCTGCATGTTGACCAGGTAGATGACCCCGAACCACAGCGAAACCTTCGCCGGATCCACGCCGGGGAAGCCGAGCAGGCCGTCGAAGGTCAGGCCCTCGATCAGCGGCACGAAGATCGGCACCGCCAGCAGCAGGATGCCCACCCAGTCGAGGAACATGCCCAGCGCCACCAGCAGCACCATCATCAGCGCCAGCACCATATAGGGGCTGAGACCCGCACCGGAGATCAGCTCCTGGACGAAGGTCTGGCCCCCCTGCAGAATATAGAAGCCGACGAAGATGCTCGCACCGAAGATGATCCACATGACCATGGCAGTGGCCACCAGGGTGGTCATACAGGCGGCATGCAGGTTCGGCCAAGTCAGGCGCCGGTGCATGGCGGCGACGATCAGGGCACCGAAGGTGCCGATACCGGCCGCTTCCACCGGCGTCGCGATGCCGGTGAAGATGATCCCCAGCACCAGTATGACCAACACGATGGGCGCCAGCATCTTGCGCAGCAGGCGCAGCTTCTCGCTCATGTCGACACGGTCCTCGACCGGCATCGGCGGCGCCACCTTGGGATTGAGACTGCCGCGAAACCAGACATAGAAGGCATACATGCCTGCCAGCATCAGGCCGGGGATCAGCGAGCCGAGATAGAGCTCACCTACCGATTGCTGGGCGATGACGCCGTAGATGATCGCCAGGATCGATGGCGGAATCAGGATGCCCAGGGTGCCACCCGCCATGATGGAGCCGATGGCGATCTCGGGATCGTAATTACGCTTGAGCATCGCCGGCAAGGCGATGAGCCCCATGGTCACCACAGCGGCACCGATGACGCCGACCATCGCCGCCAGCAGGGTCGAGGCGATGATGGTGGCGATGGCCAGGCCCGCCTTGAGTCCACCCATCCACTTGTAGACCACATCGAACAGCTCTTCGATGATCCCGGCCTTCTCGAGCACCGACGCCATGAAGATGAACAGCGGAATCGCCGACAGCTGGTAGTTGGTCATCATCGGGAAGATGCGCGAGGGCATCAGGTTGAGCATGTCCTGATTGCCCACCAGATAGAGAAACGCCACCCCCAGGCCGCCCGTGACGAAGGCCAGCGGCAAGCCGGCGACCAGCACTACCATCAGGGTGCCGAACATCAACAGGGTCAGGCTACCGATACCCACCGTGGAAAGACTAGACTCGAGACTGAACGCCAGGCTCTCGTAGTCGGTCACGGCGATGTTGACCATCTCGAACAGCGTCCATGCCGCCGCCAGCGCTCCTGCCGCGACCAGCACATTGGCGAATAGCGGACTGCCTTCATGCTCGCGGCGGTGGTGACGAAAGGCCTGAAAGTCCTTGATCAGCTGGGCGGTCCCTTGTAACAGCAGCAACAGCCCCCCGAAAAACAGCATGAACTTGACCGGATAGAACTGGATGGCCCACTCGGTGAAGGAGGTCTCGTTTGAATAGCTCGAGCCGAAGAAGAACTCGTCGCTTACCGACTGCGAGAAGAACTTCCAGCCGGTGACCAGCAGAGCAATGGTGAAGATGAAGAAGAATAGCGAGGTCGCCAGGTCAAGCGCGGCCTTGTTCATCGGCTTGGCGCGCATGTAGAGAATATCGACGCGAACATGCCCTCCCTCACGCAGGGCGAAGGCTCCCGCCAGCAGGTACTGCATGCCGAACATCAACGTCATGGACTCATGGGCCCAGTTGGTCGGCGAGTTGAAGGCGTAGCGCAGCAGTACTTCGTAGGCAAAGACGAAGGGCGCCACCAGCGACCAGTAGGCCACATAGCGACCCGAGAAGCCGGAAACGCGATCGATGACGCGCGTCAAGGCATTGCCGGGCGCCTGGAAGCCGACTTCCGGCGCCTCCCCGGCGGGCACCTCGGCGGTGTCACCGCCGTCGATGGTACCGCCAAGACGGAAGCTGCGGTCGACGAAGAACATCACGATCAGTGGCAAAAGAAGCAGCACCGACCAGTAGAGCCAGTGCGGAAGAACGAATTCGATATCAAGATTCATGGACACTCCTCCGCGACACCATCACCTCCCGGCGATGGTTACGGATCATCGAGTCGACGGGATGCGGGATCATTAGTGGTCGCCCTACCCAAACCGGGTGTTGCGGCCTTCGGCTCACAACACCCGGTTTGGTCGAGCAGGCAGGTCAGATGTTGAGTTTGTAGTCCTTGATGTCCTCGTCGGTGACCAGCGCCACCGCAGGGTCCATCATGGTATCGAGGTGCGCCTTGAAGAGCCGCGCGGCATCCGCATCCTTGTTGGCCCACTTGAACCACAGCGGGATAGCGGCATCGCGGAAGCGGCTGGCATCGTCTTCGGTCAGGTGGATGATCTCGACACCCTTCTCGCGGTACTTGGGCCAGGCCTCGGCGTTAGCCTTCTGGATCGCCGCATAGTGCTCGCGCGAGTAGGCAGCCACCAGGTCGTGCATGAGGTCCTGGGTCTGCGGGGACATGCGCTCGAAGATGCGACGGTTGACGGAGATGTCCATGAGGTCGACGGCCTGGTGCAGGCAGGGCGTAGAGGGCGGCCCCATGATGATATAGTCGGCGACCTGCCAGAAGCCCAGTTCGAAGTTCACCGCGGCGCCGACATAGTCGGCCGCGTCGATGGTGCCCTTCTCCAGCGCCGGATAGACCTCGGAGCCCGGCAGCAGGGTGGTCTGGGCGCCGATGGCGGCGAAGGTCTCGGCGACGATGCCCCCCGGCATACGGATCTTGACCCCCTTGAAGTCGTCGAAGCTGCGCAGCGGCTTCTTGGAGTGGATCAGGTTCATGTCATGATGGACATAGCCCAGCAACTCCTGGCCCTGCTTGCGATACAGGTCCTTGGCGATGCCGAACCCGCCGTAGGCACCGAACATCATGTCCCACTGGTGGGGCACGGAGAGGCCCATCGGGTAGGCAGTCAGGAAGACACCGGCGGGCATCTTGCCGGGCCAGTAGACGGTGAACCAGTTCTGGCCATCGAGGACGCCGTTGCGCACCGCATCGGCGACCTCGAAGGCCCCGGCCACGGCGCCGGCGGGAAACGGCTCGATGGTCACTTCACCACCGGTGGATTCACCCACGCCAGCGGCCCATGTCTCGAAAGTCTTGTAACCGGTCGTGCCCGGCTGCCAAGACGACTGCATGCGGATATTGATGCCCTGCTGGGCCTGGACGTTGCCGATCCACGGCGTTGCGACTGCCGCTGCGGAACCGACGGCCGCCGCCTTGAGAAAATTACGCCGACTCGGTGTCTTGAAATTATCGCGGATAGTCGTGGTGTCATTCTCGACTGACGAAATGCTTGACGGCTGCTTATCGTCTTGCATGGCATGACTCCTGGTTGTACGGGCGCGCCCTCGGTTGTTGGCGAGTGACGACAGGATTTGTTGTTGTCATCCATGGCGGTCTGACACACCGGCGCTGAATAACGAGATTCCGATGCAGTTCACCCGCGTCCTTGTCGGGCAGGAAAGCCGTCATATTTGGAAACGCCTTCCACATTTAAGCCTAGCGAAAACTCCAAGGGGAACCAATAGCAACTTTCAACGCATGGCCTGGCCGGCATCGAGCCAAACACCCATCTAACGTCCTAACTCATTGTATATACTTGCTTAATCATGGTAATACCAATATTCCAGTCCCGTGCGGCTGTTCGACCAAAGCACAAGCCCGGGGGTTGGCTTATCGAGCCATTGAGCGCGATGATGCGCAATTCCCTTAACCAGCTAACGAGTCCCACATGACTGCACAACGTCGCCACCAGACCTGGCTGGCCGCCATGCCCTTCCTGTTCGTCGCCTTGTGGAGCACGGGTTTCATCGGTGCCAAGTTCGGCCTGCCATACGCAGAACCCTTCACCTTCCTGTTCATCCGCTTGGTGCTCACGCTGGCGTTGCTGGTCCCACTCGTCCAGCTGATGGGCGGTGACTGGCCTAAGGGAGCGCCGCTATGGGGCCATATCGCCGTCTCCGGTCTGCTGGTGCACGGCGCCTACCTGGGTGGCGTCTTCTACGGCATCCACCAGGGCATGCCAGCGGGGCTCGCCTCTTTGCTGGTAGGCCTGCAACCGCTGCTGACCGCCCTTCTTGCCGGCCCCCTATTGAATGAGCGGCTGAAACCGACGCAATGGGTGGGCCTCGCGCTAGGTCTTGCTGGCATCGTTCTGGTGTTGGGGGGCAAGCTCGATCCCGGTGCGCATCTCTTCCAGGGATTCGGCCTGGGGGCACTCGCCAGCGTGCTGGTCGCCCTGATCGGTATTTCCTGCGGAACCCTGTATCAGAAGCGTTTCTGCACCGGCATGCCCTTGTTATCGGGGACGGTGGTGCAGTACCTGGGCGCCGGCGTGGTACTGGGGCTCGGGGCTCTGCTCTTCGAGGAGCGCCACGTGGAGTGGACACCGACCTTCCTGTTGACGCTGGGCTGGCTGGTGCTGGTGTTGTCGATCAGCGCCATCCTGTTGTTGATGGCATTGATCAAGCGTGGCGAGGCGTCACGAGTGGCTAGCCTCTTCTATCTGGTTCCGCCGGCCACGGCACTGGAGGCCTGGTGGTTGTTCGACGAGCGTCTACCGCTGCCCTCGCTCGTTGGCATGGCGATAGCCATCATCGGCGTGGTGCTGGTGGTCCGGGGCAAGCCACCCACCCGGTCGTGACGGGCGGTGTTCGACCCGGTGCGGGCGGGTACTGGCGGATGCAGGGGAACTAGGCCAATATCGTTCAGGACGGCTGGACGCAGGGACAGAGCCGAGTCCGGTAACATCGGGGCAATAAAAAGGATGACGCACCCACCATGAAGGTAATGACGACGCGCCGACGATTGTTGAGAAACGCCGGATTGGCCGGGCTTGGCCTGCTGCTGCTTCCCTTCGCCGCGATCGGTCTGGCCGGCACGCGAACGGCGTCTACCAGTGCCAGCTCCAGCGACGCTACGCCGGTAATGCGTAAGGGCTGGCTGCTCACTCAAGACGATCTCTGATGTATATTCCGTTCGAGACGCTCGGTGAGGCCGGCGACGAAGCGGATGTCTGCCTCATTGGCGGCGGTGCTGCCGGTGTGGTGATGGCCGTCAAGCTAGCCCGTCAGGGCTATCGCGTTCTGCTCTGTGAAGGCGGCAACCAGACCTTCAGCGAGCGCTCCCAAGCGCTATATGAGGGTGAGGTGCGAGGTGACGCCTACCCCGCCCTGGAGGACACCCGGCTGCGCTACCTGGGCGGCTCGACGAATCATTGGGGGGGCGTCAGTCGCCCTCTAGACAGCTATGACTTCGCGGCGAAGCCCGCCGCTCCCGATACGGCATGGCCGATCGAGCGAGAGGCGCTCGATCCCTACTATGCCGAAGCCGCCGAGATCCTCAACCTGCAACCCATTCCGCCGGATGAGGAAATTGCCGGTGCCAGCCTGAAGCGCATTCACTTCTCGCTCGGGCCTCCGGCTCGCGTCGGCACGAAATATGCCGAGGACCTCCACGACTTACCCACGCTGAAGTGCTGCCTGGCGGCCAACCTGTTCGGCCTGGAAACCCGCAATGGCACGGTGACGAGCGCCACCTTCAAGAGCTACCAGGGTATCCTGCGTCGGGTACGAGCACGCTACTTCGTGCTGGCGTGCGGCGGTATCGAGAATTCGCGGTTGCTGCTGTGGTGCAACCGGCAAACTCAAGGGCATCTGATTCCGCAACCCGCCACACTCGGCCGCTACTGGATGGAGCACCCCCACGCCACAGTCGGTCAGGCATTGATCCTGGACCCCAGGCCGCTGGACCTGGTGGATCACTACAATATCTTCCTGTCACCGACCGCCTCCGCCATCGCCGATCGCGGTATCCTCAATTGCGGCTTGCGCCTGCACCGTATGAGCGACGAGGTGACCCAGCAGCTGCTCGACGAACTCGCGACCATCGCGCCGTCATTGGCGCAACGCTTCAACAGTTTGAACCGCGAAGGAGACGGTATCTACAGCCTGTTACTGCGCGCTGCCTGGGAACAGGAGCCCCGCCGTGAGAACCGAATCGAGCTGACTCGCGAGGTGGATAGCCTCGGCATGCCCCGCGCCAGGCTGGTCTGGCGCCAATCGGCGCTGGACGTCCGCACCATCCGCGAGAGCACGCTGCTGTTCGGTGACTATCTGCGCAATCACGACATCGGGCGCCTTCAGCTGGCCGACTGGTTGACGACCGCACCGATCCACCCGCCGGTCGAGGGCGAACTGGCCGGTCGCCATCACATGGGCGGCACCCGCATGAGCCATTCCCCCGACCATGGCATCGTCGATAGCGACTGTCGGGTCTTCGGCCAGGACAACCTGTATATCGCCGGTTCCAGCGTATTCCCCAGTGTCGGGCATGCCAACCCGACACTGACCCTGATGCAGCTGGCGATGCGCCTGACGGTCCATCTGGAGGGGCGGCTCGGTCAACAGGCGGCGCAACTGAATCCGACCATCCTGCCGTAGCGACCCATACGGGTTGCTCTGCGACGTCGCCTCGCTGCCGGCGTGTTGGCTAACGCGTGAACACCACGGTACGGCGCTGATGCAGGAACACGCGGCGCTCGACATGGTGGGCGACGGCCCGCGCCAGGGTCAGGCACTCGATGTCACGCCCCTTGGCGACCAGGTCATCCGGGGTGTCGGCGTGGGTCACCGGCTCCACGCCCTGGGTGATGATCGGCCCCTCGTCGAGGTCGTCGTTGATGTAGTGCGCCGTGGCGCCGACCAGCTTGACGCCCTTTTCAAAGGCCTGGTGGTAGGGACGCGCGCCCTTGAAGCCCGGCAGCAGCGAATGATGGATATTGATCGCGCGGCCGGCGAGCTTCTCGCACATCTCGCTGGAGAGGACCTGCATGTAGCGCGCCAGGATCACCAGCTCCGCCCCCGCCTCCTCGACGACCCGCCACACCCGCGCCTCCTGCTCGGCCTTGGTCGCGGGAGTGATCGGCAGGTGATGATAGGGAAGGTCGTGCCAGGCGGCCAGTGGCTCGAGGTCGGGATGGTTCGAGACCACCGCGCGAATGTCAATGGGCAACTGGCCGATACGGTAGCGATACAGCAGGTCGTTCAGGCAGTGATCGGCCCTGGAGACCATGATGACCACCGGGGTTCGCCGGCCGGGCGCAGTCAGTTCGAAGGTCATCGCGAACTCGGCGGCACGCGGGACGAAGGCCTCGCGGAAGGCATCACCCTCGAAGGTCTCGTCCTCGGGACGAAACTCGGCGCGAATGAAGAACTGCCCGCCCAGTCGATCATCGAAGGAACTCAGCTCGGTGATGTAGCAGCGCCACTCCTTGAGGAAGCGAGTGACCACATCCACGGTGCCAAGGCGACTCGGGCACTGCGCCGCCAGGATCCAGGTATCTGACGGCTGGCTCATGGCATGGCTCCACGCGATTCATCCCCCGCCTCGACACCGATGGCGTACTCCTCACCGGCATCCAGCAACCAGCGATAGCAGTAGTCGGCGAAGCTTCTTCGCACCACCAGCTCCCAGCGCGTCTCAGCGCTGCGGCGCACGATGGCGGTGGCCTTGGCGAACACCGTGGTCACCCCCTTGCCTACCGTGAAGTGGGTCAAGTCGACGTCGTAGACCACCGACTTCATCAGCAGCTCGGGCACAGCCACGCCCTCCAGCTCGAGCAGCGTCTGGCCGCCGCTGACGTCGACGATGGCGAAACTGGCGTCGCCGAGGCGTTCGCGCAGCCGGCGTTCGAGCGCGAACGCCTCGCCGCCGGGCACGATCAGCAGCCACTCATCCGGCGACAGCCACTGGATCGAACGCTCACCGCTCGCATCCCAGCTCAAGGTGTTGGGACGGCCCGGCAGGCCGAGCGCCAGCACCTCGCGCAGCGCCTCATCGAGCACGATGGCCCCGCCGCGCAGGATCAACTGGCCGAGAAAGGCGTGCTCGCGCAGCACTATGCGGCTGTCGACAGAGGGAGCCGGCGCCCCGCTGCGCTGGATGGAATAGGCCAGCGGCGACTCGGCCGTGACCGCACCGTGGTCGGCGCGGGTGTCATAGAGGTTCACCCGGCTCATCGATGAATTAGACATGCTGACGCTCTCCCTTGGGATCGATGAAGATCGGGCTGACGATCTCGGCTTCATGGATGCTGCCGTCGACCATCGGCAGGTAGACGCTCTCGCCGAGCTTCTGCTGGCCCCCCTTGACCACCGCCAGGGCAAAGCCGCTGTCGAGCGTCGGGCTGTAGTAGCTCGACGTCACGTGGCCAACCATCGGCATGGGGATGGCGTGATGCGGATCGAAGACGATCTGCGCGCCCTCCTCCAGCACCACCTTGGGGTCCTTGGGCCGCAGGCCGACCAGCTGCTTGCGGTTTTCCCGCGCCGTATCGCTGCGCGACAGGGCACGCTTGCCGACCCACGAGAACGGCTTGTCGTAGCCGATGGCCCACTGCATGCCCAGGTCCTCCGGAGTCACCGAGCCATCGGTGTCCTGGCCGACGATGATGAAGCCCTTCTCGGCCCGCAGGACATGCATCGTCTCCGTCCCGTAGGGCGTCAGGCCAACCTTCTCGCCGTGGTCGAACAGCGCCTTCCAGACGTGCATGGCGTAGTGGGCCTGGACGTTGATCTCGAAGGTCAGCTCGCCGGTGAAGGAGATGCGGAAGACCCGCGCCGGCACGCCAGCGACCTTGCCCTCCCGCCAGTCCATGAACTTGAAAGACTCGCGGTCCAATTCGATGTCGGTGAGCTCGGCCAGCAGTTTGCGCGACTCGGGCCCGGTGATGGTCATGGTCGCCCAGTGATCGGTCACCGAGGTGAACGTCACGTCCAGCTCCGGCCACTCGGTCTGATGCCACAGCTCCAACCACTCGAGGATCGCCGCGGCCCCGCCGGTGGTGGTGGTCATCACGAAGTGGTTATCGGCCAGGCAGCTGGTCACGCCATCGTCGGTGACCATGCCGTCGTCCTTGCACATCAACCCGTAGCGGCACTTGCCGACGGCGAGCTTCTCCCACTTGTTGGTATAGATGCGCGCCAGGAACTCGCGGGCGTCAGTACCCTGGATGTCGATCTTGCCGAGCGTTGAGGCGTCGAGGATGCCGACGGCCTCGCGCACTGCCCGGCACTCCCGCGCCACGGCCTCGTGCATGGTTTCCAGCCTGCCGTTCAGCTTGCGTGGATAGTACCAGGGGCGCTTCCACTGGCCGACGTCCTCGAACTCGGCGCCGTGCTCCACGTGCCACTGGTGCAGCGCAGTGTAGCGCTCGGGGTCGAACAGCTCGCCACAGTGGCGGCCGACGATGGCGCCGAAGGTCACCGGGGTGTAGTTGGGGCGGAACACCGTGGTGCCGACCTCGGGAATCGTGCGACCCAGGCAGCGCGCGGCGATGGCCATGCCGTTGATGTTGCCGAGCTTGCCTTGGTCGGTGCCAAAACCCATGGCGGTATAGCGCTTGACGTGCTCGATGGACTCGAAGCCCTCTCGGGTAGCGAGTTCGATGCCCCCCGCGGTGACGTCGTTCTGCAGGTCGACGAACTGCTTGGGCGCGCGCAGAGTCGGCTTCTCGTGGGGCACCTGGTAGAGGGCGCAGGCCGCCCCCTCGCGAATGACATCGACCTGTGGCAGCTCGACGCTCACCGCCGCCAGGCCCGATGCCACGGCGGCGCGATTTCCCGCCTCGACGCCATCGGCCAGCACCTCAGGCAGCGCATAGACGCCACGGGCACCACCGACGGCACTCACTCCCTTCACCAAGCTGGGCACGAAGCCGAGGATCGCCTCGTTCCAGGTCGGCCTGGCCCCGGTGTGCGAGGCCAGGTGGATGACCGGGCTGTAGCCGCCGGAGCTGGCAATGGTATCGCAGCTCAGCTCCTCGACCGGGCCGGTGACCTGGAAGCCGTCGAGGTCAACCCGGGCCACGCGCGCCGCCGTGACACGCTGCTCGCCCTTGGCCTCGATCACCGCGCTGCCGGGAAGGATTCGAATACCCCGGCCGCGGGCGGCCTCGACCCACTCACCGTCCGGGTTGGCGCGGGCGTCGGCGATCGCCACCACCTCGTGCCCCGCTTCCTGCCAGTCCAGGGCAGCACGGTAAGCGTGGTCGTTGCTGGCGGAGAGCACCAGCCGGTGGCCGGGTACCACGCCATAGCGGCGGATATAAGTAGAGACGGCGCCGGCCAGCAGGTTCCCCGGCACGTCGTTGCCGGCATACACCAGCGGCCGCTCATGGGCGCCGGTGGCCAGGATCACCTGGCCGGCCCGCACCCGATGCAGCCGCGAACGCACCTGGCGACGACCCTCGGCCAGCGGCGCTGTCTCGCCGAGATGCTCGGTGCGACGCTCGTGCAGGGTGACAAAGTTGTGGTCATGGTAGCCGTTGGCGGTGGTGCGTGGCAGCAGGGTGACGTTGTCCCACCCGCTTAGTTCGGCGACCACCGTGCTCAGCCATTCGCCGGCGGGCTCGTCGTCGAGCAGCTCGCGGGAGTCGAGCAGCGAGCCCCCCAGCTCCTCCTGCTCGTCGCAGAGGATCACCCGGGCGCCGCTGCGCGCGCTGGACAGCGCCGCCACCAGCCCCGCCGGACCGGCACCGACCACCAGCACGTCGCAGTGCCGGTGCATGTGGTCGTAGATGTCCGGATCGGCTTCCGCCGGGCTACGGCCCAGGCCGGCGCTCTTGCGGATGTACTTCTCGTAGGTCATCCACATGGAGGCCGGGGCCATGAAGGTCTTGTAGTAGAAGCCCGGGGGCATCAGCTTGCCGCCCAGCTTGCCGATCATCCCCATCAGGTCGCGCTGGACGTTGGGCCAGCCGTTGGTGCTGCGCGCGACCAGGCCATCGAACAGCGCCTGCTGGGTGGCCCGCACGTTGGGCACCTGGGCCGCCTCGGCGGCCCCGAGCTGGACGATCGCATTGGGCTCCTCGGCGCCGGCAGCGACGATGCCACGGGGCCGTGAGTATTTGAAGCTACGATTGACGACGTCCACCCCGTTGGCGAGCAGTGCCGAGGCCAGGGTATCGCCGGGGTAGCCACGGTAGGCCTGGCCATTGAAGGTGAAGCCCAGCGAGCGAGAACGATCGATGCGCCCCCCCCGCCTCAGGCGATTGGACTGCTGTGTGTTATGTATCATGCCTTGACCCCCTTGGACTCTCTCACCCCGTTGTCGCTCGCGCCCACGGTCTGCTGACCGCTATCGGCCACCTGCACCCCATCCTTCTTCTCCTCGCGGGCCAGGCTCTCGGCGGTGACGGCCGGCGACTCGCCCATCCGGTAGGTCTCGAGGATCTCGTAGCTCACCGTATGCCGGGTGATGTTGAAGAACTTGCGACAGCCCACAGCATGTACCCATAGCTCGTGATGGATGCCGCGAAGGTTGTCGCGGAAGAACAGGTAATCGCCCCACTCTTCGTCGCTGCAGTTCTCCGGGTCCGCGGGCCGGGCGAGATGCGCCTGGCCCTTGGGATGGAACTCCTCTTCCTCGCGGTGCTCCTCGCAGTAGGGGCAGTAGATCTGGAACATGGGATGGCCTCCTTAGTGTGCGACCCCGGCCGCGCCGTGTTCGTCGATGAGCGCACCGCAATGGAAGCGGTCGATGGAAAAGGGGGCGGCGAGCGGATGCATCTCGCCCCTGGCGAGGCTAGCGGCGAACACATGCCCCGAGCCCGGGGTCGCCTTGAAACCACCGGTGCCCCAGCCACAGTTGAAGAACAGCCCCTTCACCCGGGTCTTCGACAGGATCGGACAGGCGTCCGGGCAGGTGTCGACGATGCCCCCCCACTGACGATTCATGCGCACCCGCGAGA
>Ga0136557_1002001_pt1 | contig 12255 bp, 11 predicted proteins | sample AntRauTorckE6832_FD_104796 | JGI IMG/M metagenome (GOLD analysis project Ga0136557, IMG submission 104796) | Saline lake microbial communities from Rauer Islands, Antarctica - Metagenome Torckler E6 #832 | ecosystem: Environmental > Aquatic > Non-marine Saline and Alkaline > Saline | place...
TAGTTAGTTAACTCGTAATAATTTGCAAAGCATCAATTATTTAGTTTTCTAGAACTGAATGATTACAATGAGCTGGTCGTTTAAGTCCTCGCAGAAAGCTCAATAAAAACGGAGTGGACTAAAAAGAACAATATGTGGTGAAGTTTCTTTGTGAGAGTTTTTTTTAGTAAGCCACAAAAATAATGCAGAGTAAAATCTTCTATATGAGTATGAGACTCTACCTCTGCATTTATACATAATACTGATTAGGTGTAAGGGGCGAGTTCCCCTGAGGTGGATTGGAACATTATCTGGTGGGGGAAAGCAGATAAAAGATTTACATTGATATCAATGCCGATGTATCAGCTCTAAACATCGTAAAAAAGGCAGAGGGCTACCAATATATGTACCTATAGCTCAGCTTGGTAGAGCGTGTGGCTGTTAACCACATTGCCGATTGTTCAAATCAATCTAGGTACGCCATAAGTATAACAAATAGTTTTCTTCATATTTCTAGTATTGAAAAAATATGATTAATAGAAAATACATATAACTATATAATGATTTTTCTAGCGAATTTACCAGTTATTTTATCATTATAATTTAACAAGATTTGATAAGTGGTTGGGAATATCCAACCATTTTTATTGTGTATATAATAGTGGATAGGCAAGCGTAGCTGAAAGGGTGGTAGGTTACCACCCTTCCACATTTATATAAATTAGGTGATTAATCAGAGGTGATTTTATGTTAAAAGATAACGTGAATGATAGAAACAATGTCAATAAAATTATTAGAACAAAAGTTGGTATAGGATATATGGGAAACGGTAAATATAAATCTCGTGTAGATGGTGTAAAAACAAAACAATATCAAGTTTGGGGAAGTATGTTATCAAGATGTTATAATCCACGATACTTGAATGAAGCTAAAAATAAAAAATATAGGAACACATATACATGTGATGAGTGGCACAATTTTCAAACTTTTTCAAAATGGTTTGATGATAATTATTATGAAATTGATGGTGAACATATGGAGCTTGATAAAGATTTTATGGGGGACGGTAAATTTTACTCTCCAGATAATTGTTGTTTCATACCACATAGACTTAATACATTTTTAACAAATAAAAAATGCACAAACAAAACTGGATATATAGGAGTTACAAGTAAATCCTTAGCAGATGGTTCTATTAGATATGTTTCTGTAATACAAGATACAATAACTGGAAATGGAATCCATATAGGAGTGTTTAAAATAGCTAAGGATGCAAGTATAGCATACAAAAGAGAGAGAGCTAACCAAGCAGAAAAAATGAAAAATTTGTGTATTAATAAATGGGGCATTTCGGATAAAAGAATATTAAATGGAATCAAATAATATAAGGGAGTGATGATAATTAAATGGAAACGTGGATTAGAAAAAGAAATCATGAAAGTAGAGAAGAATACGTATTGCGTGTGTATAAGAAATATATAGACAATGAAATAGGAATGACAACTAAGGAACTTGGTGAGTTTTTAAATATTGAATTAGAAGAATCATTAGATGAAAGTGTTAGAAGAAAGAAAGCACAATTAATTCTTGATTCTAATTATACAGATGCAATATATAAAATATTTGGTAACAGTAAAAAGATATTAAATGAAATAAAAGGGGAAAGGAAACGCCTTCAAAAGGAATTAAGAAAAATACGTGATGAAAAATTAGAAGATAAGAGAGATATAAGAAACGAATCAAGAGTAGAGTCAATATTAGAGTATATGGATATATACACTGATAGAATTGCAGAGAGCAATAAATTTAAATTACCAATCTATAAGGAGCCTAGAAAAGATTCTGCAAAAGCTATATTATTATTATCAGATATACATTATGGAATATTAATAGATAATCATTGGAATAAATATAGTCCAGAAATTGCATTTCAATTAGCAGATAGACTAGCTGACGAAGTGGTTAGATATTGTAGAATGTATGATATAGACGAGTTATTGTTTGCAAATCTTGGTGATAACGTTGAAGGTAATCTGCATACAGAGGCTAGAGTAGAATCAAATAGAGATTTAGCTGAACAGGTTATGGAAGTACCAGAGCTTATAAGCAATATAATAGAAAAAATTGCTAGACAGGTAAACATTGTGTATATATCAACAGTTGATAATCATTCTAGAGTAAATAAGAAATATAAAGAGCATATAGAATCTGAATCTTGGGTTAAAGTTATTGATAGATTTATATATAACAGGTTTAAAGATACTGATAGAGTGAGATTTGACAATAACAGCAAGATAGACCCTACAATGAGTGTAATAGAATTTGGTGGACAGACTATAGTTGCATGTCATGGTCATTTAGAAACTAGGAACAAAACCGCACTATTCAGCAAGATGACTAAAATGGTAGGTAAGGTACCAGATAAGATATTGATGGGACATTGGCACGATTTTGAAACTTGGGGTAATAGTGTAACAAGGGTAATAATAAATGGTACAATGAAAGGTACTGATGCCTATAGTAAAAATAAAAGGTTATCATCATTTAATAGTAAGAGTCAAGTATTGAATATTATAGATGGTAGTACCGAGGTTTTAATCGATGTAGATTTAAATTAAAAACAACTTTTGACAAACAACCCATTATATGGTATAATGATACGTAGAGTGAGCGTACAATAACGTAGAGCTATACATACAATAGCGTATGTTCATTCTATAATAATTAAAGTATAAATTAAAAATAAAATAACCAAGTAATTCCAGTGGGCATACATGTTTTTCAAAACTCCTTTTCCATGTGTGTCCATTTTGATTATGTGTAGTGAGGCATATTAAATTCATTTTATATAACTTCTTTTATATCTTGTAAAAGTCCTCACTACATTATAAATAACCAATATAAAAACAGTTTTTGACAAATGCATACAAAGTATGGTATAATGTACACAGTAGTTGATATTAGGTTTGTAAAAATCTAAATTTTTTTGTGCATATGCTTGACAATAAGATTTATATGTGATACAATTTAATATTAATTTAAAAGGGAGATGTATAGTATGGCAAGAAAAAAAATTGGAAGACCACGAAAAATTGAATATTTTTGTGAAGAATGTCACAAACAATTAAAACCAGCTGATTTTTATAAAATGAGTAGAAAACCAGAATTAGACAAACGTGGATATAGAGTAACTATATGCAGAGAATGTTTGACTACATATGGTTATAAAAATGGTATAAATAGTTCTGAGGACGTTGAAAGTTTTCAAAGAATATTAAAGAAAATGGATTTACCATTCCACATTGACGTATGGCGTTCAGCATATAATGCAGGAGGTTCTACAATTGGAATGTATTTTAATGTGTTAGCTGGTATGCGTAAGGATATAAAGCCATATCATGAATATTCTAAATATGTAGAAGATGATATAGAAAATGAAGCACTCATAACTAAAACTGCATCAGAAACAGAAATAGGCATGATGATAAATGATGCTGGTGACGACTTGTTAGAGATATTGCCGGGATTATGGAAGAGTATTGACTACTTACAACATAAATATGGTAAGGGATTTAATCATGGAGAGCTAGTTGAGTATGAGAGATATTTTATAAAAGAAGCTCCATCAATAGAATTAGAGTCAAGTAGAGATGTTGACAATTTAGTATTTGCGGCAATAGAGCGACATAGATATCATAAAGCATTATCTGATGACGAAGCTAGTTTAGATGTTAAAAGAATGCAAGGTAACTTTTTCGCCGCTCAAAAGAAGTTAAAGTATATTGACAAGGGTACTCGTAGTGAAACACTTACTAAATTATGGGAAAAAGTTGAAAGAGAAAATGGTTCAATAAATTTTCTAGACTTCGGATTTGACCATCCGCAAGATGAGATAGATTTAATGTTATTTCTAATAGTAAGACATAATATGGTAGTACAAGATAAAGATGTCGATAATCTTAAATATGAAGATATAGTTGCACAGTTTAAAGATATACAAGAACAATATCCAGATGCTTTAGATAATGGAAAGATATCTCTTAAAGATGTAGAGGTGTAATAGCTTATGAATAATAAATACGATAAAGAATTAATCGAGGCTAGAGATAAAGTGTGGGACGAATTATCAAGAAAAGATAGAGAAGTATGGGAACATTATACGATGAAATATACATCATTGGAGAAAAAGCACATGGGGTTCTTAAAAGAGTTCAGAGCTTGGGCTTTCTTTTATCCAGATAAATTTTATAGCTTGATGGCTAAATTAGATGGAAAGAAATTCGAGTTTGACCCAGACCAAGCAATATCAATGAGAGCTATGAATAGATATAGAATGGGATATACAGCTATAAAGAATAGACGAGCTGGAAAGACATTTGAGACGATTGCAGTTGCAACTTTGAACTGTATTATATTCCCAAATTATTCCGTACAGTATTCAGCATTAACAAAAAAGAATTCCTCTAAAATATTGAACGAAAAAATTATTGAACTAATAAACATGTTCTCATTTTTAAAAGATGAAATAATAAAACATAATCACGACAGTGAAGATACATTAATTACTTTTGCAAATGGAAGCAAGATGTCTAATACCACACCAGAATCATCAAGAGGTACAACTACGACTGGGGAGATTATACTTGATGAAAGAATGTTTACTCCAACAAAGGTGTTAGAAGACACTATAATTCCTACTTTAACTCCTAGAAAGAATTTGAAGGATTTAAAGCCAGATAGATTTATAGTCCCATCTACAAAGTCAATATCATCAGCTGGATATTATAATTCATCTGGGCACCACTCACTAAAGAAATCATATGAAACTATGGCTAATTTAAATAGTGGAGTATTCTCAATAGCTCATAACCACCAAGTACCTTTAGTATTTGGGAATAGGGGTTTGAGTAAAAGGCAATTAGCAAATAAAAAAGATACAATAAGTAAGATTGCTTGGGATATGAACTACGAAACAATATTTGCTGGTGGGTCTGGAAATAGTATAATATCAATAGACCAATTAGAGAGAGCTAAAACGATATCAGAAGCTGAATTCTCACGTTCTAAAGATTTAGGCAAAGATGAGTTTTATATGCTGTCAGTCGACTGGGCTAGAAGTAATAATAGCAAAAATGATAACTCTGTATGCTCGGTTGGTAGAGTGGCAGTTAATAGTAATAATCAAGTTCAGTCAGTATCCATAGTTAATATGATACCGATACCAAATACTGACACACAGCAACAACAAGTATTAAAATTAAAGATAATAGATGACTTATTTAATCCAAGATATATTGTAATAGACGCTCATGTAATGGGTAGGAATTTCTTAGATGGAATGGCAGAAAGACATTTGGGCGATGATGGTTCTGACTACTTACCGTTCTTTGCTTATAATATAAACGAAAAAATTCCAAAAGATGTAAAGAATTATAAACAACATGTATTTAGTATACATGGAACGACTGAGCAACAACATCAAATAGCGTTAAGTGTTATAAATATGTTTGAGAAGAATAAAGTTAGAATATTAAATGGTTCACAAGTTGACTATAGTGAAGTAGATAAAGATAAATTTCTTACAAAAGAATTACCAAGTTTTATGGCTAATGAATTTGTAATAGAAACATTGAATATTGAGAGTAAAACAGTTGGTAAATTTAAAAATAAGTTTACATTCAATCAATCAAACTCGAATATTAAAAAAGATATATTCATGACGGTAGCATATATGTGTTACTTTGTAGAGAATCATTTAGAAAAGAAAAAGGAAACTGGAAATAAGAAGAAATATTTAGGTTTAGTCGGAAGAGGTAAAATGTAAAGGAGGTGAATGAATTTGTCGAAAAAATATATTAAACAAAAGATTAAAGAGAAACAGAAAAGTGAGGAATTGGCAAGCAAAATTCAAAAACCTCAATACAGTGACATATATTCTGGATTAATGCAACAGTTCCCAGATGAGAGTGAAGAATATATAGAGCAACATGCAAATAAGATGTACGCATTTGAAAAAGAAAATTATGAAAAATATATTACGGAAGTTGATGGAAAGAAATTCTTCAATGTATCAAATTTTTTAAATGGCGTAGGTGATTTTCATAGACCATCAGTGAACTCAAGTAAGTTGTTAAAAGATAACGCTGTTCAAGACTTAATACAATCACCAGAGCAAAATAGGAATGCTATAAAAAATGTGTCATATCAATTATATAATTATGTACAAGAATATAAAAAGTTGATTAATTACTATGATATGTTATATTATAGAGCAGTTATAAACCCGAAAGAAAGTATTGATAAAGAAGACTTTATTAAAACTTTAGAATATTTTGAGGGGTATAACTACAAACTTAAACTTGGTGAGATAACAAAGAAGGTACTATTACAAGATGTTTATTTCGGATATGAGTTATCATATAATGGAACAACTAAAAAAACACTTATGGAGTTTCCATTTGATTGGTGTCAGATAGTTGGTAAGGATAAAAGTGATGTTTATATATATAAGTTTGATTTAAGTTATTTTAATAATCATAAAGAGTCAATATCTAATTTTCCAATAGAGATACAAAATGCATATAACAGATTAAGCAATAATAAAAGAAGTGCGAACTGGTATACTCCGAACGTAAACAAACAGTTTGCATTTAAGTTAGATACTGGAGTTAATTATTCACTACCATTCTTTAGTGGTATATTTGTAGACATGGTTAGATTACATGAAATAAAAGAAATACAAACTGATGCAAGTAGAAGTGATAATTATAAATTGATACACATGAAAATACCGATTGATGAAAGTGGTGGCGAAGCAGATAAGTATTTAATTGATGAAGGTGTAGAAGTCTATCATGAAAATGCATCAGCGAACTTACCTAGTCTATTTGGTATCATTACTAATCCTTTTGATGTTGAAGTATTGAATTTAAAAGATAATAATGAACAAAACTCAAATATAGTAGACAGACACTTTGGTAATTTATTAAGCTCAGCAGGTGTATCAAGAATGTTATTTAATTCAAGCTCTGTTAGTAGTACTGGTATAAAAGCAAGTATTAAAATGGACGAGAATATGATGTTCAAATTACTCAGACAATACGAAGCATTTTTCAATAGACAAATAGCTAATAACATAAAAGGCAAGAGCGTTTATTCTGTAAACTTCATAAACCAAACTGTTCATAATGAAGAAGAGGTTTATAATAGATATATGAAGATAGCTGAACATGGTGGTAATTATTCTTATGTATCGGCTTCTGTTGGTATTACACAGCTAGAGGCTATATACGGCAGGCAAGCTGAAAAAATAGTTGGTTTTGATGATGCATGGGATACACCATTAGCAACGTCATATCAACAATCAGCGGACGATACAAACAAGAAAGATGAAGTTGATTTATCAGATGATGGTGTTGAAGCCAGAGACTAAAAGAAATAAGGTGGTGAATAATGGAAAGCAAGTTAGATATTAAAAGTGTAAAATGTAATTTTGAAATTGTAGAAGATGAAAAAGAAGATGGTAGGTTTTCCAAGGTAAAGATACTTGTTGCTCATACAGGGTGGAATTATAACAATACATTCTTTTCTAAGGAAATACTAGAAGAGATGGCAAATGAGAGCCTTGGTAAGATACCAATCGTTGGATTTACAACAGATGGAGACGGTGGAATGGATTTTGCTGGACATGAGGAAGGCTTTAAGGTTACTAAGAATAGTGAAGGTGAAGAGTCGCTAGAGTTAGTTTATTTTGGAGTACCATACGGGTTTATACCTCCCAATCCAGAATTTAATTTTGAAATGGTTGATACTGAACTAGGTGAAAAAGAGTACCTTGTAACATATGGATATGTTTGGAATAAATTTGAAGGTTCTGAGTTATTCGATAAAGATAAGAACCATTCTATGGAACTCTTACCAGATGATTTAGATGGCGTTTGGATTGATAGAGGAGACGGTGGTGGTGGTTGGGAGATAACAACTGCTACATTTGACGCACTATGTGCACTAGGTGATAATCATGCTCCAGCTATGGCTGGTTCGATGATCGAGAAATTCTCACATAAATTTACAAAGAAATCTGGATTCAAAGAACAATTTGAACAAATGTTTAATGAATATTCAAAAGTTGAAGATAAAGGAGGTGAACAGATGGGAAAAGAAAAAGAAAAAGAATTTGAATTATCTCTAGAACAGAAAAGAGAAATGCTTGTAGAAAAGATTATCTCGCTTGGAACATTCACAAATGAGTGGGGTGATACATATGATAAATATATGTATCTTGATACAAAAGACGATGTTGTATATTTTAAAAGTTGGGAAGACTGGAAAGATTATGGTGTAAAATTCGCAATCAATGCAGAAACTCAAGAAATTGAAATTGATATGGCAGACATGTTTGAAGCAATAGCTAGTTGGACTCCTATGTCAGATGCTTTTGAAAATGATGATACTGAACATGTAGTATTTGAATCAGAAACTGGCAAAGCTGTAAATAGTATTATGAAGAGTAACCATGAAAAATTTGAGACTGAGAAGTCTGAATTAGAGGAGACATATAAGACTAATTTAGTAGAAAAAGAAGATGAATTAAATAAAACTTTTGAAACTAAAGAAGAGGAATATGCTAAGATTATTACAGAACTTGAAGAGTATAAAACAAAGCAGTTATCTAAAGATAAAGCGTCTTTTGTTAGAACAGTTGAAAATTTAACTGACGATGAAAAACAAGACTTCTTAGATAAACGTGATGAATATACTATGGAAGAATTGGTTAAAAATGTTAAATTATTCGTAGCTGATAAGGTTATGAGTTATAGTAAAAATGAAGATGAAATAGCAATTTCAGCAGTTACAAGTTTTGAGAAGGAAGAAATTCAAGATGATGATAACGCTGGATATATGCAATGGATTGAGAACAATGAGGAGGATAACAAATGATTAATTTCGTAAAAGGTTCAGACTATGCACAATATGTTAACTTGGTACACACAGCAGAATTAGAAAACGGTAGTTTAGTTGGACAGGGTGCTGTAGATGCAACAATTTTAGGTGATGAAGTATTTACTGCTGTAGAGCCAGCAACAGCTGATTTAGGAACAGAGTTATATCTTATCGCTGTTAATGATGACTTTGGTTATGATGACAGAACAACTGCATCAGATTATAAAATCGCTATTGGTGAAATCATTCTAGGTTTAATTCCACAAAATGGACAAAGACTTGTAATGAGTGAGGATTTATTTTCTAGTGCTCCAACAGTAGGACAGTTCGTAGTACCAGCAGATGGTTCTTTTCTATTCGCTCCAGCGGCAGATTTAACAGGAGCAACAAAAGTATATGGTAAAGTATTATTGGAAACAACTATCGGATATGACCAAACAGTTGCTTACAAAATTGAAATCAGAGTAGCATAATAGTATAAAGAATACAGGAGGTAAATTATAATGGAAGAACGAGCAAATATCAAAAAATTAATGAATGACGTTGTTAACTACGACCGTAGTGAATTATCGTCAAAATTCTCTAAGTCAAACTTAGAGGAAAAGCTAAGAGCGAAATTAATGAAAGAGGTTGGATTAGATAGTCCTACTATTAAAGATTTGCGAAGAGCAGATACAAGCAAAGCTTTTGAAATTGTTGAAGACTTTTTAAGCGATAATATCAAAGGAAAAGTAAGTGAAGCATTCCCTTTTGCTACTGTTAAAACAGTTTCCTGGGGTCAGAAAGTAACATTTAGATTAGAAAATCCAGAACTTTATAACGTTGCTATTGTTGCAAAGGGTAATGGTAATGGTGAGAGACAAAGATTAGAAAATGGAATGGTAGAAGTAGCTACAGATGCAATGGAAATTAAAGTATACCATACTTTCTTAGAATATATGAGTGGTCAAGTATCATTTGCAAGTATTGCTATTAAAGTAATGGACTCTTATATATCAGCTATTAGAGAAGAAGTACACGCTGTATTATTAGCATCTAGTGCTTATAATGGCGATTCTAACTTGAATGTTACTGTTACTGGTGCATTTGATGCAACTAAATTAGAAGAGCTTGCAGAGAAAGTTAAAGCTAAGAACAACGTTGGCAAAGCTTATATTGTTGCTACACAAACTTTCTTAAATGGATATGTTGGAAATACTCTTTCTGATGGTCAAGCTGAGGAATTAGCTGACAAAGGTTACGTTAAAATGTGGAATGGAAATATTTTAGTTGCTATAAAAAGAACTACTAAGCATAATTCATTTGACCTTACATTTGATAACTTAACTGCATTAGTATTACCAGCAACTGATGTTAGTCTTATTAAAATTGTAGAAGAGGGCGAAGACTTAATGTTAGAAGGCGACTTGAACATGAAGGGTAATATGGATAAAGAATTATTATTTTATAGACATACTGGAGTAGCTTTAGCAAATGCAATTGTTTGGGGTAAGTACGACTTCACAGGAGCATAAAATATAAGTAATAAAAAGTATATAGAGGGTATTTATATACCCTCTATTTTAAAATTAATATATTGATTACAAAATAGAAAAGGAGTATTTATATGAGTTTATTAGATAAAGTAAAAAAAGAAAAGATTATAAATTTAGATAAAGTTGAAAAAGTTGTTAAAAAAGATAATAAAGAAATTGATTTTAATGAGTTTGATGAAATAGAAGTTTATAGTTATGTTGATGGTCAATTATTTTTAAAGTCTGATGACCCTAGGGTTATTGATAATTACACATTTAATTCATTTTTAGAAAAACAGTATATAACTTATGGATTTTTAAAAAGTCTTAGAAATAAAAGTAGAAAAGCAATTGAAAGACCAGCTATATATATAGCAAATAAAAATGTAATTAAATCTCTTAGATTGGAAAGAATCTATAAGGATTTATTTAAACCAGAAGATTTCGATTTATTCTTTGATAAGTCAAAGGGTGAAATGATTGAAATAATTGATGGAGCAGATATAAATTTAAAGAAACTTTTAAGAGGTGCTTCTCTAGCTTCAATTAAAAAGGGTACATTAAATGATATTAACAAGATTAAAATTTTAAGTGAAAAACTTGATTTTATGTTAGAACAAGACACTAAGATATAGGAAGTAGGTGTTTAAATGTCAACACCATATAGTGAAATTTTTGATAGATTTGAAAGACAAATTACAGATTATGATTTATTTACCATGTTAGATGTAGATAAACAATCAAATTATAAAAAGATATTAAGTAATGCAGTAGTGCACTTTGATTATGCGTGTGATAGCGACTTATCTGATAAAGATGATACAGCAGAAACATTCACAGATGATTTAACTGATACAGAGCAATTAACAGTTGCATTATATATGGCTTATGAATGGTCATTACCATATGTACAAAATCAAGATTTATTACAACAATACATTACAGTTAGCAGTTTAAACATTGGTAGCCAAAGTTTACAGTTAGCACAAGTTCAAAAGTTAAACAAGTTATCAAAAGACAGAGCTGATGGATTAAAGACTAAGTATTCGTTTCGTAAAAAATATAACAGGTTAGGGTGATTATAATGGATAAAAAGATAGTAAGAAAATTGAATAATTGTTTACACTCATTAAACAATATGGTTACGGAACAATCTGCAAATTATCAAATTAATGATTTAGTAAGTGATTTATTATCAAGGTATGATATTGATAAAGAAGACAGGAAAAAGCTAATGACTTTAGATAAAGTTACTGATTATAACTTTAGAAAGAAAGTCTTATTAGATACAGTAAATAAATACGTTAGGTAGGTGTAAGGTATGCCTATTTACAGTGTTAATTCAAGTGATGGGTTTGCGGATAGAAAAATAAAACGTGGACAGAATATGCTGAGAAGAACATTTGAAAGAAATATAGCATATAGAGAATTGGATAAGTATGAGGCAGATGGTACTATTACAGAATTTTTTCCAATACACATATGGGAGAGTAGTAATAAGCAAAATAGTTATATGAATTTTATAGCTCACCCAGACAATACAATAACATATGGTGATGTATTTCAATTAGACAACTCAAAGGTAATAGTTATTGAGTTAAATTCTGATAATAGAATTAGTGAAGATGGCATGGTTTATAAATGCAATGATAATTTAAAATGGAAAGATGATGGAGATATATTTGAACAGGAATGTTTTATAGATTACAAAGGTGTTACATCAGATGACAGTGGAAGATATACTAAGTTTGCATCAAATAGAATTATTATATATACACAAATAACAGATAAGATATCAAATCTAGAAGTAAATCAAGAA
>Ga0136557_1002002_pt1 | contig 12249 bp, 8 predicted proteins | sample AntRauTorckE6832_FD_104796 | JGI IMG/M metagenome (GOLD analysis project Ga0136557, IMG submission 104796) | Saline lake microbial communities from Rauer Islands, Antarctica - Metagenome Torckler E6 #832 | ecosystem: Environmental > Aquatic > Non-marine Saline and Alkaline > Saline | place...
AAAGAAGCAAAAGCACTTGTAGAAGAAGCGCCGAAACCTGTTAAAGAGGGTATTGCTAAAGAAGATGCTGAAAAAATCAAGGCAGAACTTGAAGCAGCAGGTGCAGAAATAGAACTTAAGTAGTTAAAAAAGTAAAATTTTTTTACGGAACCTGTCCTGTTAAAGGTAGGTTCCGTAATTTATTACTGCAGTTTGAAATATTGATCACATTTCAAAGAAGTACGAAAAATTCTGTATTTAATTAAATACTAAATCCATATGGAGTAGCCATGTCCGGAAATCCTGTGTCAATTAAGCGTTTTAGAAAAAAATTCGGAAGAAAGGAAAGTATCTATGATATCCCGGATCTGATCGGAATGCAAAGGGAATCATATGAAAGATTCCTTCAGATGAATGTTCACCCTGATAATAGAGAGGACAAAGGAATACAGTCTGTTTTTAAATCTGTATTTCCTATCAAGGATTTTACAGGGAGTGCATCACTTGAATTTGTTTCCTATGACTTCGGCGAAGTTAAGCACAATGAAATGGAATGCATACAAAGAGGTATGACATATGAAATATCTCTTCGTATACGTGTTCGTCTTGTGGTTTACGATGTAGATAAGGAAAACGGAACCCAGAGTATAAGAGATATTAAGGAACAAGAAATTTACTTTGGTACAATTCCTCTTATGACTAAAAGAGGTACTTTTATAATAAACGGCACAGAAAGAGCGGTTGTAAGTCAGCTGCACAGATCTTCCGGTGTATTTTTTGACCATGATAAAGGCAAAACCCATTCAAGCGGTAAGATAGTTTATACAGCAAGGGTCATCCCTGTGAGGGGCTCCTGGATTGATATGGAGATTGATCCAAAGGATATACTTCATATCAGGATAGACAGACGCAGAAAATTTCCTGTATCTGTTCTTTTCAAGGCTTTCGGATATACAACTGAGGACCTTTTGTCTTATTTTTATAAAAAAGAGAGAATCAGGGTAACAGAAAGCGGATTTATAAGGGATTTTGAAGAATCCAGGCTCAAAGGTAAAAGAGCTGAATTTGACATTTTTGATCCTGAAACCGGAGAAGTTGCTGTTAAAAAAGGGCGTCTTTTTACAAAACGTGCTTTGAGACAACTTCGTAAAAGCGGACTTCAGGAACTTCCCATCGGTAGAGATGAAATTCTTGATAAGGGCTTAGCTACAACAGTAGTTAATCCTGAAACCGGTGATATTATTGCCAATGCGGGTGATCTTATTGATGAATCTTTTCTTGAAAAAATAAGAGAGCTTAAACTTGACTCATTTGATCTTCTTTATGTTGATGCAACATACAGTGCTGATTCAATAAGAAAAACCATAGCTGCAGATAAAGTTGAAACAAGAGAAGAAGCTCTTCTTGAAATATATAAGCTTTTAAGACCCGGTAATCCGGCAACTCCTGAAGTTGCGCAGGATTTTATAGATCACCTCTTTTTCAGTGATTCATACTATGACCTTTCAGGTGTAGGTAGGATGAAGCTTAATCACAGACTAGGAATAGATACCGATATTAACCTTACCACACTGAGAAAAGAAGATATTCTTCTTACTGCAAAGACTCTTGTGGAGTTAAGAGATACCCAGGGACCTGTAGATGATATAGATCATCTGGGCAACAGAAGGGTACGTGCAGTAGGTGAGCTTCTTGAAAATCAGTACAGAATCGGTCTTGTAAGAATGGAAAGGGCAATTAAAGAAAGAATGAGCATGCAGGAAGTTGATGCTCTTATGCCCCATGATCTTGTTAATTCCAAACCGGTATCAGCTGTTGTAAAAGAATTCTTTGGAACAAGTCAGCTGTCTCAGTTTATGGATCAGACAAATCCTCTTTCAGAGACGACTCACAAAAGAAGACTTTCTGCACTAGGACCAGGAGGTCTTACTAGAGAAAGAGCAGGTTTTGAAGTAAGAGACGTTCATCCTTCGCATTACGGAAGAATTTGCCCTATTGAAACTCCTGAAGGTCCAAACATCGGTCTGATTGTTTCGCTTTGCACATATGCCAAAGTCAATGATTTCGGTTTTATTGAAACGCCTTTCAGGGAAGTCGAAAATACTAAGGTTACAAAAAAAGTCAGACATCTGAGTGCGTTTGAAGAAAAGGATCTTCCGATAGCACAGGCAAATGCGAAAATAGATGAAACAGGACATTTTTCAGATCCTATAATCAACGCAAGAATAGCAGGAGAAGTTGAACTGATTCCACGGGAAGATGCAAAACTTATGGATATTTCCACAAGTCAGATAGTAAGTGTTTCTGCATCTCTTATTCCTTTTCTTGAAAGTGATGACGCAAACCGTGCTCTTATGGGTTCAAACATGCAGCGTCAGGCCGTTCCTCTTGTTAAAAGCGAGGCCCCTCTTGTTGGGACTGGAATTGAAGGTGTTGTGGCCAGAGACTCCGGTGTTGCTGTTGTTGCTGAGCATGATGGTGAAGTTATAGATGTCGATTCTTCAAGAATTGTAGTTATGCATGAGTTTGACGAATCTGGAAAAGTTCCGGGCTGTACTGTATATATGTTGTCTAAATTCAACAGGTCAAATCAGAATACATGCTTTAATCATAAGCCTATAGTACAGAAACATGAAAAGATAAAAAAAGGTCAGGTTATAGCTGATGGTCCTTCAACAGACAAAGGCGAACTAGGTCTTGGTAAAAATGTAACAGTAGCTTTTATGCCCTGGGGGGGATACAACTTTGAGGATTCAATACTTGTAAGTGAAGGCCTTGTTAAAGAAGGTACTTTTTCTTCTGTACATATAGAAGAGTTCGAGGTTGTTGCAAGAGATACAAAGCTTGGTAAGGAAGAGATTACAAGAGATATTCCCAATGTCGGAGAAGATGCTCTAAGCAACCTTGATGAATCAGGAATAATCAAGCTTGGTTCAGCAGTGGCCTCAGGAGATATTCTGGTGGGTAAGGTTACTCCAAAAGGAGAAACCCAGCTTTCACCCGAGGAAAAACTTCTGAGAGCAATTTTTGGTGAAAAAGCAGGGGATGTTAAAGATTCCTCCCTTAAAATTCCACCAGGAGTTGAAGGTGTTGTTATCGATGCTAAAGTATTTTCAAGACGCGGTGTTGATAAAGATGACAGAACCAGAATGATAGAAGATAATGAAATCGCTGTCCTTGAAAAAAACAGAGATGACAGGTTAAGTGTTATAGAAAGTTCTGCAAAATCCAAGATTGTTGAAATATGTAAAGATCTTGAAGTCGGAGCAAATCATGTAAAAAATAAACAAACTCTTGTTAAAAAAGGTGAAAAAATAACTTCGGAATTTTTGGAAAACTTTGTTACTGAAGATCTGTCAGGACTGATAGTTTCAGATAATGAAGCAACGGAAAGAATCGAGTCTGTTATTGAGCTTGCAAAAGATGAAAAAGCAAAGGCAAGAAAAGAGTTTGATGATCAGGTAAGTCATTTTGAAAAGGGTGATGATCTTCCTCCCGGCGTAATAAAGATGATTAAAGTGTACGTTGCTATGAAAAGAGTTCTTTCTGTAGGAGATAAAATGGCAGGGCGCCACGGTAACAAAGGTGTTGTGTCACGAATTCTTCCTGTCGAGGATATGCCTTTTTTTAAAGACGGTACGCCTGTAGATATGGTTCTTAACCCTCTGGGTGTTCCTTCACGTATGAATGTTGGTCAGATTATGGAGATTCATCTGGGAAGAGCTGCCAGAGCTCTCGGATATCAGATTGAAGAGATGCTCGAAGAAAGACGGGCAGACATGCTAAGGGATAAATTTAAAAATATATTTGCTGATAACCATGAAGAATTGAAAAAAGTAAATGAATATGATGATCAGGGTATATTTGACCTTGCTGATGAGTTTAAACAAGGTGTTCATATGTCTACTCCGGTATTTGACGGAGCAAATGAATCTGAAATTACAGAGCTTTTGAGAGAAGGCGGTGCATCAACATTCGGGCAGGAAATACTTCATGACGGAAGAACAGGTCTTCCTTTTGACGGGCCTATCACCGTAGGAACCAAATATCTTCTCAAACTCCATCATCTTGTAGATGACAAGCTTCATGCAAGATCTATTGGTCCTTATTCTCTGGTTACACAGCAGCCTCTTGGCGGTAAGGCACAGTTCGGTGGTCAGAGACTCGGAGAGATGGAAGTGTGGGCAATGGAAGCTTTTGGTGCGGCATATGCACTTCAGGAGTTTTTAACTGTAAAATCTGATGATATGGCCGGCCGTACAAGAATGTACGAAAAAATAGTAAAAGGGCAGAATATGCTTGAACCCGGGTTACCGGAGTCTTTTAAGGTACTGATAAAAGAACTTCAAAGCCTTGGACTTGATATTAACCTGATTGAAAGCGACAACTAAGGAGGGTATAAAGTGGATTCTATTTATGATTTTTTTGCAAAACCCACTGATCCCAAAAGCTATGAGGGAGTTCAGGTTTCACTTGCCTCCCCTGAAGCGATCAGGGAATGGTCCCATGGCGAGATAACAAAGCCTGAGACAATAAACTACAGGACATTCAAACCTGAAAGAGACGGCTTGTTTTGTGCAAAAATATTCGGGCCTACAAAAGACTACGAATGTAACTGTGGAAAATATAAAAGAATGAAGCATCGTGGAGTAATCTGCGAAAAATGTGGTGTAGAGGTTATTCAGTCTAAAGTAAGAAGAGACAGAATGGGACATATTGAGCTTATTACATCTGTTTCTCATATCTGGTTTCTTAAGAGTCTTCCCAGTAAAATAGGAAACCTTCTTGACCTGACTTTGAAAAATCTTGAAAAAGTGCTTTACTTTGACTGTTATATTGTACTTGATCCAAAGGACACCGGGTTGAAGAAAATGCAGCTTCTGTCAGATGAAAAATATCACGAAGCTCTTGAATTATACGGTAATGGATCGTTTGAAGCAGGAATAGGTGCTGAATCTATAAAAAAACTTCTCTCAGAACTTAATCTTGAAGAGATATACTCAGATCTGAAAGAAGAGATAAAACAGACAAATTCAGTGGCAAAAAAACAGAAAATTGCCAAAAGAATGAAGATTGTTGATGCTTTCAGAAGATCAGGGATTAATCCTGAGTGGATGATAATGGAAGTTGTTCCGATACTTCCTCCTGATTTAAGACCTCTTGTGCCTCTTGAAGGCGGAAGATTTGCAACTTCAGATTTAAATGATCTTTACAGAAGGGTAATAAACAGAAACAACAGGCTTAAGCGTCTTGTTGAACTGAATGCCCCTGATATTATAGTAAGAAACGAAAAAAGGATGCTGCAGGAATCTGTTGATGTTCTTTTTGATAACGGCAGACACGGAAGAGTTGTTACAGGGTCTAACAAAAGACCTCTTAAATCGCTTTCTGATACACTTAAGGGTAAGCAGGGCCGTTTCAGGCAGAACCTTCTTGGTAAGCGTGTCGACTATTCCGGTCGTACAGTTATTGTTGCAGGCCCCGGCCTGAGACTCCATCAGTGTGGAATTCCAAAGAAAATGGCGCTGGAGCTTTTTAAGCCCTTTATTTATCACCATCTTGAGCAAAAAGGGATTGTTTCAACAGTAAAAAGTGCCAAGAAAATGGTTGAAAAAGAGACACCTGAAGTATGGGATACTCTGGAAGAAGTTGTTAATGAATATCCTGTAATGCTGAACAGAGCACCGACTCTTCACAGACTCGGTATTCAGGCATTTGAACCTGTGCTTATAGAAGGCAAGGCCATAAGACTTCACCCGCTTGTATGTACTGCTTTTAACGCAGACTTTGACGGTGACCAGATGGCGGTTCATCTACCTCTTTCCATAGAGTCGCATATTGAAGCAAGAGTGCTTATGCTTTCGAGCAATAACATTCTTTCTCCTGCAAACGGGTCTCCAATTATTGTTCCGACTCAGGATATAGTGCTCGGTCTTTATTATCTGACTATGGAGATAAAAGGCGACAAAGGTGAGGGGACTGTATTCTCCTCTGTTGATGAAGTCCGTGTAGCTTATGATTCGGGTAATATAGGGATGCATGCCGGAGTTACGGTAAGAATGAGGGACGGAAAGAAATACAAGACAACCGTTGGTAAGATTATTCTCTGGGAAGTTATACCCGAGGATGCTGTTCTTACAATGAAGCATATAAAAGTTTCTTCGGATAAAGAAGCAGAAGAGATTGTTCAGTCTCTGGAGTCCGGAAAATCTTCCTTTGATGCTGCTGCTGCCAAATATTCAGAGAGCAGTGCAAAGGAAACTGATCATCTGCTTGGAAAGCTTTCATCAAGAGAGTTTAAAAATCAGTTTTCATTAAAGTACGGAGATCTGACTGAACTGTTTAAAAAGGATAAAGGCGATGTAGCCGGACCTTATTTTGACGGAAAAAATTATCATATATTTGATATTCAGGAAAGAGAAGACGGGGTTCCTTTTGAAATAGTAAACCAGCAGATGAACAAAAAGAATGTAAAAGACCTTATTGATTATACATACAGATACACAGGAACAAAAAATACTGTTATGCTGGCAGACCGTCTTAAGGATCTTGGTTATGAAATGGGTACCATAGGAGGTCTTTCCATTTCGATTAACGATATGATTATCCCCGAAGATAAATGGGATATTATTCATGATTCGGAAGACAAGGTTAACGAGATCAACAGGCAGTATACTGAAGGTCTTATAACCCAGGGTGAAAAGTACAACAAGGTTGTAGATATCTGGGCCAAAACTACAGATGATATTGCAGAGGCTATGATGAACTATATGAACAAGCCTCCTGTAATTGAAAGTGGTGAAGATTTTAAAGATCCTATGGTCGGAAGAATGAATGCTATATATATGATGGCAGACTCCGGCGCCAGGGGTAGTAAGGATCAGATGAGACAGCTTGCCGGAATGAGGGGTCTTATGGCCAAGCCTTCCGGTGAAATTATTGAAACTCCTATTACAGCTAACTTCCGTGAAGGTCTTTCAGTTCTTCAGTATTTTACTTCAACACACGGTGCAAGAAAAGGCCTTGCTGATACTGCATTGAAAACAGCAAACTCAGGATATCTTACAAGACGTCTTGCAGATGTTGCTCAGGATTGCATGGTTACTGAAGATGATTGCGGAACAAGGCTTGGTATTGAAATTGAACCGCTTACAGAGGGTGGTGAAATAATTCAGGATCTGGGTGAAAGAATACTTGGAAGAGTTGCATCAGAAGATATACTCGACCCTGTAACAGATAATACCATAATTGCTGCAGGCGATGAAATTAATGAAAAAGATGTCGCCTTAATTGATGATGCAGGCATAAAGAAATTAAGGATCAGATCCGTACTTACATGTCAGGCAGAAGACGGAGTATGCGCCTCATGTTACGGAAGAGACCTTGCTCTGGGTAAAAAAGTTGAAGTTGGTGAAGCTGTAGGTATTCTTTCAGCACAGTCAATTGGTGAGCCTGGTACTCAGCTTACAATGAGAACCTTCCATATCGGTGGTACAGCAAGTCAGAAAGTTGAGCAGGCAGATATCAAGGCCAAGGCTGAAGGTACTATAAAGTTTGAAGGAATAAATTACGTTACTAACGCCGAAGGCCAGAGTGTTGTAATGAACAGAAGAGGCGGAGAATTTATAATTGTAGGAGAAAGCGGAAGAGAACTCGAAAGAAACAGGGTAATCTACGGTTCTACATTATATGTTGAAGATGGACAGAAAGTAAAAGGGGGAGATACCCTTGCTGTCTGGGATCCATTCACCACTCCGATTATTACTGAAGTTTCCGGTGTTGTTAAATTTGAAGATATAGTATCGGGTAAAACAGTTTCAGAACAGATTGATACGGTAACAGGAAAAGCAAGTCGTACAATTGCTGATCATAAAACAACGGAATTCAGACCTAGAATTACTCTTAAGGATTCCAGCGGAAAAGGTGTAAGACTCCCGGACGGAAGCGATTATGCAAGATACTCTCTTCCTGTTGGAGCTGTTCTTATGGTTGAAGAGGGTGATGAGGTTTTTGGTGGTGATGTTGTTGCAAAACTTCCAAGAGCAACTACGAAAACCAAGGATATTACAGGTGGTCTGCCAAGAGTTGCTGAGCTTTTTGAGATCAGAAAACCGAAGGAAACAGCAGTTTTATCAGAAATTGATGGTTATATCACTGTTTCCAGGGGAACAAAAGGCAAGCACAAGGTGATTGTTACTCCGGTTGATGTCGGAGAAAAGAAAGAGTATCTCATAACAAGAAGCAAGCAGCTCAATGTTTATGAAGGAGATTATGTAAGAGCTGGCGAAGCTCTTTGCGGAGGCGATATAAACCCTCAGGATATTTTAAATATCAAAGGTGAAATTGAGCTTGCAAAATATCTTCTAAATGAAGTTCAGGAGGTATACAGACTTCAGGGTGTTAAGATAAATGATAAGCATATAGAAGTTATTGTGCGCCAGATGATGAGAATGGTTAAAGTTGTAGATCCTGGTGATACAGATTTTATTGTGGAAGAGCAGGTAGAAAGAAAAGCTTTTGAACATGCCAATGCACAGGCGGTAGCAAGAGGAGAGATGCCTGCTCAGGGTGATCCGCTGATTCTTGGAATAACAAAAGCATCGCTTTCAACAGACAGTTTTATATCTGCTGCATCTTTCCAGGAAACAACCAGGGTATTGACTGAAGCAAGTATCGCTGGCAAGGTAGACAGCCTTAAAGGTCTTAAGGAAAACGTAATTATGGGCCGTCTTATCCCTGCAGGTACAGGAAAAAAAATGTACTGGGATACTGATGTTGAAGCTGTTGAAGGATAAATTGTAACGGCTGTCTTAAAGTCAGCCGTTTTGATTTTAAATATTTTTCAGCTGAAATTATTTTCATAAGTTGCTCTAAATATTTAAATAAAACTTGACCCCTTGAAGCTGTTAATTTATATATAAATGATTTTGTCATGATTAGGTAAAGGAGGAAAGTGTTAAATGCCAACCATTAACCAGTTAATACGTAAGGGTAGGAAGCGGACTGCTCAGAAAAACAGCACTCCTGCTTTGAAAGGCGGTCCCCAGAAAAGGGGAGTTTGCACCCGCGTCTTTACGTCTACCCCGAAGAAGCCGAACTCGGCGCTGAGAAAAGTTGCCAGGGTAAGGCTTACAACAGGTATTGAGGTTACAGCCTATATTCCTGGTATAGGGCATAACCTTCAGGAGCATTCTGTTGTACTTGTGAGGGGAGGCCGTGTAAAAGACCTTCCGGGTGTCAGGTATCACATTGTTAGAGGTGCTCTTGATACATTAGGTGTAGAGGATCGTAAACAGGGTAGGTCCAAGTATGGTACAAAAAGGCCTAAATAAATTTTAAGAGTAAAATTTTTAAGGAAAAGAGATTTAGAATGCCGAGAAGAAGAGAAATTCCGAAACGCAAAGTTAAACCAGATTCAAGGTATAATAACGAACTTGTTTCCAGGTTTATAAACAAAATTATGCTGGACGGAAAAAAAAGTGTTGCAGAAAGAGTTGTTTATTCGGCGATGGATCTTGTGGGAGAAAAAACAGGTGAACCTGCTATAGAAGTATTTCAGCGGGCCATGGACAATGTAAGACCGTTTGTTGAGGTTAAGTCGCGTCGTGTAGGCGGGTCCACATATCAGGTTCCAACCGAGATAAGACCAGCCAGGCAGACAGCATTGGCCATGAGATGGTTAATTAATTTTTCAAAATCAAGATCTGAACAAGGTATGCCTAAAAAGCTGGCTGCGGAATTTGTTGATGCAGCAAACAGCAGAGGCTCATCTGTTAAGAAAAGAGAAGATACCCACAGAATGGCTGAAGCAAACAAAGCTTTTGCTCATTATCGCTGGTAGGGTGTTGTGAGATTGTTAATGCCGGTAAGCTAATCGGAAAAGCGAGAGATTAAATTATGGAAACCAAGATTAGAATAAGGTTGCGGGCTTATGATCACAAGCTGTTGGATCAGTCGGCTCTGGATATTGTAGACACCGCCAGAAAAACTGGAGCTCAGGTTGTCGGACCTATTCCACTGCCAACTAAATTAAACAAGTTTTGTGTTTTAAGATCTCCCCATGTGAATAAAAAATCACGGGAGCAGTTTGAAATCAGAACCCACAAAAGGCTTTTAGATATTCTTGAGCCGACCCAGCAGACAGTAGATGCTTTGATGAAGCTTGATCTGTCTCCTGGCGTAGATGTGGAAATTAAACTTTAGGTCGGGGATTTTAAGTTATGTGTAAAGGATTGATCGGTAAAAAACTTGGGATGACAAAAGTTTATACCCCCGAGGGAATTCAGGTTCCGGTCACTGTTGTAGAGGCAGGGCCCTGTGTTGTAACCCAGGTTAAGACAAACGAGACTGACAATTACAATGCGCTTCAGCTTGCCTTTGATGAAAAGACCAAAAATGTGACTAAGCCTTTAAAAGGACATTTTGAAAAAAGCGGCGGAAAATATTTTTATAAGATTAATGAATTCCCTGCAGAAAATGTTGGAGATTATGAAGCCGGCCAGGAAATAGGACTGGATATTTTTTCAAAAGGTGAAAAAGTTTCTGTGTCAGGCAAATCAAAAGGTAAGGGCTTTTCAGGTACTGTAAAAAGACACGGTTTTTCACGCGGGCCGGTAACTCACGGTTCAAGGAATGTGAGAAAAACTGGTTCAATCGGTTGCAGTGCAGATCCAGCAAGGGTTATTAAAGGTAAGAAGATGCCTGGTCAGCACGGAAATAAAAGGGTTACAGTTAATAAACTTCAGATTGTTGATATCATCCCTGAGGAGAATATTATCCTCATTAAGGGAGCAGTTCCGGGTCACAAAAACGGATATGTTGAGATCAGAAAATCGTAGTTACAAGCTGTGAACGCATTGTAAAGGAAGAAATGAGGAAAAAATGGCAGCTTTTGAAGTTTTAAACCAAAAAGGCGAAAAAGTATCCGATATCGAGCTAGCAGACGGTGTTTTTGACCTGAGTGTCAAAAAAGATATTCTCAATACCGTAGTTCGTATGCAGCTTGCTGCAAAAAGATCGGGTACTGCATCGACCAAAGGCAGATCCGAAGTTAAAGGAAGCACTGCCAAAATGTTCAGGCAGAAAGGTACCGGCCGCGCAAGACGTGGTGATATTAAAGCTCCTCTTTTAAGAGGCGGCGGGGTTGTTTTCGGCCCCAAACCGAGATCATATGAAATAAAGGTGCCCAAGAAAGTAAGAAAAACAGCTAAAAAAATGGCTTTAAGTGCAAAGAATCAGAGCAGCACATTAAAAGTGTTAAACAAAATTGATCTTGAAGAGATTAAAACAAAAAATTTTGTTGAGATATTAAACGCTCTGAATGTAAAGAATGCACTTTTTATTGTAGACGATATTGATGACAAAGTAATGCTTTCGGCCAGAAACGTTCCATCAGTAAAAGTACTTCATATTGACGGGCTGAATGTATATGATGTCTTGAAGTATGAATATGTTATTTTACTTGAGTCGTCAGCTAAAGCAATTGAAGGGAGGCTCACATAATGAGAACCTCTTATGATATTATTATTGGACCGGTAAATACCGAGAAATCGAATCTTCAAAACGAAGTAAATAATCAGGTTACTTTTGAAGTGGACCCCCGTGCAAACAGAATTGAGATTAAAAAAGCTGTTGAAGAGATTTTTAAGGTAAAAGTTGAAAAAGTCAGAACAGCTGTAGTTAAAGGCAAAAAGAAGCGCCGCGGTCTCATTATCGGCCAGAGGAAAAACTGGAAAAAAGCTATTGTTAATTTGGGCCACGGGGATAAAATCGAATTTTTTGAAGGTGTGTAGAGGTATAAATGGCTATAAAAAGAGTAAAACCGACGTCTCCTGGACGAAGAGGGCAGGAATACAGCACCTTTGAAGAGGTTACTAAAAAGGAGCCCGAAAGAAGTCTTGTTACATCGCTTAAAAGAAAAGCCGGAAGAAATTCCAACGGCAGAATAACTGCAAAGCACAGAGGCGGAGGTCATAAAAGACTTTACAGAAAAATAGATTTTAAGAGAGATAAAGTAGGAATTCCTGCAAAAGTAGCTTCAGTTGAGTATGATCCTAACAGAACATCAAGGATTGCTCTTTTGAACTATGCAGACGGAGAAAAAAGATATATTCTTGCGCCAAAAGATCTTAAAGTGGGTGATATTGTTGAATCAGGTGATAATGTAGATATTAAGCCTGGTAATACACTTCCTCTTAAGAATATTCCTTTGGGTACGCAACTGCACAATATTGAACTCCGAAAAGGGCAGGGTGGACAGCTTGTAAGAAG
>Ga0136557_1002003_pt1 | contig 12246 bp, 16 predicted proteins | sample AntRauTorckE6832_FD_104796 | JGI IMG/M metagenome (GOLD analysis project Ga0136557, IMG submission 104796) | Saline lake microbial communities from Rauer Islands, Antarctica - Metagenome Torckler E6 #832 | ecosystem: Environmental > Aquatic > Non-marine Saline and Alkaline > Saline | place...
AGATAAAAGTAAGAGCGGGAATGAAGTTCAAGCAGATAAATTTTATATTGAGAAGTTAGATATCCTCAATATCAACATAGAAACCTCAGTTGATAATCAATCAACTTGGCAGACAGCAACAAATGGAGGTTCAATAACTAACATTCAAGGTGCAGATACATTAGATGTAAGGCAGACATTATCGACTACAGATACTACAGTTACACCAGTTTTAGAAAGCCTCATGGTAGAAGTTGAAATACCAATAGAATATAAATGGAGTTTAAATACAACTACTCCATCTTCTTGGAATGATGTGAGTAATCCTTTAACTCAATCATCAGAAGGTGAGTGGTATTTGCACACTAGATATTTTGAGAACAACAATCCAGTTACTGAGTATAATGGAACTTATAATATAGATAAAACACCACCAGCTGTATCATCTACTAATACCAGCCTTGACTCCCCTACTGGCGTCTATGACACATATACAGCCACAGTAACATGGACTATTGAAGATGATAAGGCAGGAGTAGATAAAACAGAGGTAGGCTTTTATGTAGATGGAGCATGGTATTATGATGAGGCTAACTTACCTGATGGAATAACAGCAGATATAGACATGGACAATGTAACAGGTGGTGGCTCTAAAACAGCAACCTTTAACAATATACCAAGAGAAGCTACATTAAATTTTAGTTGGGAAAGTTTTGATATGGCAGAAAATGCTACAGGGGAAATAGTTGGCACACAAACCTCAACACCTAGAATTATAGAAGCAGGGAGTTACAACCCCCCAACAGCTTACTATGTTGGCATATCAGGGCTTTATTCAAAGTCCCCACAATCCTATGAAATAGGAGTTAAAAATTATAATAGAGCAGAAACAAAATTTGAGATAATTCCATTATTAGATTACCCTGAAATAATTCAAGGAGTGTATGGAAAAGCTATAAGGTTGCACACAAAAGCTATAAGAATACCTTGTAACACAACCAATGATTTTACAGTAAGACTAAAAAGAAATGAACTTAATAATTTTGATGTTTGGAAAGAAATAGTTATTAGAAGCGATAACAATGTTTATGTAGATGGTGTTTTAGATAACAGTTACAATGCAGGGTGGTTTAGTGTATTAGATGGATACATTCAGCTTGAGAGTGATTTGTGGGAGTTGGATGAATTAATAATATTCCCTGAAATAGTTTCAGAGTCAATCATTCAAGAGTGGTATGAAAAGCAAATATACTTTTATTCTGATGAAAATATTCAGAATATTCAGGCACCTATAAGCGTAACAATTACAGAAGCCTAAAGGAGTTGATAATGATGGGCTTAAAGTTTTACCATGACTCAGGAGCAACAAATCCTATTGCAGTGGGTGATGAAGATTACCACAGAGGAGCTGTTGTTTCAGGAAATGATTTAGTTAGTGAAAAAGTTATATACATTGGCTCTGATGAGACACTTTTAACTTATGAAAATGTTTCAGTTACATCAATAAATGATGAAGATGGAGCAAGTGTAAATGGGGATATTAATGTTCAATATGCTGTTGATAGTGGTGGAGTAGCAGGGACATATCAAGACACTTTACCTTTATCAGATGGTGATTTTGCTACTGCTGTTCCTATTTGGAGGAAAGTAATTGCTCCCAATGTTTCAGCCCCTTTTAAAAGGATAGACATTGAGCATAATGTAAGCTTTGATAAATATGTCAAGTAGGGTGATTTAAATGGCAATAGATTTTATAGAAGGCAAATTTGGCGATAAAGCTATAAGACTAAGTGGTAGTGATGTATTTGTTCCTATAGGACTTGGTGAGCGTTATACAATCTTGCTGTATAGAAAGTTAGAAGTTGAAACAGAGTGGACACAAATAATAAAACTGAGTAATGGGGATGTATATAATAACGAAAATAAAAATAGTGGGTACGACACAAGTTGGATGAGTGTTAATGTAAATGGGGACTTATATATTAGTAGTTTAGCAGAAGATATTGACGAACTATTAATAGTCCCCTATCACCCTTCACAAGAAGTTTTAACAGAATGGACAACAATTAATAGACCATTTTATGATGTTGTAAACGAAGCAAGTGTCGTAGCTCCTACTACAATTACTATGGAGGTATTATAATGGGAAAGGTTTATAAGAATATAAAAATTGCTTGGAGTTGGAGTGGAAAAGATGATTATGTTTTAAAAGGATTTAATGTTGCTCTTGCACCTGATGGAGCTAACCCTAACAATACAGGGGATTTGGTTAGCTTTCATACTGTAAGCAAAGAGCCACCATTTGAACATATTTTTAGAGGGGTATTGTTAGAAAGCAATTCGACTTATGTTGCATGGGTACAATCATTATACCCCAATAAAGACAGTAATTGGGTTAGTGAAGGAAACATTACTGTTAGTGATGATGGAAGTTCCACAATTGCTACAACTAATGCTGACAACAACCCAATAAATGCAGGAGCAGGTGGAGTTACAATAGACAGTAATGGAATTACAATTACTAATGGTAGATTTAGTATTAAATCGCAAAACGATAATTTCAGAATGGACAATGATGGTTTAAGAGCTTATGACGACAATGGGAATCAGACAGTTAATATACAAGCAAGTGATGGAAGTGCTTGGTTTAAGGGTACAGTAGAAGCTGAAGCAGGCTTAATTTTGCCTATAAGGTCAAGCCCTTAAAGAAGGGAGGGAAAACAATTGCCTTATGGATTTGTTGATGGTACTAATATATGGATAGAGCCTAGTAGGACTAGATTACATTTTGCTCATAAAGATAACCATTTTAGTATTGAGGGTGAGTATTTAGGTGCTAAGGTTGCAGGGGAAAAAATAGGAACTATAACTTTGTCAGGTGATAGTCTAGCTTATATAGATGGTTTAGGTGATTGGAGGAGGTATAGATTTGATTGGACAGGAGATTATGCTTCTACTCCTAGATTGATGTGGATACAGTCAGGGGAATTTCTAAGGTTTTCCACTACAGATGGTAAGATAATGGATGCTAGACATTCTGACTATGTTCTTAATGATACAAGTCATACTGATATGTATTCTGACTATCCTTCTCACAACGACTCAATACATGGCGATAACTTACATCAAGATTCCTTAGACCATGACGACCATAGCGATTATAGCGACTTATATTCTGACTACACAGACCATGCTGATGGTCCAGCTACTACATGGAACGACCATGATGATTACGACCATGAAGATTATTCAGACCATAGTGATGTCCCACATACTGATGATGCACATGTTGACTCTCATACTGATTGGGACGACCACATTGACATTGTTCATCAAGATTATAGTGATTACTCCAATACAGTACATGTTGATAGTAGGGGCAGAGATTGGCGCGACCACGATAATGTTACTTATTCAGACGATTATCAAGATTATGTAGACCAATATTCAGGTCATACAGATGGACATTGGGACGAACCACATCAAGATTGGGACGATTATACTAATAGGTCGCATAGGGATGCTCCACATAACGACCATAACGACCATGATGATGTAAGAGATTGGAGCGACCACAATGATGTCCCACATGCTGATGAAGCACATGCAAATATGTTTCATTCTGACACAGGCATTCATTATGATGCTCCACATAACGATTGGGACGACCATACTGATTCTGACTATCAAGATTGGAACGATAGTGTTTATAACACTATATCAGATAAAACAGAACACGTTGATGTTTGGGCTTATGGCAACTATGCACATGGAGACCATTCAGACTCAGAGTACGTTTTTCACACCGATAGACATACAGACAAACCAGCAGGAGAAGGAGCTCATCATGGTGACACTCCTTATTTTGAAGGAAAATTAAATTTAGTATAGGGATAAATATAAGGAAGGTTGGGATATAAAATGACAGTAGAGATAAGACCAATGGGGATACAATGTAATTTAAGGTGCGAATATTGCTACCAAAACCACGAAAGAGATAATGGTACAGGAGCTAAAGGTTTTGACAACTTTGATGAAATTAAAGACATGATTGATAGTGATTTTGTATTATTTGGAGGTGAAGCTTTACTTACTCCTTTAAATAAATTAGAAGAACTATTTAAACATGGCTATGAAGAATATGGAAGCACAGGAATACAAACAAATGGAACATTGATTACTGATGAACACATTGAATTATTTAAAAAATACAGAGTACATGTTGGGTTTTCTATAGATGGAAAAGAGGAACTTAATGACTTAAGATGGGCTGGCTCTTTAGAGAAAACTAGAAAATTAACTAAAAAATCTAATGAAAATATAAAGAAGCTTCAAGAAGCAGGTGTTAGTTCTAGTATAATAATAACATTACACAAACAAAATGCTTCCAAAGAAAAAATACCTAAAATGAAAGAGTGGTTATGGGAATTAAATGAAACAGGAATTAAAAGCTTAAGGTTTCATGTCTTAGAAAAAGAAGGTAATGATGGCGACAATTATGCTCTTACTAACGAAGAAAACTTTTATGCCTTTAATGAGCTTATGGATTTAAATAGTAACCCTGATTTTAAAATACAGATTGATGTTTATAACGATATTATTAAATTATTAAAAGGAAAAGATAATAGAACTACCTGTACTTTTAATGCTTGCGACCCTTACGTTACAAGCTCTGTTGCAGACATAAGTACAAATGGTGTAAATGGCTGTGGTAGACCACACAAAGATGGTTTTGAATGGAACAAAGGGAAAACCCCTAGCTATATAAGAGAGCTTTCTTTATATCACACTCCACAGGAGTATGGTGGATGTAAAGGTTGTGAATACTTTATAGTATGTAAAGGTCATTGTGCAGGAACAGGAATAAATGGCGATTGGCGAAATAGGTCAGAATATTGCGAATTGCATAAAAAAATGTTTGAGCAATATGAAAAAAAATTAGAAGAAGTTAATGAAGTACCAATTACTAAACACCCTATGAAAGATGAAATAGAAAAAATAATGATAGAAGGGTATGAAAATGGCTATGCTAAAAAAATAGAAACTATAATGAGAGAAATAAGGGGTGGACATAATCAAAATAACAAATCGTGTAATGCTTCAAAACCAAAAAGAACTAGGGAACATTTAGATAGTCCACATATAGATAGCATAAATCATAGCGACCATAGCGATAATAAAGGAGTGGTGTAAATGGAAAGGTTAGATTTTCAACTAAAAGGTGAAGTAAAAACGATATGGTTAAATAGTGATGTAAGGAATACATGGGAATATAGAATAAATAAAATAGCAAATGTTTTCAAAGAAATAGAATTGCAAACTGTAAAAGAGGGTATTAGAAAAGCTACAATCACTAATGTAAACCAAAATGATTTAATAGAATATACAAGAAAAATGTCCAAACATGGTTTATCAGTAATTCCTTTTCGTAAAACAGACAATAGTAACGTTTACTCTTTTGTAACAGAGCCTAACAACAATGCTTCTGATTTTAACTATAAAGTTTTTGTAACACAACCCAATAACGTAAACGATATGTTATCAGCCTTAAAGGATAAAGATGATATTAAAATTGGGGAACTTTTAGGATTCCCTTCTTGCTGTATAGATTTTTTTGAGGACATTTGGGTTGATAAAGAATATCAAGACACCATATGGCACTCTGCTAAAAACACAAGTGGTATTGAGGAAAGCGATAGAGAAATAACTATAAAAAATAGTAATATATACAGCAATACAATATTGAAAGTCTTAGGGATAAGAGCTGTTCCACACTTACCACACAGTTTTGATTGCGAAAAGACTGAAGAACTTGGTAAAAAGTTTATCAAGGTTGGTGTTGATATGGGGTATAAAAAAGAAATGAAATGGTTAGAATACCTACTATCTCTTGAGGCATATTGGAGTGCTTTACATGGAATAGCTATTATAAGGACTCCTTTATTTAAGATAAGACATGTAACAGATACAACTAAATATTTATACAAAGTGAAGTATGAAGGAAGTAATGAGATAAGGTTAGCTAACAAAAAAATGTGGCAATACAATGGCTTTAACTCTTATTTAGGGATGGAAAAAGCACACGAACCTATTGTGGAAATGATTAACTATTATGACCCTGATAAGGTTTTCGATATGGGTTGTGGAAATGGTTTATTGCTAAATAAACTACATGCTAAAAATAAAAAAGGTATTGATTACAGCGAAGAAGCTATTGAGTATGGAAAAGGAAAATTCGATGTTGACTTTGTACATGAAAACATTTTTGATTACATTCTAAAAGATGATTATGATATAGTCCATATTTCTGCTGTTAGACTTTTTGAAGTTAATAAAGAATTAAGAAAAAGAGTATTGGACAATATACTAAATCACACAAATAAACTTGTTCTATCTATTTATAATGATGCGATAAAAAAGTTTGGGGAGTTGAAAGGAGTTGTTCAAGAATTAAATTTAGAAAATATTAGTGATGTGGATGATAATGGATATACTCAAGTGGTGGTTATAAAAGGAAAAAAATAATATTTTACAATAAGGGTGATGATGTTGGACAATCAGACAACGTGGTTAATACTATTAGGGATAATAATTCCTTCATTTCTTGGTATGTTTAAAATTATTTATAGATATAGTGGTAAGAAAAGACGTGGAGGAAGTACTGACGAACAGCTTAAATTCCATGCTGTACATGCTAGAATGAAGTCCTTTAAACAATATGTACAATACCACTTAGAAACAGATTGTGAAGCTAGAAGAGAGTTAGTAAAAGACTTTCTATATAACACATTAAGTATTTATGAAAAAGCTTTCCATGATATTGCAGAGAAGGTAGACAAGAACGATTATGACAAAGATGAATTATATTACATCAATAATAAAATGTTACTCAAGTCAATAGAAAAGAGAAGTAGTTATTTTTACGATAGTAGTTATACTGAAGAAGAAAAAGGAGCTTTAAAAGCTTTATTGAGTAAATATCATAAATGGAATGAAACCAACATAGAGGAAGTAGAAGATGATATAGAAAAAATAGTATTCTCAAGATTTTACAACAAACAATCTGTAATACAAAGTATTATATTTGATAAGTTTATAGGTGAATTTGCTAGAATACTAACTTGGTTTGATGAAGTGGTTGGTGAAATTAATGGCGATTTAGATGGAATGAAATTTAAAGGGAAAACATTTATGCCCCTACACTAAAAGGAGTGATTGTTGTGAGGTTAAATGATATTAAAGTTAGTGATAATTTTAAATTGCATGAATTTGAGTGCTCTGATACAAATGAAGTTATTGTTGTTAAAGAATTAGTTGAAAATTTAGAAAAACTTAGAAGTTTATTAAATGAATTTATTGATAGTGAAGATGAAGTCCCACTTATTATTAATAGGGGATACTCCACTTGGGAAAAGCATGTAAGTATCTATAAGGGGATATATAAGAGTGCTTGGAAGTCAAAAATAACTACTGACTCTTTACACTTAAAAGGAAAGGCTGTAGACCTTAAAAGACCTCAAGGAATTGATATTGATACATTTGCTATGTTAGCAGAAGAAGCAGGGTTTGATGGGATAGGCACTTATAATTGGGGAATACATGTTGATGTTAGAGGTTTTCCTGCACGTTGGGACAGTAGATAATAAGGAGTGATAGTGGTGGATAGAAATGAGAATGGTATTAATGATAAAGCTGATAGTGTTATAAATTACATTTTAATATTTATGATAGCCATATTTGCCTTTGGAGCTTACATCTATATTCCAAAAATGGGAAACAGCACATTAATATGGATACTAGGCTTTGTTGTAACCATCAAGGGTGGCGAAAGTGTAAAAGATAAAGTTAAAAAAATAAGGGGAAGTTAGTATGAAAAGGATATGGAGTTATATTTCTGTTGTTGCTGTGGCTGTATTGGGAGTATTAAGTGCTATATTAATGGGTAGAAAATCAGAAAAAGTTAAAGAAGTAGAACGTAAAGTAGAAAAAAAAGATAAAGAAATTAGAGTCAAAAAGAATGATATTAATAAAGCACACAGAGAAGTTGTTAATGCTAAAAAAGAAGCTATTGCAAAAGTAGAAGATTACAAAGACCTACAAAACAAGCATAAAAAAAGAGTTAAGGGAATAGGAGGGGAGTCCAATAAAGAATATAAAGAGATTGATAATGCTGATAGTGCTACTGAGTTTTTTACTGACATCTACAATAAGTCTAGCGATTAGTCCTAGAGAACTATTTGTGTATGAAGAAGGGAGGTATTGGATAACACCTGAAAACTTAGTACAGCTTGGACAGAATATGCAAGAAATTAAGAAGCAAGCTGACAGAGTTCCTGCCTTAGAAGAAAAGGTCGCCTTCTATAAGATTGCTATTAAGGAAGAAAGAAAAAGTGGGAATCAAGCTATAGAAGTTTTACAAAAAGTTAATGAAAAAATTACAATAGAAAAAGATTTATGGAAAGACTTAGCTATACTAAGGGAAGATAAAATAGATTTACTTGAAGATAAAATAGAAGCTATTAATAATAAACAGAAATTTGATAAAATTAACAGTTACAAAAATGGTGCTTTGATAGGTGCTGTAGTAACTTTAACTATAATAATGATGAATTAGAAACAAGCTGAGAGGGGGGGAACTAGCCCCTCTCTTTTTTTATTTTATGAAGTTTTTATTTATATACTCATTAAGTTCCTTGTTTATCTTTTCTTTTTCTTCATCATCATTACTGTTACCTATATCTACACTTCTTAATAGTTCTTTAAATACTTCACCTGTTTCTAATCTGTAGTAAGCTTTAATAGCTTCTCTAACAAGTTGTGTTTTGCTAAGATTTTTAAGCTTATCATTAACAAACTCCATTTCTTCTTCTGACATACTTGATGTAGAAAGCCTAGCAAATAATCTTACATTTTTATTCTTCTCCATTAGTATCTAACTCTCTCAAAATATAAAGCCCTAGTTTATAATAGCCATTAGCATTAGCGAATTGAGGGTTTTTAAATAGTATTACTTCTCTTTCTAAAGCATATATAAATTGTTCTTTTAAATATTGTCCAATATTTTTAGCTCCCCCACCTAATATAATTATCTTATCAACTCTGTTTTGTTGACCTTCCCATTCGTTCATTACATTAGTAAATATTGTTTCTGACAAACTCTTAAAACTACTCTCACATTTTCCCTTAAGCCCTATTATTTCCTCAGTTCCATACCTTACAGAGTCTTGGTCGTTCAAATAAGCCTGCTCTATTAAAATACTTTTAATACCCCTAGAAACCTGCTTGTAGGCTCTTGAAACCCCAACATCAATACTAGCTTGGCTCTCATTAATAATTTCTTTTCCATTCCCAATGAAAGTATCTGTCGTTTTACCACCTACATCAACAATACCAAACCTTCCATTGAAGTAAGAAGCATCATTTATTTCACCTTTGCTGTTAAAAGCTATATCATAATAAGCCCCAATGCCTTGTGGGATACATGTTACTTTATTTACCTTTACTTCTCTTTTTTGTCCACCTATTTCAAACTCAAATGTTCTATCTTTATAAAACTTCTCTGCTTCCCTTCTATCCTTTTGTTTATTAAATATAGATAAACCAATAACAAGCATTTCAATGTCTATCTTTTTTTCATTATGCAGACAAGTTATTCCTGCAAGAAATTTAGCCATCTCAGAATTATATTTAAACTTCTTAGGGTTATGATTAACTTCCCCACCATCTGAGGAATTATTAAATGCTTTCATTCCTACATAATAAGTAATACCTTCATAAACAACTTCCATATTATCCTTACTGTAGTCATTAGTTTTATTATACATCAAGTTTTCTTTTTGTATAGGTTTATGGACAATGGAAGGGAACTTAACTTTACCACCTTTTGTAACTATCTTTTCAAAATCATAACCATTGTCCCAACCTACTACCTCTAAGTATTTCATAATATTCCCCTTTCTTATAAATCATTTTTAACTTTATTCTGCTTAAACTCTTTTAGCTTCTCTATTTCTTCCTTATGAGCTTTGCTATTATACTCTATCATAAGTGAGTTTCCATATTCACCATTATATAGGCTCAAATATATTTTCATATCATCTGTTTCCCACCTATATATATAAGTTAAATATCCTAAACTTACTGCTGTTCCATACTTGCTTGGCTTTCCTTTATAAGCGTCGTTAGACCACAACATTGTTATTGAGGGGTTTGCTATTTCACCATACTTATCTTTTAACAATTCTAAAAAATCATCTTTAACTCTTATATGCTTTTGGTTATTTATAAAAGTTTCCATAAGTCCATATCTAGCTGTTATTAATTTGTTATCATAAAATATATATATCAATGCAAAATCATATCCATTCAATTCCAACATATACAATACAAAGTTATTATCTTCTTTAATAAGTTGTCCAACTTCTCTATTTTTCACTTCCTCTCTAGTCATACCCCAGTTAACATTTCTAAAATCTTCAGCAAACAATACACTACTAAAAGATAAAACTACAACAATTATTAGAATTACAGTAAGTCTTTTTTTCATATATTATTTGTCCCCCTCTTGATTTTTCTTCATAAGTATATCTAGATACATTTCTGTTTTTAAATTATTCAATTCCTCTTTGGCTTTTAAATATTCTTTTCTAACATCTTCTATTTTTTTCGTTTTTCCAAAAGCCTTACTCATATTACTACTGACTCTTTCCATCTTACCAACAAATTCTTTCATTAATTCTTCATTCACCATTATACACTCCCCTTTTTAGTTTGATGACACCTTAGACTCAACAACAACAAAGCTTTTTGTACCTCTTGTCAACATTATACCTAAAAAAAATTAGTTTGTCAACAACTTTTTTTATTTATTTATATTTTAGACATCCTATTCGTCAACAACTTTATCTTCAGGGACTTTTCCTTCATACCAATATTCGTCATCTATAAACAATTTCCTACTAACTCTTTCTCCATTTTTTGTAATGTTGTGTGCAACCATATTTGTGTTTTCTACCTTATGTTTTTCAACTAACAATTTGTGTACTAATTCCATTATTGCATTTCCTGTAATAGCATAAGATAAACCTACTGCTTGTACTTGATTTTGTATTTCTGTTCTGTTGATTGTGTCAAAAGATTCTATTATTTTTAAAACTTCTTTGGCTTCTGCTGATAAAGTATCACAAATTTTACTTAAACAACTTTTGCAAAATTCTGGGTCTAATTTCATATAATTTCCTCCTTTTTTATCTTATACATATCATGAAATATGTAGCTCTTAACTATACATTATCATGTTTTAATTTATTTGTCAAGTGTTTTTTTAAATTTAAACAAAAAAACCCCACTATTTCTAGTGAGGTATTATATAAAAGGGTCTTATTCACTTTTTTATCCACATGCACTCCAACCACAATACCTACAAGTAGAACAGCCTGAGCCTTGTTCTAATACATGATTACATTCAGGACATCTAGCTCTATTGTCTTCTTTTTCTTCTTCTACACTTTCTTCATGAGTTAATTCAGGTTGCTTTGTTGCTGTTTCATTGTAATGAAATTCTGATGTTAGAATTTCTTTTTTAACTTCTCTAAGCTTTAAAGCGATTGCCCCTGCACAAGAAGCACCTGCTGACACTTTCTTGCCACTAGCTCTACGTGCCTGATAAGCAGGACAAGAGCCTGCTGAGAGTAGTTGGTCTATTACATCATCTATATCAATTCCACCTCTTAGAGCAAGTGATATTAGCCTGCTAGTTGCTTGTGTAAATATTACACAACCACCATTGGCACTTTGTGAAAATGTTTCTATTATATCACCATCTTCATTGAACACTACATTAAGGTAAAGTGTTCCACAGCCTGTATCTAATTTAAACCTTCTACTGTGAGCTTCTTTTTCTGCTTCAATTACTTCCCCTCTTGCTAATTCTTTTTTTGCTTCAACTTTATCTTCCCAAAAAATTTCACCAACTAATCCTTTTATAGTTTTGTTTTTATCTTCTTTAGTATTATCCTCTAATACTTGTTCAGTTTTAGAGCCATCACGATATATTGTAATACCTTTACACCCTGTATTATATGCTAACCTATACACATCTGAAACATCTTCTTTAGTTGCTTCATAAGACATATTAACTGTTTTAGATACAGCAGAGCCTACATACATCTGCCATGCTGATTGCATTAATACATGCTCTTTAGGGGTTATATCTTGAGCAGCAACTAATATATCTTCATCAGCATTTTCAGTAAAGTCATACTCAAA